>ERZ761603.1483-NODE-1483-length-17517-cov-14.123067_pt1 | contig 17517 bp, 12 predicted proteins | sample MGYA00511879_ERZ761603 | MGnify/ENA primary metagenome ERZ761603 (study PRJEB28899, sample SAMN02850040) | bioreactor sludge metagenome | biome: EBPR Sludge; feature: EBPR Bioreactor; material: flocular biomat | place: Australia: Thorneside Wastwater Treatment... | reverse complement strand
CCTGACCACCGGCTACCGCGATGCGGCGCACTACCTGCTGACGCAGGGGAACATCCGCTTCATCCTCTCCTCGGGCCTGACGCCCACGCACCCCTCCAACATGGAAGTCGCCATGTACGGCGACGGCGTGAAGGACATCGCCTTCACGGTCTTCGACGCCGAGAAGGCGTGGGAGAAGGCCGTGAGCAACGGGGCCGAGAGCGCCTACGAGCCTCGGACCTGGCGCGATGAGCACGGCACGGTGACGATGGCCGGGATCAGGACCTTCGGGCGCGTCTGCCACTCCTTCGTGAGCCGCACGGGGGCCTACGACCTCACGAAGGTCAAGCAGGGCGGTCTGTTCAAGCCCAAGTTCAAGCGCCTCGAAGGGGGCGTGTGCGCCCCCGCCGCGGGCTGCGCCCCGCAGATGGGCGCCGGCTCCTCCATCCTCGCCATCAACGAGCACAACAAGAAGAACCCCTGCGGCCTCAAGTACGTCGATCACCTCGTCGGCAACGTCGAGATGGGCAAGATGAACCACTGGGTGAAGTTCTACGAGAACGTCCTGGAGTTCTCGATGTTCAAGCACTTCGACGACAAGGACATCTCCACCGAGTACTCGGCCCTGATGTCGAAGGTCATGGCCAGCGGCAACAACCTCATCAAGATCCCCATCAACGAGCCGGCCCCCGGCAAGAAAAAGAGCCAGGTGCAGGAGTACCTCGACTGGCACTCCAACACCCCCGGCGTGCAGCACTTGGCGCTGCGCACCGATGACGAACTCCACTCCATCGCGGCGCTGCGGTCGCGGGGCGTGGACTTCCTCACCCTGCCCGACACCTACTACGAGCAGGTGTGGGACCGCGTGAACGGCACCCTCCGCCAGCACGGCAAGGACGTGGTGAAGGAAGACCACAAGCGGGTCCACGACCTGGGCATCCTCGTCGATGCCGATGATGAGGGGTATCTCCTGCAACTCTTCACCAAGCCGCTGCAGGATCGGCCCACGCTCTTCTTCGAGATCATCTGCCGGCGGGGCAGCCAGTCCTTCGGCAAGGGGAACTTCAAGGCCCTCTTCGAGGCACTGGAGATCGAGCAGGAACGCCGCGGGAACCTGTGAACGTTCCGGCGTAAGTCCGACCTGTCCGCGCGCTGTCGCGTAGCATCGCACGATGGGCGAACCCACGCCGCACAACCCGCCTGAATCACCCGGCACGCTCCTGTGCTTCGCCGCCGAGCGGCGTTTCTACGGCGATGTGATCGTGAGCGAGCGCGAGGTCTTCGCCGGGCCGGATGTGGAGCCCGGAGCCGACCCCGCCCGCGAACTCCGCTGCCCCGAGGGCGAGTACAACATCGCCCCGCTGCTTGCGCGGCTTGCCGAGCCGCCCGAGTTGATCGTGGTGCGGGCCGATGCCTCGATGCGGGCGGTGCCCGTGAACCTCGACTCGGCGAAGGCTCCGAAGGTGCTGCTGCTGGGCGACACGCACCACATGCCCCGGCCCATCCGCACGGTGCTCGCGTACCTGCGGCGCGAGCGGTTCGATCTGGTCGTGGGGGAGTTCAACCGCCAGCACCTTCACTTTTTCAGGGAAGCGGGCATCGCCAACATCGCGTGGATCCCGTGCTACACGCTCGCGCCGTGCGAACGGGAGCCTGTCGCCGCGCCCGGGCACGCGCTCTGTTTCGCGGGGCAGGCGGGGGCCTATCACCCCTACCGCCGCATGATCCTCGATCACCTTGAACGCCGCGGCGCGCCCCTCACCCGCTTCTACGGCACCAGGGAAGAAGCCGCGGCCCTCTACGCCGACAGCACGATCACGCTGAATGTCAGCCTCAATGGTGACCTGAACCTGCGCGTGTTTGAGACCATGGCGGCGGGCGGGTTTCTCCTCACCGACCGCCTTTCGACCGAGAGCGGCCTGCCGTTGCTCTTTACCGAAGGTGAGCACCTGGCTACCTACGACAGCCCCGAGTCTCTCGACGCGCAGATCGAGCGTTATCTTGCCGACCCCGGCGCTGCCCGCCGCATCGCCGCGGCGGGGAGGGCGGCGTATCTTCGATCCCATCGCCCGGCATTGAAACGGGCACAGCTCCGCGCGGCCCTGGCGGGCCAATCGCTCCCCGATGAACTGACCCTTCCGCCGATCACGCGCCCCGCCGCGGCCCGCCCGTACGGTGATGACATCGACGGCCGTGCCGCGGTCTATGAGTTCGTTCAGGAGCTGCACCGAGTCCGTCCCGCGGCGCGGGCGTTGGTGATGCCGTCGGTCGATCCCCGCTTCGCCTCGGACCTCGCCGACCTGCCCCGGCTGACGTCGGATCGCGCGGCGACCGGACCCGCCTCGTGGGCGATTGCGCTCTGCACGGTCAACGACCTGTGGGACCAGTCTCTACTGGGCGCGATCCGCGAGGGGCGGGTTGAGTTTCTTGTCATCGTGAACACCTGGCGCGATGCCGCGGCGAATGAACTGCTCGCGCGGGTTCAATCCGTCGGGCTGCACCTGTGGGCGCGCCGGCCCGTGCTGGCCGGGGTTCAAAGGCCCAGGGCCGAGGCCGCTTCGCTGTGACGCTGGACAAACGCGGCGTTATCGATGAGCCGCACATCGCCCACACGCGCGGCGATCAGGGCGCGGCAGACCCCGCCCCCGCGCGGAGGCCCCAGCGTCGCCGCATCGCGCACCACGGCGTATTCGGGGACGATGCCGGCTTGGGAGAGGACGCGGCGCATCGCCGCTTCGGCGGCGGGGGGCTGTTTCTCTCCCGCCGCGGCGCACAAGGCCCGCGAGAGCGCGAGCGCCCGGGCGCGATCCTCGGCGGAGAGGAATCTGTTGCGGCTGCTCATCGCCAGACCATCGGCCTCGCGCACGGTCGGCTCGCCGACGATCTCGATGTCCAGACCGTGCTGCTGCGTCATGGCCCGGACCACTTGCAGTTGTTGCCAGTCCTTCTCGCCGAAGACCGCCGCCGCCGGACGCACGAGGTCGAAGAGCCGCTTCACGACGCGGCAGACGCCCGCGAAATGGCCGGGGCGGTGCGCATCCTCCAGACCGGGCCGCGTCGCCACCTCGGGCAACCGTGGCGTCGGCACGTCCTCATCGGGCGGGTAGACATCTTCGACCGCCGGCGCGTACACCATCGAGCACCCCGCAGCGCGGCAGAGGTCCAGGTCGGCCTCGAGCGTCTTGGGGTAACGGGCGAAGTCGGCGGGGTCGTTGAACTGCGTGGGATTCACGAAGATGCTGACGATGCACCCGCCCGTCCACCCGTGCGCCGCGCTCTGCTTCGCGGCACGCTCGATCAGCCGCGCGTGCCCGGCGTGGAGCGCGCCCATCGTGGGCACGAAGACCGCCGGCCCGGTGCGGGCGGCGCGAAGGTCGGCGCGGGTGGTCACGAGTTTCACGCCCGCAAGCGTGGGCGGGGCGCGGCCCCGGGTCAAGCGCCGGCCGTCAGGCCATCCGGGCCAGTTCCCGCGCGATGTCGGCGAGCCAGTGGTCGATGGTGGGGGCGTGGGGCATGGGCACCAGATCGAGCACCACCACGTACAGCCCCTCGCCCGCGTACTCGCAACGAGAAACCGTTCCCAGCAGCGGGATGGGCGACGAATCGATCCGGTGAATCGCCAGCACGATCATCCGGCCCGCGTGGCACATGCGTCGGGACTGGAAGACCAGGTGAGACCGGCTGAGTTTCAGCGTCCGCCCGTTCCAGTGCGGGCCGGGGATGAACTTCTCGTTCACCTCGGCGATGTCGGCCACGGCCCTGAACGGGTGGCCCTCGATGTCCGCGGCGGGGCATCGTTCGGCTGTGAAGGGGCTTGGGACGGGTTCGGGAGTCATGCGCGCGGGACCGCCCGCGTGCGGGGTACATCGGCGCGCCGGGAGGCGCACTTTGCGCTTGAGGCCCGCACAGCGCCGTGGCGAGCGTTATCGGCGCACGCTCATTCCCGCGAGATCGGCAGAAGGTCCGAAGCGCTCCCCTTCGCCCAATCCCTCAGCCGGGGCCAGAAAAGCTCTCGGAGCAGAATCTTGATGCAGGCCGCGACGGGAATCGCGAGCAGCAATCCGTAGAACCCCAGCAGCGTGCCGCCCGCGATCGAGGCGAAGAGGATCGTCGGCACGTCCATGTTCGTCGTCTTTCCCTGGATCCGCGGCGTGAGGACGTAGTCGTCCAGCGGCTGGGCGATCATGAAGACCAGGAACGGGCTGCCCACGATCCACCACCAGTGCGACCGCAGCCCTTCGCCGGGTTGCAGCCACATCAGCAGCATGGCGACCGGGATCACCGCGCCCGCCGCGTAGGGCACCAGCGTCAGCAACCCGGTGACGACGCCCAGCACGAACGGCGCGGGGACGCCGATGAGCCAGTAGCCGACAGTGTAGACAACCATGAGGATGCCGCAGATCGTGAGCCGCCCGCGGACAAAGCCGGAGATGACCACGTCCATCTTCGCCGCGAGTTCGAGGGCGCGGCCCTTCTTGCGCTCGGGCAGGAGGCCCTGCCAGAACTCCAGCACCTTCCCGTACCCGGTGCAGAAGAAGAAGAAAAAGAAGGCCGTCAGGAGGATCGAGAACACAAACGCCCCGATGGAGCCCACCAACGACACCGCCGCCCCCAGCGCACCCCCCCCGGCGCTCACCAGGTTGCGGCTGATCGTTCCGGCGTTCTGCGTCAGCCAGACACGGACGATCTCGAAGGCACGGAAGAGATCGCTCGGCTCATCCGCCGCGGACAGGACATCGTGCATCGGATCCGAGTAGTCGCCCGCGGGGTGCTCCCCAAGGTCGCTGGGTGGTACGGGTTCGTTACCGGGAGTCGGGGCCGACCGGGGCTCGGCCCCCGCCCTGGCCCGCTCGGCCACGATGAAATCACGGATGGTCATCCAGGCCCTGCCACGGTTCTGGAGCCGCTGAGCCAGGACTTCGTCGTTCGGCTTTCGCACCGAGCGCGAGACCAGGTCCACCCCGCTCGCCACGTTCTGGACGACCTTCACTCCCTGCACCAGCGACCACCCCACGCCCAGCACCGCGGGCACGCCGACCAGAAGCCCGGCCAGCAGGATGATGCTCAGAGCCACGCGGGCGCGGCCCACTTTTCCGGAGCGCGTCATCTTCGCCACCAGCGGCTCGAAGAGGTACGCCAGCAGCAGGGCCAGCAGCAGCGGCACCGTCACGATGCTCAGGCGGTACCCGAGCCAGAACAGGCCGACCACCCCCGCCAGCACCAGCAGATCTCGCACCGGCTGAAACTGCCACAGGTGCTTGCTCTGCCAATCGGGCCGGGTCGGCGGGGTGTCGTTCATGCGCGGCTCAGTCCTTCGGGGGGAGTTCTTGGGAAACCGTGCGCGAGAGTATCAGCAGCACCGCCGTCGCGGCCAGCACGCCCAGCGCGTTGGCGCCGAAGTCGTCCCACCCCGCCTGCCGACGGATCCAGGGGATGGCCTGCGTTCCTTCATCAAACCCCGCGTAGGCCAGCGCGATGAGTCCCGACCACACGATGTTGCGGATGCTCAGCGCCGGCCCGAACCACCCGCACGCGGCGAAGAGGATCGTCCACGGCCCGAAAAAGGCCATGTGCAGCAGGATGTCCGTGCGGTGAACCGGCGATGGGATCTGGAGCGCCGGCCAGTGCGTGAGCGTGAACAAGAGAGCCGCGAAGCACGCGAAGACCACGCGCGCCCTGCGTTGTCCGTGCGGGCGGCTGAGCCATGCCGCCGACCGGCCGGCCGCCGCGGAAAGGCTCAAGCCGGCACTCCGTCACCGGGCGCGGGCACCACGATCTCGGGGACGGGCGCCTCGGCCTGACGCTTGGCGAGCAGCGCATCCCACTCTCGCAGCAGCCCGTCGGCCAGTTTCTGATAGTCCTCGGCCCCCGGGGCCTGCGGCGCGTAGTCGAAGATGGTCTTGCCGAAACTCGGGCACTCCGCGAGTTTGATGTTCCGCCGGATCGCGGGCCGCAGCACGCGGGCGAACTTCCACGGAGATTCCTGCCCGCGGGCCTGCTCAAAGAAACCCTCCATGTCCGCCACGACTTCCTTCGTATGCGAACTCGACGTGTCGTGCATGCACAGGACCACGCCGGTGACGCGTAGGCGCGGGTTCACCGCCTTGCTCACCAGCCCCACCGTCTCCAGCAGTTTGCCCACGCCCTGCAGCGCGAGGAAATGGGCCTGCATCGGGATAATGACCTCGCGAGCCGCCGTCAGCGCGTTGATCGTCAGGAGGCCCAGGCTCGGCGGGCAGTCGATCAGGATGAACTCGGCCCGGTCGCCGAAGTCCCGGAACGCGTTCTCCAGCCGCTTCTGACGGTCGGGGATCGAAGCCAGTTCCGACTCCGCCGCCGCCAGGTCGGTGGTGCTGGGAAGAACCATCAGGTTCTCGCCCGCCGCACGCACGCACTCGGTGATGGGGGCCTCGCCCAGGATCACGTCGTAGACCGACCGCTCCACCGCGCCGGGGTCCACGCCCAGGTGCAGCGAGGCGTGCGCCTGCGGATCAAGATCAACCACCAGTGTCGAGCGTCCCGCGCGGGCCATCGCCGCGGCGAGGTTCACCGTGGTCGTCGTCTTGCCCACGCCCCCCTTCTGGTTCATCAGGGCGATGGTTCGCACGAGTTTCGCGGGATCGGGCATGAGAGAGGGTAGAAGGCATGGCCGCGGGCGGGGGTGAGCGCCATCGCGGGCGGCGGGGGCGCTCGCGTCTGCCTCGCGATGCTGCTACATTGATCACCGCATGCAGCCCCCAGCGAGCCGGCCGGGTCTGGCGCTCCGAATCCTGAACTTCATCGAACTGATCGGCAACAAGTTACCGACACCCACGACACTTTTTGTCATCTTCTGTCTGGTGGCGTTGCCCGCCTCGTACATCGCCGAAGCGCGGGGTTGGGCTGTGGCCGCGGTCCAGCCTCGGGCTGTGAAGGGGCCCGACGGCCTTGACGTGATTGATCCTTCCACGGGCCGGCCCGAGATCGAACTGGCCCCGCAGTTTGTGGTTGAGGTTCGGCCGGTGCGCGATCAGGACGGACATCCGGTCCTGGACGAGAAGAACCAACTCAAGACCGAATCGGTTGTCACGGATCGGCCGCGCATCATCACCGCGCGCAGCCTGCTCACGGCCGACGGCATCTATCACATCCTGTCGCGGATGGTCTTCAACTTCGTCAACTTCGCGCCGTTGGGGATCGTGGTGTCGGTGCTCCTGGGCGTGGCCGTGGCCGAGAAATCCGGGCTGATCGCGGCGCTCCTGCGCAGCGCGGGCCCGCTGATACCCCGGCGGCTGGTCACCCCGGCGCTCGTCTTCCTGGGCACCACGTCGTCGGTGGCGTCGGACGCCGGGTATGTTGTGCTGCCGCCGTTGGCGGCGGCGCTCTTCGCTTCGGCGGGGCGGGCGCCGCTGGCGGGAATCGCGGCGGTCTTCGCGGGGATCGCCGGGGGCTTTTCCGCCAATGTCTTTCTGACGGGGATCGACCCGGTCATGTCTTCTTTGAGCACCGCCGCGGCGGGCACGATCGAACCCGGGTACGACGTCCGCCCGACCGCGACGTGGTTCTTCGCGGCCTCGTCGGGTTTCGTGCTGGCGATGGCGGGCTGGGCGGTCACGGCGTGGATCACCGAGCCCCGGCTGGCACGCGACCCCGACACCGCCGGGTCCGGGCTTGTGAAGCCACCGGATCCTCTTTCGCGCGCGGAGAAGCGGGGCGTGGTGCTGGCGGGGGCGGCGATGCTCGTGATTCTCGGGCTGTTTTTCGCGAGCGTGAACATCCCGGGCTGGCCCCTGCACGGGACGGGTCCATCGGCGCCGCGGGCCGACGGCCGCGTGGACACGGTGGATCGGTGGTCCGTGGCCATCGTGCCCACGATGTTCCTTGTCTTCCTGATTCCGGGCATTCTGTACGGCCTGGCGACCGGCACCGTGAAGGGTGAGAAGGACGTGATGCGGATGATGGGCCTGTCGATCGGCGAGGTCGCGCCGATGATCGTGCTCGCCTTCTTCGCGGGCCAGTTCATCGACTTTCTGAAGTATTCCCGGCTCGATCAGATGGCGGCGATCGCCGGGGGGACGGCGCTGGCATCCCTGGACATGCACTGGGCACTGCTCATCGTGCTCTTCATCCTGCTCACGATCGCGCTGGATTTCCTGGTGAGTTCGATGTCGGCCAAGTACACCATCATGGCCCCGATCTTCGTCCCCATGTTCATGCTGATCGGCCTGGCCCCGGAACTCACCCAGGCCGCCTACCGCGTCGCGGATTCCGTGGTGAACATGATCACGCCGCTCAACGCGTACCTCATCATCATCCTGGCGGTCGTGCAGAAATACCGGCCCAAGGCGGGCATCGGCACGATCCTTTCGCTGATGATCCCCTACTCCATCACCTTCACCATCGTGTGGACGGTCTGGCTGCTCATCTGGGTCGGCACTGGGTTGCCGCTGGGCATCGGCTCGCGACTGTGGTACTCGCCCGCGGCGCTGCCGTGAAGCGTTCGGCCGGGGCGCGGCCGCGCCGCGTTCGGCCCGAGCCCGAGCGGCCAACGATACCCGCATGATGCTCGCACTCGCCGCGTTGGTTCTGCCGGTTGTGACGGCGGCCCCCGTTGCGCCGGAACCCGAACCCGTGTACAAAACCGCCGCCGTCGCCGCCGACCATCCCCTCGCCTCGCAGGCCGGCGTTGATATGCTCAAGGCGGGCGGGAACGCCGTCGATGCCGCGGTCGCCGCATCGTTCGCCCTCTCCGTGGTGCGGCCGTATTCCTGCGGCATCGGCGGCGGCGGGTTCATGGTCATCCGGCTGCCCGCCGACCCAATCCGCGGCGAGGTGCTCACGACCATCAACTACCGCGAGACGGGCATCGGCGCGATCGGTTCCGAGTCCTTCGAGAACGATCCCGACCCCGATGCCGCGACACACGGCGGAAAAGCGGTCTGCATCCCCGGCACCGTGGCGGGCCTGCTGCACGCGCTGGAGCACTACGGCACCAAGTCCCGCGCGGAAGTGCTCGCCCCGGCCATCCGCCTGGCCGAGGAGGGGTTCAGCGCGGACCAGCACTACGAAGAGAGCGCCCACAATGATGAACTCGTGATCCCGTGGATGAAGGCGGACGCGGCGAGACAGCGGCGCTTCGCCTTCACATGGGAGCGCCTGCTCGACAGCGGCAACGTACGCAAGGGCTACCACGTCGCCCTGCCCGAGCAGGCCGACGCCCTGCGCCTCATCGCCGAAAAGGGCGCCTCGGGCTTTTACGAAGGCCCCATCGCGGAGGCGATCGTGCGGGCCGTCACACGCGACGGCGGGGCCATGACCCTCGCCGACCTCGCGGGGTACAAGGTTGAAGAACGGCCGCCGCTGCGGGCCTCGTTCCGCGGCATGGACATCATCACGATGGGCCCGCCCAGCAGCGGGGGGATCGTGCTGGCCCAGGTCCTGGCGATGCTGGACATGCGCGGCGACGACCTCTCGCGCATCGCAGCGACGAGCGGGCACAACAGCCCCGCCTACATCCACCTCGTCACCGAAGCCTCGAAGCACGCCTTCGCAGACCGGGCCAGGTGGATGGGAGATCCGAACTTCGTGAAGGTGCCGACACAGGCCCTGCTCGACCCGGCCTACATCAAGAGCCGCGCCGCGTCGATCGATCTCACCGGCACTTTGCCGCACGACGACTACGGCTCGGCGGCGGCCCTGCCCGAGGACGGCGGCACCAGCCACCTGTGCGCGGTAGACCGCTGGGGTGGCGCGGTGAGTTGCACCGAGACGATCAACCTCGTCTTCGGCTCGCTGCTCCCCGTGCCCGAGTACGGGTTCATCCTGAACGACGAGGCCGACGATTTCATCACCCGCGCGGGGAAAGCCAACGCCTTCGGCCTCACCCACGCCGAACTCAACCGCCCCGCGCCCGGCAAGCGTCCCCTGTCGAGCATGACACCGACCATCGTGGTCAAGGACGGGAAGGCGGTGCTGCTCGCGGGCGGCAGCGGCGGGCCGCGGATCATCAGCGGCACGATCCAGGTCGCTCTCAACACGCTGTTCTTCGACCTGCCCCCGGGCGAAGCGCTGGCCCGGCCGCGCTTCCATCACCAGTGGGAGCCGGACCAGTTGCAGCTGGAGACGTCGCTCAAAACCCCGGAGACCATCGACGCGCTCAGAGCGCTCGGCCACACCACCGGCTCACGCTCGGCGGTCGCGGCGGTGCAGATCATCCGCGCCGCCGAAGGGGGCTGGCAGGCCGGGAGCGACCCGCGCAAGGGCGGGGTTCCGGCGGGATACTGAGTGACATCGAGGTTCCCGCATGCGGGGTGGCCCGACCGTCCCGGCCGGTCCGGGGACGCGCCCGCCACGTTCAACCGCATGAAAAAGAACGCGCGCGGCACCGCGCCAAACAGAGGTATCTGAGACCGAAACGCGAAAACCCGTGATTCGTGCCCAATCCGGCCCCGACCCGGAGGGTCGGGCCACCCTCGATCATTCAAAGTCGTACGCGAACTCGCCGTCCTTGACACCCACGTGCACCTTCGTGATCTCGCGCCCTTGCATCATGCGGTTGAGCAGTTCGCCGCCGATGGCGGGGAGCATCTGGCGGGTGATGATGGCGTCGATGGCGCGGGCGCCGCTGTCGAGTTCGGTCACACGGGAGACGATGGTGTCCTCCACGGCGGGGTCGTGCGAGAAGGGGACTTTGTGCCCCTCCTTGATGCGCTGGGCCACGCGCCCCAGTTGCAGTTTGATGATCGCCCGCATCATGCTGTCGGAGATGGGGTAGTAGGGCACGATCTCGAGCCGGCCCAGCAGCGCGGGCGGGAAGACCTTGAGCAGCGGCTCGCGCATCGCCTTCACCAGCCCGACGGGGTCGGGCATCAGCGTCGGGTCCTTGCACATCTTCATCACCAGGTCCGTGCCCACGTTGCTGGTGAGCAGGATGATGGTGTTCTTGAAGTCGATATCCACGCCCTCGCTGTCCTTCATGATCCCCTTGTCGAAGACCTGGAAGAAGATCTCGTGCACATCGGCGTGGGCCTTCTCCACCTCGTCGAGCAGCAGCACGCTGTAGGGGCGGCGGCGCACCGCCTCGGTCATCACGCCGCCCTTGCCGTACCCGACGTAGCCGGGGGGTGAACCCATGAGCAGGCTGACCTTGTGGGCTTCCTGGTACTCGCTCATGTTGATGCGGATCAGGCCCTGCGGCCCGCCGTACAGGGCCTCGGCCAGGGCCTCGGCCGTCTCCGTCTTGCCCACGCCGCTGGGGCCCACGAGCATAAAGACGCCCACCGGACGCCCCGGGTTGGCGACCTTCGCCCGGTGCAGCCCGATCTGCTTGGCGATGGCCTCCAGACCGTGACGCTGGCCGATGACGCGCCGCTCCAGCGTGTCGGGCAGTTTCACCACGCCCTCGATCTCGTTCTTCACCATCCGCCCCAGCGGGATGCCCGTCCAGTCCGAGACCACCGCCGACACCGCCTGCGCATCCACGCTCGCGGTGATCAGGGGCGTTTCCCCCTGGAACGCGGCGAGTTCGCCCTGGACTTTCTTCAGCTCCTCGATCATCTTCTCGCGCTCGCCGTCGGGGGCATCGCCCAGCTTCGCCTTCAGTTCCAGGATCCGCCCCACCATCTCCTTCTCCTTGGTGAAGCGCTCTTCCATGGTCTTGAGCCGGGCGGTCTCGGACTCGATGGCGTCCGTCACCTCGGCACGGCGCTTGGCGTGGTCCGCGCCGGTCCTGATCTCGCGGTCGATGATCTCGAGTTCGACTTTCAGGTTGTCGATCCGCTTGCGGGCATCGTCGATCTCAGCGGGAACGCTGTGCAGCGCCACCGCCACGCGGGCCGAGGCGGTGTCGATGAGGCTCACGGCCTTGTCGGGCAGCTGCCGCCCCTGGATATACCGCTTGCTCATCTTGACCGCCGCTTCGAGCGCCTCGTCGAGCACATCGACCTTGTGGTGCTTCTGCATCACCCCCGCCAGACCGCGGATCATGTGCAGGCACTTGGACTCGTCGGGCTCATCGACCTTGACCACCTGGAAGCGGCGGGTCATGGCCGGGTCCTTCTCGAAGTACTGCTTGAACTCGGCCTGGGTGGTGGCGCCGATGGTGCGGAGCGTGCCGCGGGCGAGGGCGGGCTTCAAGATGTTGGCCGCGTCGCCCGCGCCGGCGCCGCCGCCGGCGCCGATGAGGGTGTGGGCCTCATCGATGAAGAGGATGATGGGCGATGCGCTGGCCTGGACCTCGTCGACGAGTTGCTGGAGGCGGTTCTCGAACTCGCCCTTCATGCTGGCGCCGGCCTGAAGGCGGGTGAGGTCGAGGGCGAGGAGGCGGACATTGCGGAGTTGGGGGGGGACATCGCCCGCGACAATCTTCTGCGCGAATCCTTCGACCACGGCGGTCTTGCCTACGCCCGCCTCGCCCGTGAGCATGGGGTTGTTCTGGCGGCGGCGCATCAGGATGTCAACACACTGGCGGACCTCGTCATCGCGCCCCACGATGGGGTCGAGTTTGCCCGAGCGGGCCTGCTCGGTCAGGTCCGTCGTGTACTGCTTGATGGCCTGCTCCTTGCCCATCTGCGCGGGGGCCATCGCGCCGCTCGCCTCACCCGGCGCGCCGCTCACGCCCTTGCTGCTCGCGGCGGAGAGCGTGGCCTCGACGCTGTCGCCGGTGATCTTGACGAAGTTGTCGGCGAGCTGCTCGCTCTTGACCTTCTCGAACTCCTTGCTCACGCCTTTCAGGATGTGCTCCAGCGTCGGCGTGCGGAGCATCGCCAGGATGATGTGCCCGGTGCGGATCGCGTTCTCGCCGTACTTGAGGCTCGCGTACGCCCACGCCCGTTCGACCGAATCATCCAGGTGCGTCGAGAAGTCGCTGATGCTGCTGGCGCCCCGGGGCAGCCGATCCAGCGCCGCCGTCATGTCCGCGGCGAGTTTGCCCGTGTTGAGCTCGAACGCCTTCACGATCCGGTGAAAGTCCGTGTCCTGGTTCTGCATGATCTGCGCCAGCCAGTGGACGAACTCGACGTACGGGTTGCCGCGCAGTTTGCAGAACGTCGCCGCCCCTTCGAGGGCCTTGTAGCCGATGGGGTTGAGTTTACCGTACAGGTTCTGGCGAGAGATGTCGGGCATTGGTCCTCCGAGGGGGTTGGTGTGTCGCCGATTCTACGGCCATGAAAGTGCTCCCCAACGGGCTGGCCCGAACCCCCGGGTCGATGTCGCCTGTGACCCCAACGAACAGGTGCCCACGGACGAATGCCGCGCGAGGGACCTGTCACGCCGGATCCATGCAAATGCCGAGAACACGGGCGATGCCGAGAATACAACGATGCGCATGTTTGGGGAGTGCTCATAACCGAAAGACGGATCGAACTTGAAGGAATTCACTTGCTCCGCAGGAACGAGCATGTATGTTGTACGCGTAGAGAGAGTTGTTCCGCCGAGGCTCCGGGCCTTGTAGTGCAAGGCCGGGTGTGTTTCCCAGGATGTTCGGCGGCTTGAGCGAGAGAGGGAGAGAGACATGCTGATTCGTACCCGTTTGGGCATCGCCGCGCTCGCGGCGGGCGCGTGCATCGGCGCGGCCGACGCCTCGGTCATCGGTTCGCTGTCCACGGCGACAGGCGGCGTGATCGGCGGCGGAAACTACTCCGCGACGGCGGGCGGCTTCGCCATCCACTGGAACATCACGCAGAACATGGATACCACGTGGACGTACATCTACTCGTTCACGAACGCCGCGGGGCAGCCCCGCACGGGGCCGGGTGTCAGTCACATCGTGCTCGAGTTGTCGGAGAACTTCACCCCGGCCGACCTCCTTTCAGTTGGAAGCGGCATCCAGACCACCACGTTCGGCACGTTCGGGCCTCACCCGTCGAACCCCGGCTTCCCGACCGCTCAAACACTGTCGGGCGTGAAGTTTGATGTCAACGCAGCGACCATCTCGTTCAACACCACGCGAGCGCCGATGTGGGGCAGTTTCTACACCAAGGGTGGTTCGAGCAGTTACGCCTACAACGCCGACATCAACGGCCCTGTGGTCAACCGTCAGCAGTACTGGACGCCCGCGGTGGACGCCTCTGGCTCGCCCCTCGACATGATCCTCGTGCCCGACACGCTGATCCCCAGCCCGGGACCATTGGCCCTCGCGGGCCTCGCTGGTCTTGTGGCGACTCGCCGTCGTCGTTGAACGCGGCGGGTGTGGCCCGACCCTCCGGGTCGGTGCCTTCGCTCCTGATTTCGAGCGGTTCTCCTGCGGGCCGTTCGGCGTTGTGCATCTGTTTGAAGGGCCGCGCGTCGGTGCGCGGCCCTTGTTCCATGCACGCCCCTCGCGCGCATCAGACCCGGAGGGTCTGGCCGCCCGTGTCATTCAGTTCAGCGGCCCGTTGCGGTCGATCGCGGGCAGGCTCACGGTGGTCTGGTTGAGCTCCGTAGCGCGGGCCTTTCGGCCCAGTATCCACGCGAAGGGCGTGAGCAGCAGGTTGAAGGCCGCCAGCCCCGCCAGCGTGAGCCAGAAGTGCGTCGCCAGCGAAACCACAAGAAGACCGACAAGGATCAGGAGCGGCGCGACCAGCCGCCGGTTGACGCTCAACTTCTTGAACGCGAAGGTCGGCACGCGGCTGACCATCATCAGGCCGATGCCGATGGCCAGGGAGATGCTCAGCCATGGCCAGGGCGTCCACGGCACATCGCGGCTGAGTTGAACCATCGTCGGGATCATCACCGCCCCGGCCGCGCCCGGGGTGGGCATCCCCACGAAGTAGTTGGCCATCGCCGGGGCCTTGGGGGCCGGGCTGCCCGCCGTGAACCGCGCCAGCCGCAGCCCCGCGCACAGGGCGTAGATCATCACCGCCGCGAGGTCGATGGGCGAGAGCACGGGGGCCAGGATCCACTCGTGCAGGATCACCGCCGGCGCGATGCCGAAGGAGACAAAGTCCGACAGCGAGTCGAGGACCGCGCCGAACTTGCTCGAGACCCGCAGCAGCCGCGCCGCCCGTCCGTCGAGGGCATCGAAGACCATCGCCAGTCCGATCGCCACCACCGCTTTCGAGAAACACGAATGCTGCCACACCGCGGGGTCCATCCCCTCGGGCATCTTCGCCGACTTGGCCAGGAGTGAAAAATGGATCGACGCCAGCCCGCAACACAAGCTCAACGTCGTGATGACGTTGGGGATCAGGGCCGCGATGGGCACCTCGGTCTGGCGGCGGGGGCCGAGCCTCAGGAACATGCTTCACCCTCCTTGACGCACCCCAGATGCGCGATGATGGTCTCACCCGCCGCGGTCACATCGCCCACGCGCACCGCGGGCTTCGCCCCTTCCGGCAGGTACACATCCACGCGCGAGCCGAAACGGATCAGGCCGTAGCGCTCGCCGCCCGAGAGCACCGCCCCCTCCTTCACGCGGCAGACGATCCGTCTCGCCACCAGCCCGGCGATCTGCACGACCACCATCGCCCGTCCATCGGGCAACCGCACCAGCATCGAACTGCGCTCGTTCAGGTCGCTGGCCTTGTCGAACGAGGCGTTGAAGAACGCTCCCGGCCTGTAGGCGATCTTCTCCACGCGCCCCTCCGTCGGGCACCTGTTGACGTGGACGTTGAAGACATTCATGAAGATGCAGACACGCCGCATCGGGGCCGGGCCAAGCCCCAGTTCCGCAGGGGGCGGGGCTTCATCGACGATCACCACACGCCCATCCGCCGGGCAGATCACCGCTTCGGGATCGGCGGGCAACCGCCTCGCCGGGTCGCGGAAAAACCAGACGCACCACGCCACCAACAAAAGCCCCACGCCCCACGCCGTCCACCCGCCAACAGGCCCGGCAAGGTACCACGTTGCATTGCTAAGCACCAGCCACCCGATCACGAATCCCGCCACGATCGGCCACCCCTCCCTCGCGATGATCGGCGCGGGCTGTTCCCGCCGCGGCGGAGCGGTCACACCAGCGCTCGTGGCTTGTTCAATGGCCGGCTGCACCGTTCATGTTAGGTGTGCCACCGAAGTCACAGTCTTGGCGTTGAACTCTCGCCGCGTACGCGGAGCCACACCACAGGGCACGGGCCATTCTCGCTGGCTTTGGAGCGATCGATCGCCACGCCTGTTCGTGATGCGCTCGGGCGTTCGCCCCAATTGTGCGCAATTCATGTCCAAAAAACATGCCACTTTGGTAATCTGGTTGCTTATGGCACACTCCCGCTCATCGTTCTGGCTCCTGACGGCCATCGGCGCGATGCTTTTCTCGCTTCTCGCCCTTCCCGCATCAGCCCAGACTCCCGGCAGCGTGGTGACCTTTGGCCCCGGCACGCCGCCCCAGGCGCCTCCCCAGCCGCCCGCCGGGATGTACTACAAAAAAGTGGTTGTCGGACAAAACTTCGGCATGGCCCTTCGAAATGATGGGCTGGTCTTCGGTTTCGGAGATGTAGCGGGGTTTCCTTACGGCTCAACGCCGTGCAAGCAGATCGCCGCGCAAGCGGCTTTTGGGATCGCCATTTCGACAGAAGGGCGCTTGTTCACGGTTGGCCCTTCCCCAACGGTGCCTCCCATCCTGGCGAGCGATGCCGACTGCGGCGGTGGACTGGTGGCCGCGGTGCTCCCGGACGGGCGGCTCGCATTTTATGGTCAAGGCGCATCGACCTACCAGACAGCCTTCGGCGCTGTGAACGGCCCCTTTGCCCGTGTCATCGTCAGTATCAGCGCAACCGCCGTCACGGCCATCCGGACGGACGGATCGCTTGTATGCCGGGCCTCCAACGGTTCGACGATCTCAACCCCGGCCGGTTCTTTTCGGCTCGCCGCGGGGCATACCACTACGTTTATCGGTCTTCGTGCCAACGGCTCGCTCGAAGCATGGGGACCCGCCGCCGCGGATCTCAATCCGCTGCCCACGGGCACCTTTGTCCACTTGGACATGGGCGTTACAAACGGCATCTACGCCATGGCCGTGCGGACCAACGGCCAGCCGTTGATCTGGGGGCCTGGGTCCTCGATCATCCGGCCGCACCTTCCTACCACGGCGGTGCGATTCATCGGAAGCCGATTCGGTTTCGGTGCCGCCATCATTGGGGCCCCCCCACCCGAGTCCTGCTTCACCTACCAGGGCGAACTCACGTACAACGGCCAGCCCCTGTTCGGTACCGCCGATATCCGTTTCAAACTCTTCGACCAGATGGAGGGGGGCAACCAGTTCGGCGAGACGCTCCAGGTCTCGCTCGAACCGGGCGAGTTGATCAACGGCCGCTTCAGCGCTGATCTGGACTTCGGCGAGGGGGCCTTCGACGGCTCTGCGAGGTTCCTCGAACTCGCCGTTCGATCTCCCGCCACGGGCAGCGGCGGCGATCAGGGAATGACCACCCTCTCGCCAAGGCAAAAACTCTGCGCGGCCCCATTCGCCCTGCAGGTGCTGGGTCAAGGCCCGCCCGGTGAGCAAGGTTCACAAGGCCCCATCGGACCTCAAGGTGAAACCGGCCCCCAGGGAGAAACCGGCCCGCCCGGGCCTCAAGGTGATCGCGGGCCGCGCGAGATCGGAAGAGCACAACGTCTGAACTCCAGTCACCTTGTAATCTCGTATGC
>ERZ761603.1482-NODE-1482-length-17522-cov-38.424801_pt1 | contig 17522 bp, 18 predicted proteins | sample MGYA00511879_ERZ761603 | MGnify/ENA primary metagenome ERZ761603 (study PRJEB28899, sample SAMN02850040) | bioreactor sludge metagenome | biome: EBPR Sludge; feature: EBPR Bioreactor; material: flocular biomat | place: Australia: Thorneside Wastwater Treatment... | reverse complement strand
TCTTCGCGAATGACCTGCCGCAGGTCGGCTTCGAGGTGACCGCTTTCGATGACGCGGCGAAGGGTGTCGTTGATGATCGTCTGGTAGCCACGCTCACCAGCCAGCGCCTTGAAGTGTTCGACGATTGGCGCGTCGAGCATGATGTTGATCCGCAACTTGCCGACGCGTTGGCGCACTGCGGCCTGCCACTCGGCGCGGCTGACCTCCCTGCCGGCGGGATTGGGGTCAGGTCTTCCCTTTTGCCTCGCACGGCGTCTTCCCGCCTGAAGGCCACTTGTAGGCGGCAAAGAGAAAGAGCTGGCCTCCACGGCGCCCGCGGGAGAACAGGGTCGCCGCCGCCGTGGACCTCGCTAGAACGCAGGGGGGCTGCTCCATAATGCCGCGAATGAGCGACAATTGCACTCTCCCCACGGGAAGGGGTTGGATCTTTCCTTTTTCATTCGTTAAATCATTTGTCACCCCGGAACGCTATTACAGCCCTGGCATTCAGTTCATCGCCCCGCTACGTGAACCTTTCCGCCGCTGACGTTGCAGGAGGAGGCGTTGAGGTCTTCTCCTCGCCCGATTCGGCGTCTCAGCATATGGAAACGCAACTCAGCGATCAGCAATCGATTTTTCTCTACCCTCTAAAGCCAAGCGATGCTCATCCGTGCTCGAGTTCGCGCATCCCTCCTGCAGCAGTCTTTGTGACCCACTCTGAAGAAAATGAGAAAACCGTACATCGTCGGCATCGACCTCGGCACCAGCAATACCGTCGTCGCCTACAGCGCGCCCGGCAAGCAGCAGGTCGAACTGTTCGAAATCGAGCAACTGGTCGGTCCCGGCCAGGTTGCGGCGCGACCGCTGCTGCCTTCGGTGCGCTACCATCCGGCCGCCGGCGAGATCAGCCCCGGCGAGTTGCAACTGCCGTGGAGCACGGCGGCAAGCGGCGAGCCGGTGATCACCGGCCGCCTGGCGCTCGATCTCGGCGCACAGGTTCCCGGTCGCCTGGTGGCCAGCGCCAAGAGCTGGCTGTCGCATGCCGCGGTCGACCGCCTGGCGGCTATCCTGCCCTGGGGCGCTGAAGACGAGGTCGACAAAGTCTCACCGGTCGGCGCCAGCGCCAGCTACCTGGCGCACGTCCGCGCCGCCTGGCTGCACCGTTTTCCGAAGGCGCCGCTGGAACAGCAGCAGGTGATCCTGACCGTTCCCGCTTCGTTCGACGAAGGCGCCCGCGCGCTGACGCTTGCCGCCGCACGCCAAGCCGGCCTGCCCAATCTGCGGCTGCTCGAAGAGCCGCAGGCAGCGTTCTACGACTGGCTGTTCCGTCATCAGCAGCAACTCGCCGGGGAACTGTCGGAAACACGACTGCTGCTGGTCTGCGATGTCGGCGGCGGGACCACCGACCTGACGCTGATCCAGGTCGCGATCACCGACGGCGAGCCGACCCTCACCCGCATCGGTGTCGGCGATCACCTGATGCTCGGTGGCGACAACATGGACCTCGCGCTGGCCCATCTCGTCGAGTCGCGGCTGCCGGCCAGCGAAGGCCGTCTGTCGGCGGGGCGCTTTTCGCAACTGACGGCGCGCTGCCGCGCCGCCAAGGAACAGTTGCTGACGACGGGCGCACCGGAGGCCGTGTTGCTGACGCTGCTGGGTGGCGGCGCGCGGCTGATCGGCGGCGCCCGCACGGTCGAACTGCAGCGCGATGAAGCGCGGCAGGTCCTGGTCGATGGCTTCTTTCCGCGCGTCGCCCCCGATGAACCGCTGCAGCAGCGGCGGGCGGCAATCGTCGAGTTCGGCCTGCCCTACCCGGCCGATCCGGCGATTACCCGCCATGTCGCCGCATTCCTCCGACGACACGCGGCAGCAGCGCGCCAGGCGCTGGCCGACACCGGCGAGATGCAGGAGATGCCGGTTCCCGACACGCTGCTGCTGAATGGCGGAGTTTTTCGTGCCGATGCCCTCGCCGAGCGCCTGCAGCAAACCCTCGCCAGTTGGCGCGGCGCGGCGCTGCGGGTTCTGCACAACGAGAATCCCGATGTGGCCGTCGCGCGTGGGGCGGTCGCTTACGCGCTCGTTCGCCAGGGTCACGGGCGACGAATCGGTGGCGGCTCGGCGCGCAGCTACTTCCTGGTGCTCGAGGAGCAGGCGCAGCCGCGGCGCGGCATCTGCCTGCTGCCGCGCGGCAGCGAGGAAGGGCACGAAATCCCGCTGCCCGAGCGACGCTTCAGTTTGCGCCTGGGGCAACCGGTGCGCTTCCACCTGGCGTCGTCGGTGGCCGATACGAGTTACCTCCCGGGCCAGATCGCGACGCTTGACGAAGACGAATTCGTCCGCCTGCCGCCGATCGCCACCGTCGTCCAGGCGCCGGCCGGCAGCAGCCAGCGCGAGGTGCGGGTGCAACTGACCACCTCGATGACCGAAGTCGGCACCCTCGAGCTGCACTGCGTCAGCAGCGAGGATGCCGCTCGCCGCTGGTTGCTCGAGTTCCAGTTGCGCGGCGAGGGCGCCAGCGAAGCGCTGGCATCGCCGACTCTGCCGGCACGCTTTGCCGACGCCGTGCAGTGGGTCGAACGTATCTTCGGATCCAGCTCGCAGCCGGTGGACAGCAAGGAGGTCCGGCGCCTGCGTGGTCAGCTCGAGCATCTGCTCGGCAAGCGCGACGAATGGGAGATGCCCGTGCTGCGCGCGCTCTTGGACGCCCTGATGCAGCGCGCACGGCGTCGGCGGCGCTCGCCGGAGCACGAACGGCTGTGGCTCAACCTCGCTGGCTTCTGCCTCCGCCCGGGTCTCGGCGATGCGCTCGATGAGTGGCGGATAGAACAGCTGTGCGAGATTCTTCCGCAGGGGATCCAGTACGTCAACGAAAGCCAGAACTGGTCGGAATGGTGGACGCTCTGGCGGCGCGCCGCCGGTGGCCTGCCGCCCCGCATCCAGGAAAAACTCCTCGCCGAACTCGCTCCCTGGTTGCGCAGCGAGCCGACGAAAACCCGCAGCCGCCTGCCAGCAGCCATTGCCGGCAGCCACGACGACATGCTGCGGCTGGTCGCCTCACTCGAAAGGCTGCCGATCGAGCGCAAGGTCGAGGTCGGCGACTGGCTGCTCGAGCGGCTGCGCAAGGCTTCGGAGAAGCCGCTTGGCTGGTGGGCGCTCGGCCGCCTCGGCGCACGCCAGTCGCTCTACGGCAGCGCCCACCAGGTGGTACCGCCCGAGGTCGCCTGCCGCTGGCTGGAAGCCGTGCTCGCGAGCGACTGGAAGAAGGTCGAGCCGGCCGCTTTCGCTGCCACGCAGATCGCCCGCCTGACCGGCGACCGCACGCGCGACCTGCCGGAAGACGCGCGCGAAGCGACGCTGGCCCGCCTGGCAACGATCAACGCCAGCGCCAGCTGGGTCGCCCAGGTAAGGACCGTGATCGAACTCGACAAGGCCGATGAACGCCGTGCGTTTGGCGAGTCCCTGCCGGCCGGACTGCGGCTGATCGGCGAAAACAGGGCATCGTAAACAGCCCGCTCTGTCCTCCCTTGTGAGACACTATCGCGCTGTGGCCGGACACAGGATCACCAGGGTTGCCAAACCCGTGTCGCCCGGCTGGCGCCCCCCGAAGCAGGTGATGATTTTCGAGGAGTGAGCAATGCACGCGCAACGAGGAACCGATCGACGCCAGAGTTCATCCGGGCCACCGGCTGGCATGGCAGAACGCCGCTGCGGCACCGAGCGCCGCACACTTAACGTCACCAGGGAGTCCATCGCCGACGTCGAAACGCGTCTCGCCATGCTCGCCCGTCGCGGCAGACCCAACAGCGACGACAATGGTTCCGGCTGGGACAAGCTGATCATTCCTGTCGACTGATTTCCAGGCGGGGCTGCCCCGGAGCCGGGACTACGGTCCACCAGCCTTGCTGGCGCCAAGCAGCGGACGCGCTGTCCGCCAATCGGGCACCCACCCGGAGAGCCGCCAGTCAGGCACCGGGATGCCAGTCCTCACGTTCCCTGGGTCCCGGGAGGCAAGGGCTTGCGCAATGGACTGACGACCGCCGGCATCTGCAGATCGCCGCGTCGCTCGAAGGGCACAGTGCCGATCCCGGAGAGGTTGAGACGGCCGACGATCCAGTAGTCGATACGCTCGCGGCCACCCTTCTGCAACTCGCGCAACTGTTTCAGCGCGCTCCCCAGGGTGCTGGTGGCCATCACCTCCAGTACCGCTTCGCCGAAACGCGGGACGGTGACGCCCTTGTCCGACAGGCCGGTAATGAATGGCTGTCCGTTCAATTCGACTTCGACACTGAGGCCGTTGATCCGCAATTCCACATCGTTGGGGTTCTGGACGCGCAACTTGAGAATGAAGCGTTGTTCGAACACGCCGACCTGCACCAGTTTCAGGCCGGCCACGCTGACTTCGGGCTTCTGCGACAGGCCGCCAAGACCCGCACAAGCGCTCAACAAGGCAATCGACAGGAGGACCAGACCTCGTCTCACCGGCTTTGCCTGCCAGCTTCGAGAACCCGCAACAGGGTTGCCGTGTCGGACGACCCCCAGCCCATGGCCATCAAGGCATTGAGCTGCTGGCCAACCTGGCCGGAAACCGGCAGCGGCACGCCAAGGCGATGCGCTTCGGCGATCACTGCGGCGTAGTCCTTGTGATGCAGGCGTGCTTCGACGCCGGCGTCAAAGTCGCGCTCAACCATTTTCCTGCCCATCACTTCGAGCACCCGGCTGCCGGCCGAGCCACCGGCCAGTGCCTGCCGCACCCTCACCGGATCGGCACCGGCCGTGCGACTGAAGTTCAGTGCCTCGGCAACCGCCTGAATGGCGGCGACCATCACCATCTGGTTGCACGCCTTGGCCACCTGCCCGGCGCCGCTGTCACCGACATGCACGATCTTCCTGCCCAGCAACTCGAGGAGCGGCCGCACGCGCTCGAGTGCCGTCGCCTGGCCACCGACCATGATCGCCAGCGTCGCGGCGATGGCGCCCTGCTCACCGCCGGAGACTGGCGCATCGAGCATGTCGACGCCGTGCAGCGACAGACGCTGCGCCAGCGAACGCGCCATTTCCGGCGCGATGGTGCTCATGTCGACGAGGATCGAGCCGGCGGCAAACCCTTCGGCCAGGCCGTCCGCGCCGAAGGTCACCTGCTCGACGTCGGATCCGGCGGTAATGACCGTGAACACTACCTGTGAACGCCGGGCGACCGCCGCCGCGCTGCCACAGCTGACTGCGCCGGCTTCGAGCAAGGGCCGGGATGATGCCGAGTTCCGCGCCCATACCGCCACCTGATGACCGGCGCGCCGCAGATGCAGCGCCATCGGCCGGCCCATGACGCCGAGGCCGATGAAGCCAAGCTGCATCAGTTCTCTCCACCCGACAGCCGCTCGAGCAGCTTGAGGATGGCAATCGAATCCTCCTCACCGAGACCCGAGCCGACCATCGCGTTGTACATCTGCGCCGTCGCCGCCGACACTGGCAGGCACAGGCCCAGCTCGTGCGCGCTCTGCATGACGATGTTCATGTCCTTCTGATGCATCCAGGACTTGAAGCCGGGCTTGAAGTTGCGGTCGAGCATGCGCTGGCCGTGATTCTCGAGAATCTTCGAATAGGCGAAACCGCCGAGCAGCGCCTCGCGCACCCGGGCCGGGTCAACCCCGCTTTTCGCCGCGAAGTTGAGCGCCTCGGCAACGGTCAGCACGCCGACCCCGGTAACGATCTGGTTGGCCGCCTTGGCCACCTGCCCGGCTCCCGAATCGCCAACATGCACGATGTTCTTGCCCATACACGCAAAGGCCGGGCGCGCGGTCGCGAAAGCGGCCTCGCTGCCGCCGACCATGATCGACAGCGTCCCGGCCACCGCGCCCACCTCGCCACCCGAAACCGGGGCATCGAGGAAATCGATGCCTTTGTCAAGCAGGCGGGCGGCGATGTCGCGCGCGGCTGCCGGCCGGATCGTGCTCATGTCGACGGCCACCTGCCCGGCCCTGCCGGCGCTCGCCACCCCCTCCTCGCCGAGCATCACCTGTTCGACATCGGGCGCATCGGCGACCATCGAGATCACCAAATCAACCACCGCCGCCAGCGCAGCCGGACTCGCCGCGCCGCTGGCACCGGCGTCGAGCAGGGGTTGCATCGACTCCGCCCGACGCGCCCAGACGGTGATGTGGTGACCGCCGCTCAAGAGGTTCAACGCCATCGGGCGCCCCATGATACCCAGACCGATGAATCCGATTTTCATTGCTCTTCCCCTCGCCGCGGCGTGATAGTCAAGCAGCGGAGTGTACCTTGCTGCAGCGCCCCAAGTCGATGACCTCATGCGGCCGGCGGTCGCCGACGAGACCGCCGGCCGGACTTTGTTCAAGGGCTTCCGGTTATCATCCGCATCTTTCGCTGCAGAGGGTTCATCGCATGGGATCAGCAGATAATGACCGGGCGGCCATCCCGCCTGTCGGTGCGTGGACGGTTTTCCTGGTCTTCCTTCGGCTTGGCCTGACCTCGTTCGGCGGCCCGATTGCACACCTCGGATACTTCCGCGACGAGTTTGTCACCCGCCGGCGCTGGCTCGGCGAGCGCAGCTACGCCGATCTGGTTGCCCTCTGCCAATTCCTGCCCGGCCCCGCCAGCAGTCAGGTGGGCATGGCGATCGGGCTGTCGCGCGCCGGGTTCCCCGGCGCTCTGGCGGCCTGGGCAGGATTCACCCTGCCCTCGGCGATCGCCCTGATCCTCTTCGCCATTGGCGTTGCGAGCTGGGGCAACGCCCTGCCCGCCGGTGCGCTGCACGGTTTGAAGGTCGTCGCCGTGGCGGTCGTCGCGCAGGCGGTATGGGGCATGGCGTGCAATCTGTGCACTGACAGCACGCGCGTCACAATCGCCGCAGTCGCTGCCTGCGTGACTCTGCTCTGGCCGACCGCCTGGGGACAGGTCGGCATGATCGCCAGCGCAGCCGCGGTCGGCTGGCTGGTGTTCAAGCCCCTCCAGGACGCAGGCCACGATCCATTGCCGATTGCGGTCAGTCGTCGCCTGGCTGCTGCACTGCTGATCCTTTTCTGCGCCCTGCTGATCGCTCTGCCGATCATGCTCCGCATCTGGCCGAACCAGCCCCTGGCGCTGATTGACGCCTTTTACCGGGCTGGCGCGCTGGTCTTTGGCGGCGGACACGTCGTGCTGCCGCTTCTCCAGGTCGAGGTCGTGCCCAGCGGTTGGCTGACAGACGAGACCTTCCTCGCCGGATACGGTGCCGCACAGGCCGTACCCGGCCCACTGTTCACCTTTGCCGCTTTCCTCGGGGCATCAATGAACACCGCGCCCAGCGGCTGGATTGGCGGACTGGTCTGTCTGGTCGCCATCTTCATCCCGTCGTTCCTTCTGGTCGCCGGGGCGCTACCCTTCTGGGAACAGCTGCGCCGCAGCGTTCGCACCCAGGCCGCGCTCGCCGGCGTCAACGCTGCGGTCGTCGGCCTGCTCCTCGCGGCCCTGTATCAACCGGTGTGGACCAGTGCCATCTTTCGGCCAGAGGATTTCGGCCTGGCACTGCTGGCTTTCGTCGCCCTGATGTTCTGGAAACTGCCACCGTGGCTGGTCGTCCTGGCGACCGGCCTGTCCGGATGGCTGATCAGTATCGTCCGCTGAAGCGCCCTGTGCTGCGCCACCGGGCGCCCGCCGGCGGGCCGGCCGGCAGAAGGGTGAGCTTTCAGCCGACGATAGTAACCACGACCCGGCGCCGATGCGATATCGTCCGGTGCTCCCAGAGATAGATCCCCTGCCAGGTTCCGAGGCGCATCTCGCCGTTGCCGACAGGCACCGTCAACGAGGAACCGGCGATGATGTTCCGCCCGTGCGCCGCCATGTCGTCGTCGCCCTCGTTGTCGTGGTGATAGGCCGGATCGCCGTCGGGCGCCCAGCGGGCGGCGAGCGTTTCCAGATCCCGACGCACCGACGGATCAGCGTTCTCGGTCAGCACCACCGAGCAGCTGGTGTGCTGGACGAAGACGTTGACCAGACCGATCGCAACCCCTGCCGCGCGAACGATCCGCGCCACCTCGTCGGTGATCTCGATCGTGCCACGACCGCGACTATGAACGTCAAGCGTTTGCTGATAAGCCATGGGTCGCTCCTTTGCCGGTCGCCTAGAAGGCCGACCCCGGCGTCTTGAGAAATTCGAGTTCGGCCGCCGTCGACTGGCGACCGAGAATGGCATTGCGGTGCGGGTAGCGCCCGAAGCGCTCGATGATCGCCTGGTGGCGACGTTCGAAGTCGAGGTTTCGCTCCATCCCCTCGGCCGCGAACAGCGTGACCGCCAGGGCGTGGATCAGGCCCGACTCGCTGTGCATGTACGGGAGATAGAGAAAAGCTCGCCGCCCCGGATCGAGGACGCGGTCCAGCCCGGCGGCAACCGCTTCCTGGGCAAGCACCAGGGCCATTCCGTCGGCGGCAAAAGCCTCGGGACGATCGCGGAAGAGGTTACGCGAGAACTGGTCGAGGACAATGATCTCGGCCAGCCGACCATCGGCCGCAGCGGCACCCCGGCGCCAGTCGTACAACTCGCCGCGCACCGCTGCGGCATGCAGCGCGCCGAAACGTGTCTCGACCAGACGGTCGAAAACGTCCGATTTCGCCCACCATTGCGCCGGGCTCGTCTCCTCGAACCAGAAGTCAAGAACGTCCGCTGGCGTCACCGAAACACCCTTGTGGTTGCACAGCAGACGACGGACATCGGCAAACCCTCCAGGATCATTGTTCGACGACCCGGGCGCGCAGCAGTTTCACTGCGCCCCGCCTGACCTTGCTATCCACGCGCCGCACCTGCGAGCCGCGGGTCGGCTTCGTCGCCCGCCGTGGCACCGGCGTGAAGGCGGCCTGGGCAATCAGCTCGCGCAGGCGGACCAGCGCGTCGACGCGATTGCGCTCGAGGCTGCGATGCGCCTGCGCCTTGATGATCACGACCCCATCGGCACTGATGCGCTGATCGCGGCGCTGCAGCAGGCGCGCCTTGAGTTCCTCAGGCAGCGACGAGGCAGGGATGTCGAAGCGCAGGTGAATGGCGTTCGATACCTTGTTGACGTTCTGGCCACCCGCCCCCTGCGCGCGAATGGCGGTCAACTCGACCTCGTCCTCACGCAGCTCAATTCTTGGCGAAAACACAGGCATCGGCGACTATTCCTTGATGTCCGACGGTGCGCCGACGCCCAGCTCCCGCCAGCCGGCGTGGCCCAGTTCCCTGAGGGTTTGCATGTTGCGCTCGTAGATCGCAGCAGCCTCGGGAAAGGCGGCCACCGCGCGGTCGAGGCTGGCCTCGCGCAGCAGGTGCAGGGTCGGGAAAGGCGAGCGGTTGGTAAAGTTGGTGATGTCGTCCGCTTCGCTGTCGGCAAACACGTAATCCGGGTGAAAACTGGCAACCTGCAGCACGCCCTGCAGCCGCTGCGTCCGCAGCACCACCTCGACGAGATCGACAAAGCGCACGAAGTCAGTGAACGCATTGAGCGCCATGGGGTGGATCAGCAGCGTCGTATCGACCTCCTCGGGCGGTGCCGCACGCAGGACCTGCAGCTCGCGTTCGAGATCGCCGAGCAACTCCTCCTCATCCTGCGCATCGCTCACCACGTAGCGCACCAGCCCTTTGCCATGAACGCCCTTGGCAAAGGGACAGAGGTTGAGGCCGATCACCGCCCGTTGCAGCCAGAGACGCGTGGCGGCGATGACTTGGTCGTGGCTGGGCTGGGTCTTCTCGATGGTCATGGTCCGGCAATCCGGCGGCTCCGGCGGTCGGGCAGCGATGCTCGCCAGTGTAGCGACTAGCGCCGCCCGAGGCAAAGTGCGGTCGAGACGCCGGCCGCCGTGCCGCCGAGCGGGCGAAGCCGGACTACGGGGCATTACAATGCGCTTTCTGTCTCGGGAGAAAGCAATGGAAAGCGTGCCAGCGGTCGTCATCGGTGCCGGTGTGGTCGGGCTGGCCTGCGCCCGCGCACTCGCACGGCGAGGTATAGAGACGGTCATTCTCGAGAGCAACGACACCTTCGGCAGCGAAACCAGCGCCCGCAACAGTGAGGTCATCCACGCCGGTCTCTACTACCCCTCGGGATCGCTCAAGGGAGCGCTGTGTGTGGCCGGCCGCCGGCAACTCTACGAATTCTGCAGCACCCACGGCGTCAGCCACCGGCGCTGTGGCAAGCTGATCGTCGCCACCAGCGCCGGTCAGGACGACAAACTCGGGGCACTGCAGCAGCAGGGCCAGCTTAACGGCGTCAATGACCTGCGCTTGCTGAGCGCCGCCGAAGCACGCGCCCTCGAACCCGAACTGGCGTGCACTGCGGCGCTGCTTTCACCGTCCACGGGGATCATCGACAGCCATGGGCTGATGCTGGCGCTGCTCGGCGACGCCGAGCGCGAAGGCGCTTCACTGGCTTTGCGCTGCCCGCTGCACGGCGGCTCGATCGAACCGACCGGCCTCATCCTTGAGAGCGGCGGCGCCGAGAGCCTGCGCTTCCGGACGGCGATGCTGATCAACGCGGCCGGTCTCTGGGCCCCGGAAGTCGCCAGATCGCTCGCCGGCTTCCCGGCTGACCGGATACCGGCAAGCCATCACGCCAAGGGCAACTACTACGCGCTCGCCGGCCGCTCGCCGTTCTCGCGGCTGGTCTATCCACTGCCGGAAACCGGCGGCCTGGGCGTCCACCTGACCCTGGATCTGGGCGGACAGGCCCGCTTCGGCCCGGACGTCGAGTGGCTGCCCGAGCCAACGCCGGAGCGGCCAATCGGTCCGCTCGATTACCGCGTCGACCCGGCGCGCGCCAGGGCCTTCTACGCCGAGATCCGCCGCTACTGGCCAGGGCTTCCTGACGCGGCGCTGGTGCCGGCCTACGCCGGCATCCGGCCGAAAATCTCCGGCCGCTCGGAGCCGCCCGCCGACTTCCTGATCCAGGGCCCGGCGCAACATGGCATTGCCGGCCTGGTCAACCTCTTCGGCATCGAATCGCCGGGCCTGACCGCGTCGCTGGCAATCGCCGACCATGTCGCCGCAGAACTGCAGGCCGGCTGACCCGATGCGCGCGGTACTCGATACCAACATCGTGATCGATCTGCTGCACTTCGCGGATCCGCAGACGCTGGCGCTGCAGCAGGCCATAGCGCGCGGCACCCTGCACTGCTTTACCGACCGCCCCTGTCTTGCCGAACTGCAGCGCGTCTGTGCCTATCCGCAGTTCGGTCTCGACGCGGCAGCACAGGGCGTGCTGCTGGAAAGTTACTGCGGTTTCGTTGCCCACTGCGAACCCGACGCGGTCGAGGATTACCCGCTGCCCCGTTGCCGCGACGCCGACGACCAGAAGTTCCTGATCCTCGGCATCCGCTGCCGGGCCGACCTGCTGATCACCCGCGACCGCAGGCTGCTGCAACTCGCCCGCCAGCGCCGCCTGCCGCTCCCCTTCGTGATAGTCACGGCCAGCGCGGCCAGCGGACTGATTGCTGAAAGCCCGACCGCTGCGATCGCCTGAACGCCCTGCCCGCCGGTCAGCGCAATACGCTCGGGACCCTGCAGGACGCTCGCCTGTCGCGCCAGACCGTGCTCACCACGGCAGCACACCCGCACGGCGTCAGATGCGGAAGCCGCCGGCGCAGACCAGGAGTTCGCCGGAGACGTAATTGGCCTCGGGATAGCACAGCATCACGATGGCCCCGGCCGCCTCTTCGGGGGTGCCGCCGCGACCGAGCGGCACCATGGCTTCCATTTGCCGGAGCAGGTCGGGATTGACGCCGGCCTTGATCTGCCGGCCTTCGATTTCCAGCGTCGCGTTGCCACCGGCAGGGGCACTGGTCAAGCGGGTATTGATCAGGCCGAAGGCGACGCAATTCACATTCACCCGGTAGCGGCCCCATTCCTTGGCCAGCGTCCGCGTCAGGCCGACGATCCCGGCCTTGGCCGCGGCATAATTGACTTGGCCCGCATTGCCGCCGATGCCGGCAATCGACGAGACGTTGACCACCTTCCGGAAATTCTCCTGCCCGGCCTCGCTCTCCTGCTTCGCTGCCGTGCGGATGAAGTCGGCTGCCGCGCGCAGAATCCGGAAAGGGGCAGTCAGATGCACATCGAGCATCGCTTGCCATTGCTCGTCGGTCATCTTCTGGACGACGTTGTCCCAGGTGTAGCCGGCATTGTTGACGATGATATCGAGCCCGCCGAACTCACCGAGCGCGGTCTGCACGAAGCGCCCGGCAAAGTCGGGCGCTGTCACGCTGCCGACACAGGCCACCGCCAGCCCACCGTCAGCGGCGATGTCGGCGACGGTCTGCTCGGCCGGCCCCGCGTCGAGATCATTGACGACCACGCGTGCGCCTTCCCGGGCCAGCTTGAGCGCCACTTCCCGCCCGATGCCCCGCCCCGAACCGCTGACGATGGCCACTTTTCCCGCGAGCTTTCCCATTCGTGTTTCCCCTTGTTGTCAGTCAAACCTGCCAGGGTTTGCCCATCCGGACTCCTGACCCGAGCAAGGATCTGGCGGCCGGCTGGCGCACCATGAAAAAAGGCCGCAACAGCGGCCCCTTGGCGAGCACAGCTTACCTGGGCGGTTCGACTCCACGCAGGACCGCAAAGCGGGCGGCGATCTGCCGCGCCCATTTGTCGAAGGCGTCCCGCGCGTACGACCAACTCTGGAAGGAACTCATGTAGCCCTTGACCCAGGTATCGGTAGCCCCGGCCGCGCCGCCGTCGACATCGGCAGCGTACTTCCTCCCGATCTGCGTGTCGGCGCATTCAGCCAGCACGACACCGCTGGCGCCGTCGCGAAACTGCATTTCGATGCCGGTCTCGCCGAGATACGGCGTAGACCCTGCCGGCCTGCCGGTCGCCACCCCGGAACCCGCCTCGGCCACGAAGCCGTACGGGATCGCGGTACCCGCCAGGCTGCGGCTGACCTGCGTTGGCACCAGGTCGGTCAGCGCAATGCGCAAGACGATCACCCCCGGCCCGGGCTCGTTGACGATCTGCATCTGCGGTTTCAATTCCTTGACCAGCGCGCCATGAAAGTAGTCGACCAGAGACTTGAGATCCGTCGGATCGATACCCTCCTGCTGATCGGACTTGATGGTCACCAGGATGCGGTTGATCAGCACCTTGTTGTAACGCTTCAGGTCGAGTTCCGGCTTCCGCCAGCACAGCGCACCGTCACCGCCGGGCGCACGCGTCAGGCGACCGTAGTCGCTGAGGAAGCCCGTGCGCGTGATGCGCGCCGGATCGCTGGCCGTGACGGTGGTTGACGGGCCTGTCAGCTCGGCACAGCCGCCCAGCAGCAGGGCAGCGGCGACGCCCAGGCTGCCAGCCACCCGCCGCGTGTTTCTGGAGCGCATCGTCGCCGCACCACTGGTCCGAACACAAAGCTCATCTGTTGCAGTCATCATTGCCTCTCCCAGTTTAAGTTGATCATTTTACGCCGTCGAGCAGGCCACGTCTCTAGCCTGGCGTCATGGCCGGTGAAAAACAGGTACAGCCTCTCAGGCGGGAACCACGGTCGTCGCCGCTTCGCCCTCGGCGCGCGCCTTGATGATACCAATGACCACGGCTGGCTCGCCCGCATCGCGCAGGATCTGGACCGCCTGCTGCACGTTCTCTCGCGCGACGACGACGACCATGCCGATGCCGCAGTTGAAAACGCGGTGCATTTCGCTGTCGGCCACGCTGCCTTCGCGCTGCAGCCAGTCGAATAGTTTCGGGCGCGGCCACGCTGCCTGCACGATCTCGGCGCTGACCGCGCGCGGCAGGATGCGCGGCACGTTGCCGGTGAGGCCGCCACCGGTGATATGGGCCATGCCCTTGACCGGCAGCGACTGCATCAGAGCCAACAGCGGCTTGACGTAGATTCGGGTCGGCGCCAGGATGGCTTCGCCCAGCGTGGTTTCGCCATCGAAAACCTGCGCCAGATCGGGCTGCGAGCGGGCAATGATCTTGCGTAGCAGCGAGTAACCGTTGGCGTGGGCACCCGATGATGGCAGGCCAAGCAGGACGTCACCCGGGACGATCGTTGAGCCGTCGATGATCGCCGACTTCTCGACGACGCCAACGGCAAAACCGGCAAGGTCGTACTCACCCGCCGGATACATGCCGGGCATCTCGGCCGTCTCACCGCCGATCAGTGCGCAGCCGGCAAGTTCGCAGCCCCTGGCGATGCCCTTGACGACATCGGCGGCGGTATCCACGTCGAGCTTGCCGCAGGCGAAGTAGTCGAGGAAGAACAGCGGTTCGGCGCCTTGCACCAGGATATCGTTGACGCTCATGGCCACCAGATCGATGCCGATGGTGTCATGCCGCTGCAGCTCGAAAGCCAGCTTGAGTTTGGTGCCAACCCCGTCGGTACCCGAAACCAGTACCGGCTCGCGGTAGTTTCGCGGTACTTCGAACAGCGCGCCAAAGCCGCCAATGCCACCGAGCACGCCCGGACGAATGGTCTTGCGGGCGAACGGCTTGATTCGTTCGACCAGTTGATCGCCGGCGTCGATGTCGACACCCGCATCGCGATAGGAGAGAGATTCCTGAGTCATCTTGTAGGGTGTCCCGAGCAAGGCTGCCAAATGCTGCGCAGTGGTAGAATGCACGACTTCGATCGTCTGAACCCCGAATCTTATCCGAAATGGCCCTTCCGCGTGCTGACCGCCCGCATACGCCGCAACTCGAAACAGCCCCCATGCGGCAGTTGATCCTTGACCTGCTGCCGGCGGATCCGCCCAGCTTCGACAATTTTGTCACCGGCAGCAACGCGGAAGCGCTGACCGGTCTGGCGGCGTGGCTGGCACCGACCAACCGCGAGTCCGTGTTTCTTGTCTGGGGTGAGGCGGGAGCCGGCAAGACGCATCTGTTGCAGGCGTGTCCGGCAGCGTACTGCGATGCGCGGCTGGACCCGCAACTGTCCGCGCTGGCGCTGGCGCAGGATGTCTACGCCGTGGACCACCTTGAGGCGCTGGTCGACGGTGGGCAGATCGTCCTCTTCAACCTGATCAATCGCCTGCGTGGCGGCGGCGGCCGTCTGCTCGCCGCAGCCGACGAGCCCCCCTCGCGACTGACGCTGCGCGAGGATCTGCGCACCCGCCTGGGGAGCGGTCTGGTTTACCGCCTGCACCCGCTGAGCGACGCCGAGAAGCTGGCGGCACTCGCCGAGCAGGCGAGGACGAGGGGCCTGGTCCTGCCGCCGGAGGCCTTCAGCTACCTCTTTTCGCGTGCACCACGCGACATGCGCAACCTGGCTGCCTTGCTCCTGGCCATCGACCGTTACTCGCTCGAACACAAGCGTCCGATCACCCTGCCGCTGCTGCGCGAGGTTCTGCAAACCTCCCTGAACATCTGAGACCTGTCTGAAAGCAAAGAATGGATCTGGCCCTCTTCGACCTCGACAACACCCTGATCGCTGGTGACAGCGACTTTGAATGGGCGCAGTTCCTGATCGGCAAGGGAATTCTCGACCGCGCCCTGTACGAAGCGAGAAATATCGAGTTCTACGAGCAATACAGGGCGGGCACCCTCGATATCGATGTCTTTCTGGATTTCCAGTTGCAGCCCTTGTCGCGCTTCCCGCGCGCAGAGCTTGACACCTGGCAGCGCGAATTCCTGTCGCGGCACATCGTGCCGTTGATCGGCGCAAAGGCCCGGGCGCTGGTTCGCGAGCATCTCGATGGCGGCGCCCTGTGCGCCATCGTTACGGCAACCAACAGCTTCGTGACCGGACCGATCGTGCGCGAGTTCGGAATCGCCCATCTGATCGCCACCATCCCAGCGCAGGAGGACGGCCAATTCACCGGTCAGCCACGCGGCATACCGTCCTTCCGCGAAGGCAAGATCGTCCGCGTCGAGGCCTGGCTCGAAGCCATGGGGTTGTGGTGGAGCAGCTTCGAGCGCAGTTGGTTCTACAGCGACTCTCAGAACGACCTGCCCCTGCTGTCCAGGGTCAGTCACCCGGTGGTCGTGGACCCCGACCCCACCCTGCGCGCCCACGCCACCGCTGCCGGCTGGCCGATCCTGAGTCTGCTCGGGTGAGCGCATTGGCAATCACCCGCCATTGGCCGGTGGAATATCCGCTATCGTGCCCCCGCAATAGCACAACCTGAGCAGGACAAGAGCCACAACCAATGATCCGCAAGTTCATTTCCCGCGTCCTCGGACGCAATGGTGCCGGCAAGCACGGCCAACCGGCAGTCATTGGCGTGGCCCAGCACGGCCTGCAGCGTGACGACATCAGTCGTGGCTGCCAACGTACCGTCGAAACCCTGCAGGAGAACGGCTACCAGGCCTATATCGTCGGCGGTGCCGTACGCGACCTGCTGGCCGGCCTGACGCCAAAGGATTTCGACGTTGCCACCAATGCCACGCCGGAACAGGTGCGCCACTGCTTCCGCCGTTCGCGCATCATCGGCCGCCGCTTCCAGATCGTGCATGTCAACATGGGGGCGGAAACGATCGAGGTAACCACTTTCCGCGGCCACCACGGGGAACAGGGCGGCAACAAGGCGCAAACCGACGAACAGGGCCGCGTGCTGCGTGACAACGTCTTCGGCAGCCAGGCGGAAGATGCGGCGCGCCGGGATTTCACGGTCAACGCCCTGTACTACGATCCGACCTCCGAGACCATCGTCGATTACCATCATGGCGTCGCCGACCTGCGACAGAAGACCCTGCGCATGATCGGCGACCCGAAGACGCGCTACCGCGAGGATCCGGTGCGCATGCTGCGGGCGGTTCGCCTGGCCGCCAAGCTGAGCCTGTCGATCGATCCCGAGGCACGCCGGCCAATCCGCGAGATGGGCAGTCTGATCGAAAACGTGCCGCCTTCACGCCTGTTCGACGAAATGCTCAAGCTGCTCACCTCCGGCCACGCCGTGCGCTGCGTCACGCGGCTGCGCGAGGAGGGGCTGCACCACGGACTGCTGCCACTGCTCGACGTGATTCTTGACCAGGCGCTCGGCGAACGCTTCGTCATGCTGGCACTGGAGACTACCGATCGTCGGGTACGCGAAGGCAGGCCGATTTCGCCGGGCTTCCTTTTTGCCACTCTGCTCTGGCATGAGGTACTGGCCAAATGGGAACCGCTCAAGGCCAGCGGTGAGCCGGCAATCCCGTCGCTGTTCCAGGCGATGGACGAAGTCCTCGATGTGCAGGCGGAAAAACTTGCGATCACCCGGCGGATCGCCGGTGACATCAAGGATATCTGGGCCCTGCAGCCACGCTTCGAACAACGCTCGGGCAAGCGGCCCTACGGCGTCCTGCAGCAGCCGCGTTTCAAGGCCAGCTACGATTTCCTGCTGCTCCGTGTCGAGTCCGGCGAGATCGAGCGCGAGGTCGGCGAGTGGTGGACGGATTTTCTGCACGCCAGCGACGAGGCACGCGCCGCGATGCTGCTGCCGCAAGCACCCGGCGCGGCGAAGAAACGTCGCCGCCGTCGCCGGCCAACGGCAGACGCTGGACAGAACAGCAGCCTCCCGGAATGAATCGTCGAGGCTGGCCCGCGAGTTCTCCCGGCCGCGAGCCCGACGGCAATCGCCGGCCCGGCCTGACCGCCCGATCGCCGGCTGAGCCGGTT
>ERZ761603.1471-NODE-1471-length-17584-cov-38.917280_pt1 | contig 17584 bp, 17 predicted proteins | sample MGYA00511879_ERZ761603 | MGnify/ENA primary metagenome ERZ761603 (study PRJEB28899, sample SAMN02850040) | bioreactor sludge metagenome | biome: EBPR Sludge; feature: EBPR Bioreactor; material: flocular biomat | place: Australia: Thorneside Wastwater Treatment... | reverse complement strand
CGCCGCCGCCGTCGCCCGCCTCAACGCCGACTACGAAGCCACCGGCCGCAGCTTCCGCATCGAGTCCGTCGCCGGCGGGCTCCGCGTCATGACCCTCCCCGCGCACGCCCACGTCGTCGCCGCCATGCACCGCCATCGCACCAGCGCACGACTCTCCCGCGCCTCCATCGAGACCCTCGCCATCATCGCCTACAAGCAGCCCATCACCCGCGCACAGCTCGAAGCCATTCGCGGCGTCGCCTGCGGCGAGGTCCTCCGATCCCTCATGGAACGCCGGCTCGTCACCATCCGTGGCCGCGCCGAAGAACTCGGTCGCCCCATTCTCTACGGCACCACCAAGCAGTTCCTCGACCACTTCGGGCTCGCCACCCTCTCCGACCTGCCCACCCTCACCGAACTCAAGCCCCAGTGATTCGCCACGCCACTAGATCGTGATCCGGTACGTCACGCGCACCAGGTCCCTGAACATCCCGGGAATCCCCAGGCTCGAGATCATCACGATCAGCCACGCCACCAGCGTGAGAAGAAACGCCGTGAACCTCGGGTGCCGGATCTTCATGTACGCCCGCACCGCGATCGCCCACCACGCCCACGTCACCGTGAACATCAGCAGCACGCCCCCGATCGGGCCCCAGTAGCGCACGCCCAGATACACCTCCTGCCATGTCCGCCTCGCCGCACCCCCCAGCGACGCGTAGAACAGGCACTCGGCCAGAAGCCGAAGCAGAGGCGTCACCGCGCACACCACCGGCAGCACCCACATCCCCCACGCCGCCGCTCGCGCCACGTGAACCCACCGCACACGCTGCCTGATCATCGTCACCGGCATCAGCACGAAGCTCGGCGCCACCGCCAGCGTCATCCCCACCACCACCACAAGCGCTCGCGCCTTTTCCTCGTCAAGCGGGCCGGACCTTCGGCTCGCCGGCCACACCGGGAACGCCCACGTCGCCCATTCCGCCGTCAGCCGCTCAACCAGCCCCAGCGCCTGCGTTCCCGGGCCAAGCGCCCCGCTCGCCACCACGTGCTGGAAGATCAGCACCGACGCGGTCATCAGCACCAGCGCCACGATCGTCATCGCCATCCACCCCGCCACGAACATCATCGCCGCCACCATCGGCAGCCTCGCGACAACCACCGGCGCGCCCAGCGGGATCCCACGCCACAACGCCCAAGGCCACATCGCCCGAGCCACCCCGCGAACGCCTCTGCCCAGCAACCCCCACGCCCCCACGTACCGCGCGTGCTCGATCGACCACGCCGGCGCCACCCACTTGGGCGAGACCACCTCCGCCCATTCCACGTCAAGCCCGCACTCCGAGCACTGCCCCCGCACCGGGCACTCGCTCTCCCACGACTGCACAACCCCCGACAGGTCATACCCGCACCGCGGACACACCACCTCCATCGACGCCGCACCAGCATCCCCAGAGGGAACGTCGATCGACCGAATCATGTCCGCGCTGTGCGTCTCCATGCCTCTCTTCGCCGCCGCTTCTTCCGCGGGGAAAGCACCCTCACCCCTCTCCGCATACGCTCCATGTGATGGTTCGTTGCATCCTCGCCATCGTACTCGCGGCAAGCACCGCATCGGCGCACCAGCCCCCGGCCGAGACGCCCCGACCGGAACGCCCCGAGCCCGGCCGCGTCCCGACACTTGAGGCCGCCCAGTCGCAGATCCTCGCCGCGTACAGGTCCAACCCCGTCGCCGACCGCGTGCAGATCCGCCTGATCGGCTTTGAATCCCGCGACCGCCGCTCGAGCGTCCTCATCTACGCCGACGCCGGCAAGGCCGATCTGCGCCGCCCGTCGCTCCGCCTGGACCTGGGCCAGCTCCAGATCTTCGCCGGCGACCTCAGCCCCACCGACCGACGCCTCATCGCCGTCAACCGCTTCGAACGCTCCACCTACTTCCCGGCCGACCTCACGGGCTCCCCCGCCGAAGCACTCGCCACGCACTTCCACGCCGTCCCTCTCCCGCAGCTCTCGCTCAGCTTCGGCACCACCGACACCATCGACCAGCTTTCCTCGCTCATCACCTCCATCCGCTGGGATTCCATCGACGCCCAGACCGACGCAGGCCGTCAGGTGCTGGTGCTCAAGGGCACGCACGGCCCAAACGCCGCGCCCCTCTCCCTCACCGTCGATCGAGCCTCGGGCAGGCTCCGCCGCCTCGCCGCCGACCTCCCCACCACCAAGCCCGGCACCCGCATCGAACTGACCATGGCCTCGATCGATCCCGGCGAACCTCGCAAGTGGGTCCTCTCGCCCGAGGGACGCACCGCCGTCGAAAGCCCGACCCTCCTGACCCCCAAGCGCACCATCGCCCCTGACGAGACCGTCAAGAACGCCTCGCTCATGCGCGGCGACCTCACGCCCGTGCCCATCGAGGCCGCCCTCCCCAAGGACGCCAACAACAAACCCAAGGGTGTCGGCGCAATCCTCTGCGTGCGGGCCGAGACCGACGCCCTGCCCGACGCCGAGACGCTCGCCGCGGCCCTCGCCGCCCTCGCCAAGGCGAGCACCGACCCCGCCGCCTCGCGCGATGGCTTCGCCATTTCGGGCGTGGCTCTGCTGGGCGTCTCGGAGTTTGATCCCGCCCGGCTCGACGCGATCGAGGCCCGCTACGCCAAAGCCGCCAAGGACGCCGCCGTCCCCCACGAGCTGCTTTTCACCAGCTCGCGGGTGCTCTCGGTCGACCGCAACGGACAGCCCGCCGACATCGCGATCGTGCTCGTGAACGCCAACCTGAAGGTCATCCAGACGTTCGTCGTCGACGGCCGCTCGCGTGAGGCCGATGCGCTCGCCGCCGAGATCATCCTCGCCGCCGCCCCACCGCCGCCCGCCGGGCCCCCGCCCGAGGCACCGACGCCGCCGACCTCACCCCAGAAATAATCAGCGGCCCCCGAAGGGACCGCCGATCGTCGTTCAGATCAATTCCCGTCCCGCAGGCGGTTTTTCAACTCGCCTGCGCCCGAGGGTGTGCCTTGTTGTACGTCTCCGTCACGCGCTGCGAGGTCAGGTGCGTGTACACCTGCGTCGTCGAGAGCGACTGGTGCCCCAGCAGCTCCTGCACGCTGCGCAGGTCCGCCCCGTTGTCGAGCAGGTGCGTCGCGAACGTGTGACGCAGCGTGTGCGGGCTGATCGTTGGATCAAGCCCCGCCATCTTGAGGTACTTGTCGAGCTTTCGGCGGACGCTCCGCGAGCTCAGACGCCCGCCGTGCTTGTTCACAAACAGCGGCCGACGCACGGGCTCCGAACCCGGTGCGAAGCGAGGGTCCTGATGCAACAGTTCCAAATACCGCGCAATCGCCCGCAGGGCATGGCTGCCCATCGGCACGATGCGCTCCTTCTTGCCCTTCCCGCGGACGTGCAGCGCCTCGCCGCTCAGATCCAGATCCTCGGCGTTGAGCCCGACCAGTTCGCTCACGCGCAGGCCGGTCGAGTACAGCGTCTCGAGCATCGCGCGATCGCGACGACCCAGCACGTCCGAATCCGTAGGTGCCGCCAGAAGCTTCTCGACCTGCTCGATCGTGATCGCCTTGGGCAGACGCTTGGCCTGCCTGGGCGTGCGGATCACCGTCATCGGATTGCCGATCGCCAGCCCTCGCTTGTCCGCCCACTTGTAGAAGGATCGGAGCGTCGCGATCTTCCGCGCCATCGTTGCCGACGAATACTGCTGCTCGCCCAGGTACGACAGGAACTGGCGCACCAGCTCGCTCGACGCACGCCGGATCGCGTCCGTGATCGTCGCCGTCTTGGTCCCGGGGCCCACGGGGGTCCGGTCCAGCGGGGCGTTCAGCGCGGCCTGCTCCTTGTTCCCGTCCGGGCTCACCCCGATCTCGTCGCCCAGGTAATCCACGTACTGACGCAGATCCGCCCCGTAGCACCGCGCGGTGTAGGGCGAGAAGTGCCGCTCGTCGGCCAGATACTTCGTGAACGTCTCGATGATCGGAAGAGACATGTTGTGCTCCTGCATCCGTGTTCCACGCCTTCCTTCGACGCGGCCGGGCTCCGTCCCGTTTGACTCCTCAACTATCGGTCCACACCGCCCCGCCCTGCATTCCGACTATACCTTTCAAAACACAAACATCTACGCCGCCGGCCTGACCGACTCCAGCAGCCGCAGCTTGTGCGTGATGATCGCCACGTCCACCCAATCAAGTCCCCTTCCCTCGCGCATCATCCCCCGCACCACCTCGATCATGTCGCGCTCCTGACCCTTCTCGAACCGGAACGTCCACCGCTGCCGACCTTTACGGAAGGTCACCGCCGTCATCGCCGGCGCCGGAGTCGCGCTCGTTCCTGATCCGCTACGAGCCTTGCTGTGGTCCAGATCCATGAACCTGCTCCTTCTCGGGCCCCACAAACCACTTATTCCGGTTGTTCTACCGCCGCCGTTCGGTTCGCCAGCGCCGCCGTGCCCAACCGAATCCACTCCTGCTGGATCACGCGCGACACGGCGAAGCTCGACGCAAATTCCGTGAACAGCGGCATGCTCGCCAGATACCGCCGCCAGCCCATCGCGTCGCCCTGGTTGTGCCGACCGATCGCGTACGAGCGCACGTCAAGCTGCACCTGGTGGTTCTTCCCATCAAGATGCTCGGAGACCGTCGCGACAAGACCCTCGCGCAGCGGGCCCGGCGATTGAGGCTGCTCGGTGACGCTCGCGCTCAGTTCTCGCGTGTTGACTCCCCCGCTGACCTTCGCCGAGCCGGTCATCGCGCCCGATCGGGCGAACAACGCGATCGAGAGCCCGATCGTCGGGGTGTAGGGGTCGTACGCGGTGATCGAGCCCATGAGCACGCCGTCGGCACCGAGCGCTGCGGCCAGCGCGGCGGCGCCGGATGGGCCGTTGATTGAAGTCATTTTGAGCGCCCGCATCGCCTCCATGGTGCGATTGAGGGGCAGGCAGCGCACGCCGCGAACTTCCTCCGCGGCCGCCACCAGTTTGTCAGAGACATCCAGCGGGTTGCACGCCGAGGTGCCCGACTCGTTCCGCAGCGGAACCACGGCCCAGAGCACCTCGCCCTTCTCGGCGGAGTACGGAGCGACCGTGATCTGCGGGCTGGTCAGATCGGGCTTGGGCGCCGAGCACCCGCCCGCGATCAGCACGCACGCGCCAAGAACCGAAGCCCACCGAGTTGCACACGCCATCGCCGGGGCATCCTTGCCGGCCGAGGTCGGGCCCATCCGTGAGCCCGCGCACCGGCCTGAATAACAACCCCGTCGCTATCGGTTCTGTTCATCCCCACCGGTGACTTCTTGCCCCCCCTCGGTTGCGGTGGCGGTCTCGGTCGGGGCCTCGGGCGTGCTCTTGGCCGTTGCGCCCGCTGGCTTTACGGCCGATTCCATCGCCATCAGCACAGGCCCCATATCCATGAGCCACAGATTTTCCTGCTTGCCCCGCGGCGACATGAAGACCAGCCGGTTGCCGGCACCCCAGGCGGGCATGAGCGCCACGGCGGTGTTGTCGGTCAGGCGCGTGCGCCCGGAACCGTCCGTGTTCTGAACCCACAACCGGGCGGCGCGGGGCGTGGCGGTGCTGGCGGCCTTGATGTTGACCTCACCCACGGGCACCTCGGCGTAGGCGATGCGCATGCCGTCGGGGCTCCAGGTGGGGTTGATCAGTGCGCTCGTCGGGCTCGAGGCGAGTTCGGTGGCGTTGCCGGCCTGTCCGTCCTGATAGTCGAGGGTCCAGACGCCGAAGGTGCGGCTGCCGCGCTCGCGTGCGGTCTGATAGAGGATGCGATCCCCGCCGTTGGTCCCCGTGCCGGGAATCGGGCAGAAGGTGGGGAACATGCCGTAGCCGATGAACTGCGTCGGGGTGCTGGCGGCGACGCCGGCGACCCACATCTCCCAGCGGCCCGAGACTTCGCCCATGCGGCAGTACGCGAGACGCGAGCCGTCGGGGCTCCACGAGGGGTGCAACTCGTCGCTCGGATCGCTCGTGACGCGGACGGCACGCCCGCCGGTGACGGGCATCACGTAGACGTCCCAGTTGCCGCCACGGTTGCTCGCGAAGGCGATCATCATGCCATCGGGGCTGACGGCGGGCATCACGTCATCGGCGGGATCGTTGGTGAGCTGCGTGACGACCTGCCCGTCGATGTCCTTGACGTAGATGTCCGCGGTGTGGCGGTGCTGCGTGGAGGCGAAGACGATTCGTCGGCCGTCGGGCGTGAGGGTCGGGTCAAAGTCCGAGCCGACGGGCGAGTACGAGACTCGCTGCACGGGCGCGGCGCCCATGGGCTCGGCGTCGGAGGCCTGCCCGACGGGCGCGTCGGCGAACCCGCCGAAGGGGTACGGGTTCGTCACGCCGATCTCGCCTTCGAGTGTGGTGTTCTTGGCGGGCGTCGCGGCGACGACGTCGCGCGTCGCCTCCGGGCGGGGCTTGGCGGCCGTTTCAACCGTCGGGAGAACTTCCGGCGCCGGCTGCTCGGCCGCGACGGCCTTCGGGGCCGGGGCGGTCGGCTCGGGAGAGTTCCACGGGCGCGGCGGCTCGTTGGTGGCGGACTGGGTCCACATTCCGCAGCCGCCGGCGAGGGAGATCAGCACAACGGTGGAGGTCAGTCGGAGAGCGGCGCGGGTTGCCATGGGGATACACCTTCTCTGGGTTGTGTGGCGTGTCATGGGCGCACGACCGCGCCCATCCCCTCCATCGGTCAGTCCGGGCGGGCGATTCAGCGTGGTCGGCGCGGTCCCAGAACGTCGCCGCCCCGCGCAAGGAACCCCACCACGGGTCCCCTGCGTCGGGGCGGACGGTGCGATGCCGCGGGGGCCTGATGGCCGCCCTCGGCGTAAGTGCTTGTTGATTCAGTCGTTCGGCTCCGCGAACCCGATCCCGGCGGTTGCATCGGGATCGCCCCAGGGCTCCTGCTGCGTCGAACGCGGGACGCAGCCCCACGTCAGATGCTCCAAATAGGTGCGCAGGTGCTGGTCGGTGAAGGTCTGAAGGAAGTCGATGCTGGCCGAGGGATTGATCTTCACGATCGCCTCGATCAGGTGTGTGCGCGACAGCCGTGTGTCGGCCTCGTCGAGGCGCTTGGCTGTCTCAATCTCGTAGAGCATCGCGGTCGACATCACACACCTCGCTCGCGTGGGTGTCTCTCGATCGGATGATCGGGCCGGCGGGCCCGACAATATAACCAAAAACGGACCTTAGTTGCGGCTGGTCGAAGCGGACGGCGATCCGCCAGCGGGCGATACAGTCGCCCATGGGCACGGCGTGGCTTGTGATCGACGGGGATCGGCTCGGGCCGGAACATGGCGGAGAAGCGTGGGGCCGATGGTCGACGCTCGGATTGCTCGAAGCGCCGACGCCCCCAGGGCCGGGCGAACGGCTGGTGGCCTCGGCGGGGGCGGTGCGTGACGAGGAGGACCCGGCCCGCGCGGCGATGTACGCGTGGGGCGAGGCGGGTCGCAAGCTGCTGGACGCCTCGGTGGAGCGGGCCCTGTCGGGCGGGGGCGAGGTGCTGATCCGTGGAGCGTGCGGCGAGTTGCTGTCGGACGTGCCCGGGTGCCTGTCGCTTCTGAGGCGTTTTGAAAGCAACGGGCTTCGGCTCGCGGTGGATCCGGGCGCGATGCTGTCGGACGAGATGACCCGAGACGCGGACGACCACGCGACGCGGGTGATCGAGGCGCTGCTGCCCCACCCCGCGGCGGGGTTGCTGATCGTGCGGGCGGATCGGCCCGGGCTGGCGGGGGTGATGCGGTGTGCCGGCGTGATCCGCGAGCGGGGGCTGCCGATACTGGCGATTGGGGAGAGTCCGTCGCTGCTCGCGGCCCGGATCGGGCTGACCTGAAGGACGGCTCGGGAACTGGGAGGATCATCGCGCCCGACCGCGGTACGATTGCGGCGATGAGCACGCCTTCCTCTTCGAACCCGACGCCAACACCTCACACAGACGCTCGGACCGCGTGGGGCACGCCCGCGCGAGCGCCCGACCTGTCGCACCCGATGTTCGCGGCGATCAAGGCTGCGTTCCCCGGGAAGAAGTTCCTGGCGCAGGAGTTCCGGGGGATGTCGACGCTGGTGGTCGAGCCGGCGGACCTGCACGCGGTGCTGGCGTTCCTGAAGGAGAAGCAGGGGTACTGCTTCCTGTCGGACGTGACGGGGGTTGACTATCTGAACTACCCCGCGCCGCAGCCGGGGCGATTCGCGGTGGTCTATAACGTGGTGTGCTTTGCACGCGACGAGCGGTTTATCGTGAAGACATACGTGAACCCCACGCTGCCGACGGACGGGATCGTGGAGGATCCGGCGTTGTGGGTGGACAGCGCGTGCGACCTGTGGCCCGGGGCGGAATGGCCCGAGCGTGAGGTCTTCGACATGTTCGGGATCCGGTTCCGCAATCACCCGGACCTTCGGCGGATCCTGACGTGGGAGAGCTACCCCGCGCATCCGCTGCGGAAGGACTACCCGGTGCGCGGCCGGGGCGAGCGTGAGCAGTACGCGATCATCGACCGCACGTCTACCTGAAGGGGGAACTGAGTCATGGGCGAAACGCCGGACACGAACAAGCTGTTGATGGTGATCATCGCGATCCTGCTGCCGCCGGTGGCGGTGTTCCTCAAGAAGGGCGCGGGCGGGCACCTGATCCTGAATATCGTTTTGCTGTTTGTGACGGTGTGGGTGGGCGCGTTCATCCACGCGCTGTGGTGCGTGCTGTCCTAAGGCGAGAGAACGCACGGAGAGGCCAAATGAACACGCCCGGCGTTCGGCTCGCGAACACCGGGCGTGTTGTTCTGTGCTTCGGGGCGTGATCAGCCCTCGGAAATCTGGGCGTTGCTGGGCAGGTCCTTGTCGTCGACGCGGCGGATGGAGGCGCCCAGGGTGTTGAGGCGGTCTTCCATCTTTTCGTACCCGCGGTCGAGGTGATAGACGCGGTGCACGGCGGTGGTGCCCTCGGCGGCGAGCCCGGCGAGGACGAGCCCGGCGGAGGCCCGCAGATCGCTCGCCATGACCGGAGCCCCGATGAGGCGCGGGACGCCCGAAATGACGACCGTCGGGCCTTGGCGGTAGAGCTTGGCGCCCATGCGGGCGAGTTCGGCGACGTGGAGGAACCGCTCGGGGAAGATGCGCTCGGTGATCACGCTGTTCCCACTGGCGAGGGTGAGGGCGGCCATGAGCTGGGCCTGCGCGTCGGTGGGGAAGCCCGGGTGGGGCTGCGTGGTGACTTCGATGGGGCGGATCGTGCGGTCGCAGGTGACACGGACGGAGGCCCGCATCGGGTCGATCGCGGGGGGGACGCCCGGCGCGCTGGCGACGGGGGTGACGTGGATGCCCATCGCGGCGAGCTTGTCGACCACGGCGAGCAGCGCGTCCATCGGGCAGTTGTCGAGCGTGACGTCGCCGTTGGTGATGGCGGCGGCGAGCATGAAGGTGGCGGCCTCGATGCGGTCGGGGATCACGGTGTGGTCGATCCCGCCGAGCTGCTTGACGCCCTCGATGATAATGCGCGGCGAGCCCTGCCCGCGGATCTTGGCGCCCATGGCGTTGAGCATGTTGGCCAGGTCGACGATCTCGGGCTCGCAGGCGGCGGATTCGATGATCGTGACGCCTCGGGCGAGCGTGGCGGCGGACATGACGTTGGCGGTGCCGAGCACGGTGGAGCCGAAGGCGCCACCGAGGAAGATGGTCGCGCCGCGGAGCCCGCCGTGGGGCGCCTTGGCGATGATGTCGCCGGCGGTGAGGGTGATCTCGGCGCCAAGGGCGGCCATGCCGCGCAGGTGGAGGTCGACGGGGCGGTCGCCGATGGAGCACCCGCCGGGCATGGAGACGCGGGCGTATCCGCGGCGGGCGAGCAGCGGGCCGAGCGTGCAGATGGAGGCCCGCATGGTCTTGACGATCTCGTAGCGGGCGTGGCTGTTCTCGGTGGATTGAGTGTGGAGCTTGACGACCCCGGGCTCGCTCGCGGGGGGCTCGCTGGTGCGGACGCACCCGAGCTCGGCGAGCAGGCGATACATGTTTTTGAGGTCGGCCAGGTCGGGGATGCTGCGGAGGGTCACGGGCTCGTCGGTGAGGAGCGCGGCCGCGGTCAGCGGGAGGGCGGCGTTCTTGGAGCCGTGAATGCGGATGCGGCCTGAGAGTCGGCGGCCGCCCTCGATGACGAACGTGTCCATGTTCGTGTGTCCTTGGTGGTGGGCGTCATGCCCGCGGGGTGGGGTCGGGTGTCGTGGGGAACGATGGTCCGATCATACATCGGCGGGTTGGGGTTTCGATCTTGCGAACTCGGAAAAGGCGTCAGATTCCTCGCGTGTCCCGTGGCGGTCGGCCGGGGCGCGTGGCGGTGCGGGCGGATAGATCGGAAGGTGGAGTCGGTTGGACGGGGAGCGCGGGGCAAGCCCACGCCGCCCGACGGGGAGAGAGAGACCCCCGCCCGACCATTCGCGCCGCGGCCCGATCGAAGGGCAAGCTAGCGGGGCACACGCCCGGACCTCCCACCGCAGGGGTCCGGGCGTTCTGTTTATCCGGGGGGTCGTGATCGGAAAATTCTCCGAAGCGGGTTGCACGGGGGACGGGTGTTTCGGAGGGTGTGTGAGTGCGGCGAGCGGGCGGGATGCCCCGGCACGGGCCGCAACGAGGAACGAAGCCCTTTGGGGGCTGGAACGGAGGACGACGATGCGAGGCTACGCGACGATGTGTGCGGCGGGACTGCTGGCGGCTGCCGGCGCTGTCCTGTGCACCCCCACCACCACCCAGGGCAACTCTTCGAGTGACCCGTACGCGGCCCTGCCGTCGTCCATCGACCTGACGGGCGTCGTCCGCGACTTCCGCGAACGGTCGGCCTCGGGCGGGCACCCCGACTTTGAGCGTGCCCCCACGGGCGGGTTCGGTCACTACATGAACATGGTCGCCGACCAGCTCGACGCGGACGGCAAGCCCCAGTTCCGCAGCACCGGGACGCTGGTGGGCACGCAGTGGCGTGACAGTTCGGGCCGCAACGTGATCAGCCCGCGGTCGTACATCTCCGCCCGCTCGGGTGACACGAATGGCTCGCTCAACGCGTCGAAGATCGGCGCCCTGACGACCGAGGCGAACTTCCGCGAGTGGTTCCGCGACGTCGCGGGCAAGAACGTCTCGAAGCAGCAGACGCTGCGGCTGGTCCGCCAGGCAGGGACCAACGTCTACACCTTCGACGACCGCCAGGACGCGGGCTTCATGAACCGCGGCGGGTTCTTCCCGGTCAACGGCGAGCTCTTCGGCAACTCCGGCGGCGGCGGCCTGGCCAACACCAACTACCACTTCACCTTCGAACTCGAAACCGAGTTTGAGTACAAGGCCAACTCGGGCCAGACCTTCCGGTTCACCGGCGACGACGACGTCTGGGTCTTCATCGACGGGAAGCTCGTGATCGACCTGGGCGGCGTGCACGGCGCGATCTCGCAGGTGATCGAGCTGGACCGCCTGAACTGGCTGCAGGACGGGAAGTCCTACAAGCTCAAGTTCTTCTTCGCCGAGCGTCACCGCACGCAGTCGAACTTCCGCATCGAGACCACGATGCAGATGCGGACCGTGCAGCCCCCGGCCACGAGCGCCCTGTACGACTAAGCCCTCGCCGCATCCTCTGATTCCCACGCCCGGGTTGGCCGATCATGGCCGCCCGGGCGTCGTTTTTGTCAGGGCACCCACCAGCCGCCGCCCCAGCCGCCCTCGACGCCGCGCCCACTCCAGCGCCCCCACCCCGAGCCCTCGCCGGGGGAGACATGCACCGCGTTGGGCGAGGGCGACAGATACAGCCGCCGCAGACGCAGCAGGTCGGGTCTGGGCTCCGGGTCGTAGTACGAAGGGGTCGCCAGGCGATCCGACGCCACCGCGAGCGCTCCATCCCGTCGCGCATAGTCCCCCGCCTCTTCGGCGAGCGTGCCGGGGGTTTCGAGGGCGGCCCGGGGAGCCGTCACGAGAGCCCAACTGTGCCCCCCGCCCTGGCCGGAGACCAACCTCGGCGCGGGGCGTCCGACCTCGCTTGCGCACCCACCCAGCAGCAGGAGGATCGCGAGCGCGGCCATGCCGCCCGTCAGCGCATCATGTCTCGGATTGCGGTCCATGCATTCAACGTACACGACGCGGGGGGCCCGTCGAGCCGAAGTGCCCGGAATGTGCGTTTTCGGGCCCGCGCAGACGTCCCGGACGCCACAACGGGCCATGCCTCACCCGGACGCGAGACGAACCACGTCCTCCGCACACCCCCAGCAGAGCGTGTACCCCGACCCGCCGTGCCCGTAGTTGTGGATGACTCGCCCGTCACGCTCGACGCGAACCCTCGTCCTGTAGGGGCGCAGCCCGACGGCCTCGCGGAGCACGCGGCCCGGGCGGAACCCGCGCGAACGGGCCTTCTCGAGGATCCTCTCTCGCACGGCCGGATCGGCGACGAGCGGGCGACCCGGGTCGCACGGTTCGCTGATGCCGCCGATGACCACCTCGCTGCGTCGGGGGATCACGTAGAAGACGTCGGCATGCCCGCGGTCGTGCGAGACGGAAACGCGCAGGTCGATCTCGCCGGGCTCGCAGACGACGACGTGCCCGAAGATCGGCCGAAGTTCAGGGTCGTTGGTCAGGCCCAGCGCGCCAAGCCCCGCGCAGTTGACGACCAGATCGCCCGGCAGTTCGTCGAACGAGCGTACGGCCCGGCGGATGATGGGGCGGCGAAGCCGCGACTCGAGCCATCGCATGAAGACTGGCGACTCGGCCCGCGGCGCGGTGACGCGCCAGGCCATTGTGGCCGGTCCACCGGGGAAGCCCTCTCGCACGGGTTCGAGGTCCGGGGTGTCGGCGGCCCACCAGGGGCGTTCCTCGTCGTCGTGAAGCTCGTAGAGGGTGATCAGGTCAACCCCGGCCGAGTGATCGTGAGAGGCGAGGCGGTTGTAGTGGACGCGTGTGCGGGCGGCCCAGCGGCTGACCAGCGCGGGCGGGTCGCTGCGGAAGGGGTGCCAGAGGGCGGCCGCGACGCCCGAAACGCATTCGAGCCCGGGCCTGTCGGCGAAGACCTGGACGTCATGCCCGACCTCCTGCAGCAGGAGGGCGGAGGTGAGCCCCGCCACGCCGCCGCCGATGATCGAGATCGACTTCATGCATCCTTCTCCACGCCCGGCGGGGTCGAAAGCCACCGGCGGGATACGCTCACCGTATGGCCCCAGAGCTCGACTGGCACGAACGCCTCCGCATCATCGACGACCTGATGAGGCGAGTGTCCGCGGAATCGAGCCCCCAGGAACTGGTCAGGCTGTACGGCGTGGGCATCCGCGAGTTGATGCCGATCGATCGGCTGGTGGCGCTTTCGAGGCGTGACTTGGCCCCGCCCTGGTTTCGCATCACCCGTTCGACGATCTGGACCGAATCGATCAACCCATGGACGCAGAAGGACCGGCTGCCGCTGCTGCGGGATGGGTTCCTGGGAGAGCTGCTCTACGCTCAGGAGCCCCGGATCATCGAGGATCTTCGGATCCCCGAGTCGGACCCGGCGGCGGAGCACCTGGCGGGCATGACGTGCCTGATGACCCTGCCCCAGTACGACAACGGGGTGGCGGTCAACATGACGGTGCTGGGCTGGCGAGACAAGGCCGACCTGCCGCGGGAGCAATACCCCAACATGGTGTGGCAGTCGAACCTGTTCGGGCGGGCGACGCACAACCTCGTGCTGCGCCGCGAACTGTCGCAGGCGTACGAGGCGATCAACCGCGAGCTCAAGGTGGTGGGCGAGATCCAGCGGTCTCTGCTGCCTCGCGCGAAGGCGGAGATTCCGGGCGTGGATCTCTGCCCGTTCTACGAGCCCAGCGCACAGGCCGGCGGAGACTACTACGACCTCTTCGAGCTTCCGGACGGAAACTGGGGCATGTTCATCGCGGACGTGGCGGGGCACGGGACGCCCGCGGCGGTGCTGATGGCGGTGACGCACGCGCTGGCGCGGTCCTTCGCGGGCCCGCCCGAACACCCGTGCCTCTTCCTCGACCACATCAACAGCAAGCTGGTGTCGTACTACACGACGAACAGCGGCACGTTCGTCACCGCGTTCTACGGGGTGTACAACCCCCGCACCCGCGAGCTGCGCTACGCCTCCGCCGGGCACAACCCGCCCCGCCTCCGCACGCGTCGGGGCATCGAGGTGCTGGACAAGGTCGGGGGGCTTCCCCTGGGGATCATGCCGACGCAGGAATGCAGCGAGGCGACGGTGGTGCTCGAGCCCGGTGACATGCTCTGCCTGTACACCGACGGGATCACCGAGACGCAGAACGCCGAGGGGGATCAGTTCGACGTGCCGCGCCTTGACGAATTGCTCCGGGCGGAGGCGGACGAGGATCTGTCCGCCATCGCCGAGCGGATCTCGCGGGCGGTGAACGAGTTCTCGGGGCACGCGCCGGCGAAGGATGACCGGACGATGCTGCTCGCCCGGGTCCGGGCGTCGTGAACGCGGGCCCGGCGGCTGATGTATAGTCGGTCATGGGCATCACCTTCCGCAAAGCGGTTCTCGACAACGGGCTGACGGTCATCGCCGAGATCGACCCCAAGGCGCACACCTCGGCCGGGGGCTTTTTCGTCAAGACCGGGGCACGCGACGAATCCGGCGCGGTGATGGGCGTCTCGCACTTCCTCGAGCACATGATGTTCAAGGGGACCGAGAGCCTCAGCGCCGAGGCGCTCAACAAGGCCTTTGACGCGATGGGCGCCAAGAACAACGCGTACACCTCCAACGAGATGACGTGCTTCTACGCGAGCGTGCTCCCCGAGCACGCGGGCAGGTCGATCGATCTGCTCGCCACGATGATGAGGCCGGCCCTGCGCCAGGCCGACTTTGACACCGAGAAGGGCGTGATCCTCGAAGAGATCGCGATGTACAAGGACAGCCCCTTCTGGGTCCTGTACGAGGCGGCGATCGAGAAGCACTACGGCACGCACCCGATGTCGCACCGTGTGCTGGGGACGGAAGAGACGATCAAGGCGCTGACGCGCGACCAGATGCAGGCGTACTTCGACAGCCGATACTCCGCGGACAACACGATCGTCGCGCTCGCCGGGCGGATCGACTTTGACCGCTGCGTCGACCGCCTCTCGACGCACTGCGGCGGCTGGGCCCGCACCGGCGCACGGCGCAGTCCCGAACGCCCCGCCCCGGTGGGCGGCCGGTTCGAGCTGAAGGACCCCAAGGTCAATCGCGGGTACGTGATCGCCATCAGCGAAGCGCCATCCGTGCAGGACCCGCGCCGATACGCCGCCATGCTGCTCGCGCAGGTGCTGGGTGCCCCGGACAATTCTCGTCTGCACTGGTCGCTGATCGAATCGGGGCTCGCGGAACAGGCCCAGGCGGCGTACGACCCGCACGACGGGATCGGGGAGTACTACGTCTATGCCGGGGGCGATCCGGATCGGCTCGGCGAGATCGAGGGCATCATCACGCGGCAGATCGAAGAACTGCCCGAGTCGCTGACGACCGACGACCTCGACCGGCTGCGGATGCGGATCGTGACGGGCGCCGCCGCCGCCGCCGAGAGACCGGGCGATCGGATGCAACGTCTCGGCCGCCTGTGGACGATGCTCGGGGCGTACCAGACGATCGACGAGGAGATCGAACGCCTCAGCGCGGTCACGCTCGACGATGTGCGGGCGGTGGCGCGGGAGTTCCCGATCCGCCTGCAGACCCTGGGCACGATGCTGCCCGCGTCGGCCTGAACTGCTCGTGTGCAGCGTTGCGGGCCGCGTGGTCTAGGTTCCGGCGATGGCGGCGGCGCTGCCCACACCCGCGACGTAGCCGCTGGCCCAGGCCCACTGGAAGTTGAACCCACCGATCCGACCGTCCACGTCGCAGATCTCGCCGCAGAGATACAGACCCGGGCAGACGCGGCTCTCCATGGTGTCGAGGTGGATCTCGCCCAGCGGGATGCCGCCCGCCGTCACCTCCGCGAAGGTGAACCCGCGGTCGCCCGTGACGGGCAGCGGCGTCTCGGCGATCATCTGGGCGAGATTGCGGCGGTTGTCGCGGAGGAGCGCATGCCCGGGCGTCGCCGGATCGGCCGCGGCCGAACGAACGATCGCGTCGGCGAGCCGCTCGGGCAGGCCCTTGTCGCGGAGCCAGCGAGAGGGCGTGCTCCGCCCGAGCTTCTGCAATGCGGCGTCGACGCTCTCGATGGTCTCGCCGGGGAGCCAGTTGAGGACAAGTCGTGCGCCGGCGTCTTCGTGGCGGGTCTGGGCGTAGTAGCGGCTGATGTCCAGCACGCTGGGCCCCGAGAGGCCGAAGTGCGTGAGCAGGGTTGAGTTGGTGAAGAACTTGAGCCGCTTGTTGGTGGCCGATCGGACCTCGAGCGTCGCGGGCAGGGTGATGCCGCTGAGCGCGGTGATCCAGTGGTCTTTGGGAAGGGTGAGGGGGACGAGCGCGGGAAAGACGCGTGGCGTGATGGTGTGGCCGAGGGACCGGGCGATGTCGTAGCCCGCGCCGTCGGAGCCCGACCGCGGCAGAGCCATGCCGCCCGTGGCGAGAATGATGCGCTTGGCCCGCACGATGGTGCCGTTGTCTTCGTGTTCCACGAGGAACGAGTCGGCGTCTGTGCGCACACGCGCGACCCTCCACGGGTGGCGGATGGTGACCGCGGCGCGGTCGGCCGCGGCCAGCAGCGCGTTCAGGACGGTGTGGGCGTCGTCGGTCGTCGGGAAGAGCTTGCCGGTGTCCTCTCGCTTGAGCTCAACGCCCAGCTCGCGGAAGAACGCGACCGTCTCGGGGACATCGAAGCGGCGGAGGACCTTCTTGATCGCGTTGCGGCTGCTGCCGGCGTACTGCTGCTCGTCGACGGCGTGGTGGGTGACGTTGCAGCGTCCGCCGCCGGCGACGAGGATCTTGGCGCCGAGCTTCTTCGCTCCGTCGAGGGCGAGCACGCGGAGACGGCCCGCGCCCGTGCGCCCGGCCCAGATGGAGGCGAAGAGACCGGCGGCGCCAGCCCCCACCACCGCGATGTCGGTCTCGTGCTGCACGTTCAAGTATTGCGCTTCTGGCCGCGCTTGGCCCGCGGGGTCCTCGCGACCACATACACCACGTAGTTCTCGTCCATCGGCTCGCCGGGCTCGTGCGGGCGGACGTACAGGTTGCCCTCGCTGTCCACCGCGTCGCCCATCCGCGTATAGACGTCGACCGAGGGGAAGCCCGCGTCGGAGGCGGCATCGCGCAGTTCGGGGATCGACCAGAGGCGCCAGTGGTAGACGAAGGCGTCGGGATGCCGCGTCACGCGACCGGAAGGCGTACGCACGGTGAAGCTGAGAGTGTCGGTGACGAGGTTGGTGAGCGGATCGGCCTCGACTTGACGCCAGACATAGTCGACACGCGATCCGGAGGGGGTTTGCAGGCGTCGGCGGAGGCGCATGGGGGTCATCGCGTCGCGCCCGCCGTAGAGATCGGCGAGGACAATGCCCCCCGGTCGGAGGCACGTCCGAGCGTGGCGGAGGTAGGCGAGGAGGTCGGCCCGGGTGTGAAAGTAGCCGAGAGGGAAGTTGGTGGCGGCGATGACATCGGCCTTGAGCTGGCATCGGCGAACGTCGGCGCGGACGGTTCGCACGCCCGGAGCGGCGGCGCGGCGCAGGGCGTCGGGGTCGAGGAGGTCG
>ERZ761603.1469-NODE-1469-length-17594-cov-14.317122_pt1 | contig 17594 bp, 13 predicted proteins | sample MGYA00511879_ERZ761603 | MGnify/ENA primary metagenome ERZ761603 (study PRJEB28899, sample SAMN02850040) | bioreactor sludge metagenome | biome: EBPR Sludge; feature: EBPR Bioreactor; material: flocular biomat | place: Australia: Thorneside Wastwater Treatment... | reverse complement strand
GGCACCGCGACATCGAGCGGGCCGGGCATCAGGTTCGCGCCCTGGAACCCCGCCTTGAGCGCCCCGTACGCGGGCGTGAGGTCGGCTCGCTTCAGCGCCTCGCGCACGGCCCGGAGCACGACCGAATGGATGAGCGATGAATCGCGGAAGCGGACCTCCGCTTTCTGCGGGTGGACGTTCACATCCACGCCCGCCGCCGCCATCTCGAGCATCAGGAGGATCGTCGGGAACCGTCCCGGTTCGATCAGCCCACGGTACGACTCGGCGATGGCGTGCTGGATGGTTCGATCACGGATCGGACGGCCGTTGATGAAGATGTACTGGTGCTTGTTCGTGCCCCGGGCGATGGAAGGAAGGCCCGCCAGCCCCCAGAGCGTCACGCCCCGCGAGTCATCGAACTCATCGGCGTGGACATCGAGGAGTTGCTCGGCCAGTTCCTTGCCGAGAATGGCCAAGGCCCGGTCGCGGGGCGTCTGCCCCGGGGGCACTTCGAGCACCGTTCGCCCGTCGGCGGCGGTGGTGAAACCCACGGCGGGATGGGCGAGGGCCACCTGGCGAACGGCGTCGAGGCACCGGTCCTGCTCGGTGCCGACGGTGCGGAGAAACTTGCGGCGGGCCGGGGTGTTGAAGAAAAGATTGCGGACGGTGACGCTGGTGCCGACCGGGCCGGCGGTGGGGCGCGGGGGCGAGACCGTCTCGCCCTCCACGTCGATCTGCGCCGCGGCGGGGCTGTCGGCGGTGCGTGAGCGGATGGAGAGTCGAGAGACCGCCGCGATCGAGGCGAGCGCTTCGCCACGGAAGCCGAGCGTGGCGATCCGGTCGAGGTCGGTGGCCGCCTCGATTTTGCTGGTGGCGTGCGGCGCGACGGCCAGGTGCAGTTCGCCCTCGGGGATGCCCGAGCCGTCATCGGTGATGCGGACCAGTTCGGTCCCGCCCTGCTCCAGGTCAACGCCGATCCGCCCCGCCCCGGCGTCGAGGGCGTTCTCGATCAGTTCCTTCACGACGCTCGCCGGGCGCTCGACCACCTCGCCCGCGGCGATCTGGTTGGCGACCAGCGGAGAGAGGAGACGGATGGGTTTATGCGACACGGCGGCGGGCACGGGTGCAGGGTACGGAGGGAAGTTGCGGGTCGGAGCGAACGACGTGCCATCGGGTCGATGATCGGCGAGAGAACGGGTGCGCGTGTCCGCAGCGTCGTCCGCGCTGTGCCAATGATGCCTCCCCGTGCCCGCCGCCGTTCCCAGGTCCGCGTTCAAAGAAGCCGCGATCATCATCGCGGTGACCATCGCGGCGTGGCTGGTTCATTTCACCGCGCCCGCCGACCAACTCGACGATGATCAACTGAAGCCCTGGGGTTACGTGGCCGACATCGTCCTGCACGGCAAGTGGCTGGTGCAGACGGATTACGAAGGGGCATTCATGAGCAAGCCGCCCCTGTACCCGTGGCTCTGCGCTCTTCTGGCAAAGGCGGGTCTGGGCGTATCGCCGCTGGCGATGTACCTGCCCACCGGGGCGGCGATGCTGGGCAGCGCCCTGATCGCCTGGCACCTGTCGCGGCGTTGGTTCGGTTCGGGCCTGCACGCGGGGCTGGCGGTCGTGCTTTCCACGCTCGTCATCAAGCACCTGTGCCTGGCCCGCACCGATGCCCTCTTCACCTTCACCATCGCGCTGACCGCGGCGGCGGCGTGGCGCATCTGGAACCGGCCCGGGGCCGTCTCATGGCTCATGTTCTGGGGCGCGGCGACTCTGGCCACCATGACCAAGGGGCCTCTGGGTGTGGTGTTGGGGGCGGGCGGCCTCTTCGCGGTGCTCTGGGAGCGGGCTTCGCGTCCGGCCGAAGAGCGTCCGGCGCTGTCATGGCGATGGGGCTGGTGCCTGCTGGGCGCCCTCGGGTTTCTGGTTCTTGTCGGCGGGTGGTTCCTGCTCGCGGTGCTCGATGGTGGGCGGGGCGTCATCGACCGCATGATCGGGCGCGAACTGGTCGGCCACGCGCTCCGTCACGATCGGACAGGTGAAGGGGTATTCAGCGGGTGGTACAAGCCGCCGCTGTATTTTCTCAGCCGCTACGTCCCCTGGGGCATTCCCAGCGTGGTGGCGATGGTCCGCGTGGTGCGCGAGCCCTCGCCCGACCCTCTCGCCCGGAGGGCGGAGCGATTTCTCTTCTGCTGGGTCGCGGCGGGGATGCTCATCTTCTGCATCGCGCCGCACCAGCGGCCGGACCTGCTGCTCCCTCTCGTGCCCGCCGCGGCCATCCTGGCGGCGCGAGAAGTGGACCACTGGCTTTCGTTCGCCGCGAAGAGTCCCAGGCGCGGCTGGCAACGGGTGGCGACGGGGTTCTGGTCGTTCGCCGTTGTTTTCATGCTCTTCGTCGGGTACATGTGGCACCATGTCGGGCGTGCCAATAAGGGAGAGATCAACGAGACCGATGCCGCCTTCGCGGTCCACGACCTGCTGCGCGGGGTGCCTCCCGAGCGGATCCACTTCGCCTCCGACGGGTGGGACACGCAGTTCCTGTGGAATGTCAAGCGTCGCGCGATGACACCTGCGCAGGCGCACACGGCCTTCCGCGGCGAGGAACCTGTGTACGTGATTACGGCGGGCGACAAGCAGTGTTTGTCCGCCGCGGAACTGTCTGGGGCGAGGGTGCTCTTCCGCGTGCCCAAGGGCAACGGCACGGAAGATGAGTTCCTTGTGTTGACCAACGCCGGTCAGTGACGCGGCTGGAGCAATGCGCTGCGTTCCGCCGCGCGGAGCGCGCGGAGGAGAATGGCGCGGTCGGCGGCGTCGGCCGCGCCGCTGCCGTTGATGTCCGCGGGTGTCGATTCCCAGGCGTAGAGGTCGGCGATCGTGATGCGGCCGTCGCCGGTGATGTCCTCGCTGCTCCGGTCCATGCGGGCCAGCGGGTCGCCGATGACGATCTGCATCCACGACAGCGCGGGCACCGCGCTCCACGCGGCCTCGGCCCAGGAGAGGTTGCCGAGCAGGAAGTTCTGCGCGAGATAGCGGTTGTCGGGGACGGTGTCGGCCAGCGGCTCCCAGACGTTGCCCACCGCGAACGTGCCCCCCGCCTGGATGAAGTCCGCCGCCTGCCCCTGCCGGGCGAAACTCAGCGTGCCCAGGCCGCCGAAGTCGCGGCAGTTGAAACTCTCGAGGCTGTTGAAGACGGCGCCGGGGGCGTAGTGGAAACCGAGGGGGTAGACCTCGCCCCCCCGCACGCTCGCCGTGGTCAATGGCTGCCCCGTGTGGTTCAGCCCGTAGTGCGCGAGAAGGATCACGGGGTCGGTGACGGGGGCCATCGTGCCCGCCATCCACTCGATCCGCGGCCCGACGAAGAACTGGTTGAAGGGGCTGAGCGCGTTGTAGCGGATCATCGCCGCGGCCCAGCGGTTGTCGGCGATCATCACGTCGCGCGTTCTTTCGTAATCGTCCGAATCCCACAGGGATGAGAAGGTGCTGTTGACGTTGTCGAACTCGCCGTTGCCGTTGATGTCGGTGATCCCGTTCGAGTCGCTCTCATCGAGGATCAGGGTCGTCGTCCGGGTGTTCACGACCACGCCCTGCGCCCGATCGATCATGCCGCGGACATCCTGCACCGTGCGTCCGTCGAGGCGGCAGACGAGGTAGATGTCGCCCGCGCTCAACCGCGTGGGAGAGGTCACGGTGCCCGAGGTGTTCCACAGCGGTCCGGTACCGACCGCGGTGAACGATTTGGCCACCTCGTTGTTGACGTTGGTGAACGTCGAAATCGGCTGCGAAGCCTTCCAGTACGGGTTGATGATGCAGCCGTCGCTCTTGCTGTCCGAAGAGCCGCCCGCTTCCCCGGTGGTCAGGTCCTGCCACAGGAGGGCGAGTTCGCTCTCCACGCTCGCGCAGGTCATGTCGTTGGCGACCAGTTCGCCGCCCACGTTGCCCGGAAAGTCGCCCACCGTGGGGTTGTCGCTGTCGCGCACGCGGTGCGGCAGTCCCTTGGTGAGCACCAGGCAACGCACCCGTTTCGACAGTCCGTTCGTGGTGAGATACCCGCGGATGGGGTCCCGCAACCGCGGGGCGAACTGGCCGTACTCGATGTCGCCCGGGGTGGTGACCGCCGCCAGACCGTTGAGGTTCATCACCCGCACCCCCGGGCGGACTCCGGGCAGACCGCCCGCGCCTCCGGGAACTTTCGCGCTGCCCGCGTAATACTCGGCAACGGCGAGACTGTCGGCGATACGGCTGTCGTAGACCACCAGCACTTCATCGGGCCGCAGTTGCGCGCCCGCCCCGCCCGCCGCGATGGCGAGCAGAAGCAGACCCGCGATGGAGTTCGTGCGTTTCTCGGACTTCAAAGGAGGCTCCGGGTTGAATCGTATCCCGAAGTCTCAATGTACCGATTCGGCGGGGAACTGCAAGGCTAATTCATACGGAGTGAGCGGAATAACCATCCGCGACCACGGCACGCGCCTCACAGGCTGTCAGGATTCTCCGGTGTGACCACGGCGCACAGGATGGCCTATCAGCCGCACCCGCCGGCCTCCCACACCAAGAAGAAAGCCTCAACGTCGCCGCCGTCCACTCCGCCATCGCGGTTGACATCGGCGCTCGGTTCACTCGCTTCCCAGGCAACGTAGAAGGCTTCGACATCGGATCCGTCCACGCCCCCGCTCTGGTCAAAGTCCGCCGGGCAAGGAGCGCAGGGGATCAGTTCCGCCACACCGTGCGCGATGGTCGTTCCCGCTCGGCTGAAGTGCCCGCCCACGAGCAGCCGATCCGGCAATGGAAGAAGGGCGTTGACCACGCCGTTGGTCCCGCCGCCCACCAGTTCCCAGCCGGTTCCGTTGAACCGTGCGAGGTGCCGACCGCTCGGCTCTCCCGGCGGCTCGCCGATGATGCGCAGATCGCCCGCCGCGTAAAGAGCCGGGCCGTGCTCGTCATCGTACATCGTCAACTTGTAGGCCACCCCCGACATGTTCGAGCCTAACGGCACCCATCGGCCATTGCGCACGGTGACCACGGGGTAATAAAACGTGAACTGGGGTTGATCTTCGGGCTGGATGCCCACAAGCCCGCCGCCCACCAGTTGCGCCCCTGCGCCGAGATCGAAAATGCCGATCGTGTAGCCGACACCAAAGCGCAGGCCCGGGGCGACCGTTTGCCACCCGTTGGCCCCCCCCGAGGCGAAGACCTGGTTCGGGTTGGACTGGATCAGACTGCCCGCGCCGTAGACCATCGGCCCCTGTCCGATGTCGCCGTAGGTCACGGCATTCACTTGAACGTTCCCGAGGTTCGTGATCGCGGTCCACGATGAGCCGTCCCACTTCGCCAGTGAACGGGGCGTGGTCTGAATTGTGGCGTAGAGGTGCTCGCGTCCTCCCTCGGTCGTAGTGAAAAGCCCCTGCACCGGGGCCGGGAACCCGATCCCCAGTGCGGCGTACCCGGGCATCGGGCGCCAGTTCACACCGTCGTAGCGCGCGATGTAGTTCAAACTTGTCCCTGGCGCGGGGTAGGTCGCGCTGAACCCTCCCCCGACGATCAGGTCGTTCCCGAAGCGCACCATCGCGTTCACCCCGCCGTCGATGCCGGGCACCGGCTCGGTCCATTGGCCGTCCTGCCACCGGGCGAAGTACCAGGGCATATCGGGAAAGACAAAGGCCTCGGAGAAGTATCCGCCCGCGTAGAGAGCCTCTCCCTCCGGCCCGGGGCCGTACGCCAAGGCGCGCACGCCCGGGGTGGTGATGGTGGCGGCCATCGGTTGAAAGGTGCTGCGCGTGGGCGTCGTGCCCGCCACCGGCCCGGTGAAGACGGCACCGACGCCGCCGGTGTTGGGGAAGCAGACCGTGAACGAACCCGCCGCCATGAGCCGCGCCGCGGCATCGCCGCTGAACCTGTGGTACGCCGTGGCGTTCACCGCGCCGATCGGCGCAGTGTTGTTCGTCACAACGGCGGAGAAGGTCGTGCCGTTCCACTTGACGAGATTCCGCAGATTGTTCGAGGTGGTGAACGTGCCGCCCAGCAGCAGGACCTGCTCGCTGTTCTCGGTCGCCTGGGACATGGTGGTGATGCGGTGGATGCTTATGCCGGAGAGCGGGACGTTCTGAAGGGTCGTTCCGTTCCACTTCCGAAGCGGCTGCGAAAAATCCATCGTCGAGATCCAGAGTTCACGGATGCCGGGCTTCTGGTACTGCCCGATCCCCACGACCTCGATGCTCGTTGACATGCCCGGGATCGCGCTCCACGAGGCCCCATCCCACAACGCGATGCTGTTCGCGTTGATGTTCCCGGCGCGCACAAAGTTCCCCGCGACGACCAGCCGCTGCCCCTGCGCCGAGTCGTACAGGCAGAGTTTGTTCAGATACCCGCCCGTGACACCCCCGCCCACTCCGGTCCACGCGACGCCGTTCCACTTGGCCAGCCCGTCAACAACGACCCCGTCGGCATGATGGAAACTCCCCGCGGCGTAGAGGGCGTTGCCGGTGCCATCGTTCCAGACCAGGAGATCGTTCACCTGTCCCGCGGGGCCGCCGATGGATTCCCAGGTTGTGCCGTTCCAGCGGCGGATGCCCGATCCGGGTGCATCGGACGTCAGGCCGAAGGTGCCCCCGGCGTACAACTTCAATCCCGCTCCGTCGTTGAACGCCGCGAGACACCAGACCACCCCGGGAAGACCATCCCCCAGCGCTTCCCATCGCTGGTCGGGCGTGGAGACCGCGACATTCTGCGCGCCGGACGTGCCCGCCGAGCGGAAGTTGCCCCCGGCGACAAGGCGCGCACCTTGACCGAAATCAAACTCGATCATGTCGTACACGACCGCCGGCGCGCCGTCCAATCGTGTTCCTTGAAACGTGTCACCCCAATCGAGCGGGCACGTTTGCGCAGCGCCTGTCGAGACACCGAGCAACCAGAACGACGTGAGTGCGCACGAACGAACGAGATTCCACATGGTTGAGATCCGATTGAAGAAACCACCCAGATCGCCCGACCAGCACGTACCAGAGCCGACCAGATTCTTCGCTCCGGACTCCGGTCATACCACATGATTCTCGGTCCGGTTGCACCCGATCCGTGACCAGCGGCACGCCCATCATGGAGCACGCTGATGCGGGAAAGCCGCTCCCATTCAGACGGCGCTATTTCGCCTTTTTCTTCAGCCCAGCCCGGTCCAACTCCACCTTGTCGCCCTCCTTGATCTTGAGTGAGTCCAGTGTGTTGCCCTTGAGTTCGATGACAAACTGGGCGGGGTACTTGCTGCTGAACTGCTTGAGACGCTCCTCGTACTTGGGGTTCGTCCAGGTCCACTTCGGCATCTCGGGGTGCTCCACGCCCCGGGCATCACGAGGCGGGCGGAGTTCCTTCTCGTCCTCGGCCCGGGGTGCCTCCACCGGCATCTTGTACATCGCCGTTACCCGTCCGGAGGCATCCAGATAGATGATGTCGATGGGCACCAGGCAGTCGCGCATCACGAAGTTCTGCAACTTCGGCTCCTTGAAGACGAAGAGCATGCCCCCATCGGGCTTGATCTCGGAGCGGTCGGAAAGGCCCTTGAACCGCGTCTGATCGTCCGCGGCCAGTTCGAGATTGAAGGCGCGGCCGGCGATCGTCACTTTGACAACCTCCAGTTTCGGTTGTGGTTGATCACCCTTGGGCGCTGCGGGCGGAGTGGCGGGCGCGGGAACGGGCTTGGTTTCGGGTTGCGGTTCCGGCTTGGCGGGCGGTGTGCCCGTCGCGGGGGTTGGCCCCTGCTCCTCGCACGACGCCAGTGGCGCGGCGAACGCCAGCGAAACCAGAGCACACTTGATCAACCCTGCAACAGCCATGCGTCATCCTCCGGGCCGAACACCACGTCCGAACGCGGGATCGTATCGAGGTTCAGTCGATCGCGGAACTCGGCGGTATCCATCGGTTCGCGGGAGGGCGTGATGCCGCTCCAGAAAGCCGCGAGGCCGATGATCCGCTCCGGCGGCACGCCCCGCGCACGGTAGTGGTCAAGGCGCGTGTCGCCGTGGCGCTTGGCCAGCCGCCGCCCGTCGATGCCCCGCACCAGCGGCAGGTGGTAGTACGCCGGAGGCTCGCCCAACCCCAGCGCGCGGTACAGCAGCACCTGTCTCGCCGCGGATTCGAGCAGATCATCGCCCCTCACGATGTGCGTGACGCCCCGGCGGGCATCATCGACGACCACGGCCAACTGGTACGCGGGCTGTCCCGGCTTGTCGGCATCGCGCCTGGTCCACACGATGAAGTCGCCGGCGCTGCGTGCCGGGTGCAACTCTCGTGTGCCCGCGAAGCGATCCGCGATCACCACGGCCTGCTCATCCACCGCGAACCGCCAACTCGGGGCGTCGTCCCTGAACGCGCAGGGAAGAAGCACGGGGCGGAGCGAAGCAGGGAAAGGCGTTTCGTGGGCTCCCTCCTGCGGGGCCGATGCCGCGGCCTCGATCTGGGCACGGGTGAGTTCGCAGGGATAGATACGTCCGCGCTGCGCCAGCGTCCGGATCGCGTCGAGATGCGGCGCTGGTTCGAGAGACTGGATCAGCGGGCCGTCATCCCAATCCAGGCCCAGCCAGGCCAGCAGATCGATCGTGAGGTCGATCACGCCGGGCTTGATCCGGGGGGTGTCGAGGTCCTCGATCCGAAGAACGATCCGCCACGCCGACCGACGCGCCAAAGCCCAGTTGATGAGAAACGTTCGCGCATTCCCGAGGTGGAGCGCGCCGGTGGGGCTGGGGGCGATACGGGTGGTGGGCACCGCCGATTGTTGCTTCGAGAAGTGTGCCCGATCTCGGTCGTGACGGCGGCGCCCCGTCGTGCCAGGAATCAACCAAGGTCATGTGCCCGCCAATCTAGGTATTGATGACGGGGCGAGAGGTGGACGCAACGTGCGGCGGCACACGGAGCGCCGCCACGACACGATCCACTCGTGCAAGAAACCCCGCGCACGTTGGTGCGCGGGGCTTCATCTCTCCCAACCTCCGTGATCTCTCTTGCGCGGACGGCTTTGACCCCGTCGGCGTCGATTCCCCAGCGGGGATGTGTGCGCGATGGCGGGCGTGCGGGAGGGCACGGCACACACACGGCCCTCCCGCGTTGACGCCCGAATGATCGGCCTTCGCGGCGGAACGTTGCACACACTCACCGCCGCGCCGCGAAGGCCCCATCCCCAATCTCCCCCGCTCCGCGGCACACTACTCCCGTACTCCGAACGGCGAAGATTCATGTCCGCACACGACCCATTCCATGCACGCCGCCAGAAGATTCCTGTTCGAGGCTGGGGAGACGGTGCGCGGGCGCCCCTCCAGACACCCGCGCACCGATCCCCGGCCGGGCGTGCGGCCACTCATCACGCCCGGCGCGACTCTCTCTCCCTCCTCCTCAGCCTGATGTGTTCCGCTTCCTGCGCCCGCCCGGGAGAGTTCCGGGCGTGTATCGATCCGTCTCTCAGAACTGAACTGACTCCGACCTCGCAACCCACAGCCTCGCCGCGTGACCTTGCTCTGCTGTATCTATCGAATCCGGCGGCCGTTGGATTTCGCTCTGCCATACAAAGTTTCGCGTGCGGCGCACGCGGGTTGCACCGGTTCGGTGCTCAAATGCAATGAAAACGACAGTCAGGAGCAATGAGTAATTCGCACTACCGCAGCCGCATGACGCGCGGGGCTGCGTTACTTGTCCATCGCCTTCTCTTCAGCCGGAGGTGCCTTCGCGGCCGTGGCGGGCTTCTGTCCGGAGAGTTCACGGATGTTGGCGCCGAACTGTCTTTTCTGCGCTTCATCGAGCACGGGAAGGATTCGGAAGAAGAGTTGCGCGTTCTGTTCGTTGGTCGCTTCGCCCTTTGTTCGCCGCGCGAAGTCGGTGATGAACTCGCGGAGCGTGGCGGCCTGCTCGGGACGCAACTCGATGCCCTTGAAAAGATACTGGTACACGAGGTCGCCGCCGTTCATCATCTGCTGAAATGCGCGCTCACCTTCCTTGCCGAGGCTTTCGAGTTTGGCCGCGGCGATGATCTCGAATCGACCGGGGAAGGTGCCGTCGGGCTTGCGGATCGCGCGCCGGTCCTTCACGAAGGCGTTCCAGTAGTCCTTGAGCATGCGGTCGAACTTTTCGGCGTTCTCGGGGCCGAGCGCGCCGCGGACCTGGTCCTGCAACGGGCCTCCATCGGTGAGCGGCTTGAGTTTGAGCATCGCGGCGTAGGCAAGGGCCAGCTGCTCCTTCTTGTCGCCCGTTCCCTCGGCGACGCCGAACTGCGTGAGCATGGGGATGTTCCCCGCGATGAATTCGTCGATGATGCGGGCGCGGGCGGAGAGGACACGGCGCACGGCGGCCTGCTCGGTTTCGCTCAGAGTCAGCAGCCCGAGGACCGCCTCCTCGGGTGTGGGCTGGGCAGGTTTGACGAGGCCGTCGAAGCCGCGCTCGATGATCGTCGGCGCTGGAGTCGCGAGGCGCGGGCCCGCCAGCGGGGCGTCATCCCCGGGAGGCGCTGCCTCGCGAGCCGCGCCGATCGGAGTTGCGCACAGGATCAGGCACGTGGCGGATCGGACCAGCAGTGAATGACGCATGAGGGCCTCCGTTCAGGTTGTTCGGATGGCGCGGGTCGGGCGTTTCAGCGGTGTGCGGATCGACCGTGCGCGATCTCCCGAGGTTGCCACCCTATCGGACGGCGAGCGGGTGACTGCTGCGTGTGCGATCGAATCCCGGTATCGCCACCCCGAAGGATCTCGTGCTGGGATGATCCGGGTTACACACCGCGCGCCCCGCCCTCGCCCCCCGCGATGGAGCCGCGCATGGCGGTGTCGGCCTGCATGTTCTTCATGCGGTAGTAGTCCATGATGCCCATGTTGCCGGAGCGGAAGGCCTCGGCCATCGCCTTGGGCACCTCGGCCTCGGCGAGGACGACCAGGGCGCGGTTCTTCTGCTCGAGGGCCTTGAACTCCTGCTCCTCCGCGACGGCCAGGGCGCGCCGCTTCTCGGCCTCGGCCTGGGCCATCTGCTTGTTCGACTGGGCCTGATCGGCCTGGAGTTTGGCGCCGATGTTGTCGCCGACATCGATGTCGGCGATATCGATGGAAAGGATCTCGTACGCGGTGCCCGCGTCGAGGCCCGACTTCATGACCGTCAGGCTGATCTGGTCGGGGTTTTCGAGAACGTGCTTGTGATCCTCGGCGCTGCCGATGGTCGAGACGATGCCCTGACCAACGCGGGCGATGATGGTCTCCTCGGTGGCACCGCCGACCAATCGGGCGATGTTGGTGCGAACAGTGACGCGGGCCTTGGCCTTGAGTTGAATGCCGTTCTTGGCAACGGCGTCGATGGTGGGGCGCGGGCTGGAGGGTGCCGGGCAATCGATGACCTTCGGGTTCACGCTCGTGTGGACGGCTTCCAGAATGTCGCGTCCGGCGAGGTCGATGGCGGTGGCGGTGCTCCACGGGAGTTCGATCTTCGCCGCCCGGGCGGCGATCAGGGCGCTCACGACATTGCTCACCCGTCCGCCCGCGAGATAGTGCGTTTCGAGCGCGTTGGTGGGGATATCCATGCCCGCCTTCACGGCGCGGATGCGGTTGATGACCACCGTGCGAAGGTCCACCTTGCGGAGTTTCATCCCCACCATGTCGAGCAGCCCGACGCTCGCGTTGCTCGTCAGCGCCTGGATGTACAGACCGACGAACTGGAGCATGTACACAAGCAGGAAAAAACCGACAAGGGCGACGACACCGATGATGATCCACACCATGGCGTCGAACCCGCCCGCGCCCCCTCCGACCGCCTGTGCGAGAGTGGGGGAGCCTGGTACCGCCGCGAAGAACGCGGTCGAAAGAGAATCAGCGAGTATGTTCATGGCGGGTCAGTGTATGGCCGGGGGTACTGCCGCGTGAACCCGCAGCGACGCTTCATCGACGGCACGTGCATTGAGACCGGGACCGCCACGGCTCCCGAAGGGTTGAGCGCGGATCCACGCGGGGCTGTCCGTCATCTCAAAAAAGTGTGAGGGCCACGCGCGCACGGGCGATCCGGGTGTCTTTCTTCCGTGTTCCGATTCCGACACGGTGAAGCGCGGGTCGGGCGGGGTGAGTCACTCGGGTTGGACCCGGCCGGAGGGAGGCCGGGTCCGCCGGGCACACCCTGCCCGGTCGAGGAGAGCAGACCGGATCACCGTCCACGACCACCGGGACACACACGCGGCGGGCAGGGCCGACACGACCTTCCCGCCGTTTTCATGCGCTGGGAAAGGTGAAAGCGCCGCCGCCGCCGCCGCGTCGGCGTCACTCAGTCGTAACTGCCCTTGACGACCACGAGCGGGTACATGGTGGCGGGTTCACCCGGGGCGGCGCTCTCCAGTTCGCACGACACGATGGTGTCCGGATTCTCGGTGGCGAAGAACCCACCCGCGCGGAACGTATATGAGTACATATCAACGAACTCAAAGAGCGGCAGTGTGACGGTCTCGCCGATGCGGAAGGAATCGATCGGCAGGCTGTACCACCTGTTGATCCACACTGTTGACGGCCCGAACTCGCGGGCCGTGGTGTTGGTCATCGAGGCGTGACGCCCGCTTCGGGCGACCTGAATGTCCAGCGTGGTCGGGTTCCGGTTGACCTGCGCCGGGTAGTCCCGGGCGTTGGGCGATGGATCCGGCGCGGAGCGGCATCCGGCAAGAAATGCTCCGAAGAAGACGACCGGGAGAATACAGCGGGAGTGTGGGGTCATGCGGTCAGCGCGGGATTGCTTCGCCCGCGGTCCGATGGTACCCGCCCGTACAATGCCGCGTGTCCTGTCAGTCCGCCGGGAATAACGCCACGCCCCCGTCGCCGGCCATCGCCCCCGGGGGCGACGGCATCGATCCGCGCCGAATCGCCGCGGCGCTGGGCGAACGGGGCATCGACCCGCGCATCCCCGCCGCCGTTCCCGGCTTCGAGGCGCCCTTCTTTCAGGCGGGTCTGGCCGGTTACTCCGACGCCGCCATGCGCATCGTCGCCCGTCGGCACGGCTGTCCCTTCTGTGTGACCGAGGCCCTGCTCGACCGAACGCTCCTCGCGGGCGGGAGAGGCTTCGACAAGGCCGACCTCGGCGACCTGCACGACAACATCCCCGGCGGCCCGGAAGACCATCCCCTCGCCGGGCAGATCATGGGCAGCGAGCCGGCGGAGATGGCCGCCGCGGCCCTCAAACTCGTCGAGCAGCGGACCCGCACCGACAAGGAATATCGACTGCTCGCGTACCGCGGGGCGCTCGCCCCCCTGCCGCGTGGCGCTTCGGTCGATGCCGTCCGTGATCGGATGGAAGACCTGCGCGAACACGTGCGCCTGCCCGGTGGTCAACAGGTGGGCTTCTGGCCGCCCGATGGCGACCTACGGGATCTCTCCCTGGCCACCGCGATCGCCGCCGATGAACCGCGTGGCGCGCCGCCGCCGCCGGTGCAGCCCGATGCCCGTCCATCATTCCAGGTGATCGACGTGAACCTCGCCTGCCCGGTCAAGAAGATCGAGCGCAAGGCCCGCGGCGGGCACTGGCTCGCCGAGCCGGATGGGGCCATCCGAATCCTGGAGGCCGTCCGCGAGGCCGTGCCGGCGCATGTTGCCTGCTCGGTGAAACTGCGGCGTGCCTTCGACGACACCCCCGAGATGGCTTCGAACTTCGAGCGCATCTTCGCCGCGGCGTACGACATGGGGTATGTGTGGGCCACCGTCCACGCCCGCACGGTGGTGCAGAAGTACATCGGCCCCTCGCGGTGGGACATTCTGCGCGACCTGGTGCGTCGCCACCCGGAGAAGGTGATCTTCGGCAGCGGCGATGTCTGGTCCGTGGAGGACATCTTCCGCATGATCGCGTACGCCGGGGTCAGCGCCGTGAGCGTGGCCCGCGGGTGCATCGGCAACCCCTGGGTGTTCCGGCAGGCGCGCGACATGATGGCCGGCCGCGCGCCCGCCCCGCCCACCGTCGCCCAGCAGCGCGAGGCGCTGCTGACGCACTTCGATCTCTCCCTCGCCGTGACGCGGCGTTTCCGCCACGGCGAGGAGACGACGAGCAAGATGATGCGCAAGTTCGGCATCAAGTTCGCGGCGCACCACCCCCGGGGCGACGAGATCAAGCGACGCATGATCGCCGTGAATACGGCGGATGAGTGGCGCGCCGTGGTGGGGGAGTATTACCACGGCGATGAGGAGTGAACCGGAGCGGGCCTCAGGGAGTTTCGTCGGCGACCGTTCCGCACTCGGGGCAGCGTCCCTCGGTACCCCGAAGGTCGTAACCGCAGGCGGCGCACAGCCCGGCCCGCCGGCGGTGTTCGCGGCGCGACACCCACGTCCCGAAGATGGTGGCGGCTTTGTCCGGCTGGGCGCGGAACGAGGCGATCGCGAGGATGACCGCCGTCAGCCAGAGCGCATCGTGCAGGATGCCCGTCGGGTTCCACGATCGGGTCGAGCCGTCGCCCGCGCGGACGAGCGCGGGCCAGTCCACGACCCCATCCCCATCCATGCCCCAGGCGGGCATGAGGGCCGCGAAGTCGGCCCGAAGGGCGTTCATCCGCTCTGGGCTGAGGTTCGAGTCGTGAGCATTGAACAAGGTGTGATCGTGCGTGATGATGACCGGAGCGAGCAGACCGGTCCACACGGCCATGTGGTTCACACGGACACGCCCGATGATGTTCACCTCGGGATGCGAACCGTCACGGATCGCGTTCCCCTCCGGGGAGTATTCACGGATCAACCGCTCGCCTTCGGGCGTTTCGACGACGAGGGCCACGCCCTTCCTGGGATTGAACCCCGGCATCTGATTCGGCCAGATGTTGAAGTAGAAGCAGCACGCTTCGAGCGCTGGAACATGATTCCGCGGCGTCCAGACGAACCAATACGCAATATCGAGCAGCACCGCGGCGATCAGGAGTCGGCAGACCCAGGGTTTCGCAAGGAGTTGGTGCGGTCTGCCATTCATGAGTAGCCCCGGGTCTCGCTGATACTCCTCATAACCGCATCGGGTTGCGGCTACCGAGCGCATTCCTCGGGCGAGAAGCAGCGCCACGCCTCATCTTCCGTGATCGCCTGCTCCGGCGCGATCACAGGCCCGACCTCCGCGCGTCCTCTGTGCACCGCGGCCCGTATGGAGTCTTCCGGGTCGGGCCGCACGATGGGAACATCGGAGCCGAACCACAAGCCGCGCCCGGGTGCGCACCCCGCATCGATGAGTTCGCGCAACGGAAGCACCCGGTGCAGGCGGTGGGGGAGTTCACGGGTCAGAACCTCGATGTCCGCGAAAAGGTGGCAGGGCTGCACGCTCACCGCCACGCCAAACTCGGCGAAGCGGACCACATCGGAGCTGTCGATCAGTTCGCAATGCTCGATCCGAAGCGGCGGAGACTCCCGCCCCGCCCGCTCGCGGGCGTCCAGCACTGCGCGCACCGCGCCGTCGCCGATGGCGTGCACGGCCAACTCAAGGCCCTTCGCCCGTGTGAGCGCGAGCGCTGAATCCAACTCCGCCGCGGTCATCATCGGCTTGCCCAGGGGTAGCCCCGGCAGCGGATCGCGGTACGGCTCGATCATCCACGCGGTCCTGCTGTTGAGCGTGCCATCGGCGAAGCACTTGGCGCCGGCGAGGCGGACACGGGGCCGCTCCCATCCGCGCGGCCCGGTCGCCGCCGCGTGCTGTGACTCCAACTCCGCTTGCGGCGCGTAGAGACGCACCCCGCACGGGAGAAGCCCGTCGGCGTCGAGCGATGCCAGCAGCGGCCCGAGCCACGCGGGGCTGAGCAGATCGTGAACTTCTGTAAAACCGTGGGTCGCCAGGTCTTTGAGCGCGGCCAGCACGTGCGCTCGCCGCTCGGACTCTCCCGGTTCGGGCGCGCTGTGCCAGACACGCATCGCGGCGGACTCGAGCAGCAGGCCGGTTGTGGTGCCGGTCCGCGCATCGCGGCAGATGACCCCGCCCGGCGGATCGGGTTCATCCTCGGACATCCCCGCTGCACGCATCGCGGCGGTGTTGGCCGCGATGCTGTGATGGTCGAAGGACATGACGCAGCAGGGGCGATCCGGCTGGACGCGGTCGAGTTCGGATCGATCGGGCCAGCGCGGATCGGCCCAGGCGTTCACCCGCGCCCCCGCCGCGAGCACCCAGCCCGTCCCACCGGCGCGGCCGAGCAGGTCGAGGAGTTCCTCCTTGTTCAGGCAGTCACCGGCCCGGAGCATCGACATCGCCCTCCCGTGCGCGGGGATGTGGGCGTGGGCCTCTCGGAGTGCGAAGCGGGTCATTCGTCGGCCCTCCGCTCGCGGATGAGCGCGGTGACCGCGTCGGCGGCGAGCGATGGATCATCGATCGGTCGAAGAAACTCGACGCGGAGAACGCCCCACGCGCCGCGGATGTCGATGCCGCGCGGATCGACGCCCACGATGCGGGGATCCCGGATCGGTTCGCCGAGGTTGAGTCTCAGCACCAACGCGATAAGCCTTCCCGGGTGCGCATTGAGTTCGCGGCATGCCCCAGGCTCGCGAGCGGCGAACGGGTTGCTCAGCGCCACTTCCGGGCCGTCGAAGAGATCGCCCCCGCACTTGATGGAATCGGGGGTCAGCGCGAGCCATCCGTGCTGGCGAGGCTCGCCGAAATACACGCGGTAACGGTCGCAGGCGGCATCTCTCGCCGGGTCGAGCGGGCTGACCCGCCCGAGGAGGTGAACGGCTTCGTCGCTGTCGTCGGGGACGTGCAGCGTCAGATATTCCTCTTCGAGGGCGTCCTTGGCCGCGGCGAGGATCACGCGGCCCGATTCATCGAGCACGAAGCGCACCGGGTCCATACGTTCGCCTACGGCGAGCAGGCCCGCGTAATGCTCGCGCAGGCAGGAGAGGATGTCATCGGGCGGCATGACGGTGAGGAGGATAGCCGTCGGGTGTGGCGAGTCGTGCGGCGATGCACCGATGGCCGCCGCGCGGATCCCCCGCCGGAGCGGGCGGTGGTCGCAAAAAAGAACTCGGGGCCGCGTTCGCGGCCCCGAGCCCATGTTGATCTGGCATTGTCGTGATCTTTGAACGGCGAGGCGCCGTTCCTTGAGCCGAGGGCCGACGATGCAGGGGCTGGAAGCGCTTGGCCCGCCCCGTCGCACGCGGCCCGTCCCACCCGCCGGATCACGATTCGCCATGCCGCGAGAGTGCGGTGACGAAGGCTTCGGCGGGGGGCACGGTCGGCCGTGCCACGCCCTTACTTGCCCTTCTTCTTGGCGGCCTTCTTGGAGCCCTTCTTCTTTGCTTTCTTCTTCGCCATCGAACAGTCTCCTGAAAATGGAGATCGTATTGAAGCACCACCCGGCGCCACGAACCGATCTCACGTCTGATATAGATTATCGGAAAATTTGTGACTGTTGCTTGAATCTTGAAAAAATTTCTCAAGAAATTCGCGCCGTGATCGCGCGATGAACTCCGCGAGTGAGCGCGATCGTTGATGCAAGAGAGTGCGCGGCGCTCGGCGCGTGGGCGCGCGCGGAGACGTCGCGTTGAGGCTGGTTTTCTCGATGAATATGCGCGACTCACGGCGCGGTGATGATCTCGTGCTGCTTCCGTGAGTTGAGCGCGAGCATCGTCGCTTGATCGATGCTGAGGGCATCAGATCGGAAGAGCGTCGTGTAGGGAAAGAGTGTAGATCTCGGTGGT
>ERZ761603.1467-NODE-1467-length-17606-cov-79.204433_pt1 | contig 17606 bp, 15 predicted proteins | sample MGYA00511879_ERZ761603 | MGnify/ENA primary metagenome ERZ761603 (study PRJEB28899, sample SAMN02850040) | bioreactor sludge metagenome | biome: EBPR Sludge; feature: EBPR Bioreactor; material: flocular biomat | place: Australia: Thorneside Wastwater Treatment... | reverse complement strand
CTCTTCCGATCTGAGCGGCGGCCGGCGCAGCGGCCGGTGCGGCAGCGGGTGCCGGCGCGGCTGCTGCCGTACCGCCTTCCGTCTTCAGGGTGACCAGCTTGCCATCCTTGATCTCGAAAACGGTGATTGCCCCGTTCTTGATGTCGCCCTTCTCGTCAAACACGATCTTGCCGGTAACACCGTCATACGCGGTCTTGCCGACTTCAGCCAGGTACTTAGCCGGGTCGACCGAGTTCGCCCGCTTCATCGAGTCGATCAGCACCATCACGGCATCGTAGCTGTACGGCGAATAAATCTGGATTTGGCCGTACTTCTTGGTGAAATCTTCGACGAACTTCTGACCATTGGGCAGCTTATCAACCGGCAGCCCGGCCTGCGTGCAGATTACGCCTTCCGATGCAGGTCCGGCCAGCTTGATCAACTCCGGCGAGCAGCCGCCGTCACCCGTGGTGAACTTTGCCTTGATGCCCAATTCCTTCATCTGCTTGAGCATCGGACCGCCGACTGCATCCATCCCGCCGAGGAAGATGACATCCGGGTTCTTCGCCTTGATCTTGGTCAGAATGGCTTTGAAGTCAGTCGCCTTGTCATTGGTGAATTCACGCGCGACGATGCTCGCCCCGGCTTCCTTGGCGGCCTTCTCGACCTCGTCCGCCAAGCCCTGACCATAAGCCGTGCGGTCGTCGATGATGGCTACCTTCTTCGCGCCCATATCCTTGGCGGCGTAGGTCCCGACGACCGAACCCTGCTGAATGTCATTCGCCATGACGCGGAAGGTCGTCTTGAAGCCCTGCTGGGTGTACTTCGGATTGGTGGCCGAGGGTGAGATCTGCGGCAGTCCCGCCTGATTGTAAATCGCCGAGGCGGGAATCGTCGTGCCCGAGTTAAGGTGACCGACGACGCCGGCGACCTTGGCATCGACCAGTTTCTGGGCGACGACCGTACCCGTCTTCGGATCGGCCTGGTCGTCCTCGCCGAGCAGTTCGAACTTGATGACCTTGCCGTCTATCTCGATCTTCTTGGCATTGGCATCGTCGACCGCCAGGCGTGCACCGTTCTCGTTGTCCTTTCCGAGGTGCGCGATGGGACCGGTCAGCGGGGCGACATGGCCGATCTTGACGACCATCTCGGGCTTCGGCGCGGGCGCTGCGGCGGCGGGCGCGGGGGCTGGGGCGGCAGCCTTGGGTTCCTCCTTCTTACCACAGCCAATCACCGCCAGCGAAGCAGCCAGAACGACAAGTACACCGGGAATACGTACATGGTCCATGAGTTTTACCTCCAATGTTGTGGTGTTACTGGGATGGCGAACGGGCGATTGTCCAAGCACATCATGACCTTGTCAACATGCGCGTGGCTGCGCGAGCACTTCGCCGGCTGCTCAGGCGGCACAAAAACAAAAAAACCGGCCAGCGGCCGGTCTTCTTGCTGCGCCGAAGATCACTTCTGGCTGAGAATCCACTTGACCAGTTTGGTGGCTTCTTCCGGCTTCACAGCAGCGTTTGGCGGCATCGGTACCTGACCCCATACGCCCTTGCCACCCTTGATCACCTTTTCCGCCAGCATCGCTTCGTCCTTGGCCGTGTACTTTTTCGCCACATCCTTGTAAGACGGGCCGACCAGCTTCTTGTCGATGGCGTGGCACGACAGGCAGTTCTTTGACTTGGCCAGGGCTTCATCGGCCTGGGCGACGCCGGCAGACAGGATGCCGGCCGCAGCCAGCAGGCACACGTGGATCGCTTTCATGCTTTACTCCGTTCGGATGGGTGGGTTGAAACAGTCGGATAGTATTTCACTTCGGGCAAGTTGGGAAGACTGTTAACGTACCTTGCCGGGAGCGCCTACCACCAGCCGCTAAACGCACCTGAGCTGCCCTCGTTGACGCTTCGGTGTGGGCGAGACGCGCAGTCGCCGGAGGTCTGGCCGCGCCCGCCGAGCGCTCCGGCTCAAGCGCGCCGGTCACCGTGCCTGGATCTGCCCGAGATCGCGTACGGCCCCGGTTGCCGCCGAGGTGGCGAGTAGCGCATAGACCTGCAGGGCGTGCGAAACGACGCGCTGGCGGGGAACCGCCGGCTGCCAGGCGGCATCGCCGCGGGCGAGCATTGCCGCCCGGCGGGCTGCCAGTTCGGCCTCGTCGAGTGCCAGGTGAATGCGCCGCTGCGGGATGTCGATTTCGATCACGTCGCCGTCAAGCACCAGGCCGAGCGCGCCACCTTCGGCGGCTTCGGGTGAAACGTGTCCGATCGACAGGCCGGAGGTGCCGCCCGAGAAGCGCCCGTCGGTGAGCAAGGCGCAGACCTTGCCCAGTCCTTTCGCCTTCAGATACGAAGTCGGATACAGCATTTCCTGCATTCCGGGTCCACCTTTCGGCCCTTCGTAGCGAATCACGACCACCTCGCCCGGCTTGACCTGATCGCCCAGGATGGCGTTCACGGCGTCGTCCTGACTTTCGAAGACGCGCGCTGTGCCGCGGAACAGCCAGATGCTCTCGTCGACGCCGGCGGTTTTGACGATGCAGCCGTCGCGCGCGATGTTGCCGTAAAGAACGGCGAGGCCGCCATCCTGCGAATAGGCATTGGCCTGATTGCGGATACATCCGCGGGCGCGGTCGAGGTCGAGGTCCGGGTAGTGCCGGTCCTGGGAGAACGCCGTCTGCGTCGGAATCCCGCCGGGCGCCGCTTTGAAGAAATCGAGCACGTGTCTATCCTGCGTGCGCCGCACATCCCAGGTATCGATCGCTTCGCCCAGGCTGCTCGCATGCACCGTCGGAACGTCACGATGAATCAGGCCGGCGCGCTCGAGTTCGCCGAGCAGGCCGAAGATGCCGCCGGCACGGTGCACGTCCTCGATGTGGTAGTCGGGCGTTGCCGGAGCGACCTTGGCCAGGCAGGGAACGCGGCGCGAGATGCGGTCGATGTCTGCCATCGTAAAGTTGACGCCGGCTTCGCGCGCTGCGGCCAGAATATGCAGGACGGTGTTTGTCGAACCGCCCATCGAAACGTCCAGCGCCATGGCGTTCTCGAAAGCGGCGAAGCTGCCGATGCTGCGCGGCAGCACCGAGGCGTCGTCGTCCTCGTAGTAGCGCCGACAAAGCGCGACGATGCGGCGGCCGGCCTGGACAAAGAGGCTTTTGCGCTCGGCGTGGGTGGCCAGCAAGGTTCCGTTGCCGGGCAACGAGAAGCCCAGTGCTTCGGTCAGGCAGTTCATCGAATTGGCGGTAAACATGCCTGAGCACGAGCCGCAGGTGGGGCAGGCCGATCGCTCGAACGAGTCCACCTCTTCGTCCGAACAGGCGGTGTCGGCACTCTTGACCATTGCATCAACGAGATCGACGGCAATCAGCTTGCCCCCCCAGTTCACCTTGCCGGCCTCCATCGGGCCGCCCGAGACGAAGATGGTCGGAATGTTCACCCGTAGTGCGGCAAGCAGCATGCCGGGCGTGATCTTGTCGCAATTCGAGATACAGACCATCGCATCGGCGCAATGCGCATTGACCATGTACTCGACCGAGTCGGCGATCAGGTCGCGCGAAGGCAGCGAGTAGAGCATCCCGTCGTGCCCCATCGCGATTCCATCGTCGATTGCAATGGTATTGAACTCCTTGGCAATGCCGCCAGCCGCCTCGATCTCGCGTGCGACCAGTTGCCCGAGATCCTTGAGGTGAACATGACCGGGTACGAACTGGGTGAATGAATTGACGACGGCGATGATCGGCTTCCCGAAGTCGCCGTCGCGCATTCCGGTAGCCCGCCAGAGCGCGCGCGCGCCGGCCATGTTGCGGCCATGGGTGGATGTGCGTGAACGATAGTGGGGCATGGCAGATCTCCAGGCAAGCGCGCTCGAAGGTGGGAAGGATATAATCGGGATTCTATCCGAAAGCTCTGAGGTGTTACCGGCGTGCTGATTCATCCTCAGTTCAACCCTGTCGCGCTGTCGCTTGGTCCGCTCAAGGTGCACTGGTACGGGCTGATGTATCTGCTTGCCTTCGCCCAGTTCTGGTGGCTTGGCCGTCGACGCATCCTCCGGCAACCGGCGGTGATCAGCCAGGGGTGGACGCTCGGACAACTCGACGATCTGCTCTTCTACGGTGTACTCGGCGTCGTCCTCGGCGGTCGTCTGGGACAGGTTCTATTCTACGAACCTGGCTATTATCTGACCCAGCCGCTGGAGATCTTCGCCCTGTGGAAGGGGGGCATGTCGTTTCATGGTGGTTTGCTCGGCGTTCTTGTCGCGATGGCCGTGTACGCCCGGAAGAGCGGTCGGGCCTGGATCGACCTGACCGACTTCATTGCCCCGCTAGTGCCGCTGGGCCTTGCCTGCGGCCGCCTCGGCAACTTCATCAACGGCGAACTCTGGGGCCGGGTGGCCGATCCGGACCTGCCGTGGGCAATGGTCTTTCCGCACGTCGATGGCTTGCCACGCCATCCCTCGCAGCTCTATCAAGCGGGTCTCGAGGGGCTCGCGCTGTTTGCCATACTCTGGCCATTAGCGCGCAAGGGCACGCCACGAGGTGCGATTTCGGGGGTTTTCCTGATCGGTTACGGCGTCTTTCGCTGGTTTGCCGAGTATTTTCGCGCGCCTGACGCGGGGATCTTCGGGTTTTCGCATACGGTGAGCATGGGGCAGTGGTTGTCACTGCCAATGATCCTGGTTGGACTCGCTTTTGTCGTCTTCGCCTATCGCCGTGCCGACTGATCCGGCTGGCACACCGGGCGCAAGACAGAGGAGAAGAAAATGCCTGCAGGAATCGTCAGTCGCGGACTGAGCAAGGTGCGCACCTTGCTCGCTGAGGGAAGCGGCTTGCGTCGTCTGGAAGGGAAGGAGCTGGCGCGCACGCGCGACCTGCTGCACGAATGCGCGACGGCAGTCGGCGGTGAGGTGTCGGCCAGGCAACGCGCCGTTCGTCTGGCCGACACGTATCTGCGCCTCGACGACGCGGGACGCAGCAGCTTCCTGCGCCTGATCGCCACCGAGTTCGGGCCCGATCCGGATCAGGTTGCGACGGCGCACGCTGCCTACCTGGCGGCGATTGGCAGCGACGCGCAATGGACGGCCGAATCGAAGCTGCGCAACGCCATGCGCTCGCCCCGCCTGCGCATACTCACGCAGTTCAATGCGCTGCCGCAGGGGGTCAAGTTTCTCGTCGATCTGCGCGCCGATCTGCTGCGCTATGCCGAACAGGACTCTGCGCTGCAGTCACTCGACCGCGAACTCGAGGCCCGCCTGGGGGCGTGGTTCGACGTCGGCTTTCTCGAACTGCAGCGGATCACATGGAGTTCGCCGGCGGCGCTGCTCGAAAAGCTGATCGAGTACGAAGCGGTACACGAAATCCGCTCGTGGAGCGATCTGAAGAACCGGCTCGACTCCGATCGCCGCTGCTACGCCTTCTTCCATCCGCGCATGCCGATGGAGCCGCTGATCTTTGTCGAGGTCGCCCTGACTGACCACCTGGCCGACAACGTTCAGGCGCTGCTCGATGAGCAGGCTCCGGTTTTCGATGCACAGCGCGCCAGCACAGCGATCTTTTATTCGATCTCGAACACCCAGGTCGGCCTGCGCGGCGTTTCCTTCGGCAATTTTCTGCTCAAGCGGGTGGTCGAGGACTTGAAGCGCGATTATGCGCGGCTGACCACTTTTGCTACGCTCTCGCCGCTACCCACCTTCAGGCGCTGGGCCGAGAAGAGCCCGGAGGAGTGGCAGAAGGCGTTCAGCGCGGCCGACCTCGAACGCATCGGCCGACATCTGGCGGCAAATGACCCACCGGTCACTGCTGCCGAGGACTTGCGCACGCTGCTTGCCGGCGATCGCTGGGCCGAAGACACGCGCCTGGTGCGTGCTCTGCAGCACGGACTTGCTCGCCTGGCCGCGCGTTATCTGCTGAACACCGGTCGTGGCGGGCGGCCGGTCGATCCGGTGGCACGCTTTCATCTCGGTAACGGCGCGCGCATCGAGCGCCTCAATTACCAGGCCGACTCGTCGGCACGTGGTCGCCGGCAATCTTATGGAATGATGGTCAACTATCTTTACGACCTGGATTCGATCGAAGAAAACGTCGAAGCCTTTTCGCGCGACGGGCAGCTTGCCTGTGCCGCCGCCATCCGCCGTTCTGCCCGCGACGCCTAGTCGCCTAGTTGGTCGGCGGCAGAACCTTTTCATGCAACCTCCTCACATCCAGAAAGACCATGCAATGAATCAACAGCGTCCTTTCAAAGTTCTCGGTATTCAACAGATCGCCATTGGCGGTCCTGACAAGATGAAACTCCGCCAGTTGTGGGTCGACATGCTGGGGCTCGAGATCACCGGCAATTTCGTCAGTGAGCGCGAGAACGTCGACGAAGACATCGCGGCGATGGGCAAGGGCCCGTTCAAGGTCGAAGTCGATCTGATGCAACCGGTTGACCCGGAGAAGAAGCCGGCTGTGCATGCCACGCCGCTCAATCACGTTGGGTTGTGGATCGACGACCTGCCCAAGGCGGTTGAATGGCTGACTGCCAACGGCGTGCGTTTTGCCCCGGGCGGGATTCGCAAGGGTGCTGCCGGTTTCGACATCACCTTCCTGCATCCAAAAGCCAGCCCGGAGTTTCCGATCGCCGGCGAAGGTGTGCTGATCGAACTGGTGCAAGCTCCGCCTGAGGTGGTTCAGGCGTTCGCCGCGCTCGCCTGAGCGAGGCCCTGCGACCGGCGCCTGGCGCCGGGAATTTCGCTATCCGGCACCGGCCGGGACCCTTCGGCAGCGAAGCGTCCCGGCCGAAATTCTTGCCGGTCCAGCAAAGCTTGCACGTTTTGTGCGCAAGAGTGTTCATTTCCGCGGAAAAAGAGACGATAATTGGCGCCCCAGGCCAGTCAGACGCAAAACCACACAATGGAGGCACCAATGAGTGAAGAAAAGCCCGTCTCGGGTGATGAATTGCCGGCCAGTCAGCCAGCCAGCACCGCCAGCGAGGCCGAGAGCCCGGCGCCCCCCCCGGCGGCCGAGAATGCGGTGCCAGCCAAGGCGGCAGCCAAGGCAGCCGGCAAGCACACTTCAGCAAAGGGTAACGGCGGGAGCAGCGGACAGAATGCCCCGACGAAGAAGGCTGCGGGCAAGGCGAAAGCGCAGGGCGAGAGCAAGGCGAAGTCTGACGACAACGGCAAGGCGGCCAGCGCCGAGGAAACGACGGCTGACGCATCGGCGCGCAACGGTTCGCGCAAGCCTGCGCTGAAATTGAAGTTCTACGAAGAGACCCTGGCCAGGTTGCAGATTGAACTGGTCAAGCTGCAGGAGTGGATCAAGTTCAAGAAGCTGAAGGTCGTTGTCCTGTTTGAAGGACGCGACGCTGCGGGCAAGGGTGGAACGATCAAGCGTATCACGGAGAGCCTCAGCCCGCGGGTGACGCGCGTCGTCGCATTGCCGGCGCCTACCGATCGCGAACAGACGCAATGGTATTTCCAGCGCTATGTGCAGCACCTGCCAGCCGGCGGCGAGATGGTCCTGTTCGACCGTAGCTGGTACAACCGCGCCGGCGTCGAACGCGTCATGGGGTTCTGCACCGACGAGGAATACCGCGAGTTCCTGCGCACCTGTCCCGAATTTGAGCGGATGCTCGTTCGCAGCGGAATCATTCTGATCAAGTACTGGTTCTCGGTGAGCAACGAAGAGCAGGAGCGGCGTTTCCAGAAGCGCATCTTCCATCCGGAGAAGCACTGGAAACTCAGCCCGATGGACCTCGAATCGCGCGCGCGCTGGGTCGAGTACTCGAAGGCCAAGGACGCGATGTTCGCGCATACCGACATCAAGCAGGCGCCTTGGTACGTGGTCGACGGCGACGACAAGAAGCGTGCTCGCCTGAACGTGATCACTCACCTGCTCAACATGATCGATTACGAGGACCTGACGCCGGAACCGATCGTTCTGCCGCCGCGGCAGAGCGAACACGGCTACGTCCGGCCGCCGATCTCTGATCAGACCTTCATTCCAGAGATCTACTAGGGCCAGAACAGCGGCCTGGGCCGCCGGCGTCAGCGTTCCGGCGGGCAAGCTCATCTGGCAAACGCGCCCGCGGGAGGAGCAGGTCTGATCCTCCCGCGGGCGTCGTTCTGGCGAGCCCGCGGGCGGCGCGGTACCCCGGCTGGCGTGCCGACAACTACTTGTAGTAGCCGACCGCGCAGACCTGATCGCCGACTTTGGTGACATAAGCCACCTTCGCTACCGGTTCGGTTTGTCCCGGACGCGGCCACATGTAAGCGACTTCGGCAATAGCGCCCTCGCTGGCGGCGGCGTACACCTCGGCGCCGAGCGGCTTGCCGGTCTTGTCCTTCAGGTCCTTCAGGCTCTTGCCGAGGAGCGTCGGGTGGGCGGTGAAGTTGCCGTCCGGGCCTCCGCAATAGGGGTAGAGGTCGCGGTCCTTGAAGCCGCCCTCGCCTTTGGCAAACATTCCCAGCGCCTTTGCCTTGTCGGCTTTCACGGCGGCTACAGCCTTTTCGAGCATGGCCTTAGCCTCGCCCGGTGTGCCGAACTCCGTCGCCCAGGCCGTCCCGGCAAAACCGAGAGCGGCAAGAGTCGAAACCACTGCCAGTTCGCGTCGCATCGAAACCCTCCTTGTCAAGTGATTGTAAATTTCCCAGGCTGTACATCTGACCGGGCAGCAAGCCGGCACGCGCAACCTGCCTGCCGGATGGTAGCGCAAATTCGACTCTGGCATGCGCGCTGGAGGACTCAATTTATTCAGTTCTCCCCCTTGTTCGCCATTGGTTGATCGGCGATAATCAAGCAAGCGTTTGCTTGAATTCGTTTCCTGTCATCGAAAGACCAACCCGTCCCAGGAGAAAGTCAGAATGTTCGCGAAAGCGTACCCGCACCTGCTCGCCCCGCTCAACCTCGGATTCACCACGCTGAAGAATCGCGTTCTGATGGGTTCGATGCATACCGGCCTGGAGGAAGCGCCGCAGGGCTTCGCCCGCCTGGCTGCCTTCTACGCTGAACGGGCGCGTGGTGGCGTAGGCTTGATTGTCACCGGCGGCATTGCGCCCAACCAGGATGGCGTGGTGATGCCGGGTGCAGCGGTGCTGGAGAACGCAGCGCAGGCCGAGGAGCACCGGCAGGTGACCGAGGCGGTGCATCGGGCAGGTGGCAAGATCGCCCTGCAGATTCTGCATACCGGACGCTATGCCTACCATCGCGGTGCGGTTGCGCCATCGGCCAGCAAGGCGCCGATTTCGCCGGTTCGTCCGCGCGAACTCAGTGAACAGGACATCGAGCGTACGCTCGACGACTATGCGCGTTGCGCCAGCCTGGCCCGTCTCGCCGGCTACGACGGCGTCGAGGTGATGGGATCGGAAGGTTATCTGATCAATCAGTTCATCGCGCCGCAGACGAATCTCCGCGACGATGCCTGGGGTGGCAGCTTCGAGAATCGCATCCGCTTTGCCGTCGAAAGCGTTCGCCGAGTGCGCGCTGCGGTCGGTGTCGACTTCATCATCATCTTCCGTCTGTCGATGCTCGATCTGGTCGAAGGTGGCAGCACCTGGGATGAGATCGTCAGCCTGGCGAAAGCGATCGAAGCGGCTGGCGTGACGCTGATCAATACCGGCATCGGGTGGCACGAGGCACGGATTCCAACGATCGCCACGATGGTTCCGCGGGCGGCGTTCACCTGGGTCACCAAACGCCTGATGGGCCAGGTGGGCGTTCCCCTGATCACGACCAATCGGATTAATACCCCCGAGCTTGCCGAAGAGGTGATTGCCGACGGTTGTGCCGACATGGTCTCGATGGCCCGCCCGTTTCTCGCCGACGCGGACTTCGTCAACAAGGCGGCGGCCGGGCGCGCCGACGAGATCAACACGTGTATCGCGTGCAACCAGGCGTGTCTCGACGAAATCTTTGCTGGCCGGCCGAGTACCTGCCTGGTGAACCCGCGTGCTTGTCGGGAGACCGAATTGGTTATCGGGCGAACGACGGCAGTCAAAAGAATTGCCGTCGTCGGCGCCGGGCCGGCCGGCATGGCGTGCGCGCTGCACGCCGCACAGCGCGGTCATCAGGTGACCCTGTTCGAGGCAGCCGGCGAAATCGGCGGGCAGTTCAATCTGGCTCGGCGCATTCCAGGCAAGGAGGAGTTTGGCGAAACCCTGCGTTACTTTGCCGTCCAGTTGGCGCGGGCCGAGGTGACGATTGAACTCGGCAAGTGGTGCCAGGCGGCCGACCTTATCACGGCCGGTTTCGACCATGTCGTACTGGCGACCGGGGTCACCCCGCGTCGCCCGCAACTGCCCGGTATCGAGCACGAGAAAGTCATCTTCTATACCGACCTCATCGAGGGATATCGCGTCGCCGGAGCACGGGTAGCGATCATTGGCGCGGGAGGTATCGGTTTCGATGTGGCAGAGTTCCTGACCCACGTGGACGACGATCGCGAGGAGATTGCACGCTTTCAGCAGGAATGGGGAATCGACGCCGAGTATTCCGCGCGCGGCGGTCTGGCGACGCCCCAGCCGGAAGTTGCGCGACGCCAGGTCTGGCTCCTGCAGCGCAAGGCAGGCAAGCCGGGCGACGGACTGGCGCGAACAACCGGCTGGATTCGCCGGACGCTGCTCAAGAAGCGCGGCGTGCAGATGCTTTCCGGGGTGACCTACGAGCGCATCGACGATGCCGGCCTGCACATCGTACTTGACGGTCAGGCGCATTGCCTGGCAGTCGACCATGTGATTATCTGCGCGGGCCAGGAGGCGCGCCGTGAACTCGAGGCCGACCTGCGCGCAGCACAGGTCCCCGTTTCCTTGATCGGCGGTGCCGATGTCGCCCAGGAACTTGACGCCAAGCGTGCGATCGATCAGGGTACGCGCCTTGCTGCAGTGCTCTGACCGGCTGGTCGCTCGCCTGGCGGATCGCTGCCGGGACGGCAACTGCGACTGCGTGCCGCTTGCTTGCCCGGCAGTCGGGGTGATGCTTGTGCCTGGCGATGACGGCTGAGCGCAAGCGGCAAGGCTCGGCGCTCGATGCGAATCGGCGCGACGAACTGCTGCGCGCGGCAGCACGCCTCTTCGTCGACAAAGGTTTCGCGGCGACGACAACGCGTGACATTGCCGAAGCCGTCGGCATGCGCTCGGGCAGCCCGTTCTATCACTTTCGCAGCAAGCACGAGTTGCTCAAGGCGGCCATGCTGGCCGGGCTGGATACCGGTCAGCGCCGCCTGCAGGCGGCGATCGCAGGAATTGATGATCCCGAGCGACGCCTGCGCGTAATGATTCGTACGCATCTGGGCAACCTGCTTGAAGGCCAATGTCATGCGCCCATGCTGCTCAACGAAGCCCGTTCTTTGCAACCGGCCGCGCGGCGCGAGGTTGCCCTGCTCGCCGACAGCTATCAGCTTGTCTGGCAGCAAACGCTCGACGAATTGGTGACCCACGGCCGCTTGCGGCGAAGTGCGCCACCGGTACGCCTTTTTCTGTTCGGTCTGCTCAACTGGAGCAGTCAGTGGTACAGGCCAGACGGCATGCTCTCGCTCGACGAAATCGCCGACGCGGCGGCCGACTTGCTGCTCAACTGAGACACCTCTGACGCGCCGCCATCCCGCCTGCTACGCGCGCTGTGCAGGCTGGCGATCGCCCTCAGCGGGAAATCAGGCCGCTGCTTCTTCGTCGTCGAGCCAGGCACGCGCCTCGCTTTCTTCGTCGAATATCTCGATGTCGGCATGCACGAAAATCTGCGACAGCCAGGCGCTCCAAGCGACCCACTGACTGTGCGTGAGCACGGCGATGCGACGGAAATCATTCGCATGAGCACGCGCGAAGACGATGTCTTCCCAGGCGACGTCAAGCGTGAAATCGGCCATCTCGCGCAGGTCGAACAGGAGGTCAACCTCGCCGACCAACGGGACAGAGGCGTTGACCGCGTATTCAAACTCCTTGTAGTCGGCCAGGGTGAATTCCGCATATACGGTAAGCTCGACGCGCTTGGGTTTCTGCTCTATGACGATCATCGCTGCCTCCCTCCAATCGCCTGCAAGTGTAGCACCAGTTCGCGCTTGCCGCCGGCCGTGGCGAGCCTTGCCAGTCGTGCGGCAAGGGCCTTCGGCACACCGTGCAGCGGCCTGCGGTCGCCGTCGCGCGTTCGGCCAAGGGAAAAAAAGACCCGACCGCGCTGCGGTCGGGTCCGTCCCAGTGAAACGCTCAGGCGCGTTCGAGGATCACCGCAATGCCCTGGCCTCCGCCGATGCACATGGTGACCAGCGCGTACTTGCCAGCGATCCGTTGCAACTCGTAAATGGCCTTGGTTGCGATGAACGCGCCGGAGCAGCCGACCGGGTGACCAAGCGCAATCGCGCCACCGTTCGGGTTGGTCTTCACCGGGTCGAGGCCCAGGCCTTTGGTGACTGCGATTGCCTGCGCGGCAAACGCCTCGTTGGACTCGATGACATCCATCTGGTCGAGTGTCAGACCGGCCTTCTTCAGCGCTGCCTTGGTGGCCGGGATCGGGCCTTCGCCCATGACGTCATTCGGTACTCCGGCAACGGCGTAGGAGACCAGGCGCGCAATCGGCTGGCGTCCGGCGGCTGCCGCGACATCGGCCGCGGCGAGGACGAGGAAGGCTGCGCCGTCGTTGATTCCGGAAGCGTTGCCGGCGGTTACCGTGCCGTCCTTGATGAAAGCCGGCTTCATTTTGGCCAGCGTCTCGACCGTGGTGCCGCCCTTGACGTGCTCGTCGGTGTCGAAAATGACATCGCCCTTGCGCGTCTTGAGCACGATGGGAACAATCTGCGACTTGAAGCGCCCTTCGGCAATCGCCGCTGCCGCGCGGCGCTGCGATTCGACCGCCAACTCGTCCTGCTCTTCCCGGCTGATGTTCCACTTCTTCGCCAGGTTTTCAGCGGTTACTCCCATATGGCCGACGCCGAAGGGGTCGTTCAGCGTCGCGACCATCATGTCGATCGCCTTGGCGTCGCCCATGCGCGCACCGGCGCGCATGGCCGGCAGCATGTACGAACCGCGCGACATCACTTCGACGCCGCCGCCGATGCCATAGTCTGCGTCGCCCAGCATGATGTTCTGCGCGGTGGTGACGACACCCTGCAGGCCGGACGCGCACAGACGGTTGACTGCCATGGCTACCGAATCCATCGACAGGCCGGCCTGAATCGAAGCAACGCGGGCGACATAGGCAAAGCGTGAGTCGGTCGGGATGCAGTTGCCCACCGTAACGTAGGTGATTTCCTGTGCGTCGACACCGGAACGGGCGATCGACTCCTTCATCACGATGCCGGCCAGTTCGTGCGGCTCCATGTTCGCCAGGGAACCATTAAATGTGCCTATGGCTGAACGGGCCGCGCTAAGTACAACGACTTCTCTGCTCATGAAGAAACTCCTGTAATAGAATCGATCAAACGCCTACCAGTCCGGCAAGCCCCAGTAGCAACAACAACAACGCCCACAGCACGAGAGCCCGCCAGACCAGCCCAACGGCGCTCTCGATGAAGTCTACATCTGCTTCTTCGCCGATCCCCAGCACAACCCGTTCGCTGATTGCGTGCGTTCGATTGACCAGCATTTCGAGACGAACCCCCAGCGCGCCGGCTCCGCTTGCCAGAACGATACCCAGCCCGTCGTCCGACAAGCGGTCGGTTTGCGAACGCCAGCAATAGACGGCATCCTCGAAATTGCCGACGATGGCGAAGGTGGCTGCCGTAAATCGCGCAGGAAGCCAGTCAATGATAGCAAAGCTTCGCCGTGCGAAGCTTCCGAAGTCGTCACATTCGGTGTCTTGCCGCTTGCTCCAGGCCTCGGCAAAGGAGGCGCTGGTCCGGTAAAGGATGGCGCCGCACGGTCCTGGCAGGACGAGGAACCAGACCAGGACGGCAAAAAGGTGGCGGTGCGACGCGGCCAGCGTTTCTTCTATCGTCAGCCGTGCAAGGTCGGCCGGTCGCTGGCTACCCGTTGCACAGCCACGCCAGGCAGCGAGAAGTCCGGCTGCGCGCGCCGTTTCGCCTCGTCGCAAGGCGAGCAGTAGCGCATTGCAGCGATCGCCGAAGCGGCGAAAGCCGATTGCCAGATACAGAATGAAAACGTCCCACAGCCAGGCAAGCAGGGGGCTCATGCTATTCAGCAGCGCGCTGATCGCCGCGCCGGCGGCGATCAGTCCGCCGACTCCGATGCACCAGGCAAGTATCCCTTGCCGCCGCTCGCCGGCGCTGAGCCGGCTTTCCAGGAAGTCGGCCAGACGCGCCAAGGGCGTCTGCACAAAGCGGCCGTACGGCAGAGGCCGCAGGTATTCGACCAGCAAGACGGTCAGCAGCGAAAGGAAGCTCATTCGGAACTCCTGCGCGCCCGCGGCGCCGTTGGCTCGCCAGGCAAGGAACGAGGATAGCAGGAATCGACCCGGTCGACGGTGGCTGGGGCGCCGGCGGCAGCGTCGGCGGGCAGCAGGCGGATGGCCGCCTTCTGCAATTGCAGCGCTACGACGGCGCCCGGGACAATGCTCCGGCGCATGGCAACCGATGCCCCGATGGCGAAGGTGAGGGCCGCCTCGCGCTGCTTGCCGACGCGCGCGGTGACCGTTGCGTGTCCCCGCCAGGCGAGTCGCTCGCTTACCAGCGCGTAGAGCGTGTTCTCGCGTTCGAGCTGGTGCTCGCGGACGAGCACGACGCCTGCTTCCGGAATGACCCAGCAGACGGCTTCGCCGGGGGTGAAATCGGCATGGTACGTCGCGTTCAGGCTGTGGCCCAGCCAATCGATGACCGTCGTGTCGGTCGCGCGCGACTGGTATACGACCTTGCCGACAAACAGGTTGGGCTGGTCGGTCAGGCGGGCGACCAGCGCGCTTGCCGGCCGTGCGAGCATTTCCTCCGGTGTTGCCGTCTGCAGCGTGCGGCCACGGTGCAGAACGGTCATCCGGTCGGCGAGCAGCGTTGCTTCTTCGAGGTCGTGCGTGACCAGAACGATCGGGATGGCCAGCGAGCGCCGGAGGTCGATCAACTGGTTGAGCAGTTTACGCCGGGTCACCCGGTCGACCGCCGAGAACGGTTCGTCGAGCAGCAGTACGCGCGGTTCGCGCGCCAGCGCACGGGCCAGCGCGACGCGCTGCTGTTGCCCGCCCGACAGTTCGTCAGGGCGACGGTGGTCGAAACCTTCGAGGTTGGCGCGCGCCAGCCAATGACGCGCGCGCCGCGCGCGCTCGTTCGCCGGCACGTCGGCGCTCGCCAGCATGACGTTGGCGAGCGCCGTCAAATGGGGAAACAAGGCGTAGTGCTGGAAGACAAAACCGACGCGTCTTTGCTGCGGCGGCAGGTCGATCCCCCGCCTGGGATCAAACCAGGTTTCCTCCCCGCAAACAACGTGCCCACTGGTCGGTCGGTGCAAGCCAGCCAGGCAGCGCAGGAGGGTCGACTTGCCGCTACCCGAGGGGCCGACCAGCGCGAGCAACTCGCCGCCTTTGCAAACAATGTCGGCGGCGAGCGGAATCGGTGCCGACTGTTCGATGTGCGCGCTCAGTCCCATCGGCCGGCACGCCTGCGACCGAGTCGGGAAACGAGTAGCACGGCGACAAAGGACAGGCCGAGGAGGAAGGCAGACATGCTGGCGGCAGCCGAATCGTTGAAGGCCTGCGCCTGGTCGTAGATGGCAATGGCGATCGTCTTGGTCTCGCCCGGCAGGCTGCCGCCGACCATCAGAACGACGCCGAATTCACCCAGCGTATGGGCGAAGCAGAGCGCGAGTGCCGCGGCGACACCTGGCCAGGCAAGGGGGAGTTCGATGCGCAGAAAGGTCTGCCAGCGCGATAGCCCGGAGACCCAGGCGGCCTCGCGAATTTCGCGCGGGATGGCAGCGAAGGCGCGCTGCATTGGCTGGACGGCAAACGGCAGATTGAAGATCAACGAGGCGGCGAGCAGTCCGTCGAAGCTGAAGACCAGCGTTCGCCCGCTCAGTGCGTGATAAAGCTGACCCAGCATCGACTCGCCACCAAAGCCGAGGAGCAGGTAATAGCCCAGCACCGTTGGCGGCAGGACGAGCGGCAGCAGGATCAGCGCCTCGAGCGCGCTGCGCCCGCGTGCGCTTGACCAGGCGAGCCAGCGTGCCAGCCAGATGGCGAGCGGGAGCAGCACGAGCGCGGTGGCACTCGCCAGTTGCAGCGAAAGCGCCAGGGCTTGCCAGTCCATCGTCCGCTCAGCTGTTGGCTGCAGGTCTACGCCGCGGCCAATCAGCAGCGTTGTTCATCGGCATGCTTCTTACTCGTCGCCTATCCAATTTAAATTTCCCGTCGGGTGCTGGTAGGGGTCGTGCGCCCTGGCCTGTCGGTGACTCAGTTTTCCGGCAGGAGGAAACCGTAGCGCGCGAGGACTGCGCGTGCGGCCGGTTGTTGCAGGTAGTCGAAAAAGTGTGCTGCCGCCTCATCTGCACCGCGCGTCAATGCCATACGCTGGCGGATCGGGGGATGCCAGGCGGCGGGAATGAGAACTGCGCTGCTGCGCCTCGCCAACTCGGGCGAACGACTGAGCGACCAGGCGACGATACCACCCTCAGCCGATCCGCTGAGGGCGAACTGGGCTGCCTGCGCGACGTTATCGCCGAGCACGAGTCTGCCCTGCAGCGCACTCCACAGACCGGCGTGTTCGAGCGCGGCGCGTGCGGCGCGGCCATACGGGGCGTGCTCGGGGTTGGCGATTGCCAGTCGCCGCAGGCGTCCGTCGGCGATCGCCGCGGCCAGGCCACTCAGTCGTTCGTCAGCCGTCAGTGGCGAGCCGTGCGGTACGAGCAGCGCCAAGCGGCCAATTGCGTACAGTCGACCGGTATCGCGCAGCCTTCCCTGCGCGGCGAGCCGCAGAACATACTCCTCGTCGGCCGAAATGAACAGTTCGAAGGGCGCCCCTTGGGCGATCTGTCGCGCGAAGTGGCCGGACGAACCGTAGGCAACCGATACCTGACGACCCGTTGTGCGGCGGTAGTCGGCGACGATTTCGGCGAGCGCGAACTGCAGGTCGGCTGCCGCGGCGACGGTTGTCGCCGGGCAGCGGCCGGGCAGGATGAGCACCGCCAGGCAAAGAAGCCAGGCGCGCCAGCCAGGCATCGCGAGCGACACGCGTTCAGCCGACGATCGGCTTGCTGTGTCGCGCGGCGATGGCCTGTACCTCGCCGGACAGCGCGCTGTCGCCGGCGCATGCCAACCCGTCGACGGTGGCCAGCGAGCAGAGCGCCTCGACGACCTTCAGATCGCCGTGCAAGATGTTGTAGACGCCGGCCGGGAAGTCGCTGCAGGCGGTAAGCTCGGCCAGCGCAAAAGCGGCGGAAGGAGCCTGCGGACTCGGCTTGACGATCAGCGTCGCGCCCCCAAGCAGCAGTGGAACCGCCAGGCGCAGGGGGCCAAGGAGCGGTGCGCTCTGGTCACTGACGACGGCAGCGACGAGCGCTCGAGGCGTGCCGGGCGAGCCCTGTCCGGCGACGCGCAGGAGCGCCAGCGCGGCCTCGACCTCGGCCAGCGCAGCGCCCGAATCCTTCCCGCTTTCCTCGCTGATCAAACCGGCAAAATGCTCGGCAAGGTCGGCGAGTGCTTCACCTAGCGCTGCGAGCAGCGCTGCCCGTCGCTGCGGGCTGCTGGCTGACCAGTCGTCAAGCGCGGCGCGGGCCGCTGCGGCCGCCGCCAG
>ERZ761603.1466-NODE-1466-length-17615-cov-17.644818_pt1 | contig 17615 bp, 18 predicted proteins | sample MGYA00511879_ERZ761603 | MGnify/ENA primary metagenome ERZ761603 (study PRJEB28899, sample SAMN02850040) | bioreactor sludge metagenome | biome: EBPR Sludge; feature: EBPR Bioreactor; material: flocular biomat | place: Australia: Thorneside Wastwater Treatment... | reverse complement strand
GGCAAGGGCGCCAACCTGGCCGAAATGTGCCGCCTGGGAATCGTCGTTCCGCCCGGTTTGACCATCAGTACCGCCGTCTGCACCGTTTATACCGAGCAGGGCCAGGATGTGGTCGCCAAGTTGATCGAGGCGGAAGTCCGCGAGAGCGTCGCCTTCATCGAGAAGGAAATGGGCAAGAAATTCGGCGACTCGTCGGATCCCCTGTTGCTCTCCGTACGTTCGGGCTCGCGCGCCTCGATGCCGGGCATGATGGACACCATCCTGAACCTCGGCCTCAACGACGAGGCCGTTGCCGGCCTGGCGAGCAAGGCCAACAATGAACGTTTCGCCTGGGACTCGTACCGCCGCTTCATCCAGATGTACGGCGACGTGGTCATGGGCCTCAAGCCGGTGTCGAAGGAGGAGCATGACCCCTTCGAAGTGGTCATCGACATGCTCAAGGAAAAGAAAGGCGTCGAACTCGATACCGACCTCACCACTGACGACCTTAAAGAACTGGTGCAGCGCTTCAAGGGGCTGATTCGTGCCCGCATCGGCCGCGAGTTCCCGACCGATCCGTGGGAGCAGCTGTGGGGTTCGGTGATGGCCGTCTTCCAGAGCTGGAACAACGACCGCGCCGTGGTGTACCGCGAACTCAACGACATCCCCGACGCCTGGGGCACGGCCGTCAACGTTCAGGCCATGGTCTTCGGCAACCTTGGCGACAACAGCGGTACCGGAGTGGCGTTCACGCGCGATGCAGGAACCGGCGAAGACCTGTTCAACGGCGAATTCCTGATCAATGCTCAGGGTGAAGACGTCGTCGCCGGCACCCGTACGCCGCAACAGATCACCCTCGAAGGTTCCCGGCGTTGGGCACAGCTGGCGATGGTCAGCGAAGAAGATCGCCGCAGCCGCTTCCCGTCGCTCGAAGAGCTGATGCCGGACATCTATCGGCAGCTGCTGGAAGCCGAGACCAAGCTCGAGAACCACTACAAGGACATGCAGGACGTCGAGTTCACCATTCAGGAAGGCCGCCTGTGGATGCTCCAGACGCGCGGCGGCAAGCGCACCGGCGCGGCCATGGTGCGCATCGCAATGGAAATGCTGCGCCAGGGCATGATCGATGAGAAGGAAGCCCTGCGGCGCGTCGGTCCGGATCGCCTGAACGAACTCCTGCACCCGGTCTTCGACCCGGCAGCAATCAAGAAAGCACGTTCCATCGCCCACGGCCTGCCGGCGTCGCCGGGCGCCGCCACCGGCCAGATTGTTTTCTTTGCCGACGAAGCCGAAGAATGGGTCAGAAAGGGCAAGGCCGTGATCCTCGTTCGTCAGGAGACCTCGCCCGAGGACCTGCGCGGAATGAGCGTCGCCACTGGAATCCTGACCGCGCGCGGTGGCATGACCTCGCACGCGGCAGTCGTCGCGCGCGGGATGGGCAAGTGCTGTATCTCGGGAGCCGGCGCGGTGCGTGTCGATTACCACGCGCGAACCATGTCGGTCGGCGGTGAGACCTACAAGGAAGGCGACTGGATTTCCCTCGACGGCTCGACCGGCGATGTCTTCGAAGGCCAGGTGCCAACGAAGGAAGCCGAACTGACCGGCGACTTTGGCGCGCTGATGGAACTGACCGACAAGTACAAGCGGCTGGGCATTCGCGCCAACGCCGACACCCCGGATGACGCAAAAGTGGCGCGCAATTTCGGCGCCAAGGGCATCGGCCTCTGCCGTACCGAGCACATGTTCTTCGAAGGCGACCGCATCAAGGCCGTCCGCGAGATGATCCTGTCTGAAGACGAGGGCGGACGCCGCAAGGCGCTGGCCAAGCTGCTGCCGATGCAACGCAGTGACTTCGAGGGTCTCTTCCGGGAAATGAGCGGATTGGCGGTCACCATCCGCCTGCTCGACCCGCCACTGCATGAGTTCGTCCCGCACGACGAAGCCAACCAGAAGATCATGGCCCACGAAATGAACGTGCCGCCCGGAGTGATCAAGATGCGCGTCGACGACCTGCACGAGTTCAATCCGATGATGGGCCACCGCGGTTGCCGTCTCGGGATTACCTATCCGGAAATCACCGAAATGCAGACCCGCGCGATCATCGAAGCGGCGCTGAACATGAAAGCCAAGGGTGTCGACGTCAAGCCCGAGATCATGGTGCCGCTGGTGGGTACGGTACGTGAGTTCAACGCCCAGGCTAAAGTCATCCGCAAGACCGCTGACGCCGTGTTCGCCGAGCGCGGCGAAAAGATCGACTACATGCTCGGGACGATGATCGAAACGCCGCGCGCGGCCTTGGTCGCCGACAGCATCGGTCAGCAGGCCGAGTTCTTCTCGTTCGGTACCAACGACCTGACGCAGATGGCGATGGGTTTCTCGCGCGACGACGCCGGCAAGTTCCTGCCCAGCTATCTGAAAGACGGCATGTACGAGCGCGATCCTTTCGAGTCGATCGACCAGAAAGGCGTTGGCCTGCTGGTCAAGATGGCTGTCGAGAAAGGTCGTTCGGCACGCCCGGGCATCAAGCTGGGCGTCTGTGGTGAGCACGGCGGCGACCCGATGTCGGTAGAGTTCTTCCATCGTACCGGTCTCGACTACGTCAGCTGCTCGCCATTTCGGGTGCCGATTGCCCGCCTGGCAGCGGCGCAAGCGGCGCTCGAAGACGCCAGCTGAGCGATCAGCAGCTAGCAGCTCATAGGCAGCCTTCGTTCCCGGCCCACCTGCGCGGCGACATCGCCAGGTTTCCGGGCGCGAAGGACGCCTGAGTTCAGTTCTTGCGACCGCCAGGGCCACCTCCGGGCCCTGGCGGTTCGCAATTGCCGATGAAAAACACCGCCGCGCTTCCCGGCGGTGTTTTTCATCGGCAAAGCCTTTGCCCGCATGTTCACCCCGCGCTGCGCAGCGGCTTGCCACCTCCAGCTTCCCGATGGCCTTCAATAGATGAACTTCGAACTTCTCGCCACCGACGGCGCAGCCCGTCGCGGCCGCATCAATCTTGCCCACGGCGTCGTCGAGACACCTGTTTTCATGCCGGTTGGTACCTACGGAACGGTCAAGGCGATGACGCCGCGCGACCTGATCGAAAGTGGCGCGCAGATCTGTCTCGGCAACACCTTCCATCTCTGGTTGCGACCCGGGCTGGAAGTCATTGCCGCACATCGCGGACTGCACGGCTTCATGTCCTGGGATGGCCCGATCCTCACCGACTCGGGTGGTTTTCAGGTTTTTTCGCTCGGGGCACTACGCAAGATCACCGAAGAGGGGGTCAAGTTCCAGTCGCCGATCAACGGCGACCGGCTTTTTCTGACGCCCGAAGAGTCGATGCGCATCCAGCATTTGCTCGACTCGGATATCGTCATGATCCTCGACGAATGCACACCCTATCCGGCCAGTCACAGCGAAGCCGCGGCCTCGATGCGCCTGTCGCTACGCTGGGCGCAACGCTCACGGGCAGAGCACGACCTGCTCGCCAATCGCAACGCGCTGTTCGGGATCGTCCAGGGCGGCATGTATGAGGACCTTCGTGACGAGTCCTTGACCGGCCTCAGCGAAATCGGCTTCGACGGTTACGCCATCGGCGGCCTGTCGGTCGGCGAACCAAAAGACGACATGGCGAGAATCCTCGCCCATACCGCCCCGCGCCTGCCAGGTGACAAGCCGCGTTACCTGATGGGCGTCGGAACGCCCGAGGATCTGGTCGCCGCGGTCACCGTGGGCATCGACATGTTCGACTGCGTGATGCCGACGCGCAACGCCCGCAATGGCCACTTCTTCACCCGCCACGGCGATATCCGGATCAGAAACGCGAAACACAAGACCGACCCGCGGCCACTCGACGCCAGTTGCGACTGTTACACCTGCCAGAACTTCTCGCGCGCCTACCTCCACCACTTGCATCGGGTGGGGGAAATCCTCGGCGCGCAACTCGGCACCCTGCACAACCTGCACTACTACCATCGCCTGATGCACGAACTGCGCACGGCGATTGCCGCCGGCACACTCGCCGAGAGCGTGCAGCGCTTCCACAGCCGCCGCCGTCAGCAGCCAGAATGATAGTGCTATAATTTCGGGTTCAATTTAAACCTTCTATTCTAGGAGACTGATGTGCTGATCAGCACCGCCCACGCCCAAACCGCCGCCGCTGCCGACCCAACGGGTGGCTTCATGCAGCTCCTGCCGATCATTCTGATGTTCATCGTGCTCTATTTCCTGATGATCCGGCCACAGATGAAGCGTACCAAGGAACACAAGGCGCTGATCGAAGCCCTTGCCAAAGGTGATGAAGTGGTCACCGGTGGCGGTATTGCCGGTCGTATTACCAAAGTCAGCGAGAATTTCGTGGCCATCGAGGTTGCAGCGGCCGTCGAAATCCAGGTGCAAAAGCAGGCGGTCACGCTCCTTCTGCCAAAAGGCACATTGAAAGCACTCTAACCACCTGCCGGGCGCTTGCCTTTGGGCAGCGCCCGCCTCCTCTGACTGTACAAAAGCATTCATGAATCGCTACCCGCTCTGGAAGTACGTCCTCGTCGGCCTGGCAGTGCTGTTCGGCCTGACCTACACCTTGCCGAACTTCTTTGGCGAGTCGCCTGCGGTGCAGATTTCGAGCGCCAAGGCGACGCTGAAGATCGACGCCAGCACCCGCGACCGCGTCGCCAGCACGCTAAAGGCCGCCGGGATAGCGAACAGCGGCATCTTTCTCGACAGCAATGGCGTCAAGGTTCGCCTGCTCAGCAACGATAGCCAGCTGCAGGCAAAGGATCTCCTGGAGAAGCAATTCAATCCGGACAGCAGTGATCCGCAATACGTCATCGCCCTGAATCTGTTGTCGAGTTCGCCGCAATGGCTGACCCAGCTGCACGCGCTGCCGATGTACCTCGGACTCGACCTGCGTGGCGGCGTGCATTTCCTGCTGCAGGTGGACATGCCGGGCGCGCTGACCAAACGTCTGGACTCGATCGGCGCTGACCTGCGCACCCTCCTGCGCGACAGCGATGTCCGCCACGCCGGCATCGACCGCGAAGGCGAGCGCATCGTGATCCGTTTCCGTGACCAGGAAAAGCGCGACAAGGGGCGCTCGACGCTTGCGGAGAATCAACCCGATCTGCTTCTGGTCGAGCAGGGCGAAGGCAGCGACCTCAAGCTGGTCGCCACCCTGCGGCCGGAAGCTATCAAGCGCATTCAGGAATTCGCGCTCAAGCAGAACATCACCACCCTTAACAACCGCATCAACGAACTTGGTGTCGCCGAACCGGTGATTGCCCAGCAAGGCGCCGATCGTATCGTCGTGCAGTTGCCGGGCGTGCAAGACACGGCCAAGGCCAAGGACATCCTCGGGCGCACCGCAACCCTGGAAATCCGTATGGTCGAGGAAAGCCCTGGCGCAATCGAAGCGGCCCTGGCTGGCCAGCCACCCTTTGGCAGCGAGCTCTATGTCGAACGCGGCGGCGCTCCGCTGCTGGTCAAGAAGCAGGTAGTGCTGACCGGCGACCGTCTGACCGATGCTCAACCCGGTTTTGACGGCCAGACCAACGAACCGGCCGTACACCTGACGCTTGACTCACCGGGTGCGCGCATCTTCAAGGACATCACCCGCGATAACGTCGGCAAGCGAATGGCCATCCTGCTGATTGAAAAGGGCAAGGGCGAAGTGGTCACGGCACCGGTCATTCGTGCGGAAATTGGCGGCGGTCGGGTGCAGATTTCAGGCCGCATGACCACCACCGAAGCCAACGATACGGCACTGCTGTTGCGCGCCGGTTCGCTGGCCGCGCCGATGGAGATCATCGAGGAGCGCACCATTGGTCCAAGTCTCGGTGCCGAGAACATCGCCAAGGGTTTCCAGTCGACGATGTGGGGCTTTGTCGCCATCGCCGCCTTCATGATCGCCTACTACCTCTTGTTCGGAGTGGTGTCGGTCATCGCTCTGGCCTGCAACCTGCTGTTCCTGATTGCGCTGCTCTCCTTGCTGCAAGCAACGCTGACCCTGCCTGGCATCGCCGCCATCGCGCTGACCCTGGGCATGGCGATCGACGCCAACGTGCTGATCAACGAGCGCATCCGAGAGGAACTGCGCAATGGATCGTCGCCGCAAGCGGCGATCCACACCGGTTATGAACGCGCCTTCGGCACCATTCTCGACTCCAACATCACCACCCTGATTGCCGGTCTGGCGCTATTGATGTTCGGCTCCGGCCCAGTGCGCGGCTTCGCGGTGGTGCACTGTCTCGGGATCATGACATCCCTGTTCTCTGCGGTGGTCGTCTCGCGCGCGCTGATCAATCTGATTTATGGCAGGCGCCGCAAGGTCGAAGCATTGGCCATCGGCCAGGTGGCCTGGAAACCGGCCGATGCCGGCTCAGCCACTGTCAAATAGGGACTCGCACGACCATGGAATTCTTCCGGATCCGAAAAGACATCCCCTTCATGCGCCATGCATTGGTGTTCAACGTCATTTCGTTGCTCACTTTCCTGCTGGCGGTGACCTTTCTTCTCACCCGCGGCCTGCATCTGTCGGTCGAGTTCACCGGCGGAACGCTGGTCGAGCTCCACTACGCGCAGACTGCCGACCTCGAAAAAGTCCGCGACGGACTCGGCAAGGCGGGCTACACCGACCTCTCGGTACAGCATTTCGGATCCAGCCAGGACGTGCTCGTCCGGCTGCCGCTGAAAGCCGATCAGAACACGGCCAGGATCGGTGAAACAGTAATCGAGGCACTCGCCGTTGAGGCGCCTGGCGCCACGCTACGCCGCGTCGAGTTCGTTGGCCCCCAGGTCGGTAAAGAGCTGGCGGAGAACGGAGCCCTGGCGCTGCTGGTGGTAATCATCGGCATCGTCCTCTACCTCTCATTTCGTTTCGAATGGCGATTCTCGATATCGGCGATCATTGCCAACCTGCACGATGTGATCATCATTCTGGGGTTCTTCGCCTTCTTCCAGTGGGAGTTCTCGCTTTCAGTTCTGGCGGCGGTGCTCGCTGTCCTTGGCTACTCGGTCAACGAGTCGGTCGTCGTTTTCGACCGTGTCCGCGAGACCTTCAAGAAGACCCGCGGTCTGACCACGCCGCAAGTCCTCGACCACGCGATCACCAGCACCATCTCGCGCACCATGATCACCCACGGCTCGACGCAGATCATGGTCCTGTCGATGCTGATCTTCGGTGGCGAGACGCTCTACTACTTCTCGCTGGCGCTGACCATCGGCATCTGTTTCGGCATCTACTCGTCGGTACTGGTCGCCAGTCCACTGGTGATGTGGCTGGGCGTCTCACGCGAGCAGTTTGTCAAGCCGAAGAAAAGAATCGAAGGCGCCAACGAGGACGGCGCCGTCGTCTGAATCCTGAAGGGTGAGCGAGCGGGCAAGCTGGGGCTGCTCGGGCCTTGGCGCGGCGTAAGCCACCGCGCCCACGCCCCATCCCTCGCGTGCTGGTCTCGCGCTCAGACCGCGAAAACGTGCTTCGTGCGCAGCGTCTTGCGCTCCTCCACGAGCATCAACAGGCGATCGATATTGCTATGCTTTCCGGGGTTGGCGCGCGCGTCTTCGGTGTGCTCGGCAAACATCTCCAAGCCTTTCCTCGCCGCCTCCGGGGTAATCGCCCCGTAAGTCTGTGCCAAGTGGTTGTACACGGCCAATGAGCCCTGACTGCCCGCCTTGTTCTCGATCACGGCCTGCACTTCGCCGGCCTCGTCCAGCAACTTGATCGCCGCGATATGCGACACCCCGGGCAGCTTTTTCAGATTCGCGGCAAACTGCGCCATCTTCAACCCTTCCGCCGCAGGCGAAGCGTGCGAAAGACGCCGATCGCCACGCCGATGGTGATGCAGGTGGCGAGCGTCGCCAGGACATCGCTCCAGCGTGTTTGCTCGGCGCCGATAGCAGAAGACCAGACGGCGGTGAGCAAACCACCGGCGAGCACACCGAGTACGGCACCAAGAAAGATGGCGCCTTGCATCGCTCCGCGTCGACCGTCCTCGCCACAGCAATAGGGACAGTAGCGCGAGTCGCCGGGCAGTATCCGCTGGCAGCTGCCGCAGACGATCGGCTCGATCATGGCGCCGTCGCTAGTCACCACCGACGCCGTGGACACCGCATCAGCATCTGGGCCAGCGGGACGCAGGGGAGTATCGGTGCCCATCAAATTCTCCTCGCCAGTTCGGCAGCCATGCCGGTGTAGCCCCAAGGCGTCAGCGCAAGCAGCTCGGCCTTGGCTGCCGGCGGAATTTCCAGCGCCGCGACAAAATCCTGCATCGCCTGCCGCGAAACGCGTTTGCCGCGAGTCAGCTCCTTGAGTTTCTCGTAGGGGTTGGCGACCGCATAGCGCCGCATCACCGTCTGCACCGGCTCGGCGAGCAGCTCCCAGTTGGCATCCAGATCGGCATGCAGGCGCGCCGCGTCGGCTTCGAGCTTATTCAGGCCGCGGAGCAGCGAATCGTAGGCGAGCAGCGTGTAGCCGAGCGCCACCCCCATATTGCGCAACACCGTCGAATCGGTCAGGTCGCGCTGCCAGCGCGAGATCGGCAGCTTCTCGGCAAGATGGCGTAGTAAGGCATTGGCCAAACCGAGGTTTCCTTCCGAGTTCTCGAAATCGATCGGATTGACCTTGTGCGGCATGGTCGACGAGCCGATCTCGCCGGCCTTGACCTTCTGCTTGAAGAACCCGAGCGAGATGTAGCCCCAGACGTCGCGGTCGAGGTCGATCAGGATGCTGTTGGCGCGGGCGAAGGCATCGAACAGTTCGGCCAGCGCGTCGTGCGGCTCGATCTGGATGGTGTAGGGGTTGAAGGTCAGGCCGAGCGACTCGACGAAGCGCCTGGCGAAGCCTTCCCAGTCGTAGCCGGGGTAGGCGGCGAGATGGGCGTTGTAGTTGCCGACGGCGCCGTTGATCTTGCCGAGCAGTTCGACGGCGGCGATGCGGGCGCGGGCGCGCCGCAGGCGCCAGGCGACGTTGGCCATTTCCTTGCCGAGCGTCGTCGGCGTCGCCGGCTGGCCGTGCGTACGCGACATCATCGGCAATTCGGCAAATTCGTGGGCCAGATCGCGCAGGCGCGCCAGAATGCGGTCCAGCATTGGCAACATCGTTTCGTCACGCGCCGACTGCAGCATCAGGGCATGCGCGAGATTGTTGATATCCTCGGACGTGCACGCGAAGTGGATGAACTCGGCAACGGCCATCACTTCCGCATTGCCCGCCAGGCGCTGCTTGATCCAGTACTCGAGGGCTTTCACGTCATGGTTGGTCACCGCCTCGATCGCTTTCACCTCGGCTGCCTGCGGCGGGCCGAAATCGCTGACCAGGGCGTCGAGTTCGGCCAGGGTCGCCCCAGAAAAGGCCGGGATTTCGACGAAATGTGGCTCGGCAGCGAGCCCCTTCAGCCACTCGATCTCGACCTGCAAGCGACGACGAATGAGTCCGTATTCGGAGAATTGGGAGCGTAGTGGGTCAAGCTTGCCGGCATAACGGCCGTCCAGCGGAGAAAGGGCAACAAGTGCGGAATCAGGCATGGCGTGCGTCCTTGAGGCGTGTGCAGGATAGCCCGCTATTTTACCCGTCCCCGGCATGCGCTTGTAATTGAGATGCGACGGCAATGCTATAATTGTGCGCAAACATTTACCATCGGGAAACAAATGAAGCTCATCGGATCGCTGACCAGCCCCTACGTCCGCAAGGCACGCGTCGTTCTGGCAGAAAAGAAAATCGACTATGAGTTTGAGCTCGACTCGCCATGGACAGCGGCAACGCAGGTGGCCAACGTCAACCCGCTGGGCAAGATACCGGTCCTTGTTCTGGACGACAACACCAGCCTTTTCGACTCGCGAGTGATTGTCGAGTACTTGGACAATGTCGCGCCGAACAACAAATTGATGCCAAACCAGAACCGCGAGCGCATTGAAGTCAAGCGCTGGGAAGCGCTGGCGGACGGCGTCTGTGATGCCGCCGCGCTGACCTTCCTCGAAAAAAAACGCCCGGCCGCTCAGCAAGGCGCCGACTGGATCGCCCGTCAGGAAGAAAAAATCGGCCGCAGCCTGGAATTCATGGCCGAAGAGCTGGGTGACAAGAGCTTCTGCATGGGCATGCATCTCTCTCTCGCCGACGTCGCCGTCGGGTGCGCACTCGGCTACCTCGCTTTCCGTTTCCCGGAAATCAACTGGCAGGAACGGCACGCCAACCTCGCCCGCCTGTACGGCAAACTGATGGCGCGCTCCGCCTTCACCGAGACCGTACCGCACGACTGATCAGGGGACTGGCCGCGCGCTCCGCTCGCTCGCCCCAGCGCCTCGGTAACCAGCCAACCAGCATCCGCCATCACCCGGCACGGAAGTTCAACGGCTGCGGCCACTTCCTGGCGGTGACGTGATGGCGTCGGCATCGACTCCCTGGGCACCGACCTCGACCGCATCCGCCTTGCCGTCTTCCTGCAGCAAGGCCTCTTCCGCCCGGCGGTTGAGAACGATGATACTGATCCGGCGATTAATCGAGCTGAGCGGATCGTTCTTGTCGAAGAGGACGGTGGACGACAGACCGACCACGCGCAACACCTTATGCTCGTCCATGCCGCCGGCAATCAACTCGCGGCGCGAAGCGTTGGCACGATTGGCCGACAACTCCCAGTTCGAGAAACCCTTGGCGCCACCACTGAACTGCGCAGCATCGGTATGCCCGGAAAGGCTCAACTTGTTCGGCACGGCATTCAGCGCTTTGCCGATTTCATGCAGTATGGTGCGCGTATAGCCCTTCAGCTCGGCGCTGCTGGTGTCGAACATCGGGCGATTCTGTTCGTCGACGATCTGGATGCGCAAGCCCTCGCTGGTGATATCGATCAACAACTGGCTCTTGAACTGCCTGAGCGCCGGATTGCTTTCAATCAGTTTTTCGATATTCGCCTTGAGTTCCCCCAGCATCAGCGTCTCGCGCTCCTCAAAGACCTTGCGCGCGTGCTCGGCATTGGTCTCCTTGAGGTTGATCGGCTTGTCCTTGGCTTCGATGTCGCCTCTCTTGACCTGACCCGCACTGCGCGTCAGATCCTGGCCTCCGCCCTTGAGAACGCTCGAGCTGTCGCCGGTCCCCGAGCCTCCCTGCGAGGCGATCTTCAACGGGTTCTGGAAATAGTCCGCGATCCCCTGCAGATCACCGCTGGCCGTCGAGCCGAGCAACCACATCAGCAGGAAGAACGCCATCATCGCAGTCACGAAGTCGGCGTAGGCGATCTTCCAGGCACCTCCGTGGTGTCCGCCCGCAACCTTCTTGATCCGCTTGATGACGATCGGCCGTACATCTTCGCTCATTTGGCGCCTCCCGTCAGTCGCATCCGCATGGCCTATTTTCCTTTGCGATTCTTGAGTTCTTCCTCAAGCTCGCTGAAAGTCGGGCGCACTCCGGAGGCCAGTGTCTTGCGACCGAACTCGACCGCCACTTGCGGCGCGTAGCCGGACATTGATGCCAGCAGGACGACCTTGATTACCTGATAGATCTTCGACCCATCCTGCGCCTTCTGCTCGAGCAAGCTAGCCACCGGTGAGACGAAGCCGTAGGCAATGAGAATACCGAGGAAGGTGCCGACCAGCGCGCCGCCGATCATCTTTCCCAGCACTGCTGGCGGTTCGCCGACCGAGCCCATGACATTCACCACCCCCATCACGGCGACGATGATACCGAACGCCGGCACCGCGTCGCCAACCTTGGAAACCACGTGCGCTGGCGTCTCGACCTCATGATGGTGGGTTTCGATTTCGATATCCATCAGATTCTCGATCTCGATGGCGTTGAGGTTGCCGCCGACCATCATGCGCAAATAGTCGGTGATGAACTCCATCACATGATGATCATTGGCGAGCGTCGGGTACTTGCTGAAAATCGGGCTGTCGCGCGGGTTCTCGACGTCATTTTCGATCGACATCAGACCTTCCTTGCGCACCTTTGCCAGGACCTCGAAGAGCATCGCCAGCAGGTCTACGTACAAGACCTTGGTGAACTTCGAGCCCTTGAAGATCCCCGGCAAGGCGCCGATCGTTGACTTGATGACCTTCAACTCGTTACTGGCGACAAAGCCACCGATCGTCAAACCAACGATGGCAATGTATTCCATCGGCACCCACAGCGCCGCCAGGCTGCCGTGAACCGCATAGGTCCCCAGCGCTGCCGCCAGAATAATTACGTAGCCAACAATCAGAAACATCCGCCCCCCCTTGTCATCGCGCTCCAGGTACGCGTCGCTGACTTAACACAGCATTGTCGCGCATTGTAGCCAGATTGCACGCCGCAGGCACAGCTCAAAAGGCAAGGTCGCACCTCTTCTTCAGAAGAATGCCGCGTTGTTAGCGGCGCCAAAGGCGCTGTTTCCCCTGCGACCGTGCCCGTGCGACGCATACACGCGCCGGCAGAGGCCACCGCCGTCGCCGCAGACAATGCCCTGCACACCGGAATCAGATAAACTTGCGCCGTCATCGAACGTCGTGCGGGGACTCCGAGAAATGCACTTCTGCAGCCAATGCGGCGAGACGGTCCGCCTGTCGATTCCGGAGGGCGACAACCTCCCCCGCCACGTGTGCGAGAGCTGTGGCACGATCCATTACCAGAACCCGAAGCTGGTGATCGGCTGCATTGCCGAATGGCAAGGGAAGATCCTCCTGTGCAGACGTTCGATCGCCCCACGCTATGGCATGTGGACGCTGCCTGCAGGATTCATGGAGAACGGTGAAACGACGCGCCAGGCCGCGCTGCGCGAAACACTTGAAGAAGCATGCGCACGCATCGACCTCGGCGAGCTTTTCTCGCTGGTCAACATCCCGCACATCAACCAGGTGCACCTGTTCTACCGTGCCCGTCTGCTCGATACCGGCTTCGCAGCCGGCCTGGAAACGCTCGAGACAGCACTCTTCGCCGAGCAAGCGATCCCCTGGCAGGAGCTCGCTTTTCAGAGCGTCACGCTCTGCTTGCGGGCCTATTTTGCCGACCGCAAGGCGGGCCGCTTCGTGCTCCACGAAGACGAGCTGCGACCCGCAACGGCGAAGGCCTGACCCAGGACACGCGCGAGCAACAGCGGCAGCAGCTTGTGCTCCCCTTTCGGCCACCCGGCGCGGCCGCCGCCAGCGCGCACCGTGCGCCGCCAACGGCGATCAGAAAAAGGCGCGGCCTACCTTCTGTGCCGCTGTTCATCCTCACGCATCTTCTTGCGAAAGAAATACGGGAACCAGAGCGACATGCCGAGGAGGAAAACGATCACGAACACGCTGAATAGCCCGTAATCACTCGAAAGCAGCAGATCCAAAGCCATCGCTCACCTTTCTTTATCAACTGAACTCTTTTCTTCGGAAGGCCTGACTTCCGCCGAGGGCAACAGCGTCAGCGCCGGCTGTTTCTCGCTCTCCCAGTCGCCGGCCAACAGCCATTCCTGCCGCTCGTCTTCTAGAACGAGACGCCAGCGGCCATGAATCGGCGCCAACTCGGCGCCATAGACACCGCCGCCTTCGGAGCGCAGGGAAACACGCTGATCGAAACCCGGCCGCGTCGGGTGCGTGACGCGCAAAGCGAGCTTTGCCGGCAAGAGCGTGCCTTCATTGGCGCGCAGCAGAACGCGAATGCGATCGTTATTCCCGCCGAGGATCAGCTCCGCCTCGAGTCCCAACTCGGCCGCGCGCCGATCACGCTCGCCGCGTTGATTGATCGCCAATCCCTGCTTGTAGTAGTCATCGGCAACCAGGCCATCATCGCTGATCACCGCCAGATAGGCCGTCGCCACCCCGGCGACGATGACCACCGCCGGCCCGAGCATGATCAGCCAGGGCCAGGGCTCGCGGTACCATGGGCCGCTGTCGGTCGCGCGCTTGCTCCTCATGGCATGAAGAAGCTCGCTTTTTCGCGAACCGCTACCTTATCGTCAGTCTCGGAGCGGACCTCGAAGAAAATCTCATTGGAGCCTTTTTTCCCGGCCCCCGGCTCGACTCGCGCCGAAAGCGCAACCGTCTCCGACGAAGCGGCTGGCAGCTCAACCTGACGCTCGCCAACGATATCGATACCGTCGATACCACTGACGCTGATCGCATAGCGGTGCGGCGCCTCGTCGGTGTTCGAAATGCGCAGCGTAAACACGTTCTCGATACGTCCGTCGGTGGCCTCGCGCGACAAGCTCGAACGATCACGCAGCACGTCCAGTTTGAGCGGCACGCGCTGGCTGAGACTCCACCCGGCGGCGAGGATGATGGCCAGCAGGATGGCAGTGTAGAGCAGCGTTCGGAAGCGCCACAGGTGAGCGAGGATTTCGCGCGCGGTGTAGTGTTGGGCGAGAGCATTCTCGGTCGAGTAGCGAATCAGCCCGCGTGGCGAACCGACCTTGTCCATCACCTGATCGCAGGCATCGATACAGGCGGCACAGGCGATGCACTCGAGCTGCAGACCATTGCGGATATCGATGCCGGTCGGGCAGACCTGCACACAAATGCTGCAATCGACGCAGTCACCCAGTGGCGGCCCATCGACCGCGCCCTTCTTCTTGCGCAGCCCGCGCGGCTCGCCGCGCTCGGGGTCGTAAGTAATGATCAGAGTGTCGGGGTCAAACATCACGCCCTGAAAGCGTGCGTACGGACACATGTACTTGCAAACCTGCTCGCGGAGAAAACCAGCCATCATGTACAGGAAAGAAGCGTAGAACAAGACCCAAAAGGCTTCCCAGGGCCCAATCCGGAGCGACGTCATTTCCGCCAGCAGCTCCTTGATTGGCGTGAAATAGCCGACAAAAGTGATCCCCGTCCACAGCGCTACCAGCAGCCACAGCGAATGCTTGATGAACTTTATCCGGAACTTGCGCGCATTCATCGGCTGGGCGTCGAGCTTGATCCGTGCCGGCCGTTCGCCTTCGATCTTGCGTTCAATCCACATCAGTATTTCCGTGTACACCGTCTGCGGACAGGCGTAGCCACAGAACAGACGCCCCCCGACGGCGGTGACCAGAAACAGCCCATATGCCGAAATCACCAGCAAAATCGCCAGATAAATCACGTCCTGCGGCCAGAAAACCATGCCAAAGATATAGAATTTGCGCTCCACGATATGGAAAAGTACGGCCTGGCGGCCATTCCATTCGAACCAACACAGGCCGTAGAACAAGGCCTGGGTGAAGCAAACCATCGCCCAGCGCCAGTTGTTGAAAATCCCCGTCACGGTACGCGCATACACCGTCTTGTGCTTCTCGTACAAGCCGTCGACGTTGATGGGAATTGCCTTGGCCCGTCTGCTGGCCGCCTCATTCATGACCTGAGCTCCGATCAATTTCAGAATTACACCAAACGCTAATATACAGATTGGTGCCTGAATTGGGTTTGATATGCATCACCGAGAGAAGTAATTCGGAAGCACCGCATGTTGCAAGCCAAGCCGACAGCCGCAGCACATGCCCGTCCGCGAGGGCCCCCTCGCGGGCAGCGTGACGGCGCGATGCCTGCCGGGAGGATGATCGCTGCCGAAATCACAGGCCGGGGGGCGGGCAAAGCGCCGTGGCTGAACGCCGCTGGCGTCCAGGCCTTCCCGTCAAGCCGCAACCAAGTCCTCGGCAGCGGCCGACTGGCTCACCTACTGCTTGACGCCGCGCAGCTCGCCGAGACGCTTGGCCACCAGTAGCGACCATTTGTCAAAGGCATTCTTGGCGTACGACCAGGCCTGGAACGAATTCAGGTAGCCGCTGGCCCAGGTTTGCGCCGCGCCGACGGTACTCCCATCGACATCGGCCGCATACTTGCGCCCAATCTCGGTATCCCTGCACTCACCGACAACGACGCCCGATCCGCCATCGCGGAACTGCATTTCCATGCCGGTCTCTCCCATGTAGGGGGTGGAACCGGCCGGCCGTCCAGTGGCCGCACCAGAACCCGCCTCGACAACAAAACCGTAAGGAATCAGCGTCCCAGCAAGGCTATCGGTCACCTTGGTGGGTACCAGGTCAGTGAGCGCGATGCGCATCACCAACACTCCGGGTCCGGCCTGATCGACCACTTGCATTTGCGGGCTCAAGGCCTTGAGTAGCGAATCGTGAAAGTAGTCGGTGAGGGTTTTCAGGTCACTCGGATCGATGGTCTGCTGCTCGCCGGGTTCCTTCGGCGGCACCAGAGACACCACGATGCGCGAGATGAGCACCTTGTCGTAATTCTTGGCATCGAATTTCGGATCTCGCCAGCATTCCGCGCCCTCAGCTCCAGGGGCTGGCTTTAGGCGCGCGTAATCGGACAAGAAACCGCTGTGCGTCATGCGTGCCGTGTCGCTGGCGGTCACCGTTGCGCCGCTACCCATGATCGCGCTGTCGCTCGCGCAGCCGGCGAGGAGGAAAACTGCAGCAAGCGTGGTACGTGTTGCGAATCTTTTCACGAGGACTCCTGGAAAAAATATGAGGCATTGGCTTTGCTGGCGCCGCGACCACGGCGTGGCCGCTGGCAACGAATCGAGCAGCAAGTAAAAAGAGCGGCCAAGCGGCCGCTCTCGCTTAGTCTGAACGCCCGCTACTTGCTTTCGGCGGCCTTGCCCAGGCTCATCACGTAGGCGGCCAGGACATGCACCTTGGCATCGCCGAGAAACTCCTGCCAAGCCGGCATCTGGTTGTTGCGACCCTTGGTGATGGTCTCCATGATCGCCCCTTCCGAGCCACCATAAAGCCAAACGGCGTCTGTAAGGTTGGGAGCCCCCAGCGCGGCCATTCCTTTGGCATCAGCACCGTGGCAGCCCGAACAGCCGACGCTGTTGAACGTTTCCTGGCCCTTGGCAGCGCGCAGCGAATCGGCTGGCAGACCTGACAAGGAACGTACGTAGCTGGCGAGATCCTTGATCGTCTCGGCACCCAGTTGAGCATGTGCGGGCATTACCCCCATCCGACCATTGGCGATCGTCTCGACGATCTGGGCCGGCTCGCCGCCCCACTGCCAATCGTTGTCGGCCAGATTCGGGAAGCCTTTCCCACCGCGCGCATCGGCACCGTGACACTGCATGCAATACGTCAGGTACAGACGCTTGCCGGTTTCGACGCCTTCCTTGTCGGCGGCCAGGGCCGGCAGATCCATCGCCAGGTACTTGTCGTACAGCGGCTTGGTTTCGGCATCGACCTTGGCCATTTCCTTCACGTACTGTCCGTCGGAAGACCACCCCAGCACGCCCTGAAAACTGCCGAGCGTCGGATAGAGCATACAGTACACCAACGAGAAGACCACCGTAATGTGAAACAGCCACATCCACCATTTCGGTAGCGGGTTGTTGTACTCCTCTAGGGTCTCGTCCCAGACGTGACCGGTGGTATGCGCCTGGTCGCTGACCGGCGTGATGTTCTGCGACCAGAGCACAACGCTACAGGCAATGATGCTGATCGCCGTTAGCAGAATGACGTACCAGTTCCAGAACTGATTCACAAAATCGCTCATGATGCTTTCCTTTTTCCGTTGCGATCCAGGCCGAGTTCGGCCCAATCCGCCTCCTCATCAAGGAAGGGCAGCATGGCCGCTTCCTCGAAGCGCTTCTTGTTGCTTTTCACGCCGTAGGCCCACCACACCACTCCCAGAAAGGTCAGCAGCGAGAGGACTGTGACGATGGCTCGTAGATCGTTGATATCCATGAGCTTACTTCGCGTTCTTCAGTTCGAGGCCCATTCCCTGCAGATAGGCGATGACGG
>ERZ761603.1465-NODE-1465-length-17617-cov-167.414930_pt1 | contig 17617 bp, 5 predicted proteins | sample MGYA00511879_ERZ761603 | MGnify/ENA primary metagenome ERZ761603 (study PRJEB28899, sample SAMN02850040) | bioreactor sludge metagenome | biome: EBPR Sludge; feature: EBPR Bioreactor; material: flocular biomat | place: Australia: Thorneside Wastwater Treatment... | reverse complement strand
ATGAACGCGATCGTCAAATCGGGTATCCCCTGGAATCCAGAACACCCAAACGCCCATAAAAACGCTTGACTTGGAACACAGTTGCTCATCCCCGACGTCCGGATTCACCTTATCCACGCGCGGCAACAACCGTCAGGTGATTCTTGCGGACGACGACTATCGCTACTTCCCGGAGTGCCTGGACGATGCCGCGCACCGCGAGGGACTGGCGATCAACGCCTACCTGTTCATGACCAGCGACGTTCACCTGCTTTTAACCTCGGCCGAGGAGGGGAGCGCCAGGCTCGTCCTGAAATCGGTCGGCCGATGCTACGGGAGGTACTCCAACCAGCGTCACCGGCGCGCCGGTATGCAGTAGGCGCATAGCGGAGGCAACTCTTGCCTCTTGATCCCTCGATGGCTAGCCTGGCCCAGATGACCACGGTGATACTTTCAGTATGAAGACGGCCGTTTCCATTCCCGACGACATCTTCGCGCAGGCGGAAAGGCTGGCGCGGCACGTCGGCCTGTCGCGCAGCCAGATCTTCAGTGATGCGCTGCGTGAGTATTTGGCGCGGCAGGTCGCCGAGGACGTCACGGAGTCGATGAATCGATTCGCCTGTGGGTTGGGCCTGTCCGATTCAAACTTCGCGGTTGCCGGTGCCTGCCGCGTGCTCGAACGCTGCGAGTGGTGATCGCGTAGGGGGGCGCGTGGTGGGCTGACCGCCCCGACCCCACCGGCTCAGGCCCGGGCTTCCGGAGACCGGACGTCGTCGTACAGGGTGACGCGGTGGACCGCAGCCGCATCGCCACTGTGGTTTGCGTCCTCCTCACCAGCAATCTACGGTGGACTGATGCTCCCGGCGGAATTCGGGGCAGACTGACAGACTCGCGTGTATAGGGAGTAGGAGCTTGAATCGGCGGGTAGAGGCAAGAGCACAAGACGGGTCGCACCGGAACGTAGTCTCGCTCGTGGTCCCATCCACGGCAGAGGGGGGATAGAGACCCACTTCACTTTCCGCCGATTTTGAAGGCTCGATTCCCCGATCGGAGGACCACTCCGGAACTCACCCGATGGCGTGGGCCCCGGGGCCCCTTCAGAAGCTCCGCGCTTGGCCGAACCGCCGCATCGACGATCTGCTCCCGCCGAACACAGAGGGGTGAAAAAGGGGTGACAGCGGCGCCTAGTGTTTCGGCTTGGCTGCGCCGCACGCCTCCGTTTAGATGTCGGAATTTTTTACACTTGCCACCCCGTTCGTTCGCCAGATCGCGACAACTATCTGATGCGTAGCTACTTTTCTCGCCGGGCGCAAAACTTGCTTCCGTTTTGCCGGCGGTTTCAAGCGTGCATTGGGGGGAGGGTGCGTGCCGGAAGTTATCGCGCGGCGAGTGGTCCAGCAAGCGGCAGCCATCGCCCAACCGGTCACCGCTCGGCGCACTGCACGCGAGCCGGTTCATCGTTTCGGGGAGATCAGACAGATGAAAACCATCCACCGCGCACGAGCATTCCTCGCTGGCGTCTTGGCGTTGCTGCTCGTCGTACCGGGAGCAGCGTCGGCTTACACCCTCAGCTTCGTGCCATCGGCGGAGACTGTCGGTTTCGGCGGCCTCGCATCGGTCGCGGTCCGCATCAGCGGCGTCACGCCACAACTGCCGGGCAGTCCGGGTGGCCTCGGCGACTACGATTTCGAGGTCGTCTTTGATCCGGCGATCGTCGCGTTTGACAACGCGACCGATGCCGGCGCCCTCGGTCTGGCGGTCGGCCTCGACGTCGCTCTACTGGCGCCCGGGCGGCTCAACCTCAGCGCTTTCTCGCTCGAAGACCCGGCGGACCTTCTCGCCATGCAAAGCGATTCCATGCTGCTGCTGACCCTCGCATTCACCGGTACCGGGCTGGGCACCAGCGCGCTGGACTTCGAGAACATCACCGTCGGGGACGTCCTCGGAACGTCGCGGACTGCCACGGCAAACAGCGGCAGCATCACCGTCGTCGCACCGCCGCTGCCGGAGCCCGGCACGCTCGCCCTGCTCGTCGGAGCCGGCCTGATCGTCTTCGGACGCCGTTGCTGCGGAAAGTGACGCCCCCCGGATCGCGGCTGCGCTCCTTGAGCGCTGTGCATGTTCGAGAGAAGCTTCTTGCAGACGACCCGGTCCGGCGCAACGGCGACCAAGCCGATGGACCGGCTCCGGGGGTAACAGGTGATGGACCACGAAAACCTCAGTAACAGTCACAACTTGGGAGGAATCATGAAGCGACGAATCCACCTCTTTGCGGCATCGGCGGCGGTTCTTGCCTTCGGCGGAAACGCCATCGCCGCTACCTTCACGTTTACGACACCCACCAAGCCGCTGCCGGCCGTCCCGGGCAGTGGCCTTACCGGACAACTGTGGACCAACGTGAATCCGAACACCGACACGCTGGCCCAGGCCCAAGCGATAATCAGCGGTGGTTTCGCGACGGCGAACTTTCTCTCGTCCACCGTCGACTATCCGAGCGGGCCCGCTGGCTCCACTGGGACCTCCGCAACCTACGCACAGGTCCTCGACGCGACCGCGACCGCCACGCTGGACAATCCGGCGGTTCTCCCCGACGACGTCCTCAACACCGTGATGCGCTTCGCCGGCTTCTTCGGCGTGCAAAACCCCAACGAGGTGTGGACCTTCCATATCCCATCGGACGACGGCAGCGCGGTGGATATTCAAGGGACCCGCATTCTCAACAACGACGGCATTCACGGTTTCGGTGGACCCTCGACCACCGTCGAGTTCACCAACCCGGGTCTGTACGCCGTGGACGTGCTCTTCTTCGAGTCTCAGCAGACTCAGTGGGGTCTGGAGCTACGCGGCGGCTTGGGCGGCGCTACACCGACCACGGCGATCGGTGAGCGCCTGTACAACCTGATCGATTTTGCTGAACCCGACGATCCTCGCCTTGACACCATTCGCCCGAGTGTGCCGCTGCCAGGCACGCTACCCCTGCTCGTCGCCGGCGTCTGTGGTCTGTTCGCCGTATCGAGGCGGCGAGCCGGGCGTTAGCGCGAGTTCGCGCAGAAGGGACGGTCGCAAGTTGCGATGGCAGCCCGAACCGGGGCAAAAGACGGGTGCAGGTCTTGTCTCTGCACGGCCTCCCCCGGGTCCTCCGGGATGGGCAGCACCCGCGGAGCCGTCCAGTGATCGCGGGTGGGCATTGGCCCGCTGGCCCAGCTCGTCGGGCGCCCGGCTCATGGTCCTGGCCCGGCATCCCGGCTGGCTGGCCCGCCGTGTCTCGATCTTGCCGGGGTGTCGCTACATGGTGCGGCTTCTGAAGTGGGGCTGTGAAGACGAGCAACCGTACAAGCGGCTGTTGGGCAGGGGCTGTTGGGCTGTTACAAGGGCTTGACATCGGCGATCAAGTCCACTAGGTTGACGCGGTCAAGAAGCACCCGACCACAGCGGGCGCGCCGCTCGCGGCACACGCAAGGACGCCGGCGTCGCCAGCCGGCCGGAGCAGATCGGCAACACCATTCGCCCGCCTGACACGGGCGCAGCAGGCAGCACAGACTGCCGGACAAGAACACTGAACGCCGGGCGAGGGGCCCGGCCTTGGTTCGGGGCCGCTTTGGATCGCCTCGCAGGCTCGTTCAGGGAGAAGGGTTCGGTGTTTCGTCGCACGAAACATTGGGGGTGGCTGCTCCTGTTCTGGTTCATCCTCGTCGGCCAGGCGTGGGCCCTGCCGTGCGACGTCGACAGCGACGGCGACATCGACCTCAACGACCTCAACCTCATCCAGCAAGCCATTCTCGCGCGCGCCAAAGTCAGTGGCGCGGACGACCCGCGCGACCCCGACCAGAACGGCCTCATCAACTCGATCGACGGCCGCCTCTGCGCCCTGCGCTGCACGCGCGCCCGATGCGGCACCGTCAACCAGGCGCCGTTCGCCAACGCCGGTCCCGACCAGACCGTCAGGGTCGGCGACCCCGTCGTCCTCAGCGGTGCCGCCTCGTCCGACCCCGACGGCGATCCGCTGCGTTACACCTGGACCTTCAGCAGCCGCCCGCCGGCCAGTCTCGCCAGCCTGCTCGACGCCGCCACCGTCGCCCCGCGCTTCACCGCCGACAAGCCCGGGCAGTACCTCATCCAGCTCATCGTCAGCGACGGCAAACTCAACAGCCTGCCCGACACCGTCATCGTCAGCACCGAGAACAGCCGTCCGATCGCCAACGCCGGTCCCGACCAGAGCGTGCGCGTCGGCGCCCTCGTCATGCTCAACGGCGGCCGCTCGACCGACGTCGACGGCGACCCGCTGACCTACACCTGGCAACTCGCCAGCGTCCCACCGGGCAGCGGCGCTGCGCTCAGCAACCCCGACACCGTCAATCCCACGCTGCTGATCGACCAGCCCGGCAGCTACCTGATCGCGCTCACCGTCAGCGATGGCAAGGTCCCCAGCCTGCCCGACACCGTCGCCGTCACCACCGAGAACTCAGCTCCTGTCGCTCATGCCGGACCCAACCAGTCGATCCCGCTGGGCGCCACCGTCACCCTCGACGGCAGCCGCTCGAGCGACGTCGATGGCGACCCGCTGACCTTCCGCTGGTCGCTGCTCGCCCGCCCGCCCGGCAGCAGCGCCGTCCTCGGCAACCCCAACACCGTCACGCCGAGCTTCCATGCCGATGCGCCCGGCACCTACGTCGCCCAGTTGATCGTCAACGACGGCAGCGTCGACAGCGCCCCGGCCAGCGTCACCCTCACCACCGCCAACGCCGCACCGACCGCCCACGCCGGTCCCGACCAGAGCGTCCCGCTCGGCAGCAGCGCCGCCCTCGACGGCAGCGCCTCGCGCGATCCCGAAGGCGCCGCGCTCAGCTACAACTGGTCGCTGACCGGCCGGCCCGCCGGCAGCAATGCCAGCCTCAGCGGCAGCGACACCGTCAACCCGAGCTTCACCCTCGATCGCCCCGGCAACTACATCGCCCAGTTGATCGTCAGCGACGGCCAGCTCTCCAGCGCGCCCGACACCGTCACCATCTCCACCAGCAACTCGCGACCGGTCGCCGATCCCGGCGCGGCGCAGACCGTCACCGCCGGCACAGCGGTCCAGCTCGACGGCAGCGCCTCGAGCGACGCCGACGGCGACCCGATCAGCTTCGCCTGGTCGCTGACCACGCTGCCGCCGGGCAGCACCGCCGCCATCACCCCGGCCGACGGCGTCAGCCCGAGAGTCATCCCCGACCTTGCCGGCACGTACATCGCGCAACTGATCGTCAGCGACGGCCAGCTCAGCAGTCTGCCGGCAACCGTCGTCATCACCGTCAGCGCCGCCAACCGCAAGCCGGTCGCCGTTGCCGAAGCGATCCCGACGCAGACCACCGTCGGCAGCGCGGTGCTCCTCAAGGGCAGCGCCTCGTCGGACCCCGACGGCGACCCCTTGACCTGGAGCTGGAGCATCGCCCTACGCCCCGGCGGCAGCAATGCCAGCATCGCCAGCCCGTCCGGCGCGGAGACGTCTTTCGTGCCGGACGTGCCGGGTGTCTATACGATCCAGCTCGTCGTGCGCGACGGCAAGGTGGATAGCGTTCCGGCGCTGGTCGTCGTGCAGGTGCAGGCGGTCAATCATCCGCCGGTGATCACCAGTACGGCGCCGACGAGTGCGACAGTCGGGCAGGCGTACAGCTACCCGGCGCAGGCTATCGATCCGGACTTGGGCGATGTGCTGACATGGTCTCTCGTCACTGCGCCGAGCGGAATGACGATTGATCCAGCGAAGGGAATGATCGCGTGGACTCCGACTGCTGCGGGGAGCACGCCCGTCGACGTGTCGGTTGTCGTCCGCGACAGCACCGGCCTGACTGCGCAGCAGGATTTTCGTATCGTCGTGGGGCCTGGGAATCGGGCGCCGGTCATTGCTTTCGCGGGTTTCGCACCGCAGTGGACGCAGCTTGCGCCTACCGGGACGCCGCCGTCACCGCGACACAACTACGGACAGAACAACGGCTACGACGCCATCAATGACCGCCTGATCTTCTTTGGCGGATCGGCGAGCTACTTCCAGACTCCGCCTCACCTTAACGATGTATGGGTGCTGGAAAGCGCAACCGCGTCAAAGGGAACGCCGAAGTGGGGGCAGCTGAGTGCGACCGGCACGCCACCTGCACCACGGTTACTTCAGGCAGCCGTGTACGACCCGACGGCAAACCGGCTCATTGTGCACGGCGGTGCTACCGCCCAGCTCGGCACGGTCCTGAGTGACACCTGGGTGCTTACCAATGCGAATGGCCTCGGAGGTACTCCGGAGTGGATCCGCCTCCCGGACGGCGAGGCGCGGGTCGGGCACGCGGCCGGCTATGACCCCATGGCTAACCGAATGGTCGTCTTCGGGGGACATACCGGCCCTGTCGGGTCCGACAGGAACGATGTCCGCGTCCTGGTCGACGCCAACGGCATAGGCAACCCTTCATGGATAACTCTTACAACGGTCGGGGCGGCGCCTCCGCCGCGGGGTTCCGTCACTGGCGCGGTCTACGATGCCGTCTCGAACCGGCTCATCGTCTTCGGTGGCAGGGTCTTCCGTGGGGGGAGGGAGCGAGATCAGTTGTTCAATGACGTCTGGGTGCTGACAAACGCAAATGGGCTTGGCGGCGTTTCCGAGTGGGTAAGCATCAGTCCAAACGGCGTGGCGCCGGCGCCACGGGTGTTTCACACTCTAGCCTTCGATCCAAACAGCAATCGCTTGGCGGTTTTCGGCGGTGCGCTACCCGGAGCGACCGACTATGTAGGGTCCAACGATACCTGGCTGCTGACAAATGCAAACGGGCTCGGCGGAGCGTCTGAGTGGGTGAAGCTTGATGCGGGAAGCAACCTGCCGCTGGCGCGGGGTGCCGCCTGGGCAGGATACTTCGGCGCGACAAACAGGCTGGTTGTAAGCAATGGTAGCAGTGGGCTTCCGGACCCCGGACTCCTGAGCGACGCCTGGGTTCTTGCCAGCGCCTCGGGCAACTGCACCGCTGGCCAACCGTGCACGTTCAAGGTGACGGCGAGCGATCCGGATGCGGTCGATGAAGTGATTCATTCGCTGGATGCTGCTCCGGCCGGGATGATGATCGATACCGCGAGCGGAGCGATTGTATGGACGCCTACGAGTGCGCAGATCGGCAACCACGCGGTCACGGTGCGCGTCACCGACCGCGGCGGGCTCTTCGCAACGCAGACCTTCACAGCGACCGTGGCGCCGGTAGCGGTGCCGAATGTGGTGGGGCTCGCGCCCGAGTGGGCGGAATCGTTCATCACTGCGGCTGATCTCACCGTCGGTGCGAAGACCAGCCAGGGTGGGGCGATCACGCTCAACTTCGACAGCTTGCCAAGTCGGCAGGGGTGGGCTTACGAAGCAGCCTTCAATCCAGTCGCTGAAGAACGTATCTTCTCTTTGGCCAGTGGTCGCTTGATGCAGAACTCGATCGGTATCCCAATGACGGGACACGATCACAACGCGTATCGGATGTTCGTCGACATCAGCCCGCGGTTGCCGTTCGTTTCAGAGATGGCGGCGGCGGTGCTTGAGGAGCAGGCCACGTATTCGTTTGGTTTTTGTTTTGACATCGAAACCAAGCCCCGGATATTCGGAGTAGGCGTTGGGCAGAGCGGTCTGTTGGCGCAAGGAACACCAGCGTCCTTGGGATCCACTGACGTTGCTCAGCTTCACACGTACCGCGTTAGTGGACGAGGTGGCAGCGAGTTCACATTCGCACTGGACGGGGAAGCAAGATCTAGCGGTATCGGTAGCCCGGCCATTCCACCCTTACCCGCCAGTTCCCTTCTCTTTGGTGACTGCACAGGTGGCAACAACGCCCGCGCCGAGGTTACCGCCTATTCCTTCACCCAACCCCGCGTCGTCGGTCAGAACCCACCGCCGGGCACATTGGTCCCGAACAAGACCTCCGTCGATCTCACCATCGTCGACGGCCCTGCCACCGAGACCGTGCCCAACCTAATCGGCCTCGCCCAGCCTGCCGCCGAAGCAGCCATCGTCACCGCGAACCTCAAGCTCGGCGCCGTCACCAGCGCCCCGCATCCGACGATCCCTGCCGGGCAGGTCAGCGATCAATCGCCCCTGCCGAACATCCACGTACCGAAAGACACACGGGTGGCGATCGTCATGTCGACCGGCCCGCCGGGTCCGACCAACCTCGCGCCTGTCATCACCTCCGCGCCGGCGCTGACCGCCACGTCCGGCCAGCCCTACACCTACCAAGTGACAGCCACCGACCCCAATCTTGGCGATGCGCTCACCTTTACGCTTCCGACCGCCCCACCAGGTCTGACGATCAACGCTGCCACCGGCCTGATCACCTGGACCCCGACGCTCGCACAGGCGGGCATCCAGAACGTCACGGTGCGGGTCGCCGACCCCGGCGGCCTAACTGCCGAACAGACATTTGCCGTCAACGTTCTACCAGAAAACCGTGCGCCCACAGCGATCAGTGAGCCCTTCGGCATGCTGCGCGCGATCCCCTTCATCCCGCCATTCTGGTCAAAGACCGGGGCGTTCACGCTGCACGGAAGCGATCCCGACGGCGACCCACTGACCTATGAACTCATCGACCGGCCGCTGTACGGCGAACTCAGAGGTAGCCCGCCGGCGCTCACCTATGTTCCCAACGGTTGCTTTGTCGGCAAGGACCGTCTGACCTTCCGCGTTCGTGACGGACGCCTCGACTCGGACGTGGCGACCGTCGACATCCACGTCGGCGAGGACTGCAACCGCAACGGTATCGCCGACTCGCTCGACATTGCCAGCGGAACCAGTCAGGACTGCAATGGCAACGGTGTGCCCGACGAGTGCGACGTCGCGGCAAAAGGGAGGGGGTTCAGCAACCTCGCGTCGTGGTCGACCTACGATCCGGGCGATCACGGCGTGGGAAAAGACCCCGATGGTTTTTCGGGCGGTGCGTTTGACGGCCGCTATGTGTACTTTGCACCGTACTTCAACGGGTCAACCTACAGCGGCGAGGTCTTGCGATACGACACGCAAGTCGACTTCGGGACCCCTGAGGCGTGGAAGACCTACGATCTGCCCACCAACGGTGTCGGGCAAGACACACGCGGCTTCTCCGGCGCGGTCTTTGACGGTCGCTACGTATATTTCGTGCCCGGTCGCGGTCAGCTTGGTGAAGTCGTCAGGTACGACTCGCAGGGCGACTTTGCTGCGCGCACCTCTTGGACGGCTTACAGCGTGCAAAAAGCTGGCGTGGTCAGCCAGCCGATCGGATATGTGCGGGCGGTGTTCGACGGGCGATACGTCTATTTCGTACCACATATCCTGCAGGATGGGTCGATGCGCTCGACCGGCCAGATTCTCCGCCTGGATACCACACAGGATTTCATCGAGCGCCACGCGTGGTCGGTTTTCGATCCGGGCGATCATGGCATTGGGGCAGACGCCGATGGCTTCGCCGGTGCTGTCTTCGACGGCCGCTACCTCTATTTCGTACCGCTCGATGCCGTCGGCGGTGGGGCGGGCTACAACGGTGAGGTCATACGCTACGACACGCAGGCCGACTTTCTCCAGCCCAGTGCGTGGGCGTCGTATGATTCTGCGGCCCACGGGACGGTACTCGACCGGCACGGCTACTTTGAAGGGACCTACGACGGGCGCTACGTCTATTTCGGCCCGTACATGCGGCAAGGGGTTGTCCCCTTTACGCAGGTCCTTCGTTACGACACGCAGGTCGGTTTCCACGAACCGGCCGCGTGGAGCACTTTTGACCCCGACGCGCAGGGTGTGGGCCGAGAGGCTGGCAGCTACCGCGGCGTGACGTTCGATTGCAGGAACGTGTACTTCGTGCCGTTCCTGACCGACTACTCTTCCAGTCCGAGAAAGTTTCACAGCGAGACGCTTCGCTACGACACCAACAGAGAGTTCCAGAACATCGATGCCTGGCGGGCTTACAACCCGGTGACGGCGGGCGGCTGGAGTGCTCCTCAAGGGTACGATGGCGCGGTCTTCGACGGTCGGTACATCTACTTCATTCCCACGCACGACAACGTCAACCACGGAACCTTCCTTCGCTACGACACCTGGACCGGAAGCCCCGATGTTGATCGCAACGGCATCCCCGACTCCTGCGAAGCCCGCTTCCCCAGCATCACGTCGAGCCCAATGACAACAGCAGTGGCGGGGTCCGCTTACGCCTACGACGTCGAGGCAAGTCATCCGACTGCCGGCGCCGTTCTGACCTTCTCGCTGACGACAGCCCCTGCGGGGATGACGATCAACGCGTCGAGCGGCCTGATCGGCTGGACGCCGGCGATTGGCCAAGTGGGCAGCCACAATGTTGAGGTTCGGGTGACGGACCAGACCGGACTGTTTGCCGACCAGCCGTTCATGATCACCGTCAGCGCCCCTCCGCCGACCAACCGTCCGCCGACCATCACCTCAACCGCGCCCACGGCCGCCACCGCCGGCAACCCGTACACCTACGGCGTCACGGTGACCGACCCTGACTCTGGCGACACGCTGACCTTCTCGCTTCCGGCTGCACCGTCCGGGATGACCATCGACGCCTCGACCGGCCTGATCACCTGGACCCCCACGCCAGCCCAAGCCGGCAGCCACTCCGTCACCGTCCGCGTCACCGACTCCGGAGGGCTATCCGCCGACCAGGGCTACACGATCACCGTCAGCGCACCCACGCCGACCAACCGTCCGCCGACGATTACCTCGACCGCCCCGCTCGCCGCCACCGCCGGCAACCTGTACACCTACCTCGTCACCGCCACCGACCCGGATGCAGGCGACACGCTGACCTTCTCGCTCCCGACTGCCCCCGCCGGCATGTCGATCAACGCCGCCTCCGGTCTGATCACCTGGACCCCCACCGTCGCTCAAGTCGGCAACGCCAACCTCACCGTCCGCGTCACCGACTCCGGAGGACTATCGGCCGACCAGGGCTACACGATCACCGTCAGCGCACCCGGGCCGACCAACCGCCCGCCGACGATCACCTCGACCGCCCCGCTCGCCGCCATCGCCGGCACCCCCTACACCTACGCCGTCACCGCCAGCGACCCAGACGCCGGCGACACGCTGACCTACTCCCTGACCACCGCCCCAGCCGGCATGAGCATCGACGGTGCCAGCGGCCTGATCACTTGGACCCCCACCGCCGCGCAGGCCGGCGATCACGCGGTCGAAGTCAAGGTCCAGGACTCGGGCGGCCTCTTCGTTACCCAGCCGTTCACGCTCACCGTCACCGCCGCCCTCGTCTGCACCCCGCCGCCCGCCGGCCTCGTGAGCTGGTGGCCGGGCGAAGGCAATGCCCTCGATCGCGCCGCCGCCAACGACGGCCTCGCCGAGAATGGCGCCACCTTCGCGGCGGGCCTCGTCGGCCAGACCTTCCGTTTCGACGGCAACGACGACCTGATCCGCATCGCCAGCGGCCGCACGACGAGCTTCAGCGGCCCGTTCAGTGTTGAACTCTGGTTCAACCCGACGACGACGATTGGCACCAGTACACCCAACCAGATGCTGTTCGCCAAAGGCCGCTACCTCGAAGGCGGCTTCAACGCCCCGGTGGCGATCCAGGTGCTGGGCGGCGACGGCCGGCTGCTGGTACGCATGCCGCCCGCCCCGGCGCTGGTCACCACCACCGACACCTGGCCGGCCGCCACGTGGCAACACATTGCCCTGAGCTGGGACGGCGCGCGCTATCGCCTCTACGTCAACGGCCTCGAAGAAGCACAACTCGACAACGCCTTCTCGATCGTCGACAGCAGCGACCCGATCACCCTTGGCAATGCCGACGGTTTTGCCGCCGCGGGTTACGCCGGCCTGCTCGACGAAGTCTCGCTCTACAACCGCGCGCTCACCGCGGCCGAAATCACCGCGCTGCACGGCGCCCGCGCCCTCGGCAAATGCACCGCCACCTACAGCCGCGCCGACGCCGGCCCCGACCGGGCCGTCGAAGTCGGCAACACCGTCACCCTCGACGGCAGCGCCTCGCGCGCCTTCGACGGCGTCCCGCTCAACTACCAATGGACGCTGGCCAGCCGCCCGGCCGGCAGCGCCGCCGTCCTCAACAACCCGGGCAGCGTCAACCCCAGCTTCATCGCCGACCAGGCCGGCAGCTACACCATCGACCTCGTCGTCACCAACGCCGGCCGCGCCAGCGCGCCGGACAGCGTCAGCATCACCGCCGCGAAGGTCAACCACGCGCCGACGATCACCTCCAGCCCGATCACCGCCGCCACCACCGGCAGCACCTATACCTACCCGGTCACCGCCAGCGACCCCGACCCCGGCGACACGCTGACCTTCTCGCTACCCGTCGCCCCCGCCGGCATGAGCATCAACGCCGCCAGCGGCCTGATCCAATGGACCCCCACCGCCGGCCAAGTCGGCAGCCACGCCGTCACCGTCCGCGTCCAGGACCAGGGTGGCCTGTTCGCCCCGCAGAGCTTCCTCATCGTCGTCGTCGCGGCGCCGGTACCGGTCAGCGTCCCCAACGTCGTCGGCCAGGAACAGACCGCCGCGCAGAGCGCGATCACCGCCGCCTCGCTGACCACCGGCGCCGTCACCCTCGCCAGCAGCGACACCGTCGCCGCTGGCCGCGTCATCAGCCAGAACCCCACTGCCGGCACCGTCGTCAACAGCGGCAGCGCCGTCGCCCTCGTCGTCTCCAGCGGCCCGCCCGGACCGGCGCTCGCCTCGATCCGCGTCACCCCGCTCAACGGCCTGATCGTCACGGGGCAGCGCCAGGCCTTCGCCGCCACCGGCATCCTCAGCAACGGCTCGAGCCTGCCGCTCAGCGGCGTGACCTGGACCAGCAGCGACCCGGCCGTCGCCAGCATCGACGCCAGTGGCGTCGCCAGCGCCCTGGCCCAGGGCAGCACGACGATCAGCGCCAGCAAGGACGGCGTCAGCGGCACCACCGTTCTCGGCGTCGCCCAGTCGGTCCCCGAAAGCACGCTGCCGGTTGCCCAGATCACCGCCCCGGCCGACGGCGCCAGCATCGCCAGCGCCGTACCGATCGTCGGAACCGCCAGCGACGCCAACTTCCTCAAATACCTGATCGAGATCGCCCCGTTCGAGACCGGCGTCTTCAGCACACTGCACGTCGGCACCGCGCCGGTGACCAACGGCACGCTCGCCACGCTCGACCCGACGACGCTGGTCAACGACCTCTACGTCGTTCGTCTCACCGTCATCGACCGCGCCGACAACCGCACCCAGACCGAGATCACCGTCCAGCTCACGCGTGACAAGAAAGTCGGCAACTTCACGCTCGCCTTCCAGGACCTCAACGTGCCGATGGCCGGCATCCCGATCAGCGTCGTGCGCAGCTACGACAGCCGCGACAAGACCAAGGGCGACTTCGGCATCGGCTGGCGGCTCGACGTCCAGAGCCTGCGTCTGCGCGTGGTCGGCATCCACGGCCAGGGCTGGCAGCAGACGCAATCGGGCGGCGTTCTCAACCGCCGCTACACAATCTCCCCGACGCGGGTGCACAAGATCGCTATCACGCTGCCCGACGGCAAGGTCGAAGAATTCGACATGGGTGTGGCGCCCAGCACCCAGCAGTTCGCGCCGATCCAGGTCGTCGACGCTGTCTACACCCCGAAAGCCCAGACGCGCGGCAGCCTGCGCGCACTCGGCGAAACGCGGCTGGTCACCTTCGGTCAAACGGGCGGCCTCGACCTGCTCACCGAATCCGGCCTCGAGATCTTCGACCCGCAGGAATTCGAATACACCACCCCTGAAGGCCAGGTCATCCTGATCAGCCGCACCGCCGGCGTCAAGCAGATCCGCGACCGCAGCGGCAACACCGTCACCTTTGCCCCCGGCGGCATCACCCACTCCGCCGGCAAGAGCATCGTCTTCAACCGCGACGCGCAGGGCCGTATCACCACCGTCACAGACCCGCTCGGCAACGCGCAGACCTACGCCTACGACATCAACGGCGACCTCGGGAGCCACACCGACGCCGAAGGCCGGCGCACCGGCTTCCTCTACAACTACGACCACGGCCTGATCGAGATCCAGGACCCGCGCGGCATCCGTCCGATCCGCAACGACTACGACGACGCAGGCCGGCTGATCCGCAGCACCGACGCCTACGGCAAGGCCATCACCTACACGCACGACCTCGGCGCCAACCGCGAAGTGATCACCGACCGGCTCGGCAACGCCACGATCCACGTCTACGACGACCTCGGCAACGTCACCCAGACCGCCGACGCCCTTGGCGGCGTCACCAACCGCAGCTACGACGGACGCGGCAACACGCTCAGCGAACAGGACCCGCTCGGCCGCACGCGCACCTACACCTACGATGGCCAGGACAACCGCCTGACCGAGACCGACCCGCTCGGTGCGACGACGACCTACACCTACAACAGCAACCGCCAGGTGCTGACCGTCACCGACGCCCTCGGCCGCACCACGACCAACGCCTACGACGGCGCCGGCAACCTGAGCAGCACCACCGACCCCGCCGGCAAGACGACCACCTACACGTACGACGCCCGTGGCCTGCAGACCACACGCACCGACCCGCTCGGCAACGTCACGCAGTACGCCTACGACGCCTCCGGCAACCTGACGAGCGAGACCGACCCACTCGGCCGGGTGACCAGCTACACCTACGACGCCAACGGCAACCGCCTGACGCAGACCACCAGCCGCACCACCGCCAGCGGCCCCGAAACGCTCACCAGCAGCTTCACCTACGACAAGGCCAACCGCCTCACCCAGACCACGCATCCCGACGGCTCGGTCACCCGCGTCGCCTACAACGCCATCGGCAAGCAGAGCGTCAGTACCGACGCGCTCGGCCGCGAAACGAAGACCGAGTACGACGACATGGGGCGGCTCACCCGCACCACCTACCCGGACGGCACCAGCGAGACCTCGGCCTACGACGCCGAAGGCCGCCGCACCGGCAGCACCGACCGGGCAGGGCGGACCACCACCTCGACCTACGACGCGCTCGGCCGGCTGGTCGAAACGATCGCTCCCGACGGCAGCCGCACCGGCACCACCTACGACGCCGCCGGTCAGGTTCTCGCCAGCACCGACGCGCGCGGTAACGCCACCACCTATGTCTACGACGGCGCCGGCCGCCGCACGCAGGTGACCGACGCTGCCGGGGCGGCGACCCTCTTCACGTACGATGCCCTCGGCAACCAGACGCAGGTCACCGACGCCCGCGGCAACACCGTGAGCTTCCAGTACGACGCCAACAACCGGCGCACGCGCACCAGCTATGCCGACGGCACCTTCGAGCAGGTCGCCTACGATGCGCTCGGCCGGCAGACCGCCAAGACCGACCAGGCCGGGCTGACCACCCAGTACGACTACGACGCGCTCGGCCGGCTGACCAGCGTCACCGACGCACTCGGCCAGATCACCCGCTACAGCTACGACGAACAGGGCAACCAGCTCACCCAGACCGACGCCGAAGGCCGTACCACCCGCTTCGCCTACGACAGGATGGGCCGGCGCATCAGCCGCACGCTGCCGCTTGGCCAGACCGAGACCTCCACTTACGACGCCGCCGGCAACCTGCGCACGAAGACCGACTTCAACGGCCGGACCACCAGCTACACCTACGACAGCGTCAACCGCCTGACCCGCAAGACGCCTGACGGCAGCCTCGGGCAGCCGCCGGTGGTCTTCAGCTACACGCCTTCGGGCCAGCGCGCCAGCATGCAGGACGCCAGCGGAACGACGACCTACAGCTACGACAACCGCGACCGCCTGCTCAGCAAGGCCACCCCACAGGGAACGCTCAACTATAGCTACGACCCGGCCGGCAACCTGACCAGCATCCGCTCCAACCGTGCCGGCGGCGCGGCGATGGACTACAGCTACGACGCGCGCAACCGCCTCGCGACGGTCACCGATGCCGATGGCCGCGTGACGAGCTACAGCTACGACCAGAACGGCAACCTCGCCGGCTTCCTCTACCCGAACGGCGTGCAGACCACCTACACCTACAACCCGCTCAACCGGCTGACCAACGTCACCGGCGCCAGGGGCGGGACGACGATCGCCGGCTACACCTACACCCTCGGCGCCGTGGGCAACCGCACCGCGGTGACCGAAGCGAACGGCCGCCGCGCCGATTACACCTACGACGCACTCTATCGCCTGACCAGCGAGACGATCAGCGCCGACCCGGCTGGGCCGAACGGTGCCATTGCCTACACCTACGACCGGGTCGGTAACCGCCTGACCCGTACCTCGACGCTCGCCGGCATCACCGACCAGAGCTTCAATTACGACTTCAACGACCGCCTCGACGGCGAGGGCTACGACAACAACGGCAACACGCTGACCTCGGGCGGGCGGACGTTCGGCTATGACTTCGAGAACCACCTGACCAGCGCCGACGGCGGCGTGAGCTTCGTCTATGACGGCGACGGGATTCGCGTGGCGAAGACGGCGGGCGGGGTGACGACGGGCTTCCTGGTCGATGACCGGAATCCGACCGGGTATGCTCAGGTGCTCGAGGAGATCGTCGGCGGGGTGGCGGAGCGGAGTTACACGTATGGGCTGAAGCTGATCAGCCAGAAGCAGGCCTCAGGGGTGAGTTTTTATGGGTTTGATGGGCATGGGAGCGTGAGGTATCTGACGGATGTGAGTGGGACGGTGACGGATACGTATGCGTATGAGGCGTTTGGGAATTTGGTGGCGCAGATGGGGGCTACGCCGAATTTTTACTTGTATGCGGGGGAGCAGGTTGAGGGGAATGTCGGGTTTTATTATTTGCGGGCGAGGTATCTAAGCCACAATAGTGGGCGGTTCCTTTCACTGGACCCAGCAAATGGTCCCGGATCTGAACCGTTGCAGCGCCACCGCTACCTATACTCAACGGATGACCCGGTCAACAAGCGCGACCCAACTGGAAAGTGGACCCTCGCCGACACTGGAATGGCCGTTTCCATACTCGGACAGCTTTCGCTGAAGGCGTGGGAGCTCAACCGACGTGCAGCGAGCGGTCACACGCCTACGCTCGGGGAAGCTCTGTTTGAGTTAGGTACAACGGCAGCGGGAGCATATGTTGGAGGACAGCTGGCAAGTGCGGTATCGAATTCCCTTCTTAAAAGCTATCTTAGTAGCCGTGCTTTCGGATTTCTTGTGAGAACGCAAATGCAGGCGTTCCTCCGCTTCGTGATATCCAACGCGGCCGGTGGTGCAGTAGGTGCTCAAGCCCAAGCAATCATTCAATTACTCGAGTTTGCGGTCGCGGGTAAGCCTGTTACGTTTTCGACCGCTTCCGGCCGGATTTTTGTTGCCACTGCAACTGGATTCTTCTTTGGGGGTGTGGCTGCCGCTGTGGTACCGAAGTTTGGTGCAGCAAACATTATTGGATCTCCTGGCGCACCGATCTTTGAAACAGCACTAATCAGCTATTCAGAACTGCAAACCTCGCTGGTGTCCCATTTAGCTGTGGGTTCAGCGGGCTCTGTGGAAATAATCTTGGGAGACGCCATTGCGAGTTGGTTAGGCTTGGAATAGTGGGGAAATAGGGGTCACCCGAGTTCGACACTTTTCAGGAAATAGGGGTCAAGGGGAAATAGGGGTCAGGAAATAGGGGTCAGAGTCTCATGGCGCTACGTTAAGGCGTCTAGCTTCCCGTTTGGCCAGTTGCTGCTGACG
>ERZ761603.1463-NODE-1463-length-17634-cov-38.991524_pt1 | contig 17634 bp, 16 predicted proteins | sample MGYA00511879_ERZ761603 | MGnify/ENA primary metagenome ERZ761603 (study PRJEB28899, sample SAMN02850040) | bioreactor sludge metagenome | biome: EBPR Sludge; feature: EBPR Bioreactor; material: flocular biomat | place: Australia: Thorneside Wastwater Treatment... | reverse complement strand
CCGTACTGTTTCCACCACGCCTTGATTTCGGCGATCTGTTCCTGCTCTTCGAGGTCGTAGGTAGCCATCAAGCTTCGTCCCAATCCAGAATTGAACTCATGATTTCGTCGGCGACACCATCAACCACGACCCGTCGCTGTTCGTTCGACTGTTCGCCAGTTTGCCGCAGAGCCTTCAGTGTCACCTCGCCGGCTTGTGCCTCGTCGTCACCGATGATCACCGCAAAGCTCGCTCCAGAAGCATCGGCCTTTTTCATCTGCGCCTTGAAACCGCCGCCACCGCAATGAAAGAGGACGTCGATAGCGCGGTCGCGCAGCCCCTCGGCCACCCGCGCCGCCAGACGTGACGCTGCCTCGCCCTGATGCACCACATAGACATCCACCGGCGCCGCCTTGACTTCCCCGCCTGCCTCGCGAATCAGGGCAATCAGTCGCTCGACACCCATCGCAAAACCACAGGCCGGCGCCGGTTTGCCGCCGAGTTGCTGCACCAGCCCGTCGTAACGCCCGCCGGCACAGACCGTTCCTTGTGCCCCCAGCCGGTCGGTCACCCATTCGAACACCGTCAGGTTGTAATAGTCGAGGCCACGTACCAGCCGCGGGTTGATCGCGAAGGGCTGGCCGGCGTCGCGCAGCACCTGCTGCACGCCCTCGAAATGCGCCAGCGACTCGGCACCCAGGTGGTCGATCAGTTGCGGCGCCCCGCGCACGACTTCCTGCAGCGCCGGGTTCTTGCTGTCGAGGATGCGCAAGGGGTTGCTGTGCAGTCGCCGCCGGCTGTCCTCATCGAGCAGTGCGCTGTGCTGTTCGAAATAGGTGATCAGTTCGGCGCGATGGCACGCCCGTTCCGCCGGCTGGCCAAGCGTGTTGAGCTGCAGGACGATACCGTCGAGACCAAGATCATCCCACAGGCGGGCACCCATCAGGATATGCTCGGCATCGATGTCCGGGCCGGGAAAACCGAGCGCTTCGACACCCACCTGGTGGAACTGGCGATAGCGGCCCTTCTGTGGCCGCTCGTGGCGGAACATCTGGCCGACGTAGTACAGGCGCTGCGGCTGCTGCGCCATCAGGTTGTGCTGGATCACCGCGCGCACGCAACCTGCCGTACCCTCGGGGCGCAGGGTCAGCGACTCGCCGTTGAGGCTGTCCACGAAGGAGTACATCTCCTTCTCGACGATATCGGTCACTTCGCCGATCGCGCGCTTGAACAGTGGTGTCGGCTCGACGATCGGCAGGCGGATCGGCCGATAGCCGTAGCTCTTGAGCCACGAACGGATGGTCTCGTCGAACCTGTCCCAGAACTCGGCCTCATCCGGCAGGATATCGTTCATCCCGCGCACCGACTGGATCTTCGGTATGTTCATCGGCCGGCAGATTTTCTCTGGTAAGTGCGCGCCACGTAGGCATCGACGATCGCGGTGAACTCTTCGGCAATATGCTCGCCGCGCAGGGTGACGGTCTTGGCACCGTCCTCGAACACCGGTGCGGCCGGCGCCTCACCGGTACCGGGCAGGCTGATGCCGATGTTGGCGTGCTTGCTCTCGCCCGGCCCATTGACCACGCAGCCCATCACCGCCAGGGTCAGGTTCTCGACCCCATCATGGTCGACCCGCCACTGCGGCATGCGCTGGCGAACATGCGCCTGGATCGATTGCGCCAGTTCCTGGAAAAAGGTGCTGCTCGTCCGCCCACAACCCGGACAGGCTACCACCATCGGCGTGAACGCGCGCAAACCCATGGTCTGCAACATTTCCTGCGCAACGATCACTTCCTGTGTGCGTGCGCCGCCCGGCTCCGGGGTCAGCGAGACACGGATCGTGTCGCCGATACCTTCCTGCAGCAACACCGCCATCGCTGCCGTCGAGGCCACGACACCCTTCGACCCCATGCCGGCTTCGGTCAGCCCGAGGTGGAGGGGGTAGTCGCAGCGACGCGACAGTTCGCGATAGATGGCAATCAGGTCCTGCACGCCCGACACCTTGCACGACAGGACGATGCGCCCGCCCGACATGCCGAGTTGCTCTGCCCTGCCAGCCGACTCGAGCGCCGAGACGACCATCGCCTCGCGCATCACCTCGACCGCATCGCGTGGCTCCGCCCGGCGGGCATTCTCGTCCATGATGCGCGCCAGCAGATCCTGGTCGAGGCTTCCCCAGTTGACCCCGATGCGCACCGGCTTCTCGTGGCGACAGGCCAGCTCGATCATCTGCGCGAACTGCTCGTCCCGCTTGCGACCGTGGCCGACATTGCCCGGATTGATGCGGTACTTGGCCAGCCCCTGGGCGCAGTCGGGATAGTCCGTCAGCAGGCGATGGCCGTTGTAATGAAAGTCGCCGATCAGCGGCACGTCTACGCCCATGCGCCCGAGATGCTCGCGGATCGGCTCGACTGCGGCGGCGGCGGCCGGTGTGTTGACAGTGATGCGCACCAGTTCCGAGCCAGCCCGTGCCAGTTCGGCACACTGGATTGCCGTCCGCACGATGTCGGCCGTATCGGTATTGGTCATCGACTGAATGACCACCGGCGCCTCGCCACCGATCGTCACTCGACCAACCTGGACCGCACGCGTCCGCCGGCGGATTGCGCCCTGGATGGAATTGCTCAAGGCCGGTTCACCAGTTGCACGGTACTCATTCGAGCGAGAGCCTCGCGACCTCACCCTTGCTGTATGCTGCCAGATCGATCACCCTGCCGCGGTACTGCACGGTCACCTGGGTGGAGTTCCCGATCACCAGCGAAAACGGCGCTTCACCCGCCAGTTCCCGTTGACTGCCCGCCGGCATCACTCCCGAAAGCAGCACCTGCCCACGCGTGTCGCGTATTTCCACCCAGGCGGACTGCGCGAAGGAAAGCCGCAAGTCGCTTCCGGCGGTGGCCGGTCCGCCACCCGAGGCTGGCGCCACGCCGGCGGGTGTATCGGAAAGAACCGTCGCATTGGGCGGCGCAACGGCAATCACCGACTCGCCGCTGGCCCCTTTCTGTGCCGACTCGGCCGGTACGGGCACCGCCGGCATCGTCACCGCTCTCTCCTGGGCAGCCCCTGCAGAACGCCGCTCGAGCAGGTCTGTCAGTTGCGCCTGCCAGCGGTCAAGTGGCGCGTAGAAGTAGGCCAGGGTCGCCAGACCCAGCAACGACAGCCCGGCCAGCACCGCCAGATAGTCGCGGCGCTCGACGCGGCGCCCGCCGGCCTGCGGCAAACTGGCGCTGGTCCCGGCCGACACCTCGAGCTGCGGTGTTTGCGGTAACTGAGCCGCATCCAGTGCGCGCATCAGGGGCTCCGGATCCAGACCGGTCAGGCGCGCATGGTTGCGCACGAAACCCCGGATCATGGTACTGCCCGGCAGGGCATGCCAGTCCTCGGCCTCCAGAGCCTCGACCTGGCGTGTCCCCAGCTTGAGCGACTGCGCCGCTTCGGCCAAGCTGATGTTCTTCGCCTCGCGCGCGGCTCGCAACTGTGCGCCCACCCCGCCCGGCGCCACCGCCTCACTGCTCACCACCGGCAAACGGGAAGACTGGTCAGCCGAGGGGGAGCCCTCGGCGGGAAATGCACCCTGCTCGCTCATTTGTCTCTCATTCGACTCTACCCTTCAACAGTTCCTGCGCCTCGGGCGAAAGCGGAAACCTCTTCCGTAACTGGCTGCCGTAGCGCGCTTCGGCCGAACGATTGCCGAGTCCGCGCTCGACCCGCACCCCTAGCCACAACGCTTCGGCAGTCGGCTCGCCACGCCGCAACAGGTCACCGAGCTGCTGTTTGGCCAGCTCCAGATCGCCCCGTCGATAGCTGATGTTGGCCAGTTCAAGCCGTGCCTGCGGGTTGCCGGGCGCAATGCGCAGACTCTGCTGTACGTAGCCCTCGGCCGTGTCGAGATCGCCCAGCTTGGCGTAACAGCTCCCCGCATTCAGATAGGCCTTTTCCGGAGTTTCGTAGAGCGGATTCTTGATGGCTTTCTGGAAATAGGGAATGGCTTCCCTTTCTCTGCCCACTTGGCACAGGAACCAGCCGTAGTTGTTGTTGATGTCGGGATCCTTGCCGTCGATGCTCAAGGCGCGCCGGAAATCTTCGTCGGCCATCTGCATCTCGCGAACCCGGAAGGCGGCCACCCCACGCATGCTGTAAGCCGTGGCGTAATCAGGGTCAACAAGAATGGCGATGCTCAACTCCTCGAGCGCCACCGCCAGCTTGTCGCTCTGCAGATACATCGCGCCCAGTTCGGTATGCAGCTTGGCCCGCGTGCGGGGATCCCGCGGCTTGCTCGGAACGCGCGAGTCGACCGGCTCTTCCTCGACCTTTTTCGGCGCCGACGAGAAGAAGGACCCGGACGAGCAACCAGCCAGAGCAAGAGCGAGGCCGAGCGCCAGCCACCGGGCGGCCTTCCTCATGCGCCGGCCTCCTGACGCTCGAGCCGCAGATCGATCACTCGCCGGCCGGTGCGCCGCGTTCGGTCAAGTACCTGACCAGCGAGTTGCCCGCAGGCGGCAGCGATGTCATCGCCACGCGTCCTGCGGGTCGTCGCCACCACCCCGGCCGCCAGCAGGATCTCGGCGAAACCCCGGATGCGGGGTGCCGACGAGCGGCGGTAGCTGGTGCCCGGAAAGGGGTTGAACGGTATCAGGTTGAATTTGCAGGGCACCTCGCGCGTCAGGGCAAGCAGTTCACGTGCCTGCGCAGCGGAGTCATTGACGCCGTCCAGCAACACGTATTCGAAGGTCACGAAGTCACGCGGCGCTTTCTCGAGGTAGCGCCGGCAGGCAGCGAGCAGTTCACGCAAGGGATATTTCCGGTTGATCGGCACCAGTTCATCGCGCAGGCGATCGTTCGGCGCGTGCAGGGAAACCGCCAGCGCTACCGCACACTCGTCGCGCAGCCGATCCATTGCCGGTACCAGACCCGAGGTCGATACCGTGACCCGGCGGCGCGACAGACCGTAGGCGTTGTCGTCGAGCATCAGCCGCAAGGCCGTCACCGTATTGTCCGGGTTGGCCAGCGGCTCGCCCATGCCCATCAGGACGACGTTGCTGATCACACGCTCGCCGTTCGCCTCTTTCCCTTGGTAAGCGCCAAGCACCTGCCTCGCCTGCCAGAGCTGGCCGATGATCTCGGCAACCGTCAGATTGCGGTTGAATCCCTGCTTGCCGGTCGAACAGAAGGAACAGTCGAGCGCACAACCGGCCTGCGTCGAGATGCACAGAGTGCCGCGTTCCTCTTCTGGAATGAACACCGACTCGACGGCATTGCCACCCCCGACATCGAACAGGAACTTGTGCGTGCCGTCATCGGAAACCCGGTCGGCGAGCATCGCGGGCGGCCGTACGACCGCGAGCCTTGCGAGCTTTTCACGCAAGCTCCCCGCGATGTCGGTCATGGCAGCAAAATCCGCCCGCCCGAAGCGATGCAGCCAGCGCAGCACTTGCCTGGCGCGGAACGGCTTTTCGCCGTGCGCGGCGAAAAAGGCCGTCAGCCCGGCCGCATCGAGATCGAGCAGATTGACCGTCATCGGGGCGTGGTGTTGGCGCTCAACGGCCTGAATAGACGTTCATCGCCGGGAAGAAGAAGGCGATTTCCACTTTCGCCGTATCCTCGCCGTCCGAGCCGTGCACGGCATTGGCATCGATCGACTCGGCGAAGTCGGCGCGGATCGTTCCCGGCTCGGCCTTCTTGGGATCGGTCGCACCCATCAGTTCACGGTTCTTGGCGATGGCGTTCTCGCCTTCGAGCACCTGAATCATCACCGGACCCGAAATCATGAAGTCAACGAGATCCTTGAAGAACGGCCGCTCCTTGTGTACGGCGTAGAAGGCGCCGGCTTCCTGTGGCGACAGCCACGCCAGCTTGGCAGCGATGACTTTCAGGCCATTGGTCTCGAAGCGGGAATAGATTTTGCCGATCACGTTCTTGGCAACGGCGTCGGGCTTGATGATGGAAAGGGTGCGTTCGCTGGCCATGAGTCATTCTCCGGAGGCAGTAGATCAAGAAAAACAACAAGAAATCATATCGCTAGATATACAACCTCGGGATTATACCAAGACTCGGACGGGAATGCCGCGCACGACGCAAAATGCCGGGCGCGCGTACGGGTTTCCCCGCACGCGCGCCCGGAGCCTGCCCTGACTGCGGACGTCTGACTACATCATGCCCAGTGTCTTGGGCAACCAGGTTGACATGATCGGCACGTAGGTCACGGCGACCAGGAAGGCCAGCATCGACAGGAGCCACGGCCAGACCGCCACCGTCAGCTCGGTAATCCCCATCTTGGTGATTCCGGACGCCACGTAGAGGTTGAGTCCGACCGGCGGATGGCACATGCCGACCTCCATGTTCACCACCATCAGGATGCCGAAGTGCACCGGATCAATCCCCAGCTTCATCGCCACTGGGAAGAGGATGGGGGCAAAGATCAGCACGATCGACGAGGGTTCCATGAAGTTGCCGGCCAGCAGGAGGATGATGTTTACCGCCAGCAGGAAGGCGATCATCCCCAGTCCATGCCCCAGCATCCAGTCGGCCAGGGCCTGTGGGATGTTCTCGTTGGTCATGATGAAGGAGAAGAGCACGGCGTTGGTGATGATGTACAGCAGCATCGCCGACATGTTGGCCGAGTTGAGAAGCACCCGCGCCACGTCCTTCATCGACAGATCCTTGTACACGAAGACGGCGACGAAGAAAGCATAGACCGCACTCATCGCAGCCGCTTCGGTCGGCGTGAACATGCCGCTGTAGATGCCGCCCATGACCACCACGATGAGCAGCAGACCCCACACCGACTCGCGGAACGCCTTCCAGCGCTCGCCGAACGTCGCCTTCTTCATGCGCGGGTAATCGAATTTCTTCGCCCGGAACCAGGTCACGCCGCCGAGCACCATGGCCAGACCGATTCCCGGAATCACGCCGGCCATGAACAGCGCCCCGACCGAGGTGTTGGTCGCCACCGAATACATGACCATGACGATCGATGGCGGAATCAGGATGCCGAGCGCTCCCGAGGTGGTGATGACGCCCGCCCCGAACTTGTTCGGGAAACCGGCCTTGACCATTGCCGGCATGAGAATCGAGCCGATCGCCACCACGGTTGCCGGCGACGAGCCCGACACCGCGGCAAACAGCGCACAGGCGAGCACCCCGGCCAGGCCAAGGCCACCGTACCAGTGCCCGACCATGCTGGTGGCGAACTTGATCATGCGTCGCGCCACCCCGCCGTGAGTGAGAAAGTTGCCGGCGAGGATGAAGAACGGAATGGCCATGATCTCGAACTTCTCGATACCGGTGAACAGCTTGAGGGCAACCGATTCGAGCGGCACCTGGGTGAACATGAACAGGAAGCTGAGAACGGTCAGACCGAGCGAGATCGAGATCGGCATGCCGGTCAGCATGAGGACCAGCAGAATGATGAAGATGATCGAGGCGTTCATGATTGTTTACCTCCGTTGCCCGACTGATCTTCCGGGTGGCGCTTCTTGTAGGTCAGGTCGTGCGGGTGCAGGTTGTCCTCCATCTGGAAGGCATCGACCTCTTCGGCAATCGTCGTCTCGTCGATGCCATCGACGTGACCGTGATCGTGATGCGGCAACTCGCCGGTCCTGATGAAACTCACCGCCACTTGCAGGAAACGGAAGCACATCAGGCTCGAACCAAGCGGAATCGCGCTATAGACGATCCAGGTCGGCCACTCCAGATCGGGCGTCGTCGGCCCCTCCGGGATGTCCACCAGGTCCCAGCCGAGCGCGGTGTACAACGCATAGTGAAAGCCGTTTTCCCACACGAAATGAGCGCCAAGCGTGCCGACGATGCCGGTGAACAAGGCGCCGGCAAGCAAACCGAAAACGACGAACTTGGCGCGCGTGCGACCGGTCATCCGGTTGATCAGCACGTCGACCCCGACGTGGATGCCGGTGCGCACGCCGTAGGCGGCGCCAAACTTGGCCATCCAGACGAACATGATGATGCACAGTTCCTGCGCCCAGCCGAAATTGAGTGACAACAGCCAGTCCTGCACGCCGGGAATCGACACTCCCGACAGGTAGCGATGAACGACGGACGCGAAGATGATCGTCGTCGCCGCCGCCATGAGGAAGGTGATCAGCCATTCCTCGAGGTGATCAAGTAGTTTCATGTGGAGAACTCCCCCATCTGCCTGAAAAAAAGCCCGTCAGGCGTGGCATCCCAACGGGCTGTCTTCTCTGCTCCCGAACGCTCAGGGGTTGGCCGGATCGAATCCGGTTTCCTTATACACCGACTGCAGGAGTTCCTTGCCGATGCGCGATTCCATCTTGAGGTGCACCGGCGCCAGTGCCTTCTTGAACGCCTGCCGCTCTTCCGGGGTCAAGGCATAGACCTGCGTCTTGCCGGTCTTCTTGACCGCTTCCAGATCCTTGTCGTTCTGCTCCTTGGCGATCTTGTTGGCGTAAGCGGTCGATTCCTTCATGGCCGCATCGAGCTGACCGCGCACATCGGCCGGCAGTCCTTCCCAGAATTTCTTGTTGGCGATCACCGCGTAGCCCAGGTAGCCGTGCTCGGTCAGTGCGAGATGCTTCTGCACCTCGAACATCTTCTGGGTATAAAGGTTGGAAATCGGATTCTCGGTGCCATCGACCACACCGGTCTGCAGCGCCTGATAGACTTCGGAGAAGGCCATCACCTGCGGTAGGGCGCTCAGGGCGCGGATCTCCTCTTCCAACACCTTCGACGACTGGATGCGCAGTTTCTTGCCCTTCAGGTCAGCCGGCATCTTGATCGGCGTATTGGCCGAAAACGACTTGAAGCCATTGTCCCAGAAGGCAAGACCGGTCACCCCCTTGGGCTCCAGCTTCTTGAGCAGGCTCTGCCCGATCGGACCCTGCGTCACCTTGTGCAGCTCGGTGTAGTTGTCGAAAATGTAGGGCAGATCGAAGAGTTCGAATTCCTTGACGCCGAGCGGTCCAAACTTGGCCAGCGATGGAGCGAGCATCTGCACGGCACCGAGCTGCAGAGCCTCCATCTCTTCCTTGTCCTTGTACAGCGTCGAGTTGGCGTACACCTCGACCTTCACCTTGCCCTTGGTCAGTTCGCCGGCCCGCTTGGCGAAGAACTCGGCGGCCAGGCCCTTGGGCGTGTCATGTGCCACGACGTGGCTGAACTTGATGACGATCGGCTGCTGCGCGACGGCCACCAGGGGCAGCAGTGCAAAAACGCCGGCGACCAGGCCAGAAAGCAGGGTGGGAAGCTTCATCGTTTGTCTCCTCCATGGAGTAGTTGGTTCGAAATCGGGCAGTGCCCGGAGTGCCGATGCCACTATCACAAAAAAAAACGCGAGCGCATATTGTGGAAATCCGCAATGCTGGCCGGGCGGCAATCCCGCGCCGGTGCAGCGGCACCCGTCGGCACGGGAAGTTCGGTAAGATGCAGCGCCATGAAAGAGGCAGCGATCCCCTACCCCTACGAGCGTCGACGAAGCGGCCGCCGGCCTGTTCCACTGCGTTGGTCGAACTGGTATCTGTCCATCCTCAAGCTGGCGGTCGGCCTGCTGCTCGTGCTGCTGGTCACCCTCCTCTGGTTGCTGCACCGCAACGAGATCGACGAACAGCGTTCGACGCTGATCGCCGATGTCCTCTGGCTGGAACAAAGCGTCCGCTTCCACCTGGATGGCAACTCCGAGCAATTGCAGCAACTGGCACTCGATCTGACACGGGCGAGAAACCAGGCCGAGCTGTTCGACTTGCGCGCCCGCCACATCCTCAAGAACAACCCGGAGCTGCGCCAGTTATTGTGGCTGGACGCCGCCGCGAGAACACTGCATGGCATGCCGACACAGGCCCTGCCGCGGCCGGATGACGATGCGCGCGGCGAGCAGCCACTCGGCCGCTCGATCGAGCTCGCCCGCCTCGGCAAACCGATCTACAGCGATGCCTACCGCACGGCCGAGGCAACGCAGTTCGAAGTCTATGTACCGATCTTCGACGATGGCCACTACCGTGGCACCCTGCTCGGTGTCTATTCGCTGAATGGCCTGCTCAAGCAACAGGTCCCCTGGTGGTTCGCCGAGAAGTACCAGGTACGCGTGGTCGACGGCAACGGTGCCCTGCTGGCCAGCAAGTCCAAGGTCGACGCGTCGCCGACCACCCTCAGCTACCCGGTCGCTTTCGACCCACCCGGTTACGGCATGGTACTGCACGTCACCGCCTATCGCGGCGCCGACAATCTGGCGCAGACGCTGATCGCGACACTGATCATCGTGCTCGCCGCAGCAGTTTTCTGGAGCCTGTGGGCAGTGCGCGGCTCGATTCAGAGGCGGCTCTCGGCCGAGCAGGCGCTCCGCTCGGAGTACGCTTTCCGCAAGGCGATGGAAGACTCGCTGATGGTCGGCATGCGGGCGCGCGATCTCGACGGACGCGTCACCTATGCCAACCCGGCCTTCCTGCAGATGGTCGGTTTCACCGCCGAGGAACTGATCGGCAGGGAACCGCCGATGCCCTACTGGGCACCGGAAGAAATGGAGCGGACCCTGCAGTTGCACAACAACGTGCTGCAGGGCAATGCGCCGCACGAGGGCTTCGAGATCCGCTTGATGCACAAGAACGGCAGTCGTTTCGACGCACTGATCTACGAAGCGCCGTTGATCGACGCCGATGGCCGACAGACCGGCTGGATGGGGTCGATCATCGATGTCACGGGGCGCAAGCACGCCGAAGAACTCGCCCGCCAGCAGCAGGAAAAGCTTCAGGTCACTGCCCGCCTGGTCACCATGGGCGAAATGGCCTCCACCCTGGCGCATGAACTCAACCAGCCGCTGGCGGCGATCACCAGTTACAACGCCGGCTGCCTGAACAAGCTCGAATCCGGTGATTTCAATCCCGGCCAGCTCAAGGAAACGCTCGGCAAGCTGGCGCTCCAGGCGCAGCGTGCCGGCCACATCATCCGCCGGGTGCATGACTTCGTGCGCAAGAGCGAGCCCAAGCTCGCCCCCTGCGATCTCGCCGAAGTGATCGATGACAGCATCGGTTTCATCGAAGCCGCTGCCCGGCGGCGGGGTGTGCGCATCGTGCGCGAAATCCAGGGAATGCGTCCCGAACTGCCGGCCGACCAGGTGATGCTCGAACAGGTCCTGCTCAACCTGATGCGCAACGGCATCGAGGCGATGAGCGACTTGCCGGCCGACCAGAAGCGATTGACCATCAAGCTCGGACAGGTAGACACGCAAATGGAGATCAGGGTGATCGACTGCGGGCCGGGAATCGCGCCGGACCTCGTCGAGAAACTGTTCACACCCCTGTTCTCGACCAAGGCCGACGGCATGGGCATGGGACTGAACATCTGTCGTTCGATCATCGAATTTCACCACGGCCGCCTGTGGGTCGAGAACAACCCGGACGGCGGCTCGATCTTCGTCATCACCCTGCCGATCGACCGCCAATGACCCAGCACGCCTACCTTGTCGACGATGACGAAGCGATCCGCGACTCTCTGACCTGGCTACTCGAATCGCGCGGCGTCGCCTGCGCCAGCTACCCTTCGGCCGAAGATTTCCTGGCCGCCTGGGACTCCTCGCTGGCTGGCTGCATCGTGCTCGACATCCGCATGGACGGGATGAGCGGACCCGAGTTGTTCGAGCTGCTGTGCGAGCGCGGCTGCAAGCTGCCGGTGATCTTCCTGACCGGTCACGGGGATGTACCGATGGCCGTGTCGGCGCTCAAGAAAGGGGCCTTCGATTTCGTCGAAAAGCCCTGCAACGACAACGAGCTCGTGAACCGGGTCATCGAAGCCTTGAAACTGGACGCCAACCAGCGCGTCGCGGCATCCGACAGCGATTCGGTGAACAGCCTGATCGCCCGCCTCACCACCCGCGAGCGGCAGGTCATGGAACTGGTGCTGTCCGGCAAACTGAACAAACTGATCGCCGACGAACTGCAGATCAGCATGCGCACGGTCGAAGTGCATCGGGCCAATCTGCTCGAAAAAATGGGCGTCCGGACGGCGGTCGAACTGGCGCAACTGCTGGCCGGCAAACGCTGAGCGTCACGGTGCAGCACCTGACTCTCGCCACACGACGCCGGAGACTGCCGACCTGCCGTCCGCGCTCTCCGGTGACCTGAACGCGGTGCCTCAGCGGCCGAGGAAGCGAGGTTTGCGCTTCTCGCTGAACGCGGTGATTCCCTCGTGGTAGTCGTGGCTATCGTAAACCACCCGTCGCAGTCCCTGGATGCGTTCGAACAGATCCGGGGTGATCGATCGCGCGCTGGACAGCAAGCGCAGTTCCTCCTTCATCACCGAGATGCTCAATGGTGAATTGGCGACCATCTGCGCCGCCAGTGCGTAGACGAAAGTCTCGATCTGATCGGCTGGTCTGACGTAATTGACCACGCCGAGATTGAGTGCCTGCGCAACGGGAATCGGCTGCGCCGTAAACAGCATCTCCTTGGCAACCGGCAACGGAATCATGTTCAACACCGTCAGCAGGCCACCGAGATTGTAGGGGACACCGAGTTTCGCCGGGGTGATGGCGAAGGTCGCTTCGGGTGTCGCCACGAGGATGTCACAGGCCATCGCCAGCTCGCAGGCGCCACCCCAGACGCCACCCTCGATGAGGGCCAGCACCGGCGCCGGGTATTCCTGTATGGCCCTGATCAGGACGCGCAGCGGATCGCTCCAGCCAAGTGGATCACGCCCGCCAGTCGGCAGTTCACCGACATCGTGACCGGCCGACCAGACCTTGGCGCCGGCCGGCGCACGCAAAACGACGGCGCGCATGGACTGCTCGCGGAAAGCATCGAGCGCGAGGGTGATTTCCCCGATCAGCGCTTCGCTGAGTGCGTTGCGCCGCGCCGTATGGTTCATCACGATCGTGCCGATCGCGTCCTGGGTTTCGGTGATGATCAGAGCCAAGCGCCTCTCCTTGGGGTGTCGGGAAACGACCGGCAGCGACACACTGATCAACCGCTTGCCGCTGCTGCTCGGTAACTACGAGAGTTCGACCTGTGCGCCGAGTTCGACCACGCGATTGGGCGGGATCTTGAAGAAGGCGGTCGCGGTATCGGCGTTGCGAAACATCCAGGTAAACAGGACCTGTCGCCAGTACGCCATGCGCGCACGCCCCGAAATCGGCATCGTCACGACGGTCTCGCGCCCCAGGAAGAATGAAGTCTCCATCATTTCGAAGGGTAATCCCAAGCTGCCGCACTGTTCCATCACACGCGGCACATCGGGGTCGTCCTTGAAACCGTAACGCACGAATACCCGATAAAAGCCGGCCGGCAGGGCTTCGACGCGCAAGGAATCGTCTGGCGCGACATGCGGTACGTCTTCGGTCACCACATTGAGCAGCACGACCCGCTCGTGCAAAACCTTGTTATGGTAAAGGTTGTGCAGGAGCGCACGAGGTACCCCATGCGGCTCGGCGGTCATGAAAACGCCGGTGCCATCGACCCGCTGTGGCCCGCCGGTGGCCAGGCCGGCGATGAACGCCTCAAGCGGAATCGCGTCTTTCTGCAGCTTTTCGTAGAGCAGCTTGCGACCATGCCGCCAGGTCGAAAGGAGTGCAAACACCGTGCAGCCCAGGGCCAGCGGGAACCAGCCGCCATCGAGGATCTTGGTGACGTTGGAAGAGAAGAAAGCGAAGTCGACCACCACGAAGAAGACCAGAAAGATCGCCGAATAGGCCCAGCTCCACTTCCATAACGCACGCACGACGACGAAGGCAAGAATGGTGTCGATCATCATCGTCAGCGTCACCGCGATGCCGTAGGCCGAAGCCAGATTGGACGACGAGCGGAAGCCGAGGACGACGATGATCACCGTCAGCAACAGCAGCCAGTTGATGTTCGGCACGTAGATCTGCCCTTTTTCCCGTTCCGAGGTGAACCTGACCTGGATACGCGGACAGTACCCAAGCTGCATGGCCTGGCTGGTCAGTGAAAAGGCGCCGGAAATCACCGCCTGTGAAGCGATCACCGTCGCCGTGGTGGCCAGAATGACCAGGGGAATGAGCAGCATCTCGCTCGGCACGAGCAGGAAGAATGGGCTCTCGATCGCCTTCGGATCATTGAGGATCAGCGCCCCCTGCCCGAGGTAATTGAGATAGAGCAGCGGGAAGACGAAGCCGAACCAGGCCCACTTGATCGCCCGCCGGCCGAAGTGCCCCATGTCGGCGTAGAGCGCTTCGCCGCCGGTGATCGCCAGAACCACCGAACCCAGCGCCAGATAGGCCAGACCTTGATGGTCGACGAAAAACATCACCCCATGCCACGGATTGATCGCTGCCAGCACGGCCGGGTACTTGATCACGTTCCACAGGCCGAGCGCGCCAAGGGTGGCGAACCAGAACATCATCACCGGGCCGAACACCGCGCCGACCGCCGCCGTGCCGTGCCGCTGAAAGATGAAGAGCAGGATCAGGATGGCAACGGTGATCGGCAGAACATACGGTTCGAGCAGCGGTGTGACGACCTCGAGCCCCTCGATGGCTCCGAGTACCGACATCGCCGGCGTGATCACCGCATCGCCATAGAACAGTGCCGCACCGAAGATTCCCAAGGCCGACAACAGCCAGAGAACCCGCGGCGAGGCATTCGCCGTGCGCAACGCCAGCGCGGTGAGCGCCATGATGCCGCCCTCACCCTTGTTGTCGGCGCGCGTGATGAACAGGACATACTTCAGGGAAACCGTGATCGTCATCGCCCAGAAGACCACCGAGAGGATGCCCAGGACGTTGGCTTCAGTCACCGCGACCGGATGCGGGCCGCTGAAAATTTCCCTGACGGTGTACAGCGGACTGGTGCCGATGTCACCAAAAACCACGCCCATTGCCGCCAGTGCCGCCGTAGCCAGTCCTGACTTCTCGCCGTGCGGCGTATGCTCTTCGATCATTGCCCCCCCTCGGAAACAGTCTGTTCCATCCCGCCCTGTCCCGGTCAGAGAGTCGGCCGTCAGCGCAGTACGCGGATGCCGGATCGCCGACAATCCATCCTTCCGTGCTTGACGCCCCTGCTTTATTGCGGCGCAGCAACGAGGCTGCGATTGTAGGACGGATGTCAGCCCGCGGCAAGGACAACGGCACAGGGGAAGCCGGACGGCAAGCCCCTGCCGGCGCCGGCACAACACGGCAGTGGCTCACCGAGGGGCACTACAAGACGGGCAGCATGCTGGCTGAGGGCGTCACCAATGTCCGCTCAGCGCCCAGCTTCAGCCTGTCCGACGCGAAGCGCCGCCAGCCGGCCGTCGCTCGACGCGCTCCCAGACCGGCGTAATGCCGTCTTCGCCCGGCCCACAGGCAAAGGCGGCGTCGGCCCCGATGCCGCCCACCCAGACCAACTGTGCACCGCACCACAACAGCGGCAAACGTGCCCTCTCCCACGGCGGGATGGCGGCTTCCTGCAGCAGTTTGCGTAGCGCCCGGCGCGGTCGTCGCGGATCGGGTTGCAACTGCTCGCCGCCCAGCCTGGCTTGCAGGCAGACCGGAGCACGGCTCAGCAGGTGGCGGCTGATGCCGGCACCGACGCTCGCCGGCAGCAGGACGCGACCGCCACCCCAGGACAATTCCTCCTCGCCTCGCCACACCACGCTGCTCTGCGGAATCGCTGGCCGACGGCCGACGAGGTGCACCTCGCCGCGGTAAACATGCAGCGCCCCGTCGGGCGTTTCGACACAGGTTTCCGCGCCGGCACCGGCGCTTGTCATTTGTCGCATCGCCTCGTCAAGCCAGCGCGCCTCCGGGGCGCGGAAACCGGCGGCGAGCAACTCGCGGCGCAGCAGGTTGCGCGCACGTCCTGCGCTGAGCGCATTGAAGCGCAGCAGGTCGATGCGTCCCTGCTCGGTGGCCACGTTGGCGCGGTCAATCGTCGCCAGCTCGTCGAGCAGCAAGGCAGCCTCGGCAAAATGGCGGGCGGCGCGCGCCAACACCTGGTCGGCACCCGGAAACTGCTCGGCAATGCGCGGCAGCACCTCCTGCCGCAAGTGATTGCGTCGATATCGGCAGTCGTGGTTGCTGGTGTCCTCGATCCAGACCAGTGCATGTTCGGCCGCGTAGGCGGCGAGGGCCGAGCGGGGAAGATCGAGCAAGGGTCGGATCAGACGCGCGCCAGCGGGCTGTGGCCGTTCGGCCCGCATACCGGCGGCGCCGTCGACCCCGGCACCGCGCAACAGCCGAAAGAGGACCGTCTCTGCCTGATCGTCGCGGTGATGGGCCAATGCCAGCCAATCGGCCGGACACTCGCCAAACACCGCATGCCGCTGCCGGCGCGCCGCGGCCTCGAGCCCCTCGCCACTGGCCGGCGGGACGACGACGCGTGTTGTCGTCAATGGTACTTGCAGCCTCTGGCACAAATCCGAGCAGAAAGCGGCCCACGCATCGGCATCGGAGCTGAGGGAGTGATTGACGTGCAGTGCGGAGAGCTCGCCAGCCAGACCAAGCCGGCGCAAGCCGGCCAGCGCATGCAGCAGAACCACCGAATCGCGGCCGCCGGACAGTGCGACGCAGAGTCGCCGACCGAGCGCCAGGCGAGGGCCGAGAAAGCTCGCGAGAGTCTGTTGAATCTGCGGGCCTGCGGCCACCGCAGGAAGCTCAGGGCAGCGCCTGCTCCTTGACACGGCCATGGGCCATCAGGCGATCAAGACGCGCTTTGAGAAGATCCGTCGGCGGCAGCGCAGCCAATTTGTGCAATGCCTCCTGCAAGGCGGTTCTCAGGCTCTCGGCCATCGCCACGTGGTCGCGATGTGCACCACCCACCGGTTCGTTGACGATGCTGTCGATCAAACCCAGCGCTTTCAGGCGCTGCGCGGTGATCCCCATGATCTCCGCCGCTTCGCTGGCCTTTTCCGCACTCTTCCAGAGAATCGACGCACAGCCTTCCGGCGAGATCACCGAATAGGTCGAATACTGCAACATCTGCACGACATCGCCGACACCAATCGCCAGCGCACCACCGGAGCCGCCCTCGCCGATGACCGTAACGATGATCGGCACCTGCAGCTCGGCCATCACGTAGAGGTTGCGTCCGATCGCTTCCGACTGGCCACGCTCTTCCGCATCGATGCCCGGGTAGGCACCCGGCGTGTCGATGAAGGTCAGCACCGGCAGGCCGAACTTCTCCGCCAGCCGCATCAGGCGCAGTGCCTTGCGGTAACCCTCCGGACGCGGCATGCCGAAGTTGCGGAAGATCTTCTCCTTGGTGTCGCGCCCCTTCTGATGACCGATCACCATCACCGGGTCGCCGTTCAGTCGCGCCAGTCCGCCGACGATGGCATGGTCATCGGCAAAGGCGCGGTCGCCGTGCAGCTCTTCGAAATCGGTGAAGATCAGGCGCAGATAATCCAGCGTGTAAGGCCTTTGCGGATGACGCGCGACCTGGCAAACCTGCCATGGCGTGAGGCGGGAATAGATCTCCCGGGTCAGCACCCGGGTCTTCTGTTCGAGGCGCCCGATCTCCTCGGAAATATCCAGCGCTGAATCATCCTGCGCCAGGCGCAGCGCTTCGATCTTGCCTTCAAGGTCGGCGACCGGCTGTTCAAAGTCGAGGAAACTGGTTTTCATCTGGCCCAACCGTAGTGACGAGCATGCAGCTTTCGAAGCGCGCAATTGTACCCCGAAAGACCTGCATGGACCCCGTCCGGCGGGCCGATTCGCGCATCAGCGCGGTCGGTTTCGGCCTCTTCGGTGCGGTGCTGCGC
>ERZ761603.1462-NODE-1462-length-17637-cov-18.840007_pt1 | contig 17637 bp, 17 predicted proteins | sample MGYA00511879_ERZ761603 | MGnify/ENA primary metagenome ERZ761603 (study PRJEB28899, sample SAMN02850040) | bioreactor sludge metagenome | biome: EBPR Sludge; feature: EBPR Bioreactor; material: flocular biomat | place: Australia: Thorneside Wastwater Treatment... | reverse complement strand
AGGGTGGGGGCTGGGGCGGTTTTATGAAGCCCCCACCTACGCCTCCCCCAAAGTCATTTTTCATTTGAGTTGATCTGCTAGCCTTTGGGGGAGGAAAAAATGACAGACAGCCACATCCTCTGCCTTGGCTATGGCTATACCGCGGGAGCACTGGCGCGGCGCCTGTTGCTCCTTGGCTGGCAAGTGAGCGCCACTTTTCGCGATTCAACTAAGGCGCCTGCGAACATCCGCGCCCTGCCCTATCCACCGCCAGCGGATGACAGCATCACCCATATTCTGGTCAGCACCCCGCCCTCGGCGGGCCTGCCTGCCCTGCCCAGTTACCCCAATCTGCGCTGGCTGGGCTATCTGAGTGCCACCTCGGTGTATGGCGATCATGGCGGCGCGTGGGTGGATGAAACAACGCCCTGCATACCTACCAGCCCGCGCGGGGCCGAGCGTCTGGCCGCCGAGCAAAGCTGGCAGCGCGCCTACCCGCAAACGCATGTGTTTCGGCTGGCAGGCATCTATGGCCCCGACCGTAACGTGTTGGATGAGCTGCGGGCTGGCACCGCCCGGCGCATCGACAAGCCGGGGCAGTTTTTTTCGCGTATTCATGTGGAGGATATTGCACTGGTGCTGGCTGCCTCAATCGCCAAGCCAAATCCTGGCGTGATTTATAACGTGGCCGACAATGAGCCAGCCTCAAGCGCTGAGGTGACAGCCTATGGCGCGCAACTGCTCGGCCTACCAACCCCACCGCTTGAGCCGTATGATCCCACGCGCCTGTCGCCCATGGCCGCCAGCTTTTATGCCGATAACAAGCGTGTGCGCAATGTGCGTATCAAAACCGAGCTGGGCGTGCAGCTGCTTTACCCGACTTACCGCGAGGGGTTACGGAGTTATCTTTAACGCGTAGCGCCCTGCCAAGCGATGCCCAGCGGAGCGTGGGCGTAGGCCAGTGGCAGCAGGCCATCGGCATTCGGCAGGCGTTGGCCTTTGCGCAGACATTGCCAGAAGTTGCGCAGCTCCGGCTCGTCGCCATGGGCTGACAGATCGAGCAGATAATCGCTCATTACGGCATAATCCGGCTGCACCAGCGCTGAGAGGTCCTTTAGACGATGACGCAGAATCTGGTAATTGCCATAGGCCGCATCATCAAGCGAGTTGAAGAACCTGAGCCACTCGCGCGACATTCGCACGTCCAGACCCTGAAGCGGTGCAGCAAAAAACACAAAGCCCTGATAATTGTATTTTAGATCGGCGCGACGTGGATCGGTAATGAGCTGGCGGTTATAGTCATACCAGCTCGGCGGACGGTGGCTGTCGGCCTTGTGTGTCCACAGCCCGTTCGGCTCGCGCCGCAGCCAGTGATAGTCTTTATGTTGCAGATCATAGGTGAGCGCCACCAGCCGCTCGCCCTTGCCCAGCTCGGGCAGGTCGTCATGCGCGTTCAGATCAAGGCGGCGCAGTCCATCGCGCTCGGCCAGTTTGATCCAGAACGGCAGCGAACGGTAGTGTAGCAGGAGCAAGATGTTCTTGGGCACGCCGGAATGATCGCCGGGCTGTGGCGTGGCCTCGGCATGGGCGCGGCTGGAAAAATCGGTGATCGCCTCCAGCGAACCGACCGCATAGGAATAACAATTATTAGCCAGATTGAGTTGTTCCGGCTCGGCGAGACGGTTCCACTGGTCGCACAGCACAAAATCGCTGGCCGAAGAAAGCAGACGGCGACGCATGGTCTTAGGATACATGAGTATGATTAATAATTCGAAACCAGTTAGCGCCCAAGCCGTTATGGTTAAAGATTGGCTAAAATGTTGAATATCCCGCTACTTTACGTTCCCTGTAAACCTAGCCGGGCAAGCTTTTCAAGCTTCGCCTTAACTACCGGGAATTTTACTCGATCCACGAGTGCTGCCATTTCGTTAAAGATGGCAGCTTGCGCACGCTGGCCGCTGGGAGAATGTCTTTGGTCATGCAAGTTGGTAATCAGACGATCCCATGGTGGCTGCATTTTCAGTGGAAGGCCTTGCTCTGGTATGAGAAAAAAGTACGGCCCCTGCTGATTACGCGAAAAATAAGAGTGCCGAGGGTCTCTAATTAAGCGTCCGCGCACGTCCCGATCTGATGGCCCCTGCTCAGGAATATGTGCTGTAAAAAGCCTATCAGGGCCTTGGCGAAGCCAATGATACTGCGTTGTAGCAAGGTCTTGGCCAGTTAGGAAAACCATCGCTACCAAACGCTGACCTCTTTCTGGTAACGGCAACGGCTCATACTCAGAAACCGAAACTTCCTGTAGCCCTGTCATGATAGCTAAGGTACGAATGGACTGAGCATTAAACCCATGCGCCGGAGTATAAATTTTTGCCGGCATACCGATGGCATCGCCCGGCTCAGGCTGGCGCAGTACATCCGAAGTCCTGTCCGCGTAGTTGTTGATGGTTTCCACATCACCCACTGCATAACTGAAACAGTTATTGTGGATATTCTGGGGATGAGCGGGATCGCGCGGCCACACAAGAAAGTGTGGATCAGTGCTGCTATCAGATAGTTGGATACGCCTACTCACGAACCTACCATAACTTCATAGATAGGTAAAAATCAAGAAACCGATTGGTTAATGAGGAAACTGAACAAGCCGCAACGCTTCTTTCTGCTGTTTCTCCAGCTTTTTCAGATCAAAATCGGCAATCAGCTCGTTAAACAGCTGATACCAGTTAATCTCGGCGCGCAGGTGCAGGAACACCGAGCCAAGCCCAACTGCCGCCCGGTCCATAAACACAAACTCGCGCGGAATTTCCACCCCCCCCACATCGCGCAGGGCGAAATGCACCTTACGGGCGGTAGCGCGGCCATATAGGCCACTTTCGGTTTCATCGATCAGGCGCTTGCGGTCATCCAGCACCGGGCCATAGACAAAGCGCGCCCAGATGGTGAGGATGTCGATCGTCTCTTTCTTAAGCGTCTTGAACCCCCAGCTGCGATAGGCCTGCACGATGCGCTCCTCATCCTCTTCGCGCAGGGCATGGTACAGCTCAATCACACCGGCGACAAACTTGGGCGGGAATACACGCACACAGCCAAAATCAAGCAGATTAAGGGCATGATCCGGGGCGACCGTATAATTGCCGGGGTGCGGGTCGCCATGGATAACACCAGAGCCATAGAACGGCACATACCACGCCTTGAACAAGGCTAAGGCCAGGTGGTTGCGCAATTTTTGCGGTGCATCCTTAAAACTCATCAGCTTGGTGCCGTCCAGCCAGCTCATGGTCAGCAGCCGGTCCGTCGATAGCTCGCTGTGCACACGCGCCACGCGCACCTGTTCTTCACCCTTCAGCAGATGAGCAAACAACTGCATGGCGCGCGCCTCGCGCGTATAGTCCAGCTCTTCGCGCAGGCGGTCGGCAATCTCGGCGTGCACCTGCTGGGTCTTGAAGGCTGGGTCCACCCGCTCGAACAGACCGAGGATGAGCTTGAGCTGTTTAAGATCGGCCTCTACCGCTGAAGCCATATCGGGATATTGCAGCTTGCAGGCAACTGTCTCGCCGTTCAGCGTTACTGCCTTGTGCACCTGCCCAAGCGAGGCTGCCGAGACGGCCTCGCGCGAAAAACTCTTGAACCGCTTTTCCCAATCCGCACCCAGCTCGGTAGCCATGCGGCGTTTCACAAACGGCCAGCCCATGGCCGGTGCATCGGCCTGCAATTGCGCCAGTTCAGCGGCGTATTCTTTGGGCACCGCATCCGGGATGGTGGCCAGCATCTGCGCCACCTTCATCAGCGGGCCCTTAAGCCCTCCAAGCGCCGTACGCAAATCCGCCGCATGGGCGTTGCGGTCAAGCTTGAGACCCAAATACTTCTCGCCCGCCATTTTGGCGGCAAGCCCACCCACGGCCGAGGTAACCTTAGCGTATCGCGTGAGGCGGCCCGTGAGGCGATTGGATTCGGATTTGGACTTCATCTTCGTCATATGAATGGATCAGATCGTTCCTTCTGAATGCACTGCAACATACAGAATATAATTGCGGGAGTCATCTGCCAGAGAATGACCAGACGCCCGATTGTCGCTGGGGTCAAATCACCCTATTTTGTTAATAATTGCCCAATCAAGAGGCGCGTATAGTGGGGAGAAGTCTAGATGCCTGATAATAGCCGCCCTCTTCGCCCGGTTTCGCTCGATGATAAATACACCATCGCGCAGGGCCGTGTCCTGCTGACCGGCATTCAGGCACTGGTCCGCCTGCCCCTGCTACAACGCCAGCGCGATGATGCCGCCGGGCTGAACACGGCCGGGTTCATTTCGGGTTATCGCGGCTCACCGCTGGGCGGGCTGGATCAGGCGCTATGGAAGGCCAGCAAATATCTTGAGGCCAGTCGGGTGGTGTTCAAGCCCGGCATCAACGAAGACCTTGCAGCGACGAGTGTCTGGGGCAGTCAACAGCTGCATCTCTCTCCCGGCGCGCGCCATCAGGGCGTGTACGGTTTATGGTATGGCAAGGGTCCGGGGGTTGACCGCTCGCTGGATGTCATCAAGCACGCCAACGCCGCGGGCAGCAGCAAATATGGCGGTGTACTGGCGGTGACCGGCGATGACCATGCCTGCAAATCCTCCACTTTTCCACACCAGTCCGAGCAAGCCCTCATTAGTGCGATGGTGCCCATCTTGCACGCCGCCAATGTTCAAGACGTGCTGGACTATGGCCTGTATGGCTGGGCGATGAGCCGTTTGAGCGGTTGCTGGACAGGCCTGAAACTGGTGTCGGATGTTGCGGATGCAACAGCGGTGGTGGACGTTTCTCCTGTTCGTCCACAGATCATTTTGCCTGATAGTATGGGCGAGTTGAACCTGCGCTGGCCAGACCCACCGGTGGATCAGGAGCGCCGCCTGATAGAGCAGAAATTACCCGCCGCCCTTGCCTTTGTGAAAGCCAATACGCTGAACTTTGCGGCGATCAGCTCACGCACCCCCCGCCTTGGTATTATAGCAACCGGTAAAGCCTATACGGACGTGCGGCAAGCCCTTGAAGAATTGGGGCTGGGGACAGCGGAGTGCGACAAGTTGGGCGTCTCGGTTTACAAGGTAGCGATGCCCTGGCCGCTCGAGCCAGATGGTATCAAGGACTTTGCCGCCAAGCATAGCGCAGTGCTGGTGGTAGAAGAAAAGCGCGGCATTATCGAGCCACAGCTTAAAGACTTACTGTACAGCCTGCCCGCTGACCGCCGCCCGGCGGTGATTGGCAAGCGCGATCTGTCTGGTGCCCCCCTGCTGCCCGAGCATGGCGAATTGAGCGTGGTTCGCCTTGCGCTGATCATCGGCCAGCAATTACAGGCCCTCGGGGCCTCTCTTGCACTTGAGGCTCTGGCGACACGTGAGCCAGAAAAAGTTGCCGATTTGATTGAGCGTAAGCCGCATTACTGTTCGGGCTGCCCGCACAACACCAGCACCAGGGTACCGGATGGCAGCCGCGCCGTTGGCGGCATCGGCTGCCACTATATGGTGCTGTGGATGGAGCGGAAAACCGAAACCTTTAGCCAGATGGGGGGCGAAGGTGTGCCGTGGGTTGGCATCGCGCCGTTTACTGACGAAAAGCACATCTTTGCCAATCTGGGCGATGGTACCTATTATCACTCCGGCCTGATGGCCATTCGCGCGGCGGTCGCTGGTGGTGTGAATATCACTTATAAGATCCTGTTTAACGATGCCGTGGCGATGACGGGCGGCCAGCCAGTCGACGGGCCGCTGTCGGTGGCGCTCATCACGCAGCAGGTCCATGCAGAGGGCGTCAAGCGTATTGTCGTCGTGACCGATGAGCCGGACAAATACGGATTTCATCATGGCTTTGCGCCGGGAACACAGATGCGCCATCGCGACGATATGGATTCCGTACAGCGTGAGCTACGCGAAATTACTAGCGTGACGGTTATTGTTTATGACCAGACCTGCGCCGCCGAAAAGCGCCGCCGCCGTAAACGCGGCAAGTATCCCGATCCACCCAAGCGGATCCTGATTAATGAGCTGGTGTGTGAAGGCTGTGGCGATTGCTCGGTTAAATCCAACTGCTTGTCAGTGGTGCCGCTAGAGACTGAGTTTGGCCGCAAACGTACAATCGACCAGAGCAGTTGCAACAAGGATTATTCCTGCCTTAAAGGTTTTTGCCCCAGCTTTGTGACTATCGAAGGTGGCGAGTTGCGCAAACCTGCCCCCCTCGGTACCAGCAGCCTGCCCACTGCACCAGAGATTGCTCTCCCCGCGCTGGAGCGGCCTTGGAATATGCTGATTACGGGTATCGGCGGGACAGGTATTGTGACCGTGGGAGCCATCCTAGCTATGGCTGCGCATATGGAGGGCAAGGCTGCCACGGTACTTGACCAGACCGGTCTTGCACAAAAAGGCGGTGCGGTCCTCAGTCATGTGCGACTTGCCAGTACACCGGAAGAGCTTCATGCCGTAAGGCTAGCCGCGGGTAGCGCCGATGCCATTATTGCCGGTGATGCCGTAGTGAGCGCAAGCCGCGAAGGCCTGAGCTACGCCAGCCCCACGCGCAGCCATGCTGTTATCAACACGCATGAAACCATCGTGGCGCAGTTCACCCGCGATGCGAACAGCAGGGTGCCGACCAGCTCACTCGTACAGCGTTTGCAGGGCACTCTAAAGGGTTCGGTCGCGGTTGAGGCAACCGAGCTGGCCACGACGTTGTTTGGTGACACGATTGCGGCCAATCTGTTCCTGCTTGGCTGCGCCTACCAGCAGGGTTTAGTGCCGGTTGGCGCCGCCGCTATAGAACAGGCGATTGAACTGAACGGCACCCAAGTCGCCATGAATATCAGTGCCTTTCGCGCTGGCCGTAGCTTTATGAGCGCGCCGGAAGCCGTGCGGACACTCGCTAAACCGCCCACCCAGAGCAGCGATAGAAAACTCTCGGCCTCGCTGGATGAGCTCTTAAACCGCCGGGCCGATTTCCTGACTGCATATCAGAACAAAGCCTATGCCGAGCGTTACCTGCAGCGTGTGCATAGCGCGCGGCAGACCGAGCGGGCTGTGTGCGGCCCAGAACATACCGAGCTGAGCGAGGCGGTGGCCCGCTATCTGTTCAAACTCATGGCGTATAAAGATGAGTATGAGGTGGCTCGTCTGCATACAGAGGGCAGCTTTCTGGCCCGCATCCGCAGCGAGTTTACCGGCAGCTATCGCGTGCGGTTGCATCTGGCTCCACCACTGCTCGCTTTTAAGCGAGACCCGCTCACGGGCGAACCGCGCAAGCTGAGTTTTGGCGCGTGGCTACTGCCTATCTTACGCATTGTGGCCAAACTCAAATTCCTGCGCGGCAGCCCGCTCGATCCCTTTGGCTATGCGAGCGAGCGCAAAACCGAGCGGCAACTGATTGCCGACTATGACAAGCTCTTATGCGAGATTCTCAGCCAGCTAAACGCGAACAACTATGCCACGGCTGTCAAGCTGCTGCGTCTGCCAGAGCAAATCCGCGGCTACGGCCCGGTGAAGGAGCGGCACCTGAAACTGGCAAAAGCTGAAGAAGACAAGCTGCTAGCCGAGTTCCGCGCCAGCGCACCCCTCGCAAGCTAGCCCTCAGTCCGCCATACCAATGGCGCTCTTGTAGGTCTCAAGCAGGGCTTCCTGCTCGGCGCGATCCGAGGCGTTCATCTTGCGCAAGCGAATGATCATGCGTAGAATCTTCGGATCATAGCCATTGCCCTTGGCCTCGGCGTAAATCTCGCGCACATCCGCGCCCAATTCCTTGCGCTCTTCTTCCAAACGCTCAATCCGCTCAATAATGCTCTTGAGCTGGGCGCCGGTTACGCCTCCGGTTTTGGTCATGCTAAACCTTCCTTTTTGGTAATGGCGAAGCCATTTACCATAGCCCTGTCCATCCGGCAATTCGCAGACTGCAAAAGTTAACCGGTTAATTTAACCCTTCCTCACTTGATTTCGCCCAGCTGGACCGCCTATACACAGGGCAAGGAGACCCCCATGCGTTTTGCCCTGCCCCTTCTGCTCTCTCTGATAGTCCTGCCCCATAACGCGCAAGCAGACTATTTCCTGCAGGCGGATGATTTTGATTTTCATGTCGGTGGCGCCGTGGTCTACGAGCCGGAATTTCTCGGCGGCTCGGATTACAAGATCGGCTTCCGTCCGGATGCAGAGGTGACGTATAAAAATACAGTTTATCTGTCGGCCCGCCACGGCCTTGGTATCAACATCTTCAACGACATCGGCACCCGCATGGGCGTGGGTGTGGCTCCCAACTTTGGCCGCGATGAAGGCGCCAGCGACCACCTGACTGGACTGGGCGATGTTGACTTTGGCTTTGATATGAATGCCTTTGTCCATGGGTATATTGACCCCTTCATCGTTGGCCTTGATGCCCGCCGTGAATTCGCCGATGGAGACAATGGTGCCGTCCTGACCGGATTTTTCGGATTTCGTGAGCCTGTAACCGAAGATCTGACCTGGTCGGGTCGCACCAGCTTGAGCTGGACCAATGCGGACTGGAGTCAGGCGTATTTTGGCGTTGATAGTGCGCAGTCGATCGCCTCCGGACTAGCCGTCTACACCCCCGGCGAAGGGCTGCGGGATGCCTCGCTCAGCACCAGCCTGACCTATGCGCTAAGCCCCTCGTTAAGCTTAGCCTCGACAGTGGGTTATACCCGTCTGCTGGGCGATGTAGCCGATAGCCCGGTCGCACAGAACCAGAACCAGTTTCTGTTCATGCTCGGGCTTAAATACGAATGGGTGGACAAGAAGGTTAAGCGCCCGGCGGGCTGGCCAGACGCCCCTAACGTGACCGCAACCGAGCCCTAAGCTCATCCTCAACCACAGCCTCAAAGCGGGCCTTGCCGTGACTACGGCTACTGGCGGGCAGCGCTGGCTTGGGGCCGTCTTCCGTCCAGCGCTGACCACGAGTGGTAAAAGCTGCGACCTGCCGGCTGCGTAAGCTGGCTGCCAAGCCATCATCATCGGTCACGACGATATCGGCTGATCCCGCCTCATTGGCTATGGTTTCACCCACGGGCTGCGCTCCGGTTACCACCTTGGTCAGCCATGGCTCAAAGGGTGCACCGATATCACTCTGGCTCACCAGCACCACTGGTACGCCATAACGCCCGGCCAAGCGGTAGATTTCCGCCTTCACAGGGCAGTTGCTGGCATCGACTAGGAAGCGCATAGTAGCAGACATGAGTACAGACGATGATAATCGGTTAACGACAAAATTATGGCTCGACGCCCATTTGCGCCAATTCACGGCGCGAGGTCAAGCCTTTACCATAGCCCATCGCGGCGATGACCAGCGCGGCAGCGTGATTTTGAAGATTTTCAGGGGCCGGAGTGAGGGCTGTACGATCCTCAGTCGTGCCTATGGGCCGGAGGGCGAGATCGGCTGGCTACCCGCCCTTGACGGACGCGCGGTGCCCGAGCCGGAAGCCGATGATTATCTGGCCCGACTGATTGCGCGTGACCCTGACGTGTGGGTAATCGAAATCGAAAGCCGGGATGGCTCGTATCCGTTTTCGGGTAAAGTCCTGTAGCCTCAAAGTGCTGTACGGATAGTTTGCGCCCAGTTAGGGCTTGGATTTTCTGGCCCGATTGGCTATCAAGGAGGCCACGGAAGGGTGGCAGAGTGGTTGATTGCTCCGGTCTTGAAAACCGGCGTGGGTGCAAGCTCACCGTGGGTTCGAATCCCACCCCTTCCGCCATGCCATGTCACTCCGACCCATCCGCCCTCTAGCAAACCCGGCGGCGGACAACACGGCCTATTGATAAATGACGGCTAGGTCGAACGTGGGGGCGGCGGTTTCGCCAGCCGTTTGCGTTCCATCAACGGTAATCGTCAATCCGACCTTAAGATCTGTGGCAAACCCTCCGCCGGGAGGATCCCCCAGCAACCCATCGCACGGTGCAGCGGCGGTGTTGCCATACACACAGGTGGCGTCCGAGGGGGTGACTCCATTATCGGCAACATAATTTGAGGCTGAAAACTGGATTGATTGAGTGGCTGACCCCGACACACCCAAATCCGCCATTCCAGCAAAGCCATATAATATGTTACCGGAGCTGTTTTGGGCGGTTAGACCGCTGGCGTAAGAAAGGGTAAAGACATCTGCCACACCTGCTCGAACTGTCCCAAATTCCACCGAGTACCCGCCAAATGAGACGATAGCCAATGGCTCATCAAATCCAATATTGGCCGTAATTGTCTCGGTTGCCGCCCATGCAGACGGCACGCCGAACGAGAGCAGTGCGACTAAGCACAGAATACGGCGTTGCATCGTCATACCCAGCTAGTAATGGCGATTCTTGAAAAGCCACAATGGTCCGGTTCAAGGCCCAAGCCGGAGCGCAGATTTAGCAATTATTCTATGTTTTACTGATAGATAACAGTGAGGTCAAAAGTTGGCTCCGCCGTCTCACCTGCGGTCTGAGTCCCGTCAACGGTCAGCGTGACACCCACGAACAACACGGTCCCCCCACCCGGCGGGCCGCCAAGCATACCATCGCAAGCAGCCGTAGGATCATCTGCATAGTTGCAAACAGCATTAGATGGGGTCACCCCGTTATCAGCCGTGTAATTTGCAACTGAAAACTGAACTGACGCTGTTGTAGACCCGGTGATCAGCATATCCGCTGCCCCTGCCCAACCATATAGAATATTGCTAGAGCTATTCTGGGCGGTTAGTCCGTTATCCGGATGTATAGAATATACCTCAGCTACCCCCGCCCGTACTGTACCGAGGCCTGGATCACCGTAGACAGTGATTGAGAGCGGAGTATCAAAGGCAATATTTGCTGTCACCTCCTCTGTCGCCGCCATAGCCGTCTTACCAATGAGTAGTGCCATAAACAACACAAGGAGTTGGCTTAGCGGCAATTTCATGGGTACCCAAAAGAGCTGGTTGCTGACATCGCTTAATAGGCACAGAGTCTATGGCAACCGCAACCACCCTAATTCTTAATTGCTTTTTCGCCAATTTTACCTGACGACTGGCCAAGATTCGAGTCGGGGCTAGAAATTCAGACTAATCGGCCCATATCAATGCAACATCTAAAACTGCGTACATGTAACTTGTTCACAATAAGGAACAGAGATGCGGATTTCAGCGTTTGCCATTCCATACATCGTTTTTATTGCGAGCATGAGTGTCTTGAGCAGTCCCAGCCAGGCACAGAGCAACCAACCACCTCGTCCTGTAGTTGTAGCCATTGCGCAAGCTCAGGATATCGCTGAATACATTAAAGTAACCGGCACAGCCGAGGCCGCCGCTGCGGTTGAAATTCGCCCCGAGGTTACCGGCCGCGTAACCGACATTCTGTTTACTGATGGGACACTGGTTAAAGCGGGAGAGCCTCTGGTGCAGCTTGATTCCCGTGCTGCACAGGCCCGCCGCGATCAGGCCAAGGCCAAACTTGATAACGTCACCCAACAGCTCGCGCGGGCCCGGGCACTGAAGTCGGGGACTGCGGTAACCGCGGCCCGTCTTGATGAATTACAATCCGAGGTGGATGCTGCCCGCGCGGTGCTGCGTGAAGCGGATGTTGTGCTGGATCAGCACACCATCCGCATGCCGTTTGATGGAATGGTTGGTCTGCGGCGGATCAGCGTTGGCGCTCAGGTGACGCCCGCTTCAACACTGACGACCGCCGATGACAGCCAAACGCTGCAGGTGGTTTTCCGTCTGCCCGATGTTTGGCTCGCCACGATCAAGCCCGGCCTGCCGATCCAGCTGACGGCCGCCCAAGATGGAGAGACCTCAATCACCGGGACCATATTTGCGATTGATTCACGGGTTGACTCAGCCAGCCGGACCATTGGAATCAAGGCGACTGTGGCGAACCCGCAAGGACTGATTAAACCGGGGAGTATGGTGCGGGTCGAGGTGCCGATCGCCTTACGCCAGAACGCGGTCACTGTCCCCGAGCAGGCCATTCTCATGACAGGTCAGCAAGCCGCCGTCTTCGTTCTGGACAATGGCACCGCCAAGCGCATACCGGTTGAGCTTGGCTTGCGGCAGCGTGGATTGGTCGAGATCCGCCAAGGTCTGACTCCGGGCCAGACTGTAATCGCCGAGGGAACCGACCGTCTGCGCGATGGGGCCACAGTGCAAGCCAAAGCCACGCTCAAGGACTGGGAAACCCCCGCCCCGTCAGACCAAGTCGCGCCATGACCCTGATTGATCTATCTGTTAAGCGCCCGGTCCTTACTACCGTATTCATGCTTTTGATTACGCTGGCCGGTATACTTGGCCTGTCCCGGCTGCCACTACGCCAACTCCCGGATATCGATCAGCCTGTCGTCTCGGTCAGTGCCAGCTATCCGGGAGCTAGTGCCGAGGTTATGGAAAGCCGCGTCACCCAAATTCTGGAATCAGCTGTCAGTGGCATTGAAGGCATTCGCCAGATTACCTCGACCAGCCGTGATGAACGAGCCAATATCAACATTGAATTCAACCTCAACCGGGATATTGATGCCGCGGCCAGCGATGTCCGTGATGCGGTGAGCCGCAGCATTGCCCGTTTGCCGGATGAAGTGACCGCCCCTGTCATCAGCAAGGCTAATGCCGACTCTTTTCCGGTGATGTGGCTCACCCTGACGAGTGAAACGTTAACTCCCTTGGAGCTGTCGGATTACGCCGACCGGGCGCTGGTTGACCGCCTCTCGCTCCTGCCCGGCGTGGCAGCTATTCGAATTAGCGGTGAGCGCCGCTTGGCCATGCGCATCTGGCTAGACCTCACCGCTATGGCCACAAAAGGCGTGACCGTCGAGGATATCGAACAGGCTATTGGGGCGCAAAATATCGAACTTCCCGCCGGACGTCTGGAAAGCCAGAGCCGGGAATTTTCCCTGCGTGCCGACGCAACGCTGAAAACCACCGAGGATTTCGCGGCGATCATCATCCGTCAAACCGGTGATACAACCATACGGCTCGCCGATGTCGCGCGCATTGAGCGCGGACCGGCAGAGGAGCGAACAGCCCTGCGCTGGAACGGCAAGCCCGCCATCGGCTTGGGAATTCTCCCCCAATCCAAGGCTAATGTGGTGGCGATTGCCGACAATGTGAAACAGGAGATGGACGCTATACGCGCCAGTCTACCTGCGGGAATTGAGATCAACGTCAATAGTGACTCCTCGATTTTCATCAAGGCGGCGCTCGTCAATTTGCTCAAGGTTGTCGCCGAAGCTTTTGTGATTGTGGTGCTGGTAATTTTTGTCTTCCTGCGGTCGTGGCGGGCTACGCTGATTCCGGCGCTGGCTATACCTGTCTCGATTATCGGGGCCTTTGCGGTCGTCGCTCTGCTCGGATATTCGCTTAACACCCTGACCTTGTTAGCTGCTGTGCTCGCCGTTGGGCTGGTCGTGGATGACGCGATTGTTGTGGTGGAGAACATCCAGCGCCGAATTGAAGCCGGGGAACCACCTCTGCTCGCTACGCTGCGCGGCGGTCGGCAAATCGCGTTCGCCGTCATCGCCACAACACTGGTGCTGGTCGCGGTCTTTCTGCCCGTTGCTCTGCAGCAGGGAAATGTTGGCCGTTTATTCACCGAATTCGGGGTCACACTGGCGGTGGCTGTTGCCGTGTCGGCGTTGGTGGCGCTGACACTGGCCCCTATGCTCAGCGCCTTCTGGCTCAGGGCCGAGTCCCATACTCAACCCGCTTGGGCGCAGCGCCTAACCCAGTCCTATCTGAGCCTGCTGCGCGGGTTGCTGGATCGTCGGCGCATCATGATGCTGGCGGTGCTGCTGACCTTCGGTCTGAGCTATGGGGTGCTGCTCTTGCTGCCGCGTGAACTGACTCCAGTTGAAGATCGCGGGGAAATCGCCATTACGGTCAACGGGCCGGAAGGAGCCACACTGGCCGAGACCGCCGCCGATTTACGGCAAATCGAACAGATTGTTCTTCCGTTGCGTACCCCTGAAGATGGCGTCAATCGCATGCTGACCCTGATTGTCGGTCAGGGAGGGCAGTCGGGCGCCGTCAACACCGGGCGGGCCATTATCCGCCTGAACGACTGGTCCGAGCGGTCCGTGTCCCAAAAGTCAATTCAACAAAAAATTCAGCAGCAGATCGACCAGGTTCCGGGTCTGCGCGCAACCACCAGCAGCCCCGGCGGATTGGGCCGTGGTGGCTTCTCTGCCCCCTTCCAGCTCGTCATTGGCGGCAGTGATTACGCAGAGTTGCGGCAGTGGCGCGATCAGGCTCTTGATGTTCTGGGGCGGGATCGCCGCTTCATTAATTTGCGGGCCGACTATAACGAAACCAAGCCTCAGCTGGATGTACGCATTGATCGGGCTCGCGCCGCCGATCAGGGTGTGGACCTGCGGACACTGGCGGAAACGCTGGAAACCATTCTGGGCGAGCGTCAGGTGAGCCGCTTTACCGAGCGCGGCGAACTCTATGACGTAATTCTCAAGGGTGATCCTACCGAACTGGGCACCCGCGCGGACCTGAACCGGATCTTCATCCGCACCGGTCAGGGGGTCCTGCAACCGATCACCAGTTTTCTCACCCTGAGTGAATCTGGCGTAGCCAGCGAACTGGGGCGGGTTGACCGGATCCGCTCGATCACGCTCTCTTCTTCGCTAGCCCCCGATCTGGCCTTGGGTGATGCTGTCGAGCTGGCCCGCAGCCAGCTTGCCGACATCCTTCCCGCGCACGCCCGGATCTCGTTTCTGGGTGATGCTAAGGAGTACACCGAAGGTGGGAACGCTGTCCTCTTTGTCTTCCTGCTCGCGTTGCTGGTCGTGTTTCTGGTTCTCGCGGCCCAGTTTGAAAGCTGGCGTCTGCCGGTGGTGGTCATGACCACGGTTCCGCTTGCTCTGCTGGGCGCACTGCTCGCGTTGTGGATGAGCGGAACCAGCCTCAACCTCTATAGTCAGCTGGCGATGGTGATGCTGGTTGGTCTGGTTGCCAAAAACGGTATTCTGATTGTCGAATTTGCCAACCAGTTGCGTGACGCCGGGGAGAGTGTGCGGGCAGCGGCCTTGCATGCGGCAGGGGCACGTCTACGCCCGGTGCTGATGACCAGCGTGGCAACAGTCTTGGGTGCTCTTCCCCTCGTTCTGGGCACCGGGGCTGGTGCAGAAAGTCGTGCCGCCATCGGCTGGGTAATTATTGGTGGCGTCAGCCTGTCAACCCTGCTCACACTGGTAGTGGTGCCCTGCTTTTATGTTCTTATTGCCCAGAAGATGGGCTCGCGCCTCTCGCGCTGGCAACAGCTCAGCGCACTGGAAGCACAGCATCCGGAGCGATAGAACCCCACCAGTCATTAGACATTGAATTTGAAGTGAAAGATATCGCCGTCATGGACAAGGTATTCTTTTCCTTCCTGACGCAGCTTGCCATGCTCACGCGCGGCCACTTCACCGCCGAGAGCCACAAAGTCATCATAAGCAATGGTTTCGGCGCGGATAAAGCCGCGCTCGAAATCGGTATGAATGGCACCGGCCGCCTGCGGAGCCTTGGCACCTTTATGCACCGTCCACGCGCGCGCTTCCTTGGGGCCAACGGTAAAGAAGGTGAGCAGCCCCAGTACCGCATAGCCCTTGCGGATCACCTTATTGAGGCCCGGCTCTTCAAGGCCCATGGTGGCGAGAAATTCCTTTTGCTCTTCCGGGGCCAGCTGTGCCACCTCGGCCTCGATATTGGCGGAGATAATCACATACTCGGCATGTTCCTTGGCGGCCATCTCGGCCACGCGCTTGGTGAACTCATTGCCCGTAGAGGCTGAGGCCTCATCCACATTGCACACATACAGCACCGGCTTGGCGGTGAGCAGCTGCAGCCCATCAAACACCGGCTTTTCGTCAGCCGTGAGCGTGCAGGTGCGGGCAGGCTTGCCCGCTGACAGCGCCGCAATCGCCTTTTCCATCACCGGCACACGGGCCACCGCTTCCTTATCGCCTTGCTTGGCTTTCTTGCGCCAGTTCTCGGCCTGCTTCTCAAGACTTTCAAGGTCGCTCAGCATCAGCTCGGTGGTGATGATCTCGGCATCACGTACGGGATCGATGCTGCCTTCGACATGAGTAATGTCGCCATTCTCAAAACAGCGCAGCACATGCAAAATGGCATCGGTCGCGCGGATATTACCCAGAAACTGGTTGCCCAGCCCCTCGCCCTTGCTGGCCCCCTTTACCAGACCCGCGATATCAACAAACTCCAGCTGGGTGGGGATGATCTTGGCCGAACCGCCAATGGCGGCAATTTTATCAAGGCGCGGGTCGGGTACGGCGACACGACCCACATTCGGCTCGATGGTGCAGAACGGATAATTGGCCGCCTGCGCCGCCTGCGTGGCGGTGAGCGCGTTAAACAGCGTGGACTTGCCAACATTGGGAAGACCGACGATACCGCAATTAAAACCCATGGCAGACCCTCACTCTTAAATCGCCTGTGAAATCAGGGCGTAGATAGCGCGATATGGCTCTTGCAGCAAGGTCGGGATAATTCTTTCTAACTTAGGCAAAGCTGCGCACAGAATACCATCAAGATTAGCGATATTAATCTTGTGATCGCCGTCCATGTAAACCCTCAGCGTTTTCTATGCGCCTAATTTGGCCGCTGGAAATGTTCGCGCATTCAAGCGGCGGGCTGAATCCAAAGTTGCTTGAAGTGCGCTTCGCTCAGCACCATGCAGAGAAAATGCCTGTGTCATTCCGGGTGTAGTAAGTTCGGCTTTTGCGCCACTCATACCGACCGTGGTAATCTCCGGGTCAACCGTGATTGAAAAGGTGGGGGAATCTTTTGGGCTGGCGGTCGCATGGAAGGTGACAAGACCTGTCTGCTTATTCCAAGTCGCACGAAGAGTACCTTCGGTGCTTTGGCAATTCTGGATCAGCATTTCATTCGGATCGGGATGCTCGGTCATCTCAGTCATGTTTTCCTCCTCTGTTTAAAATCTAGACCGTATCCCCCGCCCCCGTGCGGGCCGAACGGACAATTTTTCCCGGCGCTTTGCCCGGGGCTTCGTCTTTTACCACCGGCTTGGTGGAGAGGGCAATTTTATTGAGAAACTCGGCTTCATTACCGTCGAGCAGTAGGCCAATCTGGGTAGAAACGCTTTTCAGCAGTGGCGTAAGCCACTCTTTATCCTCACTCGAAAAATCGGAGAGGACGTAGCCATGCACCAGCTCCTTCGCGCCGGGATGGCCAATGCCAAGACGCACGCGGCGATACTCGGCACCAATATGGGAATCAATCGAGCGCAGGCCGTTATGCCCGCCATGCCCACCGCCAACCTTGCAGCGGACCTTGCCCTTGGCCAGATCCAGATCGTCGTGAAACACGACGACCTGGTCCGGGGTAAGCTTGTAGAAGTTGACCGCTTCAGCCACGGCCTGCCCCGAGAGATTCATATAGGTCTCGGGTTTCAGGCACAGCACCTTGTCGCGGCCCAGTTTGCCTTCGCTGATTTTGCCTTGGAATTTGCCCTTCCACGTCCCGAAACCGTGGGCTTCGGCGATCGCATCGACCGCCAGAAAGCCCACGTTGTGACGGTGGCGGGCATACCCGGATCCGGGATTGCCAAGGCCAACCAGCAACCACATGCAGGGTTACTTCTTGGCCGGAGCCGCCGGAGCTGCCTTGGCACCCGCTGCCGGAGCAGCCGCCTTGGCATCGCCAGCCGCCGGAGCTGCACCCGCTGCC
>ERZ761603.1461-NODE-1461-length-17641-cov-182.371261_pt1 | contig 17641 bp, 13 predicted proteins | sample MGYA00511879_ERZ761603 | MGnify/ENA primary metagenome ERZ761603 (study PRJEB28899, sample SAMN02850040) | bioreactor sludge metagenome | biome: EBPR Sludge; feature: EBPR Bioreactor; material: flocular biomat | place: Australia: Thorneside Wastwater Treatment... | reverse complement strand
CCGGCAAGAGCCACGAGGTACCGGTGATCATCGTCCTCGATGCCGTCAACCTGGCCTGGTTTGCCCAGCCAGGCGGACTCGCCTTCTTGGCCGGTCAACGGCCCGACGGCGCGCAGCAAGTCCCGCGATAGGCTGCCATTGCCGGCGCCGAACTGCACCACAATCAGGAGAGCCGTCGTTACCGGCGAGGGCGCGACCTGCCGGCAGCCGACATCCGGGAACAGGCAGGATTCACCTCGCCGCTTGGTCCGGAACTGGGGCGACCACTCGCCACCAGGTCGCCGCTTGCTGTGCGCCACGGCAGAGACAGGCAACTTCGGCCCAGGCGCAATCCATATGGCAAGTCTCTGGGTGATTCCTGGCAATTGAGCCTCCGAGATCAACGGAAATCTTCCTAGCGGCCAGTTGCTTGCCCATCAGCTACGACATTGGCAATTGACCGGGTGGCGCGCTGCGCAATGAGAAAGTCATTGACCGTCTATAATTCAAAGTGCTAGCCTGATTTTCATCACGGTTGGGGACGCCGAGAAAGAACACGCTGGCGAACCGGACGCTCGTTGGTTTACCGCTTCTCTCTGCACAGGAGGCATGCCATGCGTTGGTCAAGCAACTCATCCAGATCCCTTGGCTCGCGAAGTATCGCTGTCGTCGGCGTTCTCATGATGACCGCCTGCGGCCAGCCCGCGAGCCCACCGGCGAGCCAGACGGCGAGTCAGGCGGCGAGTGCGCCGGCGACGAGCGCAGCGGACGACGTCCGCAGCTTCAGCGGCGACTGGACCGTCACCGGTAATCGCCGCGTCATGAACCTCCTGCCGGGACAACAGGCGGTCATCTTCCAGGTCAGCGGTTCGATGATGCTGAGCGGCAAGCAGCGACTAAATCGCGCTTTCCAGTCAGAGGCAATGGGCTTCTCCGACACCACCACCGGCCTGCAAGGGCGGAGCGTGTGGACGGATGAGCATGGCGACAAGGTCTTCAGCGAGTTGAGCGGCGAAGGCTTCGGCCCCAGCCAGTTGATCGAAGGCAAATTCACCGGGGGCACGGGTCGCTACGCCGGAATCAGCGGCGAATACAGCTTCAAGTGGCAGCGCCTCGGCGCCATCGAAGGCGACGAACTCGCGGGCCGGGTCGTCGGTCTCCAAGGGTCGGCGCGCCTCGGCTCGCCGAATGTGAATTCGCCCACCGCCGCAGGAGGTTCAAGATGAGTACGACTGCTTTCGGAGCGAAAGGAATCCTGAAATTGGTGGCCCTCCTGGCCCTGTTCCTCGGTCTCTGGTTCACGCCCGTTCCCGAGGGACTGACGCGTGAGTCCTGGCATCTCTTTGCGATCTTCGCCTCCGCCATCTTCTCGGTGGTGATCAATGTCTTTCCGCTGTTCACCTCGGCGCTGATAGCGGTCGCGGTCGTCGTGCTCACGGAGACCCTGACTCCGGCCAAGGCCTATGGCGCCTTTGCCAACGCGATCGTGCTGCTGGTGGTGACCGCCTTTCTGGTCTCGCAGTCAGTGGTCAAGAGCGGACTCGGCAAGCGGATCAGCCTGTACGTGGTTTCGTTGTTCGGGAAATCGACGCTCGGCCTGGCGTACAGCATCTTCATCACCGACACCCTGATCGCACCCGGCTTCCCGAGCAATACCGCGCGCGGTGGCGTACTCTTCCCGGTCATCCTGGCGCTGGCAAACAACGGCGGCTCGACACCCGACGACGAGAAGACGCGGCGGTTTGGCGGCTACCTGATGTTTTGCGGCATGGCCAGCCTGGCCATCACTTCGGCGCTGTGGTTCACCGCCACCTCGGGCAACCCGGTCGGAGCGTCGCTGGCCGCCGAACAGGGACTGAAGGTGGATTTCGCGTCCTGGCTGCTCGCCTCCTGCGTTCCGTGTCTGGTGGTGATCGCATTGCTGCCGGCGCTGCTCTATCGGCTCTATCCACCCGGGATCACCGCGACTCCGGAGGCACCGGAGCGCGCCCGCCAGGAATTGCGCAAGATGGGGCCGATGTCGCGCGACGAGTGGATCACGGCGATCACTTTCATCCTCATGATCACCGGCTGGGTGCTGGCCGCGCCCTTCAAACTCAACCTGACGGCGATCGCCTTCGCCGGCTTCGCCGTGCTGATGATCTCCGGCGTCCTGACGTTGGAGGACATGCACCAGCAGGGTGGCACACTGGTCACTTTCATCTGGCTGGCGGTGCTCTTTGGCATGAGCGGGCAGCTCAACGAAATGGGGTTCATGGGCTACGTTGGAGAGCGGCTGGCTGTCGGCCTCAAAGGCCTCGCCTGGCCAGCGGCCTATGTCGCCTTGCTGACGATCTACGTGTTCCTCCACTTCGGTTTCGTCAGTCAGAACGCTCAGGTCCTGGCGCTGCTCGGGGTGTTTCTCGACGTCGGGGTTAAATCGGGCGTTCCGGTTCCCTTGATGGCCTATGCGCTGCTCTTCGCCAGCAGCTATTTCTCGGTGATCACGCCACAGGGCGGCAGCCAGAACATCATCTTCGTCGCCAGCGGCTATCTCAAGCAGGGAGAACTGTACCGCTTGGGAATGCTGACGACTCTCTTCTGCCTGCTCGTCTTTCTCGTCATCGGCACGCCCTGGATACTCTGGGTTGGATGACCCATCCTGCCTGTTGCCATGCGAACGGCAGCCACGGTATCGACCGGCTTCACTTCACCCATCCCGCCTTGGCACGAGACGATGACGAGGCGGGCACACGCCCTGGGCGGGGCCGCGCAGCGTGAACCAACGCGGCGCGGGCGGCTGCAGCGCCATCAGCATCGCTACACGACCGGCGGCGAAGCACCGCCGACGCCTTTGGAGACAAGTCATGAATACACCTTCTTCCGCCGGCAGCAAAGCTTCTGCACCCCTGAGTCGCCACCGCAGCGTCTGGGAAGTGCGGACGGAGAGCTGGATCGATCTGGTCGATGAGCTGTCGCAACTCGCCAACCCGACCGGCGAGAAGAGGGATCGCGACGCACGGCTGGCGCATGTGCACGAATTGACCGACATCCTGGCGCCGATCGAAGTCTGCTGGGCGTATCCAGGCCGCCTTGCCTTCGCCGAACTGTGCGGCTTCATCAAACGCGGCGAGCTGGCGCATGCGGCAATCCTCGCTCGCCGCCACCACCGCATCCTGGCCTCGCTGACCTATCGCCACGGTAGCCCCGGATCCACCAGCGACGCCGACCTGCCGACGCAGATGGAAACCGAAAGGGAGTTCCAGACACAGATGCGATGCCCCTACTTCGAGGTCCTGTGGGTCGATGACCTGCCGGCTGACGAAGAGGAGTCGCTGCGCCGCCGTGTGCGCAGCCGGCGTCGCCTCGACGACGATTTCATCTTCGACATCGTCGTCGTGCCGACCTTCGAGGATGCCCTCGTCGCGTCGATGGTGAACTTCAACCTGCAGGCCGTGGTAATCGGCTACGGCTTTCCCTACCGCTCGCTCTACGTTCCGGAAATCGTGACGCGTCGCTTCTTTGAAGGCCTCGAAGTCAGTGGCGAAAACATGCCGGAATCCGAGCGCGCCCAGTTGCTCGGCCAGCAGATTGCCAGGCTGCGGCCTGCGCTCGATCTCTACCTGGTGACGGACGCCAGGGTCGAAGATGTCGCCGCCAAGGCGGCAGCGACCTTCAAACGCATCTTCTTCGGCGAGGAAGATCAGCTTGAACTGTATTACTCGATCCTCAAGGGTGTTGCCGAGCGCTACGAGGCACCGTTCTTCAATGCGCTGCGCGAGTACGCCAAGCAGCCTACCGGCGTTTTCCACGCGCTGCCACTGGCACGCGGCAAGTCGATCATGAATTCGAACTGGATTGGTGACCTGGGCGAGTTCTATGGCATGAACCTGTTCATGGCCGAAACCTCGGCGACCGCCGGCGGCCTCGATTCACTGCTCGAGCCCACGAGTTCGCTGAAGCTGGCGCAGGAGTACGCCGCGCGTGCCTTCGGCGCGCGCCGCACCTTTCTCGCCACCAATGGCACCTCGACGGCCAACAAGATCGTCGTCCAGGCGATGGTCCGGCCCGATGACATCGTCCTGGTGGACCGCAACTGCCACAAGTCGCACCATTACGGCATGGTGCTGGCGGGCGCGCAGATCACCTACCTCGAGGCCTATCCGCTGCACGAGTACTCGATGTACGGCGCGGTGCCGATCCGCCACATCAAGGAAACGCTGCTCGAAATGCGCCGTGCCGGAACGCTCAACCGGGTGCGCATGGTTCTGCTTACGAATTGCACCTTCGACGGCATCGTCTACGACGTCGAGCGGCTGATGCTGGAATGCCTGGCGATCAAGCCCGATCTGGTATTCCTCTGGGACGAGGCGTGGTTTGCCTTTGCTCGCTTCCACCCGGTATACCGGCAGCGCACCGGCATGGCGGCGGCCGCCAAGCTGACCGAAATGTTCCAGAGCGAGGCCTATGCCCAGCGCTACGCCGAATTCGCCAGCAGTTTTGACGCCGATGCCTGGGCCGATGACGAACGGGTGCTCAACACGCGCCTGCTGCCCGACCCGAACAAGGCGAGGGTGCGGGTCTACGCCACGCAGTCCACGCACAAGACACTGACGGCGCTGCGCCAGGGTTCGATGATCCATGTCTGGGATGTGGACTTCAAGGACAAGGCCGAGGAGGCCTTCCACGAAGCCTACATGACGCACACCTCGACCTCCCCCAACTACCAGATCCTCGCCACCCTCGACGTCGGCCGCCGGCAGATGGAACTCGAAGGCTACGAACTGGTGCAGCGCCAGCTCGAACTGGCCATGAATCTGCGGGAGCAGGTCAAGGCGCATCCACTCCTGCAACGCTATTTCCGCTTCCTGACGGTGGTTGATCTGGTACCCGAGGAGTTTCGCGAGTCCCATGTCGAGTCGCTGTACAACGTCGAGACCGGCTGGGTTAACCTGTTCAAGGCCTGGCACACCGACGAGTTCGCGCTCGACCCGAGCCGGGCGACGCTGGCCATCGGCCTGTCGGGGATGGATGGCGACACGATGAAGAACAAGTACCTGGCGGACAAGTACGACATCCAGATCAACAAGACCTCGCGCAACACGGTGCTCTTCATGACCAACATCGGCAGCACTCGCTCGACGATCGCCTACCTGATCGAGGTCCTGGTGAACATCGCCCGCGACATCGACGAGCGGGTCGCCGACATGAGCACACTCGAACGTCGGATCCACGAAAGGCGCGTGCGTTCGCTGACTGTCGAGCTGCCGCCGCTACCCAATTTCTCATGTTTCCACACCGCCTTCCGCGGCCGCAGCGTAGACGGTGGCACCGAGACCCGCGATGGCGACATCCGCAGTGCATTTTTCCTGGGTTACGACGAGGGGAACTGTGAATACCTCCTCATGGACGAGACCGACAAGGCAATCAAGGGCGGACGCAAATGCGTTTCCGCCCAGTTCGTCATCCCCTATCCGCCCGGTTTCCCGATCCTGGTGCCGGGACAGGTGATCAGTCCGGAGATCCTGACCTTCATGCAGGCGCTCGATGTGCGGGAGATCCACGGCTTCCGGCCCGAGCTGGGTTTTCGCATCTACACCGAGGCCGCGCTGCAACGTTCCGCTCGGGCGAATGCGGTATGGACGGCGCAGATCAATGCGCAGGCCGAACCCGGTTGAATCGGCCGGCGGCGGTCAGCGCCAACAAAGCAGTTTCATGGCAGTCACCATCACGAGGAGAAGACAATGGCCCACACCGTCAAGAATGTTGCCGACCTGCTGCTGCTGTTCCACCGCAACGAGCGCCCGATCTACTTCATCAGCGCCACCAACTTCAACCTGCTGGGAATGGATCGCTGGGTCAACCGCTTCCGCTACATCAGCTACATCGATTGCTTCGACGGCCGGCATCCGAATGTGTTCGTGCCACCGGAGTCGCCGCACGCCGAGTTCGAGTCCATCGAGGACATCAACAACTATCTGCTGCAGCACAAGGACGTGGTCGACCTGATCGAGCGCCGCGGTGGCAATCCGGTAGCGACCTTCCTGATGTTCGACGAGAAGACCGAGTCACTGGCCAAGGAACTCGGCATGGAAGTCTGGTTTCCGCCAGCCAAGCTGCGCCAGCGCCTGGACAACAAGATGGAAACCGTGCGCATCGGCAACAAGGTTGGTGTCCTGTCGGTGCCCAATGCCCTCGAGAAGGTGAGCAGCTACGCCAGCCTCAGGGAGACTTGCGAGCGCAACGGCCTGGGGCATGACCTGGTGATCCAGTCGGCCTATGGCGACTCTGGCCACACTACCTTCTTCATTGCGTCCGAAGAGGATTTCAACAAGTACAAGGACGAAATCATCAACGACCCCGAGGTCAAGATCATGAAGCGCATCAACTGCCGTGGCGCGACGCTCGAAGCCTGCGCCACGCAGTCGGGCACGCTGGTCGGCCCGCTGCTCACGGAAGTGGTCGGTGCCCGCGAACTGACGCCCTACAAGGGTGGCTGGTGTGGCAACGAGGTGTTTCCCGGCGCCTTTACCGAAGATGTGCGTGCGAAGTGCCGTGACATGGCAGAGCGTTTCGGCAATCAGTTGCTGGAGGAAGGTTATCGCGGTTATTTCGACCTCGACTTCCTGATCGACCAGGACAACGGCGAGGTCTACCTCGGCGAACTGAACCCGCGCGTGTGTGGCGCCAGCCCGATGACCAACCATGCAGCGCATGCCTATGCCGACGCGCCGCTGTTCCTGTTCCACCTGCTCGAGTTCTCCGGCGTGCCGTTCGACCTGAACGTGCGTGAAATCAACGATCGTTGGGCGCAGCCGCACTTCATCGATTCCTGGTCGCAGGTGGTGATGAAATACACCGAAGATCACGTCGACCAGGTCACGCACGCGCCCGCTACCGGCATCTATCGCATGAGCGAAGACGGCGGTGTCAGCTACCAGCGCTTCGACTACAACCGCAGGGCCATCGATACCGAGCGCGAAGCCTTCTTCCTGCGCATCACCGGCCCGGGCGACTATCGGTATGAGGGCGCCGACCTGGGTATCCTGATCACCCGCGGCCGCGCCATGGACGACAACTTCAAGCTCAACCTGCGCGCCCGCGACTGGATCCGCGGCATCAAGAACTACTACGCCGGCAAGCCCATCATCACCACCCAGCATGAGGCCGCACCAGAGCCGGGTGCATTCAAGATTCTCTGAAGTGCTGCATTCCGACATGCCCATCCATCAGCGCTTCACGGCGCTGGTGGAGGACAGACCCGGCGAGGGGTGGCAGGCGCTGTTCGAGCGCTGCTGGTCGGGATACCGTGACTGGTACCTGCGCAGCGGCGTCTTCGAACGACCCAGCTATCTGGACTGTCGGCGCGCGCTGCGTCAGCACATGCCGGAACTGGTGCCTGTCTGGGAGCGCCTGGTCGACTTGGCTGGCGCTGGTGACATCGAGGCCCGTGTTCTCTCGCTTTGGTGTCCGCCGGCCTACATTGCCGGCTGCTCGCAAGGGATCTGGATCGACCCCAGCCATCAGCAAGGACCGGCCCTCCTGCGCAACTATGACTATTCTCCCGCGCTGCTGGAGGGCAACTGGCTGGCTACACGCTGGTGCGGTCACCAGGTTCTGGCCATGGGGGATTGCCTGTGGGGTGCGCTGGACGGCATGAACGAAGCGGGCCTGGCCGCGTCACTGAGCTTTGGTGGCAGGAATCAGGCGGGCAAGGGCTTTGGGATCCCTCTGGTCGTCCGCTACCTGCTCGAAGTGTCGAGTACCGTGGAAGAGGCTTGCGCTGTCCTCAAGCGCGTTCCCGTACACATGTCGTACACCATCACCCTGCTGGACGGTGCGGCCCATTGGGCAACCGTGTTCGTGGGGCCGGACATCGCCACCTATGTCACGCGTCGCCGGGCCATCAGCAACTTCCAGCACCAGGTGGATTGGCCCCAGCACGCCAAGGCCACCTTTGCAGTGGAACGTCTGGTCGCCATGCAGCAGTTGGTGGAGCGGCCTGGAACCTTGTCCGAAGCAACGGCCGCACTGCTGCAACCGCCGCTGTTCCAGACCAGTTACCGGCGCGGCTACGGCACGCTGTACAGCGCGGTGTACCAGCCGGCAATCCACAGTGTCGTGCTGTTTTGGCAAGACCAGCGCTGGCAGCAGTCGCTGCTCGCGCCGCTCGCCGGCGAGCGCGAGATCGTGTTTCCGACTGGCCCTGCCACACCCTGAAGCAATTTGAAAAGGAGACAGGCACAATGTTCACAATCTCACGGCGCTTCGCCATTGCTGCAACGCTCGCCACTGCGCTTGCTTCGGCGCCAGCCCTGGCGCAGGAACTGACCGGTACGTTGAAGAAGATCAAGGAGACCGGGGTCATCACGCTGGGACATCGCGAGTCGTCGATCCCATTCTCGTACTACGACGACAAGCAGCAGGTCGTCGGCTACTCGCAGGAAATGATGCTCAAGGCGGTGGATGCGATCAAGGCCGAACTGAAGCTTGCCAAGCTCGATGTCAAGCTCGTTCCCGTCACTTCCGAGAATCGCATCGCGCTCGTCCAGAACGGAACCGTTGACCTGGAATGCGGTTCGACGACCAACACCCTCGAGCGTCAGAAACAGGCCACCTTCTCGAACACCATCTTCGTCGTCGGCAACCGCCTCATGGTCAAGGCCAAATCGGGGATCAAGGACTTTTCCGACCTGGCCGGCAAGACCGTGGTGACGACCGCCGGCACCACCTCCGAGCGTCTGCTGCGCAAGATGAACGACGGCAGCAACAGCAAGATGAAGATCATCAGCGCCAAGGATCATGGCGAAGCGTTCCTGACCCTGGAAAGCGGCCGTGCGGCGGCCTTCGTGATGGATGAAGTGTTGCTCTACGGCGAACTGGCAAAAGCCAAGAACGCCAGCGAGTGGGCGGTGGTCGGTACGCCGCAGTTGTATCAGGCCTATGCCTGCATGATGCGCAAGGATGACCTGGCGTTGAAGAAGATCGTCGATGGCGCGCTCGCCAAAGTGATGACCTCAGGCGAAGCCGACACGATATACGCCAAGTGGTTCCTGCAGCCGATCCCGCCGAAGGGCCTGAACCTCAACTTCCAGATGTCGTACGCCCTGAAGAAACTCTACAAATCACCCAACGACAAGGCCTACGACTAGGTTTCGCGTTGGCGACGAAGCTTCCTCCGGCGCCCTGCAGCGCCGCAGGAACCAACGCTGAAACACCACGGCAAGGGAGGCGACAACGACTCAGGAGCAGAGGCCGACGCCAGCCCCGTTGATCGATGGCGCGGAAGGAAGCGAGAAGGCCGTGGAGCGCAAGAAGTCGACCAGCAGGATATCCAAATGCGGCCTGCCTCAAGGACCTCGGGAAACTGCAGGCGCTACTCGTTCATCTCCAGTCCTGGCTGATCGCAAAGGGCCTCAAGGTCATCCTGGTCTTCGAAGGCCGCTGTGCGGCCGGCGACAGCGGCACGATCAAGGCGATGACCGCGCGCGTCTTCCGCATGGTCGCGCTGCCGACGCCGAGCGAACGCCAGAAGAACCAGCTGTACTCACAGCGCCACATCGAGCAGTTCCCGGCAGCCGGCGAAGTGATCATCCTCGACCACAGCCGGTACAACCGCATCGGAGTCGAATCGGTGATGGGCTTCGTTCGTGATGGTCAGGTGGAGCCTCTCCTCAGCATGACGCCGATGCTCGAAAAGGCAGCCGTGAAGGAAAAGGGCATCATCCTGTACAGGTACTGGCTGGACGTGTACATGGCCGAGCAGACGCGGCGCCTCGAGCACATCCCGGAAGTACATTGAGCGCGCAGCCAGCCGCCAGTCGGTACCGTGGATGGCCGCCGCAGGAAGACCGCGGCAGCCACCGGCTGCCGGGCCGTGGGGCTGCCGCCGCGCCGGGTGCGAGTACTGGCCGCCGCCGGTGCAGCGCCGGTCGGATCAGATGTGGGCGTGCAGCAAGGGCATCGCCTCAGCCGATGCGAGCGTCGTGCCGGCATCGCCGGCAATGCCGCCCAGCCCGGCGATGCAGCCGGCACCTGCCGCAGTCGCTCGCTCAGGCGGCAGTGCGCGATCGGACCGTGAGCCGCGCGATGGCTTGATCAGCGGCCCCAGGCTGTCGAGGTAGTCGGTCCTGCCCAGATGCTTCTGGTAGACGGGAAACTCGATCGGCCGGTCACGGAAGCTCTTAAGCGTCTGGCCGAGGCCGCGGATGCCCACCTCGCGCTCGCGGCGAACCCGCGACAGGTCGATTTCGACTGGCATGGTCTCTTCGCCTCCCCCTGCTTCGTGAATCACGTAGCCGGAGGGGCCGACGATGATCGACCTCCCCGTGCCGCAATCGCCGACCCCGTTGACATCGAAGAAGTAGCACTGGTTGATCGTTGCGCTGGCGCGCGCGATCGGCAGTTCGACATCACGGTCGATGGTGTCGGTCATCGTCGGATGGAGGATGCACTCGGCGCCCATCGACACCAGGGTCCGCGTAGTCTCCGGGAACCACATGTCGTAACAGATCGAAACACCAAAGCGCCCGACATCCGGCACGTCGAAAACACAGAACTCGGTCCCGGGCCTGATTCCCATTTCGTAGGGCAGGAAGGGGAACATCTTGCGGTAGCGCGCCACCACATGGCCATTCGGATCGATCACCGGGGCTGTGTTGTAGATATCGTCACCCACCCGCTCGAACAGCGAGCCCGGAAGCAACCAGAGTCCGTGCCTTGCCGCCATCTGGCAGAAAGCCAGTTCGGCCGGTCCACCGGTGGGCTGGGCGTGGCGCGGCGCCGGGCCGAACGGCGCCAGTTCGCTGAACACCACCATCTGCACCCAGGGGAAACGTGCCACCAACACATCCAGCTTGTGCCCCATGGCATCGATGTTGGCGTGCTCCATCGAGATGTTCATCTGGATGCCGGCAATTGAGAAAGGAACCATCACTGAGCGTCTCCTTGCGCCTGAACTGATTGTACGAGCATGGTGGTGATCGGCCACCGACCGGGAAGGTCTGCATCGCCATCGATTTCGATGGTAGCACGCGCCGGCCGATCCCGACCGAGGTTCACGGTCAGCGGTGCAGCCGGACACCAACCTCCGCCGGCCTGCATCGCGAGCGTGCCTTCAAGCCCCGACTTCCCGCAGGGACGTCTCAATGATGTCGAGTCCTTCATCGAGAACGGCATGCGGGATAGTGAGCGGCACCATGACCCGCAAGACGTTGCCATGCGGCCCGCAGAGCAGCAGCAGCAGGCCGCGTTTCGCCGCCTCGTTCTTCAGCGCGATGGCAATGTCCGCCGCCGGTCGCTGCGGGTCGCCATGGTGACAGAACTCGACCGCGGTCATCGCACCGAGTCCGCGCACCTCGGCGATCGACGGGAAGCGCGCCATCATCGCACTGAAGCGCGCACGCATCCGCTCGCCGAGCGCCATCGAGCGGGCGCAGAGCTGCTCTTCCTCGACGGCGTCGAGCACGGCCAGCGCGCCGGCGACCGCCACCGGGTTGCCGGCATAGGTCGAACCCAGGCCACCAACGTCCGCCGCGTCCATGATCTCCGCCTTGCCGACCACGGCGGCGACGGGAAGGCCACCACCGAGGCCCTTGGCCATGGTGATGATGTCGGGCTCGACGCCGTAGTGTTCGCTGGCGAACATCTTGCCACAGCGGGCAATCCCGGTCTGCACTTCATCGGCAACGAGAAGGATGCCATGGCGGTCGCACAGGGCCCGCAGCCGGCGCAGGAAGCCCAGCGGAGCCGGAACATAGCCACCCTCTCCCTGCACCGGCTCGATGAAGATCGCAGCGACCCGCGAAGCCTCGATACTGGTGGCGAACAGTCGCTCGATGGCCGCGATCGAATCATCTTCCGAAACCCCTTGCAGGGCGTTCGGGAACGGGACATGGAAAATCTCGCCAGGGAATGGGCCGAACTTGATCTTGTACGGTGCGACCTTGCCGGTCAGCGCCATGCCGAACATCGTCCGGCCATGGAAGCCACCGCCAAAGGCGATCAGGCCAGAGCGGCCGGTTGCCGCGCGAGCGATCTTGACCGCGTTCTCGACGGCCTCGGCACCGGTGTTGACGAGGAAGGACTTCTTCGGTGTGCTGCCCGGAGCGGCGACATTCAGCCGCTCACAGAGTTCGACGTAAGCTTCGTAGGCAACCACCTGGAAGCAGGTGTGGGTGAAGGACTGCAACTGCTGACGCGCGGCTTCCATGACCCGCGGATGGCAGTGGCCGGTATTGACGACGGCGATTCCAGCGCAGAAGTCGATCCAGCGCCGCCCCTCGACATCCCAGATTTCGGCATTCTCCGCCCGCTCGGCGAACAGCGCGTGCCCCTGGCCGACGCCTCGTGGCAACGCCGCTGCGCGGCGGCTCATCAGGTCGCCGTTGGTTTTCAGGGGCAGTTTCTCGTTCGGTGCATTCATGTTGATCTCCTGTGAGGATTGAATCGGATAGACGGCTCAGTTGATGCCACCGATACAGAGGTACTTGATTTCGACGTAGTCCTCGATGCCGTACCGGGAACCTTCGCGGCCGAGTCCGGACGACTTCATGCCACCGAACGGCGCCACCTCGGTCGAGATGAGCCCGGTGTTGATGCCAACCATGCCGTACTCCAGGGCACTGGCGACGCGCAGGCTGCGCGCCAGGTTCTCGGTGTAGAAGTAGGACGCCAGTCCGTATTCGGTGTCATTGGCCATCGCCACCGCCTCGGCCTCGGTGGTGAAGCGGAACACCGGGGCCACCGGCCCGAACACTTCTTCGCTGGCGAGCCGCATTTCGCGGGTCACGCCGGCGAGGATGGTCGGCTCGTAGTAGGTTCCACCGAGACCGTGGCGCCGGCCCCCACAGACGACACGGGCGCCCAGGGAACAGGCGTCGGCGACCAGTTCCTCGACCTTGAGGATGGCCGCGTCATCGATCAGCGGCCCCTGTGTCACGCCATCGTCGATGCCATTGCCGACGCGCAGCGCGGCCACGGCAGTCGCGAGCCTGGCGACGAAGGCATCGTGGACACCGTCCTGGACCAGCAGGCGGTTGGCGCAGACGCAGGTCTGGCCCGTGTTGCGATACTTGGAGAGCATCGCTCCCTGCACCGCAGCGTCGAGGTCCGCGTCGTCGAAGACGATGAACGGCGCGTTGCCTCCCAACTCGAGCGAAAGCTTCTTGATCGTCGGCGCACACTGCTGCATGAGAATCCGCCCGACTTCGGTCGATCCGGTGAAGCTGAGCTTGCGCACGGTCGGGTTGGCGCACAGTTCGCCACCGATGGCGACTGGATCGCCGGTCAGTACATTGAATACGCCCGCCGGGATGCCGGCCCGCTCGGCCAGTTCGGCCAGCGCCAGTGCCGACAGCGGGGTCGCCTCGGCCGGCTTCAGGACGATCGTGCAGCCCACGGCGAGCGCCGGTCCGACCTTGCGCGTGATCATCGCGGCCGGGAAGTTCCACGGCGTGATCGCAGCGCAGACGCCGATCGGCTCCTTGCTGACGAGGACGCGCTTGTCGGCGTGATGCGCCGGAATCACATCGCCGTAGAGGCGCTTGCCTTCTTCGGCGAACCACTCGATGAACGAGGCAGCATAGACGATCTCGCCGCGCGCTTCGGCAAGCGGTTTGCCCTGCTCGGCCGTCATCAGCCGCGCCAGATCTTCCTGATTGGCAAGCAGCAGTTCATGCCAGCGGCGCAGGAGCCTGGCCCTCTCGCCGGCCGTCCTGGCGCGCCACCCGGGCTGCGCCACGCGCGCCGCCTCGATGGCGCGACGGGTCTCGATCACGCCCGCGTCGGGAACACTCGCCAGTTGCTCCCCGGTCGCCGGGTTGCTGACGGCAAAGGTCCGCGCACTGTCGGCGCCGACCCACTGCCCATCGATGTAGCACGCCTGCCTGAGCAGTGATCTGTCGCTGAGTTCCAATGGCTTGTCTCCTTGTGGCTGGTGCAAACGGCAAGAAACGTCCACCCGCTGAGCAGGCTGTCCGTGTCGCCCGCTGCGGATTGACCAGACTGTACCGGTGCAAATGGTCCCTGGAAGAACCAATTGCTGCGACAATGACGATACCAATTTGGTGAGACCACGGATGGACAAGTCGCTCAGCGCCGAACTGATCCGCACGCGGCTCGAGAGCCTGACCAGCGAATCCGGTTCACAGGCCAGCCTCTACCTCGCGGTTCGCCGCCTGATCCTCGATGGCGAACTGCCGCCGGGCACACCGCTGCCTCCCAGCCGCGTTCTATCGGCCGACATCGGTCTCAGCCGCAGCACCGTGGTCAGGGCCTACGAGAAGCTGCGCGTCGAGGGCTATCTGCAGAGCTGCGGCGGCTCCGCCACACTCGTATCGGAGGCACTGGCACTGGCCCCACCGGGCCGAGTGCGGCGGGATCGCCCCTGGCGTCAGGGCAGGCCGCTGTCAAGACGGGGTGCCGAGATCGCGCGCCACGCAACGAGCAGCCCGATCCAGAGTGGCGCCTTCGTTCCCGGAGTGCCCGACGTCGGCCTCTTCCCCTTCGCCACCTGGCGACGGCTGCTGGCCAAGTATACGAACTTCGAACACCGCCACCTGGCCCGTTACGGGCACGGCGGCCATGGACCGCTGAAGGCGGCTCTCGCCGAGTACCTGCGGGCGTCACGGATGATGTCGTGCTCGCCGCGCCAGATCCTGATCGTAAACGGTTCGCACCAGGCCATCGACCTCTGTGCGCGCATGCTGTGCGATGAGAAGGATCGTGTCTGGATGGAGGATCCGGGGTACTGGGGCGCCAGCAACGTCCTGCGGGCGAGCGGACTGCAGCTCGAGCCCATCCCGGTCGATGAGCAGGGAATGGCACCGCCGGCGGCGCCGGTGTCACCGCCGCGGCTGATCTTCGTCTCGCCGTCAAGCCAGTACCCGAGCGGCGTCGTGATGTCGTTGAACAGGCGAATCAAGCTGCTCGAACTGGCCGAGGAACACAACGCGTGGATCATCGAAGACGACTACGACAACGAGATCCGCTTTCATCCTTACGCCATCGGCTCGCTTTTCGGCCAGGCGCGGTCGCAGCGGGTCATTTATCTGGGCACGTTCAGCAAGACGATGTTCCCGGGGCTGCGACTGGCCTACCTGGTGGTTCCCGAGGACCTCGCCGAATCCTTCGCCACCGGCAATGCGGAACTCTATCGGGAAGGACGCATGATCGAACAGGCCGCCCTCGCCGAGTTCATTGACGGCGGCCACCTCGGCGCGCACCTGCGGCGGGTTCGCAACATCTATCAGGAGCGCCGCAACGTCCTGCGCAAGGCAATCGAATCCCGCCTCGGCAACCTGGTGAGCACGACCGGTGGACTGGCCGGCCTGCACCTTCCCTACTTCTTCAGGCAGCCGATCGACGACGTCTCCCTGGCCCGCGAGATGCTCGAAGCGGGGATCGTCGTGCGCCCGTTGTCGATGTACTACGCCGATTCCGGTCAGCAGCGCTCGGGGATGATCCTCGGTTTCGCGGCGGTCGACTCCGGGGTCATCGAGGCTGCCGCACCACGCCTCTGCGCCGCGGTCGAGCGGCGAAGCCAGGACGGTGGATCATGCCCCGAGCCATCGGCCACGGGGCACGGCTGATCGCCGGCAACCGCAGACGGTGGGCTAGCGGTAGACGATCACCGGCACCCGTGCGTGCGACAGCACCTTCTGCGTCACGCTGCCGAGCAGCAGCTTCTTGACCTCGCTGCGCCCGCGCGACGCCATGAAGATGGCATCGCAACGCTTCTTCTTCGCGGCATCGATGATTCCTTCGTAGGTGATCACCGGCTTGGTGATCAGCCCGACATACTCGACACCAGCCTCCTTGGCGGCCTGGTCGATCTCGTCGAGATACTTCTGTCCGGTCGTACGCGCCAAACGGTCGAGCTTGGTCACCATTTCCTTGTTCATCAATTCGCCGTCACCGAAGGCGGCGGGCTGCAGGAAAGGTATGGCGTAGTAACCCGTCACCTTCGCCCCCAGCGACTGCGCCAGTTTGACACCGGCCTTGATCGCCTTGCGCGACACTTCCGAGCCATCGGTCGGAATGAGGATGTTCTTCAACATATGGCTTGCTCCCGGTAGGCCTCGCGTTGACACGGGCGCAGCCCCCGCATTCCCCCACGCCGGACGGCAAGTACGGGTTGCAGGCACCGTGTCGCTGGCCAGTGGTTGCTGAAGGGCGGGAACAGCCGGAGTCGCCCCCCCCGCTGCCCATCCCACCTCTCCTCCCCGGCCGACTTGGCGTAAACGGGAAGAAGGAAGCAAGACGACACGGCAGTATAGGCCGGCTCGAAAAACAGAGTCAATCGCGCACCGCGGGGCGTGGCAGGAACCGGCAGCGGCGGCTGAACCGGCCAAGTCGGCAACCCGCGCCAGCCCTGAAGCATGACCGGCGAAGCCCAGTGGCAGCAAGGCCTGGCAGCAACCGCGAAACAAAACCTTCGCCAAGGGTGGCCCCGCGCCAGTCGCTTTTTCGGTTGCACCCCCCCGGCGCCCATCATGCCGGTGGGCAGCTCGAGCCTGCGGTACAATTGCCTGCTTTCGCCGGACGATGGGCGTTGCCTGGCGCCGCCCCGGTGGCGACCCGGCTGGCGGCAGGTCGCCGCGGCTGGACGCCGCGCCGTTGCCCACCCGCGGTCCATCGCCATCCTTTCTCGCCCGACTTTCGCGCATCCGATCTTCCAGAGGTTCCTTCGTGCTCATAGCCAACAACATCACCATGCAGTTCGGGGCCCGCCCCCTGTTCGAGAACGTCTCCCTCAAGTTCGGCGAGGGCTATCGCTATGGACTGATCGGCGCCAACGGCTCGGGCAAATCGACCTTCATGAAGATCCTGGCACGCGAACTCGAGCCGACTGCCGGCAACGTCACCAAGGACGTCCACGAACGCCTGGCCTACCTGCGCCAGGACCAGTTCGCCTTCGAGGAGCAGCGGGTGATCGACGTCGTCATGATGGGACATGAGGAAATGTGGGCCTGCATGCTCGAGAAGGATGCCATCTACGCCAACCCGGATGCCACCGAGGCCGACTACATGCACGCCGCCGACCTCGAAGCCCGCTTTGCCGAGTACGGCGGCTACAGCGCCGAGTCGCGCGCCGGCGAACTGCTGCTCGGCGTCGGCATTCCGGCAGCGCAGCATTACGGGCCGATGAGCGATGTCGCGCCGGGCTGGAAGCTGCGCGTCCTGCTGATCCAGGCGCTGTTCGCCGACCCGGACATCCTGCTCCTCGACGAGCCGACGAACAACCTCGACATCGGCACGATCCGCTGGCTGGAAAACGTGATCAACGAGCGCAACAGCACGATGGTCATCATCTCGCACGATCGCCACTTCCTCAACCAGGTCTGCACGCACATGGCGGACCTCGATTACGGCAAGATCACCGTCTACCCGGGCAACTACGACGACTTCATGGAAGCCTCGACGCAGGCCCGGCAACGACAGCAGAGTGCCAACGCCAAGGCGAAGGAGCGGATCGCCGAACTGCAGAGCTTCGTCCGCCGCTTCTCGGCCAACGCATCGAAGGCCAAGCAGGCCACCTCACGTCTGAAGCTGATCGACAAGCTGAAACCCGAGGACGTCAAGCCGTCGTCACGCCAATATCCGTGGATTCGCTTCGACTTCGACGAGAAGGAAAAGCTGCACCGGCAGGCGGTCGAGATTCAGAACCTCGGCTTCGCCTATC
>ERZ761603.1460-NODE-1460-length-17650-cov-13.767491_pt1 | contig 17650 bp, 16 predicted proteins | sample MGYA00511879_ERZ761603 | MGnify/ENA primary metagenome ERZ761603 (study PRJEB28899, sample SAMN02850040) | bioreactor sludge metagenome | biome: EBPR Sludge; feature: EBPR Bioreactor; material: flocular biomat | place: Australia: Thorneside Wastwater Treatment... | reverse complement strand
AGGCTAGTTTGTAGTACTCGATCTCACCAAGCGCGGAGTCGATCAGAGCCTTTTGCTGGGCGTTATGCTTGCTGTAGTAGCCCACTGCGGGAGACGCCGAAGCTGGACGGGAAACCAGCAGCAAATGCTGTTTGTCACTCAGCGAGCGCGACAAGTGCTGGCGTGAGGCTATCCAGTACCAAGCCCCCTGGTTGCGCGGCTCTTCCTGGCACCAGACGATCTCGGTCGCCTTTGGATACTTGGCCAGTTCGTTCTGAAAAGACTCCTGCGGGAAGGGATATAACTGCTCGAGGCGGGCGATTGCGATATGCGCGAGCTTCTTCTCCTGCCGCGCCGCCACGAGTTCATAGTAGACCTTACCGGAACAGAAGATGACACGGGTCACCTTCTTCGCGTTCAACGGCTCGACTTCCCCGATCACGCGCTGAAATTCGCCATCGCTCAACTCCTCGAGACTCGACGTTGCGTCCTTGTGTCGCAGCAATGATTTCGGAGAAAACACGATCAAGGGCTTGCGCTGGTTGCGGACCGCCTGCCGGCGAAACATGTGGAAGACCTGCGCCGGTGTCGAGGGCTGGCACACCTCCATGTTCATCTCGGCACAGAGTTGCATGTAGCGCTCGATGCGCGCCGACGAATGCTCAGGACCCTGCCCTTCGTAGCCGTGTGGAAGCAGCAGGACGAGGCCGCTGGCGCGACCCCACTTCGCCTCGCCGGAAGCAATGAACTGGTCAATGACCACTTGCGCTCCATTGGCGAAGTCGCCGAACTGCGCTTCCCAGACCACGAGTTCATAAGGGTTGGCCGTCGAATAGCCATATTCGAAGGCGAGCACCGCCTCTTCCGAAAGTACCGAGTCGAAGCACTGGAAGCTCCCCTGCCGCTCCTGCAGATTGGCAAGCGGATGATAGGTGCCGTGGTCCCAGTGCTCGCGGTTCTGGTCATGCAAGGCAGCATGGCGGTGAAAGAAGGTACTCCGGGCAACGTCCTCACCGGATACGCGTACCCCATAACCGGAGACCAGCAAGGAGGCATAGGCGAGGTTCTCCGCCATTCCCCAGTCGACCGGCAACCTGCCCTCGCCCATCAGGCGACGGTCGTCGATGATCTTCTTGACCCGGCTGTGCAAGGTGAAATTCTCAGGAATTCTGGTCAGCGCTTCCGCCAAGCGCCGCAACTCGGTGATCGGGACCTTGGTGTCACAGGTTTCGACGTACTTGGCCGAGATGAATGGCGTCCAGTCGATCGTCATCGGGTGCTTGTAACCGGCGATGACCGGGTTGTAGAGCAATTCGCCACGGTCAAGGTGGGCGCGGTAATCGGCGACGATCTCGTCGACACCGTCTGGCGTCAGGAGGCCCTCGGCGACCAGCTTGTCAGCGTACAGCTTCCGCGTCCCCGGGTGCTGCTGAATCTTCTTGTACATCAGTGGCTGAGTGACCATCGGCTCATCCTGCTCGTTATGGCCGAGCTTGCGATAGCAGACGATGTCAACCACGACATCCTTCTTGAAAGCCTTGCGATAATCGACCGCGATTGTTGTCACCAGAGCCACCGCCTCGGGATCATCGCCGTTGACATGAAAGATCGGGGCCTCGGCCATCTTGAAAATGTCGGTGCAGTAGAGCGATGAGCGATAGTCACGCGGATCAGAGGTGGTGAATCCGATCTGGTTGTTGACGACGATGTGCACGGTGCCGCCCACACCATAGCCGCGCGTCTGCGCAAAGTTGAGCGTCTCCTGATTGACGCCCTGGCCGGCAACCGCCGCGTCACCGTGAATCAGAACAGCGAGCACTTTGTCATTGCCGTTTTCGCCTCGCCGCCGCTGGCGCGAGTAGACCGAGCCAACGACAACTGGGTTGACGATCTCGAGATGTGACGGGTTGAACGCCAGCGTCAGATGACAAGGACCGCCGGGTGTGGAAACGTCTGATGAATAGCCCATATGATACTTGACGTCGCCAGCGCTCAATTCCTGTGCCTTCTTGCCCTCAAACTCCTCAAACAACATGGCTGGTACTTTGCCCAAGGTATTGACCAGCACATTGAGCCGGCCACGGTGCGCCATACCAACAACGATCTCGTCCACACCTCCTGCACCCGCAGCGCGGATCAGCTGATCCATGGCGACGATCAGCGATTCGCCGCCCTCGAGCGAAAAACGTTTCTGGCCGACGTAGCGAGTATGTAGATAACGTTCCAGCGTCTCGGCAGCGGTCAGCCGTTCGAGCATCCGTTTGCGCTCCTCCACGGTGTAAGTCGGCTTCGAATGAATGCACTCCAGGCGATCCTGTATCCATCGTTTCTCGGGTGTCGAACTGATATACATGTACTCGACGCCGATCGAGCCGCAATATGTGGCCTTCAATGCGTCATAGATTTGCCCGAACGTCGCATGATCCGGCGTTCCCTTGAATGAACCGGCATGAAATACGGTGTTGAGATCGGCATCCGACAATCCGTAATGTGCCGGCTCCAGTTGCGGCAATTCAGGCCGCGGCGTGCGCTTCAGCGGATCGAGGTTCGCCCAGCGATCGCCGATGAAGCGGTAGGCGGTAATCATCTGCAGGATTCCAACCTGCTTCCGGTCGTCGACCGGCGCTACTGCCACCGCGCGATAGCCCCCCCTCTTCGCTTGATCGGCAAAGGCGTTGATGACCGGCAGGTGGGGAACGTCGCGGTTGACGTAACCCGGCAGCTGCGCCAGTTTGTCGAAGTAGTCTCGCCATTGCTCGGAAACTGAACCTGGATTGTCAAGGTAGTTCTCGTACAACTCTTCGACAAAAGGCGCGTTGCCACCAAATAGTAGCGAGTTACCAAAAAGCTGATTCATCATCATGGCAGTTACCCGTCGTTACGATCCTGATTCAATCGACATACCCGTGGTCGCAAACACCACAGAACGAAAAAAGGGCGGCACTGGTCTGCCGCCCTTTCGAGTCCGCCGGCCTATCGCTGATCGACCGGAACCACTTCGCGCCTTGCAGCGCCGACATAAAGCTGGCGTGGACGACCAATCTTGTACTCGGGGTCGTTGATCATTTCCTCCCACTGCGTCATCCAGCCGACCGTCCGCGCCAAGGCAAAGATGCAGGTGAACATCGTATTCGGAATGCCGAGCGCCTTCTGCACGATGCCGGAATAGAAGTCGACGTTCGGGTACAGTTTCTTCTCGATGAAGTAGTCGTCCTCGAGCGCAATTTTCTCGAGTTCGAGCGCCAGCTTGAACAGGCGATCGTTCTCGAGCCCGAGTTCACGGAGCACGTCACTGCAGATCTTGCGCATCAGTTTGGCACGCGGATCGAAGTTCTTGTAAACGCGGTGGCCAAAGCCCATCAGCTTGAAATCGTCAGACTTGTCCTTGGCGCGCGCGATGTACTTGCCAACCCGCGAAACGTCGTGGATTTCCTCGAGCATCTCGAGGCAGGCTTCGTTGGCACCGCCATGAGCCGGTCCCCACAAGCAGGCGATACCGGCAGAAATGCAGGCATAGGGATTGGCGCCAGAGGAACCGGAAAGACGGACCGTCGACGTCGACGCGTTCTGCTCGTGGTCGGCGTGCAGCGTGAAAATCGTGTCCAACGCATGAACCAGCACCGGATTCGGTGTGTATTCCTCGCATGGTGTGCTGAACATCATATGCATGAAGTTCGCGGTGTAGTCAAGGTCGTTGCGCGGATAAATGAAGGGCTCGCCCATGTGGTACTTGTAGGCCATGGCGATGATCGTCGGTAGCTTGGCAACGATCCGGTTGAAACTGATGTTCTGGTGCTCGAGATCTGCGAAATTCTCGGCCTCGTGGTAGAAGGCGGACAGCGCACCGACAACGCCAACCAGTACGGCCATGGGATGCGCATCACGACGGAAGCCCTGGTAAAACTTGACCAGTTGCTCGTGCACCATCGTATGCAGCTTGATATTCCTCTCGAAGCTCTTTTTTTGGTCGGCCGTCGGCAATTCGCCATTCCATAACAAGTAAGCGACTTCCAGAAAGTTGCACTTCTCGGCGAGTTGCTCGATCGGATAACCGCGATAGAGAAGCTCGCCCTTGTCACCGTCAATGAACGTAACCGTCGACCTGCAACTTGCCGTCGACAGATACCCCGAATCGTAGGTAAATAGACCCGTCTTGGCGCCCAAAGTACGAATGTCGATGCACTCATTGCCATGGGTCGGCGTCATGATGGGAAACTCGACAGGTGGCCGCCCGTCGATGATCAAAGTGGCTTTACGTTCGGTCGTCATTGTTTCATCCCCGTTCAGGTGTTGAGGTCACAGCTGCAACAGGAAGCTTCCAGGCTATGGCAACTTCCTTACTTAACTCTTACGTCACGCAACAGCGTGAGCACCTCCGCCTGCACCGGATCGGTACATGGCCGGCTGCCCTTGATCAGCGGCCACAGATCCAGATCCTCGAGATCGGCCAATGTGACAAAGGCATCGGCCTGTTCGGGTGTCAGCGTCGGAAAGACACGCTCGAGGAAGCCGCCGAGCAGCAAGTCCATCTCCAGCATGGCGCGGCGAGTGCAACGCCAGCGCAGACGGTTGAGCTTCTCCCTCTCCTCCATCAGATCGCACGGCGGACCATCATTTCCTTGATCTTGCCAATCGCCCGGGTTGGATTGAGACCCTTCGGACAGACATCGACGCAGTTCATGATTGTATGGCAACGGAACAAACGATAAGGGTCCTCGAGGTCGTCAAGGCGTTCGTTGGTCGCCTGGTCGCGGGTGTCGGCAATGAACCGGTAGGCATTGAGCAGACCCGCCGGACCGACAAATTTGTCCGGGTTCCACCAGAACGACGGACACGAGGTCGAGCAGCAGGCGCAGAGGATGCATTCATAGAGACCATTCAGTTCCTCCCGCTCTTCCGGCGACTGCAGGCGTTCACGCTCGGGAGGTGGATCGTTGTTGACCAGGTAAGGCTTGATCGAATGGTACTGCTTGAAGAACTGCGTCATGTCCACGATCAGATCCCTGATCACGGGCAGGCCTGGCAGAGGCCGAAGAACGACCGGTTGCTTGAGATCCTTGATCTCGGTAAGACAGGCCAGACCATTCTTGCCGTTGATGTTGATGGCGTCGGAACCGCAAATTCCCTCGCGACACGAGCGTCGATAAGAAAGTGAGTCGTCCTTCGCTTTCAGCCGGGTCAGAATGTCCAGCAACTTGCGATCAACCGAAGAATCGACCTCGACCGAGATGTCCTGCATGTAAGGCGCAGGGTCCTTGTCGGGATCGTAGCGGTAAATCTTGAACTGCATGGTACTGGTGGTCATCTTCCTTGACTCCTTGGCGCACGATCAGTAGGAACGCGTCTTCAGCGCGATGGTATCGACGGACAATGGCGTCATGGTGACCGGCTTGTAAGTCAGAACATTGCCATCGCGATGCCACAGCGTGTGCTTGTGCCAGTTCAAATCGTCGCGCCCGTTCGGGTTCTCCACTGTATCCGGCGCATCGTCACGAACATGAGCACCCCGCGACTCCTTGCGCGCCTCTGCCGAAACCATGGTCGCCTTGGCCACCTCGATCAGATTGTCGAGCTCGAGCGCTTCGACGCGCGCCGTGTTCCAGACCTGCGACTTGTCCTTGATTTCGCTGATTGCCACCGCCTTCTCGATCTCGAGTATCTGTTTCACGCCTTCGCTCAGCATGTCCTTGAAACGGAACACACCACAGTGTTTCTGCATCGCGCGCTGCAGTTCAAGCCTCGTTTCGCTGACGCTCGCCCCCCCGGTCTGCGTATTGAGACGATGCAGACGCGCCAGCGTTGCATCGGCAAAGTCCGGCGGCAGATCCCCGAGGCCGACCGCCCCCGAGTGCACGTCCTCGATCACGGAATCCCCGGATGCCTTGCCAAAGACGAGCAGATCGAGCAGCGAATTGGTCCCCAGGCGGTTCGCGCCATGGACCGACGCACAAGCAACCTCGCCCGCAGCATAGAAACCTTTGACCGGAGTCCCGTCATCGCCGACGACCTGGCCCTTGTAGTTGGTCGGGACGCCGCCCATCTGATAGTGGCACGTCGGGACCACCGGAATCGGCGCCTTGATCGGGTCAATACCGGCAAACTGAATCGAGATCTCGCGAATCCCCGGCAAGCGTTTCATGATCACCGCGGGATCAAGATGGGTAATGTCCAGCAGAACGAAGTCCTTGTTAGGGCCACAGCCACGCCCTTCGTTGATCTCGGTGACCATTGCCCGGGAGACGACGTCGCGCGAGGCCAGATCCTTGGCGTTCGGAGCGTAACGTTCCATGAAGCGCTCATTCGAGGAGTTGCGCAGAATTCCGCCCTCACCACGCACCCCTTCAGTAATCAGGACGCCGGCACCGGCGACACCAGTCGGATGAAACTGCCAGAACTCCATGTCTTCGAGCGGCAGTCCGGCCCGCGCCGCCATCCCGAGCCCATCGCCGGTATTGATGAAGGCATTGGTAGACGAATAGTAGATGCGGCCGGCACCGCCCGTGGCAAAGACCGTCGCCTTGGCATGAAAGGCGACGATATCGCCGGTTTCCATTTCGAGCGCGATCACACCAAGCACCTGTCCGGCTCTGTTGCGAATCAGATCGAGCGCCATCCACTCGACGAAAAACTGCGTATTCGCCCGGACATTGCGCTGATAAAGGGCATGCAACATCGCGTGCCCGGTGCGGTCTGCCGCGGCGCAAGCGCGGCGCACCGGCTTTTCACCGAAATTGGACATGTGCCCGCCAAACGGACGCTGGTAGATCTTTCCCTCGTCCGTGCGGTCAAACGGCATCCCGAAGTGTTCGAGCTCGACCACCACCTCGGGCGCCTTGCGACACATGTACTCGATCGCGTCCTGATCGCCGAGCCAGTCGGAGCCCTTGACCGTATCATACATATGCCAGTGCCAGTGATCCTCCTCGGAGTTGCCGAGCGACGCCGAAACACCACCCTGTGCCGCAACGGTATGCGAGCGCGTTGGAAAGACCTTCGACAGAACGGCTGTTTTCAGGCCAGCCTCGGACAACTGGATCGCCGCGCGCAGGCCGGCGCCACCGGCGCCCACAATCACCGCATCGAATTTTCGTACTGGAACTGTCTGTTTAGTCACTTACATTCTCCACAATATCTGGACCGCCCAGCCGGTGTAACCGACCAGTACCGCCACCGTCAGAATCATCATCGCAAGACGCAGGCCAGCTGGCTTGATGTAGTCCATCCAGATATCGCGGACGCCTATCCAGGCATGGTAGAAAACGCTGACGAAAAACAGAAAAGTTGCAAACTTGATGAAACCATTGGCAAAAACGCCGCGCCAGGCTTCGAACGACGCGGGGCCGACAGCCCCGACGACGACGAGAAAAATGACCGTATAGAGGGCCATGATGACGGCGGTCGCCCGCTGGATGATCCAGTCCTTGAGACCATAATGGGCACCGACCAGGAGGCGATTTACCATAGCACTTTGGCTCCGATGATCAAGGTCAGCGCAATGCTGACTGCGAAAACAATCTTGCTCGAAAGACGCGCCGCCTCGAGGTCCACGCCCTTGTCCAGATCCAACAACAGGTAGCGAATCCCGGCACAGAAATGGTGCATATAGAGCCAGATCAGGCCCAACAGAATGATCTTGACCGCTGGATGGCCGATCACACTCCTGACCTCAGCGAAGCTCTCGCTCGAGGCAAGACTGCCCTGCAACAACCACAGGAGAAAGGGTAGCAGCAGGAAAAGCACCGCCCCGCTGACACGATGAAGGATCGAAAGAATACCCGGAAGGGGTAGCCTGATCGTCGGCAAGTCCAGGTTCTTCGGACGCCTCTTCTTGATTGCCATCTCTGCCATGCAGGTCACCCCCCTCATTCGCCATTACAGCGGCTTCTACGCCGCCCGATCCTTGCCCCAAACCAACCTGGATTATAACCGAACCGCATCCCACCAACCTGCCTGTCATCTGTCTTCAACAGCTCACCCGAGCTGGTTGTGATAATGATAATTGCGTGTGGAATAGAAACCCCGTCGCCATTCGACAGGCTTGTTGTCATAGGTAAACGTCACCCGCTCGACCAGCAGCAGGGGACTGCCATCGACGATCTGCAACAGTTCCGCGCTTACGCGGTCGGCAGCAATCGCCCGCAGACGCTCATCGGCGCGAATCATGCGAACGCCATAGCGGGTCTCAAACAGGCTGTACAGCGACTCTCCGGAACCGAGAACATCGAGCGAAAGGTCGGGAAACAGCTCGCTCGGCAGGTAAATCTCGTCGAACACGACGGGCTCCTCGCCCAGCTTGAGCAAGCGGCGCACAATGGTAATGGCCGCGCCGGGCTCGAGCGCCAGGGTTCGCGCCACGTCGGCACCCGCCTTCGCCCGCCAGCATTCCAATGGCACACTCTGCGACGACCGCGGTTCCCCGTCATTAGCACGCAGCCGCAGGAAGCGAAAGTAGGAACCGGGATCCTTGTGGGTCGCCACAAAGGTGCCCTTGCCTTGCTGGCGAACGACAAGGTTTTCCGCGGCCATCTCGTCGACGGCCTTACGGACCGTGCCTTGGCTGACCCCGAAACGGCCGGCCAGTTCCGACTCGCTCGGGATGGGATCGCCAGGCCCCCACTCGCCGGAAGCCAGCTGGCGCATGATCAAATCCTTGATCTGCCGATAGAGGGGACTGAAAGTCGGAACATGCAGGGACGTGGACCGAGTCATGGCACGTCATTTCAACACACTTTCGCTTTGGCGTCCATCCCGCTTTCGTCAAAATATGTCATATATAACATATAAGATAGATTTGACACTCACTGGAGGAGATCTTATGATCCTGCGGTCTGCTGCCCTGCTTGAAACAATGCTTCGCCGAGGCAGGGCTGATTTCCTTCGCCGGACTGTTTGATTCCTCTTTCTACGACAGGAGCCGCATCATGCCCAAAGCCCCCATTCGCGTCGCAGTAACCGGCGCTGCCGGCCAAATTGGTTACAGCCTGCTTTTCAGGATCGCTTCCGGAGAAATGCTGGGCAAGGACCAGCAGGTGATCCTCCAGTTACTCGACCTGCCCGCAGCTCAAAAAGCGTGCCACGGTGTCATGATGGAGCTCGAAGACTGCGCCTTTCCTCTACTCGCCGGCATGTTGGCAACCGACGATCCGAACGTTGCCTTTGCCGATGTCGAGTGCTGCCTGCTGGTCGGCGCGCGTCCGCGCGGCCCCGGGATGGAGCGGGCCGACTTGTTGACCGCCAACGGCGCGATTTTCACGGTTCAGGGCAAGGCCATCGCCGAGAACGCCAAGGAAGACGTGCGTGTGCTCGTGGTCGGCAATCCGTGCAATACCAATGCCTTGATCGCCGGCGCGGCGGCGGCAAAGGTCGGCCGGACCAACCCCAACAATTACCATGGAATGCTTCGCCTCGACCACAACCGGGCCCTCTCACAGCTCGCCGCGAAGACCGGGAGGCCGGTCGCGAGCTTCAAACAGCTGGTCGTCTGGGGTAACCATTCACCAACGATGTACGCCGACTATCGCAACTGCACGTCGGCCGGTGAGAACGTCAAGGCGCTGATCAACGACGCGGCGTGGAACAACGATTTCTTCTTGCCGACCGTCGGCAAACGCGGCGCGGCAATCATCGACGCGCGCGGTCTGTCGTCGGCCGCTTCCGCCGCCAATGCCGCCATTGACCACATGCGCGACTGGTTCCTCGGCTCTGATGAATGGGTCACCATGGGTGTGCCCTCTGATGGATCCTACGAGATACCCCCTGGTATCGTTTTTGGCTTCCCCTGCGAATGCCAGGGTGGCAATGTCAAGATCATTCAGGGGATCGAGATCGATGACTATTCACGCGAGAAACTGAACAAGACGCTCAAGGAGTTGGTCGACGAAAGAGCCGCGGTTGAACACATGCTCTAATGCGGAGTTTTTCGCTTCCGAGAGCCGCGGCCAGGGTCGCGGCTTTTTTTCGTCACTCTCGGCCGCCGTGTCGGCGATAAAATAGTTTCTTTTCCGTGAGCCGCGCCATGGAGAGTCTGCTCCGCCATCCAAGCCAAGTCCTCTTTGCCGGCGAACAAGTCCTCCCCTCACTGCCGGCTGTCGACCACTACGCCGGGTCCGAAAAACTGATCCGCAAAGCGCTTCAGCTGCAGCAGGAACTCGGCCCGATCTTCGACCTCACCTGTGACTGCGAGGACGGAGCGGCGGCCGGTGCTGGCCGCCAGCATGCGGAAATGGTCGCCGAGTTGATCAAGTCGGAAGCGAATCGCTACGGTCGCGTCGGCGCGCGTATCCACGACATCGCGCATCCTGCGTGGCGGCGGGATATCGAAATCATTGTTGGGGGCGCTGGCAGGCGACTTGCGTACTTGACGCTACCTAAAGTCGGCGGCAGTGACGATGTCCGAATACAGATCGCGGAGATCCAGCACGCTTGCCTCGCGGCCGACATCTCGCGTCCGATCCCCGTACATGTCTTGATTGAAACTCACGCGGCTCTGCGCGAAGTATGGGAGATCGCCGCCATGCCCGAAGTAGAAGCCCTCGACTTCGGTCTGATGGACTTCGTCAGCGCACACCATGGCGCGATTCCAGCGTCAGCGATGGTCAGCCCCGGACAATTCGAGCATCCTCTGATCGTCCGTGCCAAGAGTGAAATCGCCGCCGCGGGGCTGGCCAACAGTGCGTTACCGGCGCACAACGTGACGACCGAGCTGCGGGATGTCAATCTCATCCGCGCTGACGCACAACGCGCACGCCATGAATTCGGTTTCCTGAGGATGTGGAGCATTCACCCCAACCAGATCATGCCGATCGTCGAAGCCATGCGCCCGGACTTCTCCGAGGTCAAAACGGCCGGAGGGATTCTGGTCGCTGCCCAGAACTGCGATTGGGGACCAATACAGCACGCCGGGCGTCTGCATGACCGAGCATCGTATCGCTACTACTGGGAACTCTTGCAACGAGCCCAATTGACAGGGATGAGCGTACCCGATGAAGCGGCGGACCGTTTCTTCCGTTGAAACGATGAGCCCGCTGACTGAACTGACCAGAGAGATTCTCGCCTTTCGCGACCAGAGAAACTGGGCCCAGTTTCACAGCCTGCGCAATCTGATCGTCTCACTCAACCTGGAAGCTGCCGAGTTGCTCGAGTTGACGCAATGGCAAAGCGATGCCCAAATTGCCGCCTTGCCGGCTGATGTGAAGACACGCGCGGCACTGAGCGATGAGTGTGCCGACGTTTTCATCTATCTTCTGTTGATCGCCGAAAAGGCAGGAATCGACATTGAAAAGGCAGCCAGGATCAAACTCGAGAAGAACGCAAGGCGTTATCCCGTCGCCAGCAGTTATGGATCGAGCCGCAAGTGTTCGTCCGGCAGCGACTAAGCCAATCGGGGTGACAGATCTTTAGGTGGTTGCGACGAGCTGCGGACCCATGTCTCGGCCCCCCCTGCTCTCGAGCGTAAAACCTGCCCCACCATCGCGCGCCAGGACCCTGACCAGAAACGGCATCACTTCCAGCAGGGTTGCCTCCAACGTCCATGGTGGGTTGACGATGAACACCCCGCTGCCGTACATGCCCAGACCACTCGCCGGCGGTGTCCCGATCCGCAGGGTAACGTTCAGCCACTTGACCCCCGGCAGTTGCTGCAGACGGCGTGGCAGCGCGTGGGCTTCGAGCTTCGTCAACTGGGGATACCAGAGCATGTACACTCCACCCGGAAAGCGTGACACGGCTTCCCTGAGCGCAACCACGGCGCGTCCGTAATCGCGCCCTTCCTCGTACGCCGGGTCGATCAGCACCAGCGCGCGTCGCGGCGGAGGCGGCAGCAGTGCCTTGAGCGCGACGAAGCCATCCGCGTGGGCGACGATGGCGCGCTTGCCGCCACCAGCCAAGCTCTCGCGCAGGCGAACGACGTCCCGACCATGCAGCTCGTAAAGCCGCAAGCTGTCCTGCGGACGCATCGTGGCCGCTGCCAGGCACGGCGAGCCGGGGTAGGTGTGCAGGTGGCCCTCGGGATTGGCCGCGCGCACCAGCTCGAGGTAGTCGGCGACGGCTGGCGGCAGGTGACGACACGGCCAGAGGCGTCCGATGCCTTCGCGATGCTCGGCGAGCTTCTGGGCTTGCAGCGAGTCGAGTGCATAACGACCGGCGCCCGCGTGCGTATCGACGTACCAGAAGGGCTTGTCCTTCTCGGTCAGGTAACGAATAAGGCGAACCAACAGCACATGTTTCAGAACGTCGGCGTGATTGCCGGCGTGGAAGGCATGACGATAGCTGAGCACAACAGGCTGCCGCTTCGCTTCCGCTCGCTATCGCGAACGCTAACCTGGCGGCAGCGTGATGCTGCCGCCGCTGCTGAACTGGTAGTCGTGAAAGATGTGTTCGGCATCCAGTAACTGCCACGTACCATCGGGCAAACGGCGCGACGTCTCTTTCAGCCGATACGCATAGTGGCCGCAGGTCCAGCAGTCAAAGTTGCGCATCTGGGTACACAGGCAGGTTTTGTCCCTGACCGCGATTCGTTTGACACCGGGATTCGCCGCCACTTCACGGTTGTAAGCGGTGATGTACGAGCAGGTGCCGTTGCTGTCGAGCAGGTATCCGTAGGCCTCGCAGTTGGGACGAATACCGTCGCCGATTGCCGGACTGCTGCTCAACATGCGCATCGGATAGCCAGTCGGCGAGATCTGGTTGACTTCGATCTGTTCCTCGGTCGCCTGAAAGTAGCGCTGCTTGACGTCCTCAGGCAGCCCGCACTCCTTCGACACCGTGAACCGTGTCGCCACTTGGACGGCGCCTGCTCCCTGCTCGAGGAAGGAAACGGCGTCGCTACCGGTGAAGATGCCGCCGGCGGGGATCAGGGGGATCTTCAACTGCTCGGTCTCGAGATAGCGATGAATCTCGGCAAAGATCGTCGCCAGGTCGTATGTCGCCCAATCCATGCCGAAACCAAGGTGACCACCGGCCAGCGGCCCTTCGACGATCACGTAGTCGGGCAAACGATTGCAGCGCGCCGTCTTGCGCAGAAAAAGCTGCAACGCGCGCAGCGAGGAGACAATGATCCCCAGTTTGGCGTCACGAAAGCGGGGATGATCCTCGATCAGCGCAAACGATCCAAGGTGCAAACCCGCAGCCAAGGTAATGCCATCAATACCGGCATCAAGCGCCGCCGACATGCGCACGCGCAGCGTCTCGCGCGGCGCATTCATCGTCAGCTTCTCCATGCAGTTGACGAAGATCAGACCATCGCCTTGCTTTGCCTCCATGGTTCTGCCGATATGCATCGCCGTCGCCTCGGCAAGCTGGTCAAGGTCGAAACGAACCATCGACTTGTCGGTGTTGGCGACGTTGAATTTGTACTGGCGCAGCTTATCCTTGACGAATTTGGCGTTAAAGCGGCGATCGGCAACCGTATTCACCATCGCGTCGGAAATGTGGCCGATGCCGCCCAGGCGCGCTGCCTCGAGCGCCAGCTCGGCGGTTGAGATATCCACCCCCATGCCGCCGATGACGATCGGGACGAGCTCCTTGTTGCCGAACTTCAGGCGAAAATCATCAACACGCTTCATCCATTTCCTTCCAGCGCCGCGGATGGGGCGGCCATCCGTGCGAGCGCAGACTGCCGCAACTCCCGAGTGTGGCATTATCGCTCATCGCAGGCGCGCGTAGAGGGACACGCGCGAGTAAATCGCGCGCCAGCGGAACGGCGCGAACAATCCGTGCGCAGCGACGGTTCCCGCGCCGTGCAAGTCGACGATCCGGCGCGTGTATGATGACCTCTTCGAAGCCCACCCTGCTGCAGTTGCCCCATGCCCGACTCGACGAGCCACGACCATCCGTCCTTTACGACAGGTGAAATCGGCATCCCCCGGCCACGACCATTCGACGCCGCCGCTTTCGAAGGCGCCATCGGTGCCTTGTTGACGGCCTGCGGCGTCGACACCGCCGGCGTTCATCTCGGGCGCACCCCGCAGCGAGTACGCGAACTCTGGCAAAACCGCTTGCTGGGAGGCTACCAGCGCGACCCGGCGAGCGAACTCGGTGAGGGATTCGCCGACTCGCGCAGCGATCTCATCGTCGTCCGCGGTATCGCCGTCCATGGCGTTTGTCCGCATCATCTCGTCCCCTTTCGCGGGCTGGCGCACGTCGCCTATCTGCCGGGCGGTCGCCTGCATGGCTTTGGCCGCATCGCGCGCATGGTCGACGCCATTGGCCATCGCTTTACGTATCAGGAATGGATGACGCGTGATATCGCCGAAGCTTTGATGGGATACGGCAAAGCCCGCGGCGCAGCCTGCGTGGTCGAAGCCGAGCAGTTGTGCCTGCTGCTCGGTGAAGACCGGCGCGGCGACGAACGCGTCGTCACCCAGACTTTCCTTGGCGAGCTGGACCGTTGCTCACAGTTGCGCAACGACTTCCTGCGCGCCATCGGTAGTGGCAGACGCCACGATTAAGCGCCTTTGCTGTGCTGCAAACTGCCTCGTCACGGTGCCGGATAGAGGACGGGAGCTCGGACGGGCCCCCTGCGTCGGCTGGGGGTCGCCGACAGCACCAGCGCCTCTCGGGGCTGTCCACGTCATCCGCTTTGGCCGTACGCCTGCTCAATCGATGAATCTTGGCGGGCGTCGTTCGCTCAATGCCGCCATCGCCTCTTCGAAGTCGGCCGAAAGCAACATCGCCGCGTTCCAGGTTGCCACATAGTTCAAGCCATCGGCAACGCTATGGTCGCGACCGTAGTTCAGCATCTCCTTGGTGCCACGAGTTGCCAGTGGAGACTTGGCGGCGATCGTCCGCGCCACGCGGCGTACGCCCTCGCGCAGTTCTTCCGGTGTTGGAAAGACCTGATTGACGAGCCCGATGCGCTGCGCCTCGCTGCCGTCGATCGTGCGCCCGGTGTATGCGAGCTCCCGCGCAACCCCATCAGCAATCAAGCGTGGCAGTCGCTGCAGCGTGCCCACGTCAGCCGTCATCCCGACGTCGACTTCACGCACCGCGAACTGGGCATCCGCTGCCGCATAACGCATGTCACAGCAGGTCACGAGATCGACTGCGCCGCCAATGCAGGCTCCCTGTATCGCCGCCAGTACCGGTTTCCGGCAACGCTCGACGGTCGTCAGACAGTTCTGCAGGTCGAGAATCAGTCGGCGCAGTACCTCGCGCCCGCGCGCCTGATCGCGATGCGAGGCCGCCGTCGCGACTCCGGCCAGCATGGCGAGATCGATACCCGCACAGAAATTGCGCCCGCAGCCGCCGAGAATCACGACGCGAACCGACGGCGTCGAGTCAGCCCATGTAAACGCCGTTCGCAGCTCGTACCACATGCTCTCGTCGATGGCGTTGGAACGCTGCGGACGATTGAGTACGATCTCGGCAATGCCTTCGCTGAGTTCGACAGTGATCGTGGTCAAAGCGGGGGCGGCATGGCTCATGTCGACGCAAATCCCAAGGGACGCTCAGGCGAGTCCGGCGGCTTCCAGTGGCGCCTGCCAGCACTTCGCCAAGCGGTTGAAGCCGGCTATCGTCGGATGCAGTTCGTTCGCCCAGTCGGCGGTCGCTAAGGTCTTGCGCCCGTCGATCAGGCGCACGCTCGGCGCCTTGGCCTTGAGTCCTTCGAGCGCCACGCGATAGCGGTCGATCAGCAGGTTGACCAAATCCTGGTGCAAGGCGCGCTTGATCTTGCACTGATCCATCGGGAACTGCAGCCACTGGCCGAGGCCGAGAAATCCTTCACCGTTTGGGCACGCGTAGTCGTAACCGTGAATGAACACCGGGGTTCCCGGCAGCTTCTTTTCAACCAGCGCGACGACGCTGAGCAGCGCATCACACACTTGCGTGAACAGTTGCTCGGGCTGGCCGCTGCGCAAGCAGGCGCTGGCCGACCCGGCACTGCTGCAATTTTGCAGCAGCAACTGCGGCAAATCGTCCTTACCCGCGAGATCGTTGCCGCCGCCCGATAAAAAAACGGCTTTCAGCGTTCGGCCGTAGCCCTTGTCGCGGTCAAGATCCTTTTCGATTTGCGCGCGGATGGGGCCGGACTGATACTCGGCAGCCTCGGCTCCGTTCTGTCCACGGACGAGGATGATGTGTTTCTGTCGGCGATTGAGGATCGCATGCAACGGGGTCGCCAGATTGTTCTCGGGGTACCAGAACCACGAGTCGCCGATTGCCAGAATGGTCGGAAACGCATTCTCCCGCTTGAGGATCGCCTCGTTCCAGACAGGGCCGTTGATCATGTCATCTCCTTCGTAGGTCTATTGGTCAGCGCCGTGTAATGTTCCCATCTGTCCAGCTTCCTTCGCAAGTGGCCGCGTGCGCCGGCGACGATTCAACGCACGCTGCCCTCTGACCAGTCACGGCAGCCGATGCGTTCGGCCAGATAATCAACCAGTACACGCACCCGTTGCGGAACATAGCGGTTTCCGGGCAAGAGCGCGTAGATGCCGAGTTCAGGCAGAAGGAAGTCGCCGAGTATCGCTTGCACGTGACCTGAGTGGATCGCCGCGGCGAGCAGAAAGTCAGGCTGAACGGTGATGCCGAGGCCGCGGATCGCTGCGGCGAGCAGGGCGTCACCATTGTTGGCACGCATCCGGCCGCGCACCGGGAACACCTCCCGCTCTCCATCTACCTGGAACGGCCACCCTTCCTGTTGTGCCGGCAGGTAGATCAGACACTCGTGGTGTGCGAGATCGGCAGGGTGCTGCGGTTCGCCATGACGCTGCAGGTATTCAGGCGCGGCGACGGCGAGCAAGCGGCCGCTGCCGATGCGGCGGGCGATGGCGAGCGGATCGAGGCGCTGCGTAATGCGGATGGCCAAGTCGAGTCCTTCCTCGATCAGGTTCACGCGCCGATCAGTGAAATCAATCTCGGTCGTCACCTCGGGATAGCGCAGGTTGAAATCGAGCAGCAGGGGTGACAGGTGGTGCAGACCGAAGCTCAACGGCACGCTGACGCGAATGACCCCGCGCGGTTCGTGGCGCTCCTCGGCGAGCTGGCTCTCGGCCGCCTCGACCAAACGGAGAATCTCGCGGCAACGTTCGAGGTAGCTCGCGCCGGCCGAAGTCAGGCTCAGACTGCGGGTACTGCGTGCGATCAGCTTGACGCCAAGGCGCGCCTCGAGCGCGGCGATCTGGCGCGTAATGACCGAACGCGCGACGTCCATCTGTCGCGCGACGGCGGCGAAACTGCCGAGTTCTGCAACCCGAACGTAGGTGCGCATGCCGTGCAGGGTATCCATGACTCCTCCGTTTGTTGTTGCCATGACAACAAGTAATTGCAGATTATCTTCTAGGCGAGCGTCAATCAGCGAACTACAGTGCGAACTCGCACGCTGACCCGCTCAGGAAACAGGAACAAGACATGCCTGCAAGCCGCTATACGCGTACCGCGATTGCTCTGCACTGGCTGATGGCCGTGCTCCTGGTCGGCCTTTTTGGCGTCGGTACCTACATGAGTGATTTGCCGGTTTCGCCACAGAAACTGAAGATCTACTCGTGGCACAAATGGGCCGGCGTCACGGCCTTCTTGCTGATCGCATTTCGGCTCGCCTGGCGGGTCGGGCATCGTCCGCCACCGCTGCCGGATTCGATGCCAGCGTGGCAACAGATGACTGCGCACGGCCTGCACCACCTGCTCTACCTGCTGATGATTGTGATTCCGCTCTCCGGCTGGCTGATGAGTT
>ERZ761603.1456-NODE-1456-length-17685-cov-16.772206_pt1 | contig 17685 bp, 12 predicted proteins | sample MGYA00511879_ERZ761603 | MGnify/ENA primary metagenome ERZ761603 (study PRJEB28899, sample SAMN02850040) | bioreactor sludge metagenome | biome: EBPR Sludge; feature: EBPR Bioreactor; material: flocular biomat | place: Australia: Thorneside Wastwater Treatment... | reverse complement strand
TTCGCCGGCTGGGTCGTCAAGTGGCACGCCAAGCCCTTCGAAGGGGTGAATGTCGGCGCGCCGCTGATCGAGATCGTCAGCGAGCGTCCGCCGCGGCTGCGCCTCAATGTACCTTCGCTGTGGCTATCTTGGTTGAAGGAAGGAACGCGCTTCGAAGTCGATATCGAAGAGACGGGCAAGCGTTACGCGGTACAGCTCAAGCAGATCAACGGTCGCGTCGATCCGGTCAGCCAGACCATCGCCGTCGAGGCGGAACTGCTCAAGAACGACCCGGATCTGCTACCCGGAATGAGCGGCACCGCGGTATTCGCCAGGCCGCAATGAGCGCCTCCGAAGGCGCTGCCGGAAACGCCGCTGACGCCGCAACTGAGCGCTCGACCAATGTAGAGACCGGCCCGGCGACTCCGCTGCAGGTCTATTTTGGTCTGGCCAGCAGCGCGCGTGCTGCCGCCAGTCTGGCCGAACTGCAGTTCCTGATCTGCAACGACAGCCGCGCGCTGCTGCCGTTCCGGCAGGCGATGCTGCTGCGCCGCGATGCCCGCGGCCATTGGCGATTGGTCTGCCACTCCGGACTGAGCGTTGTCGACGAAACCAGCCCCTACAAGCTATGGCTTGAAGCCGTCGTCACCTGGCGCGATGGCCAGGCGGCTGAGCAGGGCGAGCAGGGCGAAGAAGCTCAGGATGGGCGTCGGGCGGGGGTGATCGAAGCCGGCGAGCTGCCGGAAAGCTTGCAGGCCGATTGGCACGAGTGGCTGCCGGCCGGCCTGCTGGCCTTGCCACTGGCCGGCCCCGAGGGGCCGGTGATGGGCTGGTGGTTGTTGGCCCGCGATGAACCCTGGCAGTGGCCGGCGCCTGCTCCCGACCCGGCGCTGTGGCTGCCCGAGCTGCAGTCGGTCTATGGCCATGCGTTGTGGGCCTGGCTGCGACCGCGCCGACAGTGGCTGGCACTCAAGCTGTCGCGGCGCAAGCTGCTGGCCGGCGTGGCCCTGTTGCTGCTCCTCGGCGCCTTGCCGGTGCGGCTGTCGGTTCTGGCGCCGGCAGAAATCACGCCGATCGATCCGCAGATCGTCGCTGCGCCGATGGACGGCGTCGTCAAGCGCATCCCGGTTGCTCCGGGGGCGCAGGTGAGCAGCGACGAGGTCTTGGTCGAGTTCGACGACACCCTGTTGGTCAATCGCCGGCAGGTACTCGAGGAAGCGACGCGCACCAGCCGTGCCGACCTGCTGCAGGCCGAGCAGCAGGCTTTCGACGATCAGCACGAAAGCCGCATGGCACTCAGTGTCCTGCGCGGCAAACTGAGCGAGAAGCAGGCCGAGCTCGAAAGCATTGCCCGCCAGAGCCAACGCTTGCAGGTACGCCCGCCGGCCGCCGGGGTTTTCATCTACGGCGACCAGCTCGACTGGGCCGGCAAGCCGCTGCAGACCGGCGAGCGCATCGGTCTGCTCGCCGATCCCGAAGCGATGAACGTCACCGTCTGGGTGCCGGTTGCCGACGCCATCAACCTGCAGGCGGGCGCCGAGGTGCGCGTTTATCTGCACGTGGCGCCGCTGCACTCGCTTCCCGCCACTCTTACCGAAACCAGCTTCGCTGCCCAGCCGGGGCCGGATGGGGTGGTCAGCTACCGCATCAAGGCGCGCCTGGAAGCGCGTGAAGGCGCCAGGATCGGGCTCAAGGGGACCGCCAAGATTTACGGCGAGCGTATGCCGGTGATCTATCTGCTGCTGCGCCGGCCGCTGGCCAGCTTGCGCACCTGGTGCGGCTGTTGATGGCGGCGGGTTCGGCAAGCGCCTCGAATGCGCTGAATGTATTGAATGTGCCGCAGGCGCTGAATGGGCTGAATGCCGCCGCGCCTTCCGCGCCGCTGCCATTGCTGCGCGAGGAACTGCGGCTGCTTGCGGCCAGCCCGCAGCCGGACGGATCGCCGGCCTGGAACGTGCTCGACCCGGTTCGCAATCGCTTCTTTCGCATCGGCTGGCTGGAGTTCGAGCTCCTGTTGCGCTGGTCGATGGGCGATGCCGAAGCCATTGCCGCCGCCGTCGCTGCCGAAACCACCTTGCCGGCGAGCGGCGAAGATGTCGATGCGCTGGCGCGCTTTCTGCAGCACAACGAACTGTTGCAGCCGGGGTCCGCTACGCGCGGCGCTCGCGCTGCGGCCGGCAGTGTCGCGCCGGAATTCACGCGGCGCAGCGAGGCGCGGCGCGGCGCCTGGCTCAAGCGCGCGCTGCACAACTACCTGTTCTTTCGCGTCCCGCTGATCCATCCGCGACAGTTCCTGGTCAAGGCCGAAGCCATGACCCGCTGGCTGTTCAGGCCGTCTTTCCTGATCCTGACGGCGCTGGCCGGACTCGTCGGCGGCCTGCTCGCCGCGCGCCAGTGGGATACCGTGCTCGTCCGCCTCGGCGAGTCGTTCACCCTGCAAGGCTTCCTCGCCTTCATCCTCGCCTTGCTCTTCGCCAAATCGCTGCACGAGCTGGCGCACGCCATCACCGCCACCCGCTACGGGGTGCGCGTCGCGCATATGGGCGTGGCCATGGTCGTCCTGGCGCCGATGCTCTACACCGACACCGGCGAGAGCTGGAAAATCACCAATCACCACGCCCGCCTGCGCATCGCGGCCGCCGGCATGGCCGCCGAACTGATTCTCGCCATCTGGGCGACCCTGGCCTGGGCGATCCTGCCGGACGGTCAGCTGCGCGCGGCGATGTTCTTCCTCGCCACCACCAGCTGGGTGCTGACCTTGTTGATCAACGTCAGTCCCTTCATGCGCTTCGATGGCTATTTCATCCTCGCCGATGCCCTCGATCTGCCGAATCTGCATGAACGCAGCACGGCACTGGCCAAGCAGCGGCTGCGCCATCTGCTCTTTGGCAGCCACTCGCCCGACCCGGAACAGTTCGCTACCAGCAAGGCGCGGCTGTTGACCGTTTTCGCCGTGCTCACCTGGTTGTATCGACTGCTGATCTTCTTCGGCATCGCGCTGGCCGTTTACCATTTCTTCTTCAAGGCCCTCGGGGTCTTCCTCTTCGCTGTCGAAATTGCCTGGTTCATCGTCCTGCCGATCTGGCGCGAGCTGCGCGAATGGCCGGCCTTGCGCACGCAGATGTCATCGGCCCGCAAGGGGGGCTACGCGCTGCTGGCACTGATCGCGGCGTGGCTCGTTTTCTGGCCATGGCAAAGCGCGGTGCATGCGCCGGGCTGGGTCTTTCCGGAAGCGCAGCGCGTCATCTACAGCCCGCAGCCGGCGCGGCTGGTGGCGGTACATGTTGGCGACGGCGAGACGGTCAGCCCCGGGCAGTTGCTCTTCGAACTCGCAGCGCCGGAGCTTGACGACGAAGCGCAGCGGGCGAGCATTCTCGCCAGGGCCTATGCCCGTCAGGCCGCCGGCCTGCCGGTGCTCAACAAACGTGGCGAGGCGCAGTCGGCCAAGGCGATGCAGCAAGCGCGCGAGCTGCGCCAGCAGGCGAGGGCACAGACCCAGGCCGCCGAGCGCCTGCTGCTGACCGCGCCCTTTCGCGGCCGTCTGCGCGACCTTGCCGAAGGCCTGCATCCGGGCACCTGGGTGAACAGCGACTTGCCGCTCGGCAGAGTGGTCGACGACAGCGCCTGGCGGGCCGAGTTGCTGGTCGAAGAACAGGCCCTGGCCCGCATCGCCGTCGGCCAGTCGGTGCAACTCTACCAGCCAGCCCTGGCCAGCACCCCTTTGACCGGCCACATCGCGGCGATCGATCCGCTACGCGTCACGCGGTTGCCGCACCCGATGCTCGACGCCAATAGCGGCGGACCGATCCTCACCCATCGCGAGAATGACCACCACGTCGCGATCGCCGCGCTCTATCGCGTCAGTGTCGCGCTCGATGCGGGCGCCGAAGCAGCGGCTGCCGCCGGAGCGATTCGCCGCGGCCGCATCGAAGCCGAGCCGCAAAGCCTCTGGCAGCAATGGCTGCGGCCGCTGCTCGCGGTGCTGGTTCGCGAGAGTGGCTTCTGAGGCGTAGCGCAGAGGGCGATCAGGACTTGCTGCGCCGTGCAAATAGACCCAACAGGCCGAGGGCGCCTAGAACCAGAGCCGGACTGGCCGGCTCTGGAGTGGGGAAAGTGACGCTCTCGAAGGTGGCGGCTACGGCAGCATTGTCGAAAGCGGTGGAGCTTGTCCCGTGATAGGCCACCGGTGTCAGGAACTGCCCGTTCGGCTGCAGTCCGGTCGGCACGAAACCCGTCGTTGAATTGTCGTTGATGCACTGGAGCAATGGGTTCGCAGTGCAAGGGCCAATCGGTACGTACAGCGGCGACAGCGTATCGACCACAGCTTGACTTGTCGGAAAGGTGCCGAAAAAGCCACTGAAATTATTGATGCCAATCGCGGCGTTGATCTGATTGATGCCGTCCTGATACTCGTTGTGATCCGTTCCCAGCAGCAAGCCGCCGCCTGCCCCGTCAAGCGCAGTCGCGTAGCTCTGAATCCAGGCATCTTCTGCGGGGAAACCGCCAGCATTAGTCCAGCTTGGCGCCGACGAGATGATTCGCCCATCGACGATCAGGTTCTTGTTGCTCAGACCGTTGTACCAGGCCGCGATGTTCTGGTAGTTGGCCGTTTGGAAGGCGTTGTTATCCGAGCCGGTGACGAGGTCGTATACCCACACCTGGTCGAAGCTGGCATAGTCGTTGTACACAGCGGTATTGAGAGTCCGCTGCGTGACGTTGAAGCCGGGCAGCGCGGCAATCATCCCGGCCAGCTGCTGGCCATCAGTCACATACGTAGCCGTGCCAACAAAACCGAACAGTACATTTGTCGCGCTTGCCGTGCCGGGCAGCACGAAGCACGCGGCCAGAGCCGCCGTCGCTGTCTTGCGCATTGTCGTCGGCGCCCTGATTGCCATTCTGTCCATTGCTGTGACCTCCGTTATCAGATTTGGTGGATCGAAAAATCCGGAACATGCGCAAAGACCAAGGCAATATCCGAGCCACTATCGACACCAACGCGATAAGCCTCGGTTTTAACGAGAAAGTCGCTGGTAGCCGTGAGAACGCCCGGATCCCACTGTAAAGAAATCCGACATACCTTTCCGCGACACGGGCGAATCGCTCCCCCGAACTCACCACCGCGCCTTCTTGGCGCTTGATGTGCTGCTCATAGCGGCTCGCCAGCGCCTCGACGTCGTCCGCCGGCAGCGGCACGCACTCGCCGGCCGGGATCCCTTCGAGCCTAGCGCGCAGCCTTCACCAGCAGGTTACGAGTGCGCGGTGATCGGCTTTCAAGCCGTCGATCATTTCCCGCAGGCAGATGGTGTCCGATCCGGCCATGGACTAAATCAAGGCCGGGAAGAGGTCGTCTTCTTCGTCGGCATGATGCTCCATGGCTGCGCTGTCGAAGTGGCGCATCAGTCGGGTCGCCACCGAACGCGCCTCGACGACGCCACGGGCCAGCAGATGCGGAACGATGCGCCGCACGCTGGCGCAGTGCACCTCAATCCTGCATGGCCATCAGTTCCTTGTCGGAATAGCGCAAGCGCATGGCCAGCACCTTGGCCACCGCCTCGACCAGCTCGAACGCCAGCCGCTTGTGTTCCTCGCGGAATTTCTCCATCTGGTCACGCGGCAGGACATAGAGTTCGGTATCCACTACCGCCGTGGCGTCGTTGAAGCGCGCCATTTGCGAAAGAAAAGCCATCCCGCCGAAGAAGTCACCGCGACCGTGTGTCACGGCGTGGTGGCCGGGGAGTTCGCCAGCACTCGGCAGCGTGATGCGGACCGCGCCCTTGCGAATCAGGAATAGCTCATTGCCCTGATCTCCGAACGAGTACACCTTGCCGTCCTTGGGTACCGAGCGCCGCTCGAAAGAGGCTTCCAGGTCGATCAGCGTCTCCTCCTTGTGCTCGCTGAAGATCTCGAGATCGGCGAGTTCCAGCGGTGCGATATCGGCCTCCTGTTGCAGATCCTTGCCCAGGATCTGGTCCTCGACCCATTCGATGGCGTCGTCGAGTTCAGGGAAGATCTTGACATGCTCGCTGGTCGCCGTCAGCGCCATCTGCTCGAAGAGCTCGCCTATGTTGCGGCCATTGGGCAGCGTCTTCGAGACGTTGCTGAAGATCAGAAAGGCCTCACGTTCGATCAGCGAGTCCCTGATCTGCTCGAGCAGATGCACGGCCGTGACGTCGACCGACTGCACCCGCCGCATGTCGAGCAGGAGGTACTTGCGGGTGCCGACTTCCTGTTCGAGCGCCAGGTACAACTGATCCTTGGTCCCGAAGAAAAGGCTGCCCTGCAGCTCCAGAATGGCCGTCTGCTGCCCTTCTTTCTCGAGCACTTCCATGTCTTCACGCAGACGCACACGCTTCGAGAAGCGGCTGCCACCGTCGACCTTGCTGCGGATCACGATACTGCTCAGTTGCTCGCGGATGAACAGCAGCATGGCCAGAACGATGCCCACGCCTGAGGCTGCGATCAGGCTGTAGCCAAGGGCCACGGCGACCACCGTGAGGACCACGAAGAAGTCGAAGCGCGTCCATGGCGAATCCAGCAGGTGCAGGCTGTGGCGGTCGATCATGCGCACGCCGACGATGATCAGGATGGCCGCCAGGGAAGCGACCGGAATCCAGGCAATGAGGCTTCCCAGGGCGAGGAAGGTGATCAGCGACAGCACCCCTTCGATGACGCCGGAAATGCGCGTCTGGCCACCGCTGGTGAGGTTGACCAGGGTTGCACCCATCTGCCCCGCGCCGGGCATGCCGCCGACGCAGGCCGAGGCGATGTTGCCCGACCCCTGGGCGATCAGCTCGCGGTTCGAATCGTGGCGGCTGCGGGTCATGGTATCGAGCACGACACAGGTCTTCAGCGTGTCGATCGACAGCAGAACGCCCAGGGTCAGGGCCGTGCCGAGCAGCGCGCCGATCTGGCTGAGCTTGAGTTCGCCGATTTCGTGCCAGCGGCCGGTAATTGCCTGCAGCATGCTCGACGCGGTGCCACCGAGCGGGCCAATGATCAGCGAATTGCCGTCCATGACCAGCAGGGAGTCATCGACGGTATAGGCAATCGCAAAATAGGTGATCACCCCGCCCAGCAAACCGAGAATCGCCGCCGGAACGAGGCGCGTGAAGCGCGGCGCACCAAGCATCACGGCGATGGTGACCGCGCCAATCAACGCCGTTTGCCAGTGCCAGAGATCGGGTGAGATCAACACCCGCCACCAGGAGGAGCCATCCATGACTCCCATGAACTTTGGGATCTGGCTGCCAATGATGATCAGGCCGACGCCACTGAGGTAGCCGCTGACCACCGGAAACGGGATGTACTTGATCAAGCCGCCGACGCCGAGAAAGCCGAGCAGCAGCTGCACGATGCCGCAGACCAGACCGAGGGCAGTCAACATCAGCACGATGAAAGTGGCTGGCACACCGTTCTGCACCAGCTCGATGGCAAACGCCGAGCACACCGCCGCGGCTGGCGCACAAGGTGCCGTGATCAGGCGGTCGGTTCCACCCAGCGTCGGTGCGATCAGGCCGAGAGCGGTCGTCCCGAGAATCCCGGCCAGGGCGCCCAGGCCTGCGTATTCGGGGCCGATGGCGGCGTAGATGGTGACGCCGAAAGCGATCGCTGACGGCAGGGCGACCAGCATCGATGCCAGTCCGCCCCAGAAATCACCGACGAGCTTGTTGTCCTTGAGATTCAATGCTATTTCCATACTTTGAGGCCTTCCGCCCTAGTGGCAGAAATTGCCCTGCGGCGCACCATTGTTCTGGCTCAGGGCGAAAAAACAACGCAGCCCTGGACAACTTTGCCCGGGCTGCGTCGAGTGCTTTCAGAATGGCAGCCGCGCAGGGCCCTGGGAAAGCGAACGAGGGAGCGCAGCTGACTGCTTTTTGGAATGACAATAAAGCACGCATCGTGCCACGCCGAGCATGAGCGAGGTTCTCGCAGCGAATCAGTCACCTGGCCGTGTTCCTTCGAGCCAGAAACGACCCGTTGGGGGTGTAACAAAATGAACGCTTGCCAGCCAATGAAGCCATGAAATGCATAAATCTACCTGTTTATTCAGTTGCTTGAGAGAAACTCAGATGGCTGTTACGTGGGCGCGAAACGTTACACCGGTGCCAGCTGCGCTGGCTCAGGGTTTCCTGTGCAGCGCTTGCCGTGCCAGGCGCCGGTTGAGCGCCGGGCGTGACAGTCCGAGCAGGGTCGCGGCAATGCCCTGGTTGCCGTTGGCGCGGCGGAGAGCCTCTTCGATCATTGCCTCCTCGACTTCGTCGAGGGTCGGAAAGCGGCCGGGGATGATGACCGGCAAGCTGTCAGGTGTCGTCGGCATGGGGTAGTCGGCATGCACTTTCTGTTGCTTCTGAATGGCCTGGTGGAAGCTTTCCATGGCCAGTACCGTACCGCCTCGATGCAAGGCCATGGCGTTGAAGACCATTGCCCGCAGCTCGCGCACGTTGCCCGGGAAATGATAATTCGAGAGCAGCGTGATCAGCTCGTTCGATGGTTCGGGCGCCGGTTTCTTGATCGCCGCGGCCGCTTCGTCAAGAAAGTGTTGCACCAGTAGCGTGAGGTCTTCCGTGTGCTGGCGTAGCGGTGGGACTTCAACCTGGTGCACCGAGAGTCGAAAAAAGAGATCGGATCGGAACTGGTGCTGGCGCATCAGCTGGGCGAGATTGTGGTTGGTCGCACAGACGACGCGCGCGTCGCTGGGGCGGGCGACGTCGGATCCCAATGGGAAGTACATATGCTCTTGCAGCAGGCGCAGGAGTTTGACCTGCGAGGCCATCGACAAATCGCCAATCTCGTCGAGAAACAGGGTGCCGCCGCTGGCTTGCGCAATCAGGCCGGCGCGGTTCTCGTCGGCACCGGTGAAGGCGCCTTTGCGGTGGCCGAAGAGGGTGTCCGAAAACAGGGTGTCGTCGAGGCCGGCGACATTGACCTGCACGAACGGCCCTGGCAGAGCACTGAGTTTGTGCAGGGCATGGGCGAACATTTCCTTGCCGGCGCCGGTCTCCCCGGAGATCAACACCGGCTCAGCAGATACAGCCACCGCTTCGATGTACTGGAAGAGCGCCCGCATCTTGCGGCTGTTGGTCACGATACCGGCAAATGCCTCGCCGTGCTGCAGGCAGTCGGACAACAGATAGTGCTTGAGGGCGCCCATCTCACGGCGCAGCGACTGTACCTCCAGCGCGTGCCGAACACTTGCCACCAGCCGGCTTTCCTCGACCGGCTTGACGAGATAGTCGAAAGCGCCTTCCTTCATGCTCAGCACCGCGGTCTCGACATCCTGAGCGGCAGTCATGACGATGATCGGCAGCTGCGGGTAGATGCGGACAATCTCGGGTAGCAGTTCGTTGCCGGTGACATGCGGCATGAAGAGATCAAGAAGGATGGTACTGGCTGGCTGCCGTTCAAGCGCCGGCAGCAGTTTCCGACTGTCGTCGACGGTCTCGATTCTGGCGACGCCGGCGCTGTGCAGCACCGCCGCCGTCGCGTGCAGGACCGACGGGTCGTCATCGACGAGGAAGACCGGCCAGCTGGCCGGGGACTGCTCTTTCATTCACGCCTCCTTGATAAGCGGCAAATCGATGCTCACCGTTGTTCCAGAACTTCTGTTGGACTCGAAGCGCAATCGCCCTCCGTGCTTCTCGACAATTGACGACGAGATGGACAGACCCAGCCCGGTGCCACCATTTTCAGCCTTGGTGGTGAAAAACGGCTCACTGATCTGGGCCATGACCTCGTCACTCATGCCTGTGCCCTGATCCGCCACGCGCACGATGATCCGGCTGCCGGAACGGTTCAGCCCGGCGGTAATTCTCACCGAGCGGCTGCGATCCGGCAGTGATTCCAGGGCATTGACGATGACGTTGATGAAGACCTGCTCGAGTTGCTGGACGTTGCCTCTGACCGGTGGCAAGGCGTCCGGCAGAGCCAGTGTCAGGCAATCGCTGTACTTCCGGATGCGCGCGTCGAGCACGGTCAATGCAGCTTTCAGGATTTTCGCGATGTCGGCGACTTCGTCCATATGCCCGTGATCCTGCTTTCCCAGGTGTTTCAGATTGCCGATGATTTTCTGAATCCGCTTGGCGTTTTCACCGACGTCAGCCATGCCGCGGGAAATGGTCTCACGTGCTTGCACAAAGCTCAGGCCGGCGAGCAGGAAATCCCCTTGTTCCCGTTCGTATTCCGCAAGGATGGGCAGGGCATCCTGCCAGATGCGCGCCAACAGGGCGGCATTGGCCATGATCGCGTGGTTGGGGTTGCTGATCTCGTGGGCAATGCCTGCCGACAGCACGCCGAGCGAGGCCAGGCGCGCACTGCGGATCGCTTGCCACTGCAGTTTCCGGTTTTCGCTGATGTCGGTGATCACCACCATCACCGCAGTCATCGCCAGGCCCGCTTTTGCCGCACTGTCCGAAGCGATCGGCACCATGCGGATTTCCCACCAGGTGGCGTCGTCGGCTGTGTATTGGCAGTGTTCGATCTGACCGCTGACGAATACCTGGCGCAGCTTTTCCAGGTAAGCCTCACGAATATGTGCGGGCAGAGCCAGTTCGGAGCGCTTTTCGTCGCTACCGGCAAGCGGCTGCGGCAGCGGCCGGTTGGCGAGCAGGATTTTGGCCTGCTCATCGACGGTGAAGATCAGGTCCGGCGAATGATTGAACAAGGTGCGCAGCTTCGTTTCCGAGTCGCGCAACGCATCCTCGGCCAGCTTGTGCTCGGTGATGTCCTCACAAAAGCCGACGATACGGCTCAAGCCGTGCTCCGGCGAACGGACCGGGAAGCCACAGACGCGCAGCCAGTGCAGATTTCGCTGGCCCCGGGAACTCGGTGACACTGCCAGGATCAGCGAAAATGGCTTGCCATCCGTCTGCAGGTCGGCAATCGCTTCGCTGAGTACGCGCTGGTCTTTGGGCCCGAAGACATCAAGCAGCAGCGATGGCGCTGCACTGTCCAGTTCGATCTCGTCCCCGGCCATCTGCCGGAAGGCGGGGCCGATATACTCCAGGCGCGTTGCTTGCGCGTTGGTTGCCCAGAAGACGACGTCGACCGTTTCCGCCAGTTGGTGAAGTAGTTCCTCGCGTTCGAAGATCTTTTTTGCGAGCTGGCTGCGATTGTCCAGCTCGCGCCGACTGCGCACCAAATAGAAACTGAGCAGCGCGGTAAACAGGAGGCCGCCGATCATCACTGACCAATGCGCCTCGGTGAATGCTTCAGCGCTCCGAAAGGTATGCGTGGCGACGCAGATGACGGTCCAGCGTCGGTCGCCGACGCGAATCGTGGCCACCATCCGCGGCTGCTTCTCGTCCTGCTCGGGAAGCGAGCCGCTGGCCGTGGCGGTAGAGCCGGGCTCCAGACGGCTGGCGTAGAAGTGAAGGAACTGCGCCTCGTCAGCAGCCGTCTCGTCGCGCACCAGTACCTCGACGCCGCGTGGTTCGAGCTGCTGGATGGCGAAGTGGAGCAGTTCCTCGATGTCATAGACGCCAAGCACGAAACCCAGGGGAGCCGCTCTTCTGTGTGCGCTTGCCGGTGCATAGATCGGCAATGCGGCGTAGATGACAGACAGGCTTTCCCTTCCTGGGCGGGCCAGCGTCATGCGCCCGCTGACGGCAATCTCTGCGCTCTCCCGGGCTCGCGCGAACAGGGCCGCGAGTTCGCCGCTGGTGTTCAGGTCGAGGCCTTTCGCGAGTAGGGAGAGCGTGCGTGACGCGGCCAGGACAACGGGGATACGAACCCGTTGCTCGCTTCCGGCGACCACCGCAGTGCCTGCCACCCCGGCGCTTGCGGTCGACGTGCTGCTGCCAGCGACCGCCGGTGACAAATCCGGCTGTGCTGCAGTCTGCAGCGGTGCCCAGAGGAGGCTTGCGATATAGGGGCGACGCTGCAGGATGGCGTCGGCGAACACGCTGAACGCGCTTTCGTCGATCTCGTCGATTTCCTGCGCAGCGTAGAACAGCCCGCGAATTTCCAGCAGGGCGTCTAGTCCCTGGTCGACAACGGCGCGCACAGACTCGACGCGATCACTGGCCGCCCACTGAAATTCCTTTTGATGGCTACTTTGCAGTTCCTCGCGCACATTCCACGACGAAAAGCAGGTCAGCAAGATCCCACCGCTCGCCACGGCGTAGGCGGCGGCATATTTTCGTAGCTGGTCGAACATTGATGATCATCATAGGGGAGCTGTGAAGAATGCTGCGGCAGTGACTTGTCGGCCGCGACGGGCTGTCGGGCGGGAGCTTAGCAGAAAGAGAAAGCGGTTGCCCAATACGGGGGAGTTCGTAAATCGGCGGTGCGCGGCGATTTCCGCGCCGACCTTCGTCTCGACCATCGCACAGCCGGCAAGTCCCCCGGCGCTCTGAGGCGTGGCTTGCAAGCCACAGGGTGTAACGCTGCGCCTTTGCGTGCGACCCCTGCGTATCGGACCCAAGACATTGCTGTAGCTACAAAATACTTTTCTTCGATGGTCGCCACGGATCGTCAAGCTTCATTTTGTTGCACCCCAATATGGCCGTCGTGTGGCCCGATTGCTGTCGCCAGGTAGCTGATTGAGCGTGGGAAGTGTTGCCTAACTGGTTGATGGCACGATCTGTGCTTTATAAGCTGCGGAGAAACCGTTTGCCGTGCTCACCCGTGCCCGGCCAGCGGCGTTGTCAGCCGGATTCGCCGCGACCGATCCGGCCGTGTCGAGCATTCCTGCGGCAATCGTCGACACGAGGTGGGGAGGCAGGTCGTGGTCAAGCTTGCCATCGGCAAATAGTCCACACGAGCGCAGCGTCACGTACTACAGCAACGCCGCCCGGTAGCCACGATTTCGCCATTTGCTTTCAGCGTCAAGGTGCGCGATGTGCTGTCGCCTCGGCCGTCAGGCAAGGGCGACACCTCCGACAGTAAACGCAATTACCGAGCATTTTCACACCTGTAAAGAGGAGAAGTTAATGGACAAGAGCAAGCTGCGCCTGTTTCACACCACCCGAGAAGTGGAAATGCACTTCGATTCTTTTCTCGACACCGTTTCCCAGGGCGGCATTGCGTTTCGCTCAGCCATTGGGGCGTACCTGGATTCAGCAGGCAATGGCGATCTGGTGGCCAAGCTGCAGCAGCTCAACGAACTGGAGCACAAAGGTGACGAGCTGCGTCGCCAGGTCGAGCACGAGCTTTACACCCTGGCACTGATCCCCGACTTTCGCGGCGATGTTCTGAGCCTGCTGGAAGATCTGGACTGCCTGCTCAATGTCATGGAAGAGACGATGGTGGCGTTCGACATAGAACGGCCCGCCTTCCCTCAGGAGTTGCACGCCGACCTGCGGCAACTGGCCGAAGGCGTTTCCATGGCTGTTGAGAGCACCGTGCTCGCGTCCCGGGCTTTCCTGCGCGACATTCAATCGGTTCGCGATCACCTGCACAAGGTGATGTTTTATGAAAAGGACGCCGACCGCGCGTCTGACAAGCTGAAACGCGCCGTATTCAGGTCGTCCATGCCCCTGGCCGAAAAACTGCATCTGCGCCGCTTCATCGATGCGATCGACCATATCGCCGACGAATCCGAGGACGTCGCCGACTGGCTGGCGATCTACACCATCAAGCGCTTGGACTAAGGTCAGGGAGACGCCGAGACTATGGATCCTACGATATTCCTTTACCTCTCCAGCGGTTTGTTCCTGGGCTGGTCGCTGGGCGCCAACGATGCGGCCAACGTGTTCGGTACCGCGGTCGCTTCGCGAATGGTCAAGTTCCGCACCGCTGCGATCATCCTTACCCTGGGCGTGATTCTCGGCGCCATCGTCAGTGGCGCCGGGGCGGCTCACACCTTGTCGAAGCTCGGCTCGATCAACGCTTTGGGCGGCGCCTTCATGGTCGCTTTTTCGGCAGCAGCCGTCGTCGCCTGGATGACCATCGTCGGTCTGCCGGTCTCCACTACCCAGGCCGTGGTGGGAGCGATCATCGGCTGGAATTTTTTCACTGGCTCGGTTACCGACTACAGTGTCTTCAAGACCATTTGTGCGACCTGGATCGCCAGCCCGGTGCTCACCGGTTTCTTCAGCTACTTCATGTACAAGGGGGTCATGCGGCTGCTCGAGAAATCGCGGATTCACATCATTCGCCTGGATGCCTTGACCCGCATCGGTCTGGTCATCGCCGGCGCCTTGGGCTCCTACTCGCTGGGCGCCAACAACATCGCCAACGTGATGGGCGTGTTCATCGGCGCGAATCCGTTCCAGGATTTCCATGCGGGGGTGTTCGAGTTCTCGGGTCTGCAGCAGTTGTTTCTGCTGGGCGGGCTGGCAATCGCCGTCGGGGTTTTCAGCTACGCCAAAAGGGTGATGCTGACGGTGGGCACGTCAATCGCCCCGCTGACACCCGTCGGTGCCTTTGTGGTGATCATCGCGACTTCGCTGGTGCTGTTCCTCTTTGCCTCGGAAGGCCTGGAGTACGCCTTGGCTTCCATCGGCCTGCCGACGATCCCTCTGGTCCCGGTTTCGAGCTCGCAAGCAGTCGTCGGCGGAGTCATTGGCATCGGCCTGATCAAGAACGCCAAGAACATCAAGTGGAGCGTCGTCGGACGTATTGCGCTGGCCTGGATTCAGACTCCGGTCATCGCGGCGCTGGTCTGCTATGTCTTTCTCTTCTTCCTGCAAAACGTCTTCGGGCAGACGGTCTACAACCCGTCGGAGTACCGCCTCTCGGAACAGGCGCTGGTCCATCGCGGCGAAGCTGACGACGCCAAGGCGCTTTCCGGTGTGGTCGGCAAGAGCTTTGCGACGTCTGGCGCGCTCAAGAACGCGATCGACAAGGCTCTGCCCGATCTCGATGCCAAGGCCGTCCTGCACCTGGTCGACGACTCCCTGGTGGAGGAAATCACGGTCGATCCTGCCAAGTTCAAGGCTCTGGAAAAGCTGAACGTGATTGAACCCGTGCGCCTGGAGGCCTTGCGGACACTGAGTGGCAAGACCTTCACCTACCGCTGGGAGCTGGTTCAGGCCCTTGCCGACGCCACGCCGGAGTGGAAGCTCAAGGAGAAAACCGTCCTCAACAAGCCGTACAACAAGGAAATCCAGAAAGACCTCGACCTGGTGATGGATGCCTACGTTGCCAAGATGAAGTAGGCGGCCTGCGTGGAGATGCAGGAATGAGCAGCTTGGCGTCGGTGCCGGCCATCAGCTACGGCGAAAGCACGGCGATGGTGGCCGGCAACGAGGCAGCTGCGGCTGGCCTCGCGGCCTTGGCCCGCAAGAGCGTCGTGGCTCTGCTGGACTCCGAGCTGCCTCCGCTGCCCACCTGGAGCACTGCTATATCGTTCCTTGATGTCGCCGAGGTGGCCGAGGTGGCCGAGGTGGCCGTGGTAACGCAGGAGCTCAGTCGCCGACGTGCAATCGCCTTCGACGTCGCGCGGCACTGGCGGCGGGACGGTTACCTCTTCTCCTTCCTTGCTTTCGATGGCGCTTACGGCCACCTGCCATGGCTCCCCGGCGAACTGGATCGCGCGGGAGAGACTTTCCTGGTGGAGATTCACCCGGATAGGGCCGTCTATTTCGACGAACCGCGGCCAGTCGTGTCGGATGGCAGATCGCCGTGGGTTCGCGCATCACTGCGCTTACGCGAAAAGGTCGAGCCCACTTCCGTGGTCGCCTGGATGTCGGCTCAGCCGACGGCAGACTGGCGGCGGCTCTTGATCACGGGCGGGGGGAATCAAAAGCGCAAGCTGAGGGCCGACTACCTGACCCGGAGGGTATGGATCTGGGACGGCAAATCCGCGTCGGCTGGCCATTGGCATCTCCTGGTACGCCGTGAAATGGATGGGGAGACGCTCAGCTTCTGCCTGTCCAATGCCAAGCCTGACGCGTCCCTGCGCCAGCTGGCAGATATGCAGGAGCGCGCCATTTCGTCGAGAGCGCGCGCGAGGGTGCAAAAAGCACGCACGACCTGGCTGTGGTGATGCTTGCAACGAGCGGTGACCATCTTGCACGGTTCGCCCGTGCATCGCCGGCCCGGAGTACGCGCTGGTCATCGCCCGCCGAGCGGTAAGGATGGGATTTGGATTTGAGAGCACCCGCACGCAGTCCTCGGCTCTTGCCAGAATTGTGTGCTTGGCCCTGCGCAGACCACGACTCTGCGCAGGCGCCTTTTTTTGCTAAAGAAAAGCACGATGCTCTGACCGGATCCACTGGGGCAAGCCGGCGACTGGCGCGTCGCGGCTAGGCGATTTACGACAACGGCTGGCAGCTGACTGATCGACGCGTACTGCGTCGTGAGCGCATCGGTTTCGTCTTCTCCCGCAGAGGGCAGAAGGGCGTTTTCAGAGTCGCATGCGCGACTTCCAAGCTAAGCCTCGTCGATCCCCCGGCGCTCGCGCATCGCACGTCCAACGCGAGCCAGATCATCATCGCTCAACAAGCGTGCAGCCATCGGCAGGAGTTCCTTTTCCTCGCGCTCGATGTGGCCCTCGTAGCGAACTGCCAGCGCTTCGACATCGTCAGCGACCAGTGACACCTGCGCGCCGGCCGCGATGCTTGCGAGGAGGCCGCGCAGCTGTCGCCAACACGCTTCCAGTGCGCGGTGATCGGCTTTCAAGCAGTCGATCATTTCGCGCAGGCAGATGGCGTCGGATCCGGCCATGGACTCGATCAAGGCCGGGAAAAGGTCGTCTTCCTCATCGGCGTGATGGTGCCTGGCGGCAGTGTCGAAGTAGCGCATCACCCTGGTCGCCGCTGCACGCGCCTCGTCATCGACGCCGTGGGCCAGCAGGTGTGGAACCAGGCGCCGCAAGGTCGCGCACTGCGTTGCAATCCTGCCGTGGCAGGCCGAAAGCATTTCCAGCGGCGCCTCTGTTCCGGCGGCCGGAGGCGAAAACCCCGGAATGCTGGTAGTCACTCGGCTCGCCTCGCGCAATCCGCAGAAGACTGTGCGACTGCCTTGAGGTGGCGTGCGGTGCAGTCGCGGCCGATGGCCAGGGAGCCGACGATTGCGCCGCTGGCGTCCCTGACCAGCCCGAAGCTCAGTTCCACGTAGAGCTTGCTCCCATCCTGGTGCACCGAGCGGGTCGTGAGTACCTGGTTACGGTACTTCGTCTGACCGCTCTCGATCGCTTTGTGAAAGCCGTCCCAATGAGCTTTCCGGAGTCGCTCCGGGATGATCACGTCCAGGCTCTCGCCGAGAACTTCGGCAGCGGAATGGCCAAACACCGCTTCAGCGCCGCGATTCCAGACCCGGATCGCGCCCTGGCAGTCGGCGAAAATGATCGCATCCGGGGCCTGATCCACTATTGCCCGACAGAGATCGGGATCTGTATCCGCATACGCGGCAGTTGACTGCATCCTGGAGCTCCTTTGCACTTGGTCGAATGAGACGAACGCTGGCCCTGGTTGCTATTTGCGGCCGAGCGTCGTTACGTCGGGCACGGTGAAGGTTCCCTGCAAGGACAGGAGCTCACGGCGATGGAGGCCGGCAAGTTGCTCAACGCATTCCTGGCCTTTTTCCGTCAGTTGCACGTCCACCTGTCGTCGGTCGCTGCCGCTGGCGCTTCGCTTTACCAGTCCGGCCACCTCGCACCGAGAAATCAGCGCCACCACCCCGTGATGCTTAGCCTGTAGGCGCTCGGCGAGTTCGCCGACGGTCGCCGATTCACGCCCGGGAAAGCCCTTGATCTGGAGCATCAACAGGTACTGCAAGGGGGTTATCCCGGCCCGCTGCGTCAGATCTTCGCTGAAGCGCAGG
>ERZ761603.1455-NODE-1455-length-17698-cov-12.111999_pt1 | contig 17698 bp, 15 predicted proteins | sample MGYA00511879_ERZ761603 | MGnify/ENA primary metagenome ERZ761603 (study PRJEB28899, sample SAMN02850040) | bioreactor sludge metagenome | biome: EBPR Sludge; feature: EBPR Bioreactor; material: flocular biomat | place: Australia: Thorneside Wastwater Treatment... | reverse complement strand
CCCGCATCGACCGCATGATCAAGGGCCTGGCGAGTGGCGACGTCTGGGATGCGTTGCTCAGACTCGGTCTGCAGATAGCCGTCGCCTGATCAGTCGCGATCAGCCGCTGGGGGAGGGTCCGGAGCCAGATGTTCCCAGACGCACCGGCTGCCTTCACTGCGGACGTCGTTGAGCGCCAAGCTGTTCTTGGTTTGCGGCAGGCACTCGCCGGTGCAGTCGTCGCCGACGACAACCAAGCCCGCTGCGCCGTCGACGGTTCGCTCACCATCCCAGAAGCTGCAAGTGGCGCAGACTTTGACTTCGGCAGGTACGATCAACTTCTTTTTCATGGCATAGGCTGACGCAGGCGGTGGCAATGGGTCTACGAGTGCATTTCTTGCCGGTGGTTCCCTTGACGCTGGCGCGTCGTCGGTGACTATAATCGAGGCGTTGCAAGGAATAGAATGAGCGCATGGACATAGCGCAGTACATGCAGTCCCTTGGTCGTCAGGCGCGGGAGGCTTCGCGCCTCGTCGCGCGCGCCGACGGCAAGGCCAAGAATAACGCATTGCACGCGATAGCGGCGGCAATCCGGCGCGAGCGCGAGGCGCTGGTTGCCGCCAACCAAGCGGATCTGTCGGCTGCCCGTGACGCCGGTCTCGAGCCAGCCCTGCTCGATCGCCTGACGTTGTCGGCGAAAGGCGTCGCGGCGATGGCGGAAGGGGTCGAACAGGTCGCCGCACTGGCCGATCCGGTGGGCGAGATCAGCGATCTCAGGATCCGTCCGAGTGGCATTCAGGTGGGCAGGATGCGGGTACCGCTCGGCGTCATCGGCATCATCTATGAGGCGCGCCCGAACGTCACCGCCGACGCGGCCGCGTTGTGCCTGAAGTCCGGCAATGCGTCGATCCTGCGTGGTGGCTCCGAGGCGATCCGCAGCAATCGGGTGATCGCCGGGCTGGTTCAGGAGGGACTCGCCGCGGCCGGACTGCCGGCGAGTGCGGTACAGGTGGTAGAGACCACCGAGCGCGCGGCCGTCGGTCACCTGATCACGATGCGCGAGTACGTCGACGTGATCGTCCCGCGCGGTGGCAAGGGATTGATCTCGCGCCTGCTCGTGGAATCGCGGGTGCCGATGATCCAGCACCTCGACGGCAATTGCCACGTTTTCATTGACGACGACGCCGATCCCGAGAAGGCGCTACAGATCGTCGAGAACGCCAAGACACAACGCTACGGTACTTGCAACACGGCCGAATCGCTGTTGCTGACGCCGCTGCAGGCGGAGCGCCTGCTGTTGCCGATCGCCGCCATGCTGGCGCAGAAAGGCGTCGAGATCCGCGGTTGTCCGGCCACGGTGGCCCTGGTGCCACAAGCGAAAGCGGCGACCGAGGAGGATTATGCAGCCGAGTTCCTGGCGCCGATCATCTCGGTCAAGATCGTCGCCGGCCTCGACCAGGCGATCGAACACATCAATCACTATGGGTCGCACCACACCGACGCCATCGTCAGCGAGAACTACACGTCGGCGCTGCGCTTTCTGCGCGAGGTCGACTCGGCTTCGGTCATGGTCAATGCCTCGACCCGCTTTGCTGACGGCTTCGAGTACGGTCTTGGGGCCGAGATCGGCATTTCGACTGACAAGATTCATGCCCGCGGTCCGGTTGGTCTCGAAGGACTGACCAGCCAGAAGTGGATTGTCCTCGGTAACGGCGAAATACGTACCTAGCCGACACCATGACCGCCGCTCGCCTGACCCCATTTTTCCTCCGCAGCGCAGGACGCCCCGATTTTTCAGGAGAAGACATGAAACCCCTACTTTTTGCGGTTCTTGCCGCACTTTCCTTCAACCTCGCGGCAGCCGTCGAAGTGGCCGGCGTCAAGTTCGACGACAAGGTGCGGGTCGGCAGCAGCGAGCTGCTCGCTAACGGGGCCGGTTTGCGCAAGAAACTGCTGATCAAGGTCTATGTCATGGCCCTCTACCTGTCCGAGAAGCAAAGCGACGCCGGGGCCGTGTTCGCCAGCAAGAGTGCCAAGCGCATTGCGATCACGCTGCTGCGCGACCTGACCGCCAAGCAGTTCGTCGACGCACTCGACGAAGGACTGGCCAACAACCATTCGGAAGCCGAACTGGCCGCCTTGAAGGACCGCCTGAAGCAGTTCTCCGACACGCTGCTGGCGGTTGGCGAAGCCAAGACCGGCAGCACGATCGTCATCGACTGGCTGCCCGACAGCGGCACGCGGCTGACGATCAACGGGCAGGTCAAGGGTAAGGACATCGCCGGTGAAGATTTCTACCGCGCGCTGCTCCAGATCTGGCTCGGCAACAAACCGGTGCAGGAAGACCTGAAACAGGCCCTGCTTGGTAAGGCGGCGTGAGTCTGGCCCAGCGGCGTGCGAAGGCCGCCGACGATTACCAGGTCGTGATTGCGGCGCCGGGCTTCTGTCTCGGCGTGCAGTGCGACGAACAGGAGATTCACAGCATCCGTTTTCTGCCGCCAAGTGCCGAAGTGGTGGCGGGCAACGCGCTTGCTGCCGAAGCAGCGCGCCAGATCCGCGCTTACCTTGCCGACTCGGGTCACGTCTTCGGATTGCCGCTGCGGCCTGCCGGAACCTTGTTTCAGCGTCGCGTCTGGCAGCAGATTTCGGCCATCCCGGCAGGTCGCACACGCAGCTACGGCGAGTTGGCGGACGAGCTGCACAGCGCGCCACGCGCGGTCGGTCAGGCCTGCGGCGCCAATCCGTACCCGCTGGTCGTTCCTTGTCATCGCGTGCTCGCGCGCGGAGGGCGTCTCGGCGGCTTCGCCCATCACCATCAAGGTTTTCCGCTCGACGTCAAGCGCTGGCTGCTCGCGCATGAAGCCGGCTGACGCTGCCACCGCCGATCTCGCTGCGATCGACGCCTTTTGCGACCGCCTGTGGCTCGAGGACGGCCTCGCCAAGGCGACGCTGGCAAGCTATCGCAGCGACCTGCTGCAAATGACCCGTTGGCTCGGCGAGCAACAGCTCGGAGCGCTGGGGAGCGCTGACGAAGCGACGTTGCTGCGATTCATCGCCACTCTCGCGCGTACCCGGCGCGCTTCCTCACAAGCGCGCTGCCTGTCGACGCTGCGCCGCTTTTATCGTCATCAACGCTTATGCGGCGTCCGCGACGACGACCCCACCCTGCGCATCGGCATGCCGGGCAAACCTTCACGCCTGCCGAAGGTCGTCAGCGAGCAACAGGTGGAACGTCTGCTCGCCGCACCGGACAGCGGTACGCCGCTCGGCGAGCGCGACCGGACCATGCTCGAGACCTTGTACGCGACCGGCCTGCGCGTTTCCGAACTGGTCGGCCTCAAACTGCACGAAGTCAGCCTCGACATGGGCATCGTCCGGGTCTTCGGCAAGGGTGGCAAAGAACGCTTGGTCCCCTTGGGCGAGGAGGCCTGCGCCTGGCTGCGGCGGCATCTGGCTGCCGGCCGGCGAGTTCTGCTTGACGGGCGGCAGTGTGACGACGTTTTCGTCACCGGCCGCGGTTCGGCGATGACGCGGCAGGCGTTCTGGCAGTTGATCAAGCGCTACGCGCTGCTGGCCGGCTTCGATCCGGCACGTCTGTCGCCGCATGTGTTGCGTCACGCCTTTGCCACGCATCTTCTCAACCACGGCGCCGACCTGCGCGTCGTCCAGTTGCTGCTCGGCCACGCCGACATCTCGACGACGCAAATCTACACCCACGTTGCGCGCGAGCGGCTCAAGGCGCTGCACGCCGAACACCATCCGCGCGGCTGAGGCGCTTCCTCCTAGCCACCTGTCGGGCTTATAGCCTTCCTAAGCCGGCGAAGCCGGAACCAGATAGACGCTGCAGTTGTGGCCGTAGTAGAAACCAGTGAGTGAAGGCAACGATGACCGACATGCTGATGGATCCCTGCCGGGAGCGGGCTTGCCGGGCACTCAGCTGCGCAAGATCGGGAAGTTCGTCCGCCGTTGTGCCGACCCCTGAAGACGACAAGTCGCGTAGTCGTTGTCCTTGCCGGCGACGCCTCAGCACTTAAGTGACCGGCGTCTGGTGCTCGTATGACTTGTTGTAGTACGCAAACACCATTTTCAGATGCTCCTGCTCGGTCAATGATGAATTGACAAAAACAACACCACAGAGCAGGCGATTGCTATCTTCACGCTGCCACTTGACTTCTGCCCGCAGGGAAACCGGAGCCTGGTTGTGATAGCGATCGAGATTGCTGTGTGGTAAGCGCAGGGCAATCCGAATCGGCTCACCGCTCGTTAACGGTCGACACAGAATGAGTCGCGCGCCACCAAGGCTGATATCGTCGGTGAGGCACTCCTGGGTGCTGCCGTCGGCCGCTGTCACTGTGGTCAACAGGCCGCGCTCGAGACGCGGGTGGCTACGTTTCTCATGGGTTGTCGAACTCACGATGTGCGTCTCGCGTTTGAAAATGAAGCCCGACATCACTTCATTCAGCGCGCACGAGACATCGTGCAAGTCGTTCCCGATGACGGCCATCGCCTGCACCTTGGTCGCACTTTCGGCGAGGGTTGTGAACAGCCGCTGTAATGAGTCGTCGAGTGCCTCGATCTGCAGCATCTGTCGCTGGCTTTCGCTGGCAATGGCGTCGTTGCTGCGCGCCGCCGCAGAGACGCCTGCGGCCATTGCCGTCATCACCTGCGCGGTTTCGCCGGCAACCGCCTGCCCGGCGTGAACGCGATTGACGACCAAGGCCATGACGTCGCGCAGCTGAGTCACGCGACTCGTGATGGCACCCACGATCTCACTCACCTCGAGCGAAGACGAATGGGTGCGCTCGGCAAGTTTGCGCACCTCGTCAGCGACGACCGCAAAGCCGCGCCCTTGCTCGCCGGCACGCGCTGCTTCGATCGCCGCATTGAGGGCAAGCAGATTGGTCTGCTCGGCGATCTCGCGGATCGCCTCGATGATGTGCGTGATCTTTGTCGCCGCGGCGTTCAGGTCGCTGACTTCACCTTGGGCACGTGTTACCTCGCTGGTCGCGCGTTCGAGTGCCGAGATATTTCTGTTGACCGCATCAAGACCCGTTATTGCGCGCTCCTCAACGCCGCGCGTCGTCTTCGCCGCGACTTCGGCTTGCGCCTGCACTTGACGCGCAATCTCAGTCACGCCTCGCGTAACCGTGGCCACTTCGGTCGAACGATTTTCTTCCTGGAGCGTGGCTTCGGCGACGTTCTTCGACATGGTCGAGATCTGAAACGCTGACTGTCCCATCTGCCGGCCGCTCTCTTCGACCTTGACCAGGATATGCGAGAGTTTGTCGTGCATTGTCTTCATTGCGGCGAGTACGCTTTCAGAGGCACCCGTTGCGACTGGCACGTCATCCGCCAGATTGCCGTCAGCGATGCGGCGGGCGACGCGGACGGCGTCGCTCAGCTCGCCGCCAACCTGACGCAGGATCTGGTGGATCAAGGCGTAGCCAATCGCGCCGGTCAACACGATCGCCAACAGCGTCAGCGTCAGGCTGGCGATCATGGTCATCCGCGCCTGTCCGCGGCGTGTGCCGGCGAGATCGACGAGATCGCTCGCCAGCTTGTCCTCGACCGCTTTCAGCAGATTGATACGTTCCGTCGCCTTGGCAAACCACCCCTTGGCGTCCATTTCCAGCGCTTCCGCCTGCATTCTCTGCAGCGCGAGCTGTTTGATCCGCGCCACTTCATCAACTGCCGGCCCGCTCAGCTTGTCCGCGAAATAGGCAGTTTGCGACGGGCTGGCATAAAGTTTGAATGTCGCCAACGACGCCTCCTGAGCCGAAGAAACCGAAATGAAGCGGACTAGCATCTCGGTCGAAAAACGGTTGCTGCCGAAGACATTGGAGAGCGTCGCTCGTTCGATACCGGCAAACTCCTTGCCCCGCAATAGCGCGTCATAGGCACTCGCCAAGCGCGAAACATCGGGAACGCTGGAGACGGACGAGGTCTGCGCGACGACGGCCAACAGGCTGGCGATCGTTTTGCTGTAGTAGCCGATGGCGTCTGCACCGCCAAGGGTCAGCGCGGAAACGGCTTGACGGACGGACGGCAACTCCTGCAGGCGCTGCCGCGCTTCGCTGATCTGTCCGGCGAGCTTGTCGCCGAAGGTCAAAGCGTCGAATGTCATCAGGTGGCGATCGAGGGCGGCCATTCGACTGTCGACTTCGGTGCGCTGTACTGGTAGCTCGCCTGCAAAGTTTGCCCCCTTGCTGCCGATGAAGCCAGCGCTCATGCCGCGTTCCTTCTGCAGCTCATGGATCAACGTGCCGACTTCGGCGGCAACCTTGACCAGTTCTTCGAGAGCGGTCATGTCTCTCGCTTCTTGCAGTGCATCAAGGGCGCCGCGCAGCGCGAAGAAAGAGAGAAAAGCCAGGGGTATCAATGCCAGCGAGACCAGCTTGTATCTGAGGCGCATGCTCTGCTCCGAAAGAGTTGACGTGAAAGTTGCCTCAACAACTCACGAACCTCCCCTCGCCCGCTCGCGGGAGAAGGGTTGAGGATGAGGGAACGGTCATGGTTTTCATCGTTCGGGGGTGTCTGGAAAAACCATGACCGTTAGGGAAGTGCTGATTTAATCGGTTTTCGCCCCAGAATGGAAGCCTAACCCATTGATTGCGTTGATACCGGAATTTCGCCAACCGATTAAATCAGCGTTTCCCTTGCGAGGGTCGCAGTCAGGATAGGTACGCTTTAGATAACCGGAAATTTGATCGGATGAGCAGCCGGTCCTGAGTTTGTCACACACCTCGGGGAACAGTGGCCAGGTTGGGGCGAGCTTGCCAAGGGTTTGTATTAGTCATCGCTGCCCTTCAGGATCGCGGCGATGCTGTGCTTCTTTTTCTGACTTCCACCCAGAATCCAGCGCTCCGCACTTATCCTGAAGGCGGGGTTGGCGAGATCCTTCTCCGGGCGATAAGTAGGAAACTCAATCTGCGCGAGTCCGGCAAAGGTATCAAAAACCACACTTTGATCCAGAGGCAGAGCCTGTCTCTGGGCGAAAATGCGCATCGCGTCGCGGGTCGCTGCAAAATGGCGATTGGCCCAAACCAACATCGGAACGACCGTTTCACCACGCGAGGGATGTTCATAGCCGTGTTGGCCTAGTTTCGTTGCCTCGTGCTGTCCTGGGAGGTTTTCACCGTGGTCGGCAACGTACCATACGAGTACCGGATCGCCATCGCGTTCGGCCAGCCCGAATAGCTGACAAAGGAACTGGTCAACAGCCCGGATGGAATCATCGTAAACATCGACGACCGGACCCCCGGGTACTGAGAACAGCCGCTCAGCGTCAGGAACGCGCAACTCGTAGGGCCAGTGATTGCCAATCGTATGCACAACCACCAGGACTCTTGGTTCCTCCCGTAAGGCTCGTTCGACGATCGGTAACAAATCCCGGTCGTAGCGGCCGGTGTTCGTCGCCCAGTCAGGGTTGCCGTAATAAGCCGTGTCTGCGTCAAGCGAGTAGGGCACGCGATCCTGGTTGGAAATCCAGAAGGTTCGATACCCGGCCTCGCGAAACAGCGCGAGCAATGATCGCTCCTGATCCATGGGCGTGAGATCAAGCGGTGTTGCCCGACCGACGATCATGGGGAGAGCGACTGCGGTCAGGTTTGCGCCCGCCGTTACATCCCTGAAAGCCACCATACGCCCATCAGATTTTTCCAGGCTGCTACGCAGGCAAGGCGTCGTCTCCCGGGCATGACCAAATAGGCTCCAACGGTCTGGTCTGGCGCTTTCGCCAATGACGAGAACCAGCTTCAGCGGTGCCGAACCCGTCGCTGGCGACGTTACTGCCTGGAAACGGAACTGGCTTGCCGGCACGGAATACCTGGGACCGTGCATCTTGATCCGATAGAGGTCGAAAGCAAGCTTGACCACCTGTGCGGGGAATATCGCGTACTCGATATCGGAGAAAAGGAACGGGTTTTTGCCGTCAGTCGAACCCAGCCACTTGGCCGTATAGGGAGCAAGCTCATCAGAAGTTGCCAGCTCTGCCCAAGTGCCGGCATAGACGTTTGACATGCCTGCCAGGCCGAGCAGAAGCCAGACCCCGCGCCGCTGCCGAAGCGACTGATTGGCAACCGGAATCATCGCTGGGACGTAGCGGGAAACCAGGCAAAGATAAGCGAGCAGCCAAATGAGCGGAAAAAGCAAACCCCACCAAAAGTACCCCACGAGACCGGCAAGCTGTTCAATGCTCTCGACCGCGAGAACGGCAATCACCGCCTGCCCTGGATACTCGCCAGCGACGAAGTAGTACTGCATGGCCATGCCGCCGAAAAAAACCAGGGGAGACATGCAGAAGAAAACGCGGCGCCAGCGCGCAAAGAGTACTAACGGGGCGCTCAGCGCCGCAAGGTTGAAAGCGACAAACAGGAACAGCAAACCAACCCGGGTCAGGCTCCAGTGGCCGTCTTCCAGCCGGACAAATCCGACCACGCTGACCAGCGACGGCAGCAAGAGCCAAGCCAGTGCGAGTTTCATGGTTGCACAAGCTGCATCATGTCTGGCTTGATTACTCTGAGAACAATGCGGATCTCCCGCGCGACGTTATTTTTCTCGCGCAGCGCCGTGTTGAGTTCATCGACTGTAATTCGATCTTCTTGATAAAGGGTGGAATAAGGATCGTCGAGAATATAGTTCACGCTCTCCAGCTGGAAATCAACGTCAAGATAAAGCGCGAGCGGGCTGTTGGCGATTCCGGCGCTCTGCCACTCGCGGTTCTTGCTCTTGCTGAAAAGCTCCAGCATCTGGGGGGTAACGATACGGACATGGGTGGGATCGCCGATAAAATGGTCGTGTCGCGGGTGAGGAACCGTGACGGAAATAATCGCGTCGCTTCGGCAGACACGGTACAGTTCTTTGATAATTTCCAGAAAAACGCGGGAATCGCCACCAATGTGTTCCAGCGAGTGGTGAAAGACAACCTCTGCGACCGAGTCGGTCGCCCACGGCCAGGGTGTTTTCTCCAAGTCGTGGAGAATATCGGGAGAGCATTCCGGAAACATGTCGACATTGATATAACCGGCCATTTTGTTCATGCCACAGCCCATGTTCAGTTTCACGGTATCTCCTTGGATGGATGTCCTGGCTGCCGATTTTAGGTTGGTGTCTAGCCAGTGGCGCTATGCACGAAACGAGCGTAAGCGCGTTCGAGGCTATTCAGATTGCGCACACCATAGAGCGACAGTCCATGGCTTTCTCGGGCTGCGGCAATCTCAGCGAGCAGGCTTGGCAGTTCAGGCTCGGAGACGTCTTTCTGCCACAGACGGGAGGAGATCGGAGAGAACCCCGGCAACGCTCTTAAACCTTCGACCGTCACGGCAAATCTCGGCTGTTCAGAAGAGAGAAATTCGCTGGTCGAATGGACGGCTTCAATCTTGCCTTGATGAATGAAGACGAAACGATCGGCCAACTGCTCGACGTCGTTGAGCACATGCGAAGAAAAAAACAGGGTACGGTCCGATGCGCGATACTCGCTGAGGATTTCCACCACTTCCTGGCGCCCAATCGGATCGAGGCCGGACAGCGGCTCGTCGAGGATTAGGAAGTCCGGTTCGCAAGCGAGCGCGTGTGCCAGCGCAGTCCGTTGAGTCATGCCTTTCGAGAATGTCCTGATCCGCTTGTCGGCGACGTGCGCAATGCCGAAGCGTTGCAACCAGTGTAGGCAGTGTTCGCGCAACTTCGACGGAGCTTGCGCGAGATGGCGGCGGTGCATCCGAAGGCCCACCGAGAGCAATTCAAGCGGGCTCAGATAATCATAGAGATAAGGGTTTTCGGGCACGTAGGCGACCCCCCGGCGTGCTTCCGGTTCGTCGGCTGGCAGTCCGTTGAGTCGCACGCTTCCTGAGCTGGGCCGCTGCAGCCCGAGTATGATGCGCAAGGTCGTACTCTTGCCGGCTCCATTATTGCCGATGAAGCCGACTGTCTCGCCTTTGCCAATACTCAGGTTGACGCCGTCGAGAGCGGTTGCCGACAAGCCGAGCCAACTTTTCTTGTACTGCATGAAGACCTCTTGCAGTTCAACGACCGAGTATTTGGAAGCAGGAGCCGGATTAATCATGACGAATTCCTGGTCGGTCGCTTCTTATCCGTGGGCTTGGGACGAAAGCCCACTCTCCCATTGGGCATGATCCGAAACACGACGGTGCCCAAAGGATCCTCCGGCAGGGCGGCAAGGAACCCTGCCTCGACCAACGCCTCCAGCCGTTCCGGCACCGCCCCCTTACTCTTTTGGTAGGCGTCAACCGCCTCCTGCAGGCGAAGTATCCGTTGTTGCCGCTCGACTCGCTGCCTGAGTTGATCCTTGAGGGCGGGATCGCGTAGTTCGCCTGCCAGCACTTCGATGACTTGGCTGGCAAGGACGGGATCGTTGCCCCGTTCCAGCCAGCTGGCTGAAATTCCCAGCAGCGCTTCACGGGTACCCTCATCCTGGGCATAAGAGGCAGCGATACGTCCGTATTCGTAAGCGCCTTTGGCGTCGCCAAGGAAATGAATCTGATTGAAACCGTAGAAGAACGGCGCGTAGACGTCGGTCTTCCGGGTTTCCGTCGCCCGGCGCAGCACGGTCTGGGTAGGTTCGACGAATCCTTCCCAGGGCAGCAAGGCGGTTGCCGTCGTGTAATTGTCTTCGTGTCCCGGATTGAGGAAGGACGCATCCTCTTGCACCTTGACGAGCGCTGCCAGAGACTCTCGTGGCAAGGGTTGAGCGCCGGTCATCAAGACTCGCCAGACGGCGATGTTAGCGGCCAGATAGCGGTCTCCAGCCGCGGCGATCACCTGCAGCGGTATCGGCGCCGCCACCGAAAGCACGATCTCCGGAACCGGGAGCGGGCGTCTATAGCCATGGGCGCCCAGGAATACGGTCAAGCCCAGCAGCCCAGCGACGGATCCGAACAACAAGTCGCGATTCATCTGCCAGGGTCAGCCGCCACGGAATTTCGCCACCGCAAACGGTCATCGTGCGCCAGCAAGTCATCGGCGACTCGCCGGAAGAGGTCTCGCCAAGGCTCGCCCCGACGCCGGCGAAGCAGACGCACCGAAGGATACCAAGGCGAATCGTCGCGGTTTTCCAGCCAGCGAAAATCAACGTGCTCGTTGGACAAGATGATCCAGGTCGGCTTGTTGATGGAACCGGCAGCGTGCGCTACTGCCGTACAGGTGGTGATGACCAGATCGAGCGCGTCGATGATCGACAGCGTTTCCAGCCAGGTGGGGCAGTCGGCGGCGACGTTGTGCAGCGGACGGTCGAAAACCGCCGCTTCGTTGGAATGAATATCCTTCTGCAGACTATAAAAGCTGATGCCTTCGATCTCCCACAGGACACGCCAGTCCTCGAGGGTGGTCGAGCGCACATAATTGGCCTTGAACAGGTCGCCGCCCGACCACACGATTCCGACTTTGAGTTGCATGTCGGCCTCGAGCATCGTTTGCCATTTCGGGACACGCCCTGGTGAAGCGACTAGCGTCGGTTGTTGGTGACGCGGCGCAAGAAGGTCGACGTTGAGCAGGTAGGGCAGAGCCATCTGGTCTACCTGGTAGTCGTACCGGTAATCTTCCCAGTCGAGTCGTTCGAGATTTATTACCTCGAACGGAACCCGCTGCGCCTGAAAAAGGGTTACCAGAGGTCGCACCACAGCAAGCGTCAGGCGCTTTGGCTGCATCGCCCAAACCTCATGCAGGAGAGCGAAGAACTGAATGGAATCGCCCTGTCCTTGATCCTGGATCACCACCAGTGATTTCCCACGAAGGCTTTGTCCTTCCCACTCCGTGAAGTGGCCAGCATTCTTTCTCGCCAGTCCGCGCCAGTACGCTTTCCAGCCTTCACGGCATCGCCCGGCGCGTAATAGACTGAAACCGAGGCTGAGTTGCAGGTCCTTGTCCGCAGGTTGTTGCATGACCAGTTGCTCTAGAAGGTCAATCTCTTCTACGTTTTGCCCACAGTGATGAAGCGCGGCAGCGAGCATCTGCCGGTGATGCGCCGAATGGCTTGTCGTCTGCCACGAGATGCCATCGAGTAGATCCTTGGCTTCTTCAGGTCGGCCGAGCATGGCGAGTTGCTTGACTCGCAAGAGTCTTGAGTAGCGGTTGTTCGCTAGATCGCCCTTGGCGAGAAGTATGCGTTCGGCAAGCCAATACATGCCTCGATCGTGAAGTAGCAGCACCACCACCTGCCAGGCATCGACATCGTGACTTTTCAGCAGTACGGCTTGCTGAACGGCCGCCGCTGCGGCGGCAAAGTCCTCCTCGCGTTGCAGTTCGGCAATCGCCGTCAAGGCCTTGAAATGACGTGGAAAACAATCAAGCGCCCGACGCAGGTGGTGGAGCGCCGGTTCGTTTTTTCTCAGTATTTTCAGCGCGTCTCCCTGCAGGTAATGCAATTGCCCGTCGCGAGGAAAAGCGCTGGCGCCGCGCTTCCAGATCTCGATAGCCTGATCCAGGTTCCCCGCAAGGCGCAGGAACCATCCCCAATCGATAAAGCCCCTTCTGCCGACAGCCGCATCACCGTGTTCTCGCGCGACGTCAGCCAGAAGGCATAGAGCAGTCTCCTGATCCTGTATCTTCAACAGCTGACGAGCGAGTGCGACCGACGAAGCGGGTGCGGGTACCCTGCCGGCCTGTCGGCCTGCGACTTGCAACGTGTTGAGAACAGGGAGGACATCTCTTTCGTCGACCAGGCGGGCCAGCCACGCGATCGCTACGGCTTCGCTTTCGCTGGCGACAACGACATCGGCCCAAACGGTCCAGTCAACTGTTTCCCACTCTACGGTCGCGCAGTCGATTGCGAGTGCGGTCACCATCCATTGCGGTGCATCTGAATCCAGGCGATCGAGAATATGTTTTGCCAGCGCTGGTCGGATACCGTCACGAATCAAGCCGAGCCAGTCGTCGTCGCTCTCCTGGCGGAAGGTGCGAACGTTCGGATACCAGGCGTTTCCATTCCCAAACTCGATCCAGCGGAAATCCGGACTACGGCGCGAAAGCAGCAACCAGACCGGTTTGCCCAGCGCCGCCGCGAGATGGACCATCGAGGTATCCGTCGAAATCACCAGGTCAAGGTTATCGATAGCTGCCGCGGTATCCTCGAAGGTCGCAAACTGATCCCCGATCCAGACGTAGGGCAGGCCCTCCGGCGGACATAGCGCTTCTTTGGCACCGGCTCCCTTCTGCAGTCCAACAAAGGTTACCCCTGGCAGTCCGCTAAGTGGTGCGAAGACATTGATCGAAGCAGACCGATAATGATCGCCATCGAAATCCGGATTGCCGGCCCACGCCAGGCCGATTTTGATTCCTGGAAAAGCAGCCAGTTGGTCACGCCAACCCAATGATTTTTCACTGTTGGCGTAGAGGTAAGGAATGCTGCACGGTATGTCGGCAGGGCTCTTGATCCCAAGGAGATAAGGCAAGTCCAGCAAGAGCGTGTAATAGTCGACTTCTTCGATGGCTAGTGGTTTTACCTCGGTAGTCGATGCGCGGGGGTCGTTACGGAGTAGCGCAACAATATCCGCATAGGCAGCGAAAACGACTTTCGCTCCGAGCCGTTCCAGATCTGGAATGAAGCGTAGAAACTGGATCATGTCGCCGAGCCCCTGCTCGCTCGAGACGATCATCGTCTTCCCATCAGCCGGCTGGCCGGTCCAGCGAGGAATGCTGTCGGGGAGCGCCAATCTGTGGTAGGTCGGAATCTCCGCTCGGGCCAAGCCGTGTAGCCATCCGGTTTCGAATTTTCCCGCGGCCAGTTCGATCAGAGAAAGGTTAAGGGTTGCCGAGAGTTCGCGGTAGCCGCGTTGCAGTCCAGCCTCGTAGAGTGCTCGTGCACGCGAATAATCGCCCACAGACATCGCGATAACCGCAGCCGTCGCCCAGGTTTCAGGTCGATCAAGGGGATCGGCATCGGCTCCATAGACCAGCGGGAAGATGTCCTGCGCGACTTCTCCCAAGTCAAGCTCTGCGAGCGCCTGTAGAAGTTCGTGCGCCATGCCGCCGAAGTTCCACGCATGGGGGCCCATTTCCGCTGAGAGCAGAAGCGCCTCGAGACGCTTGCGGTTCCGATAGGTTGCGTGGATCAGCCAGCGACTGCCCGAGCTGTGCCTGGGGAGATGGTTAACGAATCGCCGTGCAACCTGCTCGGCCTCGTCACGCTTACCGAGTTCGAGCAGGGAAAGCACGTGCAGTCCAAGTAGATCGGGGTCGAAAGGCAGATAGCCGCGTAGATTTTCGGCAATGGCGACCGCTTCTGAGTAGCTCTCGAGGTGATAATAGGCGCCGGCTAGGTTGTTCCAGCAGTTGAGCAGGTCGGCGAGACCCTGTTGCGCCGATTGCTGATACGCGACGGCGGCCTCCTGCAATCGCCCCGACTGCTGCAAAGCGACACCGCGATAGTTAGCTGCGGCAGCTTCGCCTATCCCAGCCGCGTGCTGATCAAGGCGGTCGAGCGCTTCGTCATTTCGGCCCTCGTTAAGGAGGGCGATTATTGCTTGCCTGTTGCTCGACATCAGTGAGGCCCTCGAGAATTGGCCGCCTATGAGAAGTCGCGCCGACGGTAGCTGAGAACCGCGGCACCCAGCAGCATCGTCAGATAGCCGACCGCAGCGATCATTCCCTGAAAAAGCTGTTCCGTAGGTGGCCAGTAATCATAGAGAACGATCATTCTCCAATCGAGTCGCGACAGATCCGGCAGTAGCCAGCGCAGCTTTTCCAGAATCGGCAGCAGTGTAGCCTTCATTTCCAGATCAGCCGAGCGCGAGAGTGCCAGATAATCGATCATGACGCCGAGGGTCCTCGCTGCCAGGGCGAAGCCGAAGCTGGCCAGGAAGGAAAGCATGGGTGTCTCCGACAAGCTGGTCACGAAAAGGAAAAAGGCCCCGATCGTTGCCAGATCGAGAACGATGCCGAATAGAACCAGCAGATAGCCGGGACCAAACGCAGCCCGTGAAGACTGGTCATAACCCCAGTCTGCGAATTGGTTCATCAGGTACAGCGCTCCACCCCAGAGCACCACGGTCCACCCCACCAGACCGAGCACGCCGAGAAAGCGACCGAGTACATAGGCCGCGCGCGGAGCAGGGTAGGCAAGCGCAAAAGTCACCGTGCGCCGGTCAATATCCTTGGCGAACGCTTCTTGCATCCAGAAGAGGATCATCAGCAGCCCGAGGAAGCGCAAGCCCGAAAGACCCATGTCGAGAGCGACGACCAGCGGTTGCCGTAGCGAAAACGCTCCGGCCAGGAAGGCGACGGTCAACAGTAGTACTCCGAGAATGAGCAGCGCTCGCATGGCATGGCTGCGCATGCCCAAGCGCCAGCTCAACTGCGCACTGATCAGAACGGGAGAGAAGATCGCCATGGAAAACAAGATTGTGCAAGTTGACCGACGAAAAAAATGCCGGCCTCGGCCGGCATTGTCCCACAGCTCAAGATTTCAGGCGCAGCCGTCGGTCGCACTGCCCGTGGGATCTTTGACGTCAGTGGCTTGGAGAGGCGATGACAAGGTGGACGAGCCGCACCATACGGCGCCACCCCCGCCTTCGGTAGTCGACCCATAAATGGTGTTTCCTTTCAGCGATCCGCCTTGGGCGGCGAAGGCCGTTCCGGCGTCCAAGTACTTGACGTTTGTGTTTGGAGAGCAGCGGGGAATGAAGTTCGTTTTCACGAAGCTGGTGGCGGTTCCGGTGATGGTCGAGCCCTTGCCATCTTTCGAGTTATCACACGCCGTCGCCGCTGCAGCATCCAGGGGGAGGAAGGTACTGCTCACCGAGACGACGAGCGCACTACCCAGCGCGATGGCTTCAATAGTTTTTGCATGTTTCATGATCGATCTCCTCAATTCGTTCCGGTTACGGCTGGCTGCCGGCAATGGCTTGCGTGGTGATGTTCTTCACATCGGTCGCAGCACCTTTGTTTTCGGCCTTCTTCGTATATTCGCTGAATTGCGGAATGGCGATGGCCGCGAGGATGCCGATGATCGCGACGACGATCATCAGCTCGATCAGGGTGAAACCCTTCTGTAGCTTTTTCATTACCAAGTCCTCCTTCATGAGAGCCAACGGAAAATCCGTTGATGTACACCTAACAAATTCTGTGCCAGCTCTCAGCTAGGGGGACGAAGCCGCAATCGCCTGCGTGGTAATGTTGCGCACGTCGGTCGCTGCGGCCTTGTCTTCGCTCCGGCGAACCGAACTTTCGTACGTCGGGATCGCGATCGCTGCCAAAATGCCGATAATGGCGATCACGATCAGTAGTTCGATCAGTGTAAACCCTTTGATCTTCATGCTTTCCTCCCCGAATTGTCCTTTTGCCTGGGGCGGAAGCTAAAACCGTACCCGCTGCCCACAAGGATAATCGGCAAAGTGTGAGCCGAAAAGGGCGGTGGGAGTGACAATCTTTGTCACTTTATTGCGCACAATGTCACACTTTGCGCCGCCTGCGCGGCAGCCAGTGCGGTTTTCCCTTGAAAGAAATGCACTACGCTCGCTTGTGCAAGCGTGCTGCGCCGGTCCGTGTCTTCGCTCGTGACCCGAGCTCGAGCGAGTCGATCGACGGCGTGAAGAGGAGGGTCGGGTGTTGATCAACGCCGCCGGGCTAGGCCAGGGCGTTGTGCTGTGCAATCAAGTTCAGGACGTGGGGCGTGGCGGCTTATCCAGCGCGTCCTCGTTGCGGCTGCGCTCGCGGACAGCAATCGCGAACGACGAGAGGTCAAGTCCGACCTCTGAGAATTGGGCGCGCAGGGCGGCAGAAGCATCTTGCAGACGCGTGCGCGTTTCGGCCTCGCCGGCGGTCAGCGCGAGTACGATCTGCTGCCCCTGAACCTGCAGGCGAGCTTCGATTTCGCCCAGCGTAGGCAGTGTCAGACTGAGCCGGGTCTGCCATCGCTCGTTGCTGGCGTCCGTGGCTTGGTCACGACGCTGGCCGGAATCCTCGATCTGCCATTCCATTGGCTGCCCAGGCCAGACCTGGCCCTGCCAGACGAAATTCTGCGTCGCGAAGGCTTCGAGCTGCTGCTGCACCAGCGCCTGCGCCTGCGGCGCGACGGGTTCGGCGGTCGCGCTCGGCGTCGTCGAGGCGGGAGTGGCGAGTGCGTCCTGCCGGGTTCCGGTTCCGCGTGCGACAGCAAAGGTTTCTTCGCCTTGGGCCAGTCTCGCGAGCGGTTTGCTGTCAAAATCGGCCGGAGACTGCGGGCTGCCGCCGATTTGAGCAGGCTGCGCCGCTGGGCGGGCGCTGTTCTCGCGCGTTGCGGTCTGTTCTGGCGCGGAGTCTGCTGTCAGCGCCGAGCTATCGACCAGGCTGGCCGGGGCCGCTCCGCTGTAGGCAGCAGGCGGCACTTGCGGCGGCAATTTTCCCTGTGGTTCCTGCAGTAACTGGGCCTTGCTGTAGCGCCCCTCGACCCAGTCGGCCTGGTGCGATTCATAGAACATGCCGCTCTCGACGATCGCTTGCTGCAGCAGCGGCTGCAGTTCGCGCCCGCTGAGCGGTGGCTTGGCGGAGATTGGCTGATTGCCGTTGAGTGGCAGTGCGCCGCCGCTCGTGTTGACGTCGCGCGAGCCGGCGAGCAGTGTGCCGATCAACTGACCGGTTCGACTGAGATTGGTCGCCGCTGCTTCGCCTCCGGTGAGGCTGCCGGTTCCCTGGCGGGCGACGACGGCGAGCGTCAGCTTGCCATCGCTTTCCGCCACTTCGAGTTCGAGGACGTCACCGCTCTTGGCGGCAAAGGGCAGGGCGAGCGTGA
>ERZ761603.1454-NODE-1454-length-17703-cov-22.062273_pt1 | contig 17703 bp, 30 predicted proteins | sample MGYA00511879_ERZ761603 | MGnify/ENA primary metagenome ERZ761603 (study PRJEB28899, sample SAMN02850040) | bioreactor sludge metagenome | biome: EBPR Sludge; feature: EBPR Bioreactor; material: flocular biomat | place: Australia: Thorneside Wastwater Treatment... | reverse complement strand
GGAGCGGCGCGTCGGGCCGGGCGGGAACAGTCGGACCGGCTGCCGGGCGGCTCGGTCGAGCGGGGCGGGAGGCGACCGCGCCGCGGGTCGTACTGCGGCAGGGCGAGCGTCTTGAGGCGCTTGCAGATCGTGCGGAGACTCATCGTCACCGGCATCCGGACGGCGATCTGTCTGCTCGTCAGGCCGCTCGCGCGGAGCCGCAGGAGGGTGGCGTCCAGCTCCGGCGTCCAGCGGATGGCGGCGACCATCAGGAGACCTCCCGGCGGGCACGGTCGCTGGCGAGGTTGCAGTCGGGGTAAAGCGTGTTCATGGTCAATCTCCTTTCGGGGTGCGCGGGCGCCGCTGCGCGCCCGGCGGATTCAGCACCTGCCCGTGCGCCCAGTGCGCCCCGGCGATCGCCGCGCAGGCGATCGTCACCGGCATCAGCACCTGGCGCCAGCAGCGCCACAGCGCGGTATTCAGCCGCACGTCAGGCGCGTCGGCGATCAAGGGGTGGGCGGCGCGTTGTTCTGCGGGGGTCATCAGTCTTGCTCCTCGTGAAAAAACATTCAAAAAAGGTCTGGCTGGGCCGGGCCGGAGTCATCCGCTCGGGTACAGATCCCCTCGATCGCCCGGCTGGTGATCGGCGCGAATTGAAGCCCGATCTCGTAGATCGCCTGCCGTCCGGAAAACCGCTCGACCCGGGTCAGCCGGTCGTACATCGCGCGTATCGCCCGCGCGCGCAGCTCGGCGCGAGCCGCCTTGCAGACCGGTACCGACAGCGCCTCACCGCCAAAGCGCGCCGCCAGGGCCACCATCGCCGGATCGCCGATCAATTCAGCGAGTTCTGCCCAGCGCCGGGCGCCGGCCGGGTTCGCGTCCGGGTGTCTGGGCACCATGATCTGCACCCCCGGCCGCTCGTTCAGCAGCGTGCACGCCGCCGGCGCCCCGATCGTCGCGATCAACGCATGCGCCGTGTACGGCAGCAGGCCGCGGACGGCCTCGCAGTCATCAGGCGTCAGCCGCAACAGGCTCACGGTGCTTCGATCTTCTGATGTGAGTCACCAGCGCCACCACGATGCGCCGCAACTCGAACTCGTCGCACATCGGCAACGGCTTGTCGATCGCCGTCGCGCCCAGACCCGCCATCTGCCGAGCGATCCCCTCCACATACGCCACCTGCTGCCCATGCGCCACGCCGGTCGAGCGCATCAACATGAGGATCTTGCGCAGCAACGGCTGCCGGGAAACGGTGGCGCGATCGATGAAGGTCCACTCGTGCCCCCGCCGTGCCGGCAGCGGCTGGCCATCCGCCCCCTGCGGGACAAAGCCGATGCGCCGCAGATGGGCCAACGCCGTGCGCAGCCGCGGCAGCGACAACTGCGTCGACGACTGCACCTGGAACGCCTGCTGCAGGTACGCGCGCCAGGCGTCTTCGCTCATCTGGATTTCGCGACGGCCGACGTGGATCAGCCGAATCAGCACCGCTCGTTCCCTGGTCGCATCCGCTTTCCCATCCGGCACCGCCGGCACCGCCGTCCCTCTTTTCGTGCTCATACGTAAGCCGACCGGATATTGACTTCGTTCCGCAGCCGCTTGACCGCGCGAAAACGCACCGCATGCGGCGCCATCTCCCGCGTTTGCAAGTACGGCGCCAGCCGTACGACGCGCGGCAGCCCCACCTGGCGCACCTCCAGGCGGCCGAGCCCCGGCAGCCTGACCGACTCATGATCGGCCAGCGCCTCGGCCATCACCTCGACCGCCGTCTCCAGGGCCTCTTTGACCTTCGCCTCGGGTTGCTCGGTCACCTGCGCGACGATGGCAATCAGATCCGTCAGCTTCATACGGCCTCCCGCGCGCACAGTTCCACCTCGAACGGCGTCACCACAAAATCTTCGATCTGGCTGATGCGGATCCCCGGCACGCCGACCACCGCCGTCGGTTCGTTGAGAATCGCCTCTCTGTTGATCTCTTCCTTGAGGCGGATAAACCGCGAGAGTCCGAGGCTCCTCAACGAGAACATCACCGCGTCCTCGCCGGTGATGCGCACGCTCGGCGGCCGCGTGCGCCACTGCACTTCCCCGGTGGTGAACTGGTGCGTCTTCACCTTGCCGTTCGCCGTGAGTTCCAGACGATTGGCCTCGCAGAACGCCTGTACGCCGCGCTGCGCTTCCTCGATCCGCCGCCGGGCGGGCTCGGCGCGCTGTTCGAACTCCTCCTTGAGGCGTGCCAGCGTGGTGTTCATCTCGACTTCGATGAGGCGGATTTCCCGGCTGTCGATGCCGATGCCGGCGATCAGCTCGGCAACGTCATCGCGGGTCTGCGGCACGGTCGGCGCCGCGACGGATTTCAAACGGGTCTTGCTCTTGGTGGCCATAGGGGCTCCTGTGTGGTGGTTCATGGATTCGGAGATGCCGCGAGTACGTGGCGGGGACGGACCCCGTCGCTCATGGGAGGTCATGATTCCCTCCGGCGCGCCTTGTCCCAGGCGGCGCGCCACGGCCGATGCAGGTAGCAGCGCAGCGCCACGGCGTGCCAGAAGGCCGACCACAGCCGCCAGAACGCGAGCCAGCCATGCACCATCAGGCCACCGCCCAGGCCCACGGCGATCAACAACGCCAGCGCCAGCAGCGGCATCCCGCCGGCGCCCTCGGGCACGATCAGCCCCGCCATTGCTGTTCCTCCCATTCGATGCGCGTGCCGTAGCGCTTCGCGAACCAGGTGTAGCGGTAAAAATCTTCGTCGGTCCGGCGCTCACGCCAGGCGCAGTCGCCGGCGAACAGTCGCCAGAGAAACGGCGTGCTCTCGACCCTAATCACCGTATCGTTCCGTTCGATCCGCACCTCGAGAATCTTGATCGAGAGGCCGATCAACCAGGTCGCCGCGTGCAGCAGCTGGTCGAGTCGCCGGCTCAGCGCGAGCATGTTCTCGGCGCGCACCTTGTCGATCGCGCGTTGCGCCGCCCGCAGCGCCGCCTGACCCTCCGGCGTCTCGCCCTTCGCCAGCCGCTGCCCCTTCATGGGTATGCTTTCCATCTCAGTGTTCCTTCGCGTAAATGTTGAAGCCGTGCTCGCCGTCGATTTCCCTGGCCACCCCGTGCATTTCCCGCACCGCACGCCGCAGCGCCGCCTTCCACATTGGGTCCGGGAACTTGTTCTTCAGGTAATCGAGGGACGCGGCCAAGTCGGCCAGATTCGCCACGTCGGCGCGCGCGATCGGCGCCGGGCCGGGGGGTGGGCAGCAGGTTGCCCCGCTCATGGCATCGACTCCCGCACCGTCCGTACCAGGTCCGCCGTCACGCGCGGTGCGCCGAGCAGCGCCGCCTGGTTGATCGCCGCGGTCAGCAGGTTGTTGGCCACCAGGGGGTGCGTCAGAGAAATCACCTGCGTGTCTGCAGCGCCGGCACCGACGCGTTGCTTGAGGGTCAGCGCCTGCATCAGCGCGTCGACGGCTGCCGGCTCGACGATCGCCGACAGGTCGAGACCCACGGCCGTAAACCGGTGCTGCAGGTACTCACCGAGTGCCGTGTCGAGCGGCGGCAGCCAGACGATCTGGCAGCGCTGCGCCACCTCCCGCACGGCCGCCCGCCGCTCGTCGAGCTTGTCGCGCAATTCCGGCTGACCGAGCAGCAGCACCGAGACCAGCCGGCGCATCCCGTCCTTGAGTTCCAGGAAACGCTTCAAATGCTTGAGGGTCGGCAGGGCCAGACCATGCGCCTCCTCGATCACCAGCAGATGCTGCATCCCCACCCGGCTGCTGGCCGTGAGGGCCTCATGCACCTGGCGAAAACGCGCTTCCGGGCTGCGCTTGGGTGCCTCGCCGCTGGCAACCGCATGCAGCATCGCCTCCGCGATGTGGTCACTCCGGAGTGTCTTGCCTTTCTTGTCGCTATCCTCCATCGCCAGCACGTACGGCTGGATCAGCCGGACCGGCCGACACTCCAGGCGCAGGCGTTCTTCCAGCTCCTCGCGCAGGGTGCTTTTTCCCGCCCCCGATTCGCCGATCACCGCAAGAAACTTCGTGTTCCCGATGGCCACCTGCCACATGGCTTCGCGCACCGTGCGAATCGCCCGGCTCAAATACACTTCGCTCGCCTGTTGTGGATCGTCGAACGGGTCCCTGAAAATGCTGAACTTGCGGCGTGCGGCCTCGCTCAGCGTCTGTTTACGGAGTAACATTTCGCTCTCAACCTCCTTCGGTTGTGCAGTAGTCCCCGACGGCGCCGCGTGTCCGCGCGGTGCCGTCTCTTGCGCCGGCCATTCCGGCAACTTCTCCCGCGCGTCGGCCAGCGCCGGCGCATCGGATTCCAGGAACAGGTCGTTCAACGCCTCGACCGGGACCCGCAATTTCGTCAGCACCGCGCAGACCTGCGAGCGCAGATCGCGCCGCTTGATCGTCCGTGGGTACTGGTTGTGTCGGATCAGCAGGCTGATCGCCGCCGTCGACAAGCGCATCTCGCCCGCCAGCGTCGCTTGCGAAATCCCCTGCCGGCGCAACACCTCCCCGAGAATCAGCATGCCGCTCGCTCCTCTCGCTCGCCGCCGGACAGCTTCGCCTGCCACTGGGTGGCCAGACTCCGGAATTGCGTTTCACTGATCCCGCCGGCAAAGCGCTGCGTGATCCACGCGTAGTGTTCCGGCTGCCAGTCTTCCTCCAGCAGTTGCTGCATGCGCAGGCAAGCGGTCGTGGCCGACATCAGCGATTCGCTGGCGGGCGTCCCCACGTCGATCGCCGTACCCGCCAGCGGCAGATACGCCGGGATGGCCACCTGGCGCACGTCGGCAAAGGTGTCGATCTGCCCGTCAAAGGCGACGCCGCGCGTGCCGCCCTTGCCCTTGCGCGTCTTGGCGATCTCCAGGGGATCGTCGGAACCCCAGGCCGCGCGCAACGCCCGCTTGCGCTCGACATCGATGAAGGTGTCGCCCGCCGACTTGAACGCTTCATTGATGACCGCCGCCGTCTCGTAGAATCCGAAAGCGGTCTTCGGAATCGGCGATCGCCGGTAACGCAGCTCCTTGCCCTCGGCGTTCACCGCCAGCACATCGATATCCGGCGCCGTGTAGGGGCTGGTGACGACCATCACGCGCTCCCCATTGGCCGCGCCAGGAATGCCGGCCACGGAATACGTTTCCTGCGAGTGCCCCGGCACCGCGAAGGTGATCTGCAGATAGACGTCAACGAGGCGCGACACGGGTTCGGCAAACACCAGCGCGCGCGTCACCTCCGGACCCCCCTCGATCAACCGCAAGGCGCCAGGAAACTGGCTGATCTTCATCCAGCCCGCAAAGCGCGTCAGTTGGGTGCGCGTATGCACGGCCCGCGACTGGAACGCCGCGCTCCACAGATTCGCCAGTTCGTTCAGGTGCTCGAAATCCCGCACGCGCTGCGCGTGCAGCCGACCCTCGAACTGGTGCTCGATGTGGTTGTGCATCGACTCCACGGCACCCTTGGCACGCGGGTTCTTGGTCTTGTGTACCCGCACCTCGATATCCAGGGCGCGCGACAAACTGCGGAACACCTGTGAGGACTGCGCACTGCCCGGGTCCACCTGCAGGATTTTCGGCACCCCGTAGAACGGCAGCCCGTGCCGCGGGTGAAACGCCGGGATCAGGAAGTCGAGCAGGTTCCTGGCGGATTCGTGCCCGGCCAGGTATTGCAGCCAGAACGCCCCCGTGCAGTGATCCACCACCAGGTAGCGCTGCACGCGCAACTGCGCGACGCGTTCGAAGTTGTGCGGCTTGTTCTTGTTGAACGCCGCCTCTTCGCAGATCTCGATGCCGCCGGAGCTTAAGTAGAACAGCACGCAGGTCGACACGTCCATCTGCCAGACATGGTTCGGGTGCAGCGACTGCAGCGCGAACGCCGGGGTCTGGCGCATCATCTGCTCGGTGTGGCAGCCGATCTGGCGCATCGCCCGCGCGATCGTGCTGCGATGTGCCGTGGTGTGCGCGACCTCACCGGTCTCGGGGTCGGGTACCGCGTTGGCGTTGGCAATCTCGCGCACCATCTCCAGCGTCGGCAACACCTTGCCCGTCTCGCGCGCGCCGGCAATCTGTATCGCCGCCATCTGGCGCACCTGGGCTTCGGTCAGCGCCTTCAAACGGCCGGCATCCGATCGGCGCTTGCGTGTCGACCCATAGCCCGCCTCGCGGATCCAGCGCCAGAGCGTCTGTACAGAGACGCCGAGCGTCTCGGCCATCGACTGCACCCGCGGCGTACCCTGGCCGTGCGGCAACGCCGGCAATTCGGCGGCAAGCTGCAGGACCAGGGGCAACTGCAACTGGCTGGGCGGCATGATCATCACTCCTCCCTGGGCCTATTGAATGTCGGTCGGCTGCCGGGTCCAACTCGGCGTGATGATTTCGGCGAAATCGACGGTGATGTGGTGGCGGACGTAGAGCGCCGACACTTGCTGCGCCAGCCAGACTGCCGTCTCCTCGGCCAAGGCGCCCTCGGCCTCGCCCTGTTCCCAGCAGGCGGACAGCACCGCACCGAAGTGATTCACGTGGGTGATCACCGCCATCGCCGCCGCGTGCAGTGCCTGCAGCCGGGCCTGTTGCTGTTCAGCCGCCTCCTGCCGGGCCTGATCCGGCGTAAAGCGCGTGCGCGCCACCTTCTCTTCACGCAGCGCGCTGTTGTCTTCCTGCACGGACTGGATCACCGCATCCTTGGCTTCCAGGGTTTTCCTGGCCTCGCGCAGGCTCTTTTTCAGTTCGGAGACGCTCATCCGCTCGACGGCATCGAGCTGCTCCGGGTGGGCCGCCAGGTCATCCAGCGTGCTGTCGTCCAACAGCGCGAGTTCATAGACTTTCGAGCGGTCGAGATTCAGCAAGGGCTTGCGGTGGGCGTGTCCGAGGAACTTCAACGCCACTTCCGCCAGCCGGTGGGCAGTCGCCGGCGACAGGCCGATCGCCGCAATGGCCTGCCCGTAGCGGCCGCGCCCGAGTTCGCGAAAGCAGCACACCGCCCGCCCGATTTCCAGCAGGTCTTCCACGCTGCGTTGCACGACCTGCCGCACCTGCATCACCAACTGATCGAACGTCGTGTCCTGATAGCCAAACCGTTCGAGCACACGCCGCGTTTCCCTCACCTCGGCGGCCTGCAGTTCCAGCGCCTCGACGCCGATCGGCACCAGATCACCGCCGCTTTGCCCTTTGTTTTCCATTTTCTTGTCCCTGGGATAATGAAATTGCTCAACCGGGCAGGCGCGTATAGCGCTGATCGATTTCGGAAACCTTCGCCTGCGCCTGGCGCAAGCCGTATGAAAATTGCACCGCGATCTGCACCGGTTCCGGTCCCAGACGCCAGATCCTGGCCGCGTCCTGCACCGCCCAGCCCTTGTGCGCCAGGGCGTGCAGATCGCGGTGCACCAGTGATTCGAGGGCGCCCACGTCGGCGGCGATGTCGCACAGCCGGCGGCCGAACACCTCATGCCCGGCCAGCGCGCGGATCACGTCAAGGAGCCGCAGTTGGGCGGCGTTGTGCGTGGCCTCGTTCATGCCGCGTCTCCCAGCGTCACCGCTTCGAGTACCCCGCTGCCGTCACCGGGGTACTTGCCCGGCCACAGCGTGTCGAGCGGCAGGCCGGTGGCCGTACTGATCGCCGTGGCAATGCGCCGGCTGGTCGTGATGCCGGCCACCACGTAGCCGACCGTCACTTTCGAGACCTGGCATTGCCGAGCGATGTCGGCCTGCGAAGTTCTCGCCTTCTTGAGGGCGCACTGGATATCAGCGGGATTCATTGCGATTTGCTATCCTGTAGTTCGGCTAATTGATAAGGCGAACAGGTACCCATGAAACTACTCAACCCGACGATGACCGTGACCAACCTGGAGGGACCGCACTGGCTGGTCAGCTTCGAGCACTGGTTCAACGACGAGGAGCACGTCGTGTTGTCGGTCAAGGTCATGAAGTCATCCCACCCTCTGGTACAGATTGAGAAGGAAGCGTTTGATCGGGCAACGGAGTTGCTACAGATCGTTTCGCGCAGCATCGATTAGCGCAGGCAAAGCGTTCTTTGATATCGAGCAGTCGGGTGATGTTGACCAATGGCATGCCGCATTCACGGCAGATCACAGGGGAAGTAGGGTCAAGTCCGTAAGCAGTGCCGATCGGCGGGGCATCAGCAGCCATGCCGTATCCGTTCTCACACATCCACGACTTCAGAGATGCGTAGGTCCCGAAGACGAGCCTGTCGAGCCGACTGAAGAATCTTCTGGCACTGGCCTCGCGGGCGAAGTGGCCTGGACGTAACGGACGGGTTCTTTTGACGAGGGGGGATGTCATGCGACCTCCTGGAAGGGGTGAGATTGAAAGCGGATGGGGTCGAGGCGTAGCTCGGGGTAACGGCCCGGCCAGGTGGTGGCCGGGTCCAGGCCGGTGAGTTCGCAGATTCGGCGGGCGATGCGGAGGCTGCGAAAACGGCCGTGGATCACGTAATGAACAGAATTCCGGCGAACGCCGAGGGAGGTAGCAACAGCCGCTTGGCTTGATCCTTTCATCTTCAGCGTGGCAGTGATGAGTTCGGGGTGCATGTGAAGCCGCCAATGTGTTGTTATGTGAACATGTTCAATTAACTTATTAGGCGAATTCTATGTTCCCGTTTGGCACTCTGTCAAGTGCTATTCGGAGATTTCTATGACTGAGTTGGATAAATCCGCAATCGGTGCTCGTATCCGGCAGGTGCGAGGGGACATGACGCAGAAAGAGTTCTCTGATCGCCTGGGCATAGGCAGAACATCGGTAGTGCGATATGAGGCTGGCGAGAGATCTCCAGACGCTGACTTCATCACCAAGGCATACGCGGTGCTTGGAGTGGACGCGATCTGGTTGTTGACGGGAATCGGCTCAGGCCCGCCCGCACTCACCCCCGAAGAATCCGCGCTCCTCGACAACTTTCGCCACTCGCCGCCGGCGGCGCGGGCGGCATTGCGGGCGACGAGCGATGCGCTCGCGCAACGAGGAAAACACGACGGTGAGGCCGACTGCGCGTGAGAAAATTACGGCCGGCTAGCCTGAGATGTGCGGGTCTCTCCGATGGGCCGTTTATAAACGCGCCTAGGCCACCACACGGGCTACTCGCATGCCCGATCCCAAGTCTTTAAAACTCCCAAATGGAAACCTGATGAAAACCTATCTCTTGCTGGTTCTCATCGCGATCACCCTGGTGACCGGATGTGCGTCGTCAAAAATCTCCTCCCTACCGGTTTCCGCTCAAAGGCAGCAGCAGCAGGTCGTCAAGGTGATCGCTTTCGCTCCAGGAGGTGGCTTGCTGTCGGATGCGGTCGGGGTCGAACTGGCGAACCTCGGATTCACCATCATTGACTCCTCTACCACCTCGAACATGATGGTGCGCATGAACATGAACGAGGTACAGATCAGCCGCCCAGATTCATTGTTGAAATTCAAGGAACAAGGAATAGACGCGATTCTGGTAGTACGGGCGGCAGGTGGATATGATTTCCAGCCGCAAAGCGCCAGCGCACGCATGAACAGCACGCACAATGGGCAAGTTCTCGCGGGGGTGACTTGGCAAAACGGGTTTGGAGGAATGGCCGGCTCGCCAGCCGACCGAATCATGCGCAAGGGATTGACCGACGCGGCCGCAGAAATCGCCGCGGCCATCGCTTCGCGTATCAGCACATCACCGCAGGAATCTTCCGTTGTTCAGCCTGCCAAGCCAATAGTCCCTCTTGCCGTCACGACCGCTGACGCGGTGGTTACCACGGATGCCGAAACGGCGAAGGTCGTTCAATTCCTGTCTGATACCGGTTTCCCCCTGGTCGGCCAGCCCGTTCCATTCAAGCAAAAAGGCAACCTCACCTTCTACGAGGCAAGAGGTACAGGGGGCAGGTTGACTCAAGTGGTGTGTGAGGCCGGCGTATGCAGGTTGAGAACCGTTTACGATTGATCCCGAAAGCAAGGCTCAAGCCTGCCGCCGGGGTTGCTTTTGACGTTTTGGTGGCTTGGGTGTACGGCTGGAAGGGGTCGCCACATTTTCGCGTTATTGAACAGGGCGGGATAAAGGGTCATGACAAAGCCTTTCGCGCTTCAGCCCCGCCCACGCCGCGGCTGAGCTGCGCATCGCGGCCGCAGCAATGTCGCTGGCTGGACGCTTGGCCCAGGCCAGGGGATCCTTGGGTCCCATCACGCCATCTGCGTCCGCAGGAATATCAGCGTGGCAGAGGCGTTTCGCTTTGCCCCGGCATTCCGGGGCGTCGTTGCGCCATGACGATGTTGCTCGCCAGTACCAAGCCATTGCGCTCTGCCGACTGGTCCCACCCATTGCCAGGCAGTGGGCCGTTCGGGATTGCTGCGTTGATCTCGTCCCAGCACTTCTGGCGCTCGTCTTGCCGGATAGCCTCCCACACACGGCCAAATTTCCCCGAGAGGTACGCCACCGAGAACCATGCCCAAATCCAGCGTGTCAGTGGCCCCACGCGCTCAACCTTCGGAGTCCATCGGAAGGGCGGTGCAATCTCAAACATCACGACCATGTGGCTGCCCTTTCTCTGTCTCCGATTTGTGGGGGTGTTGGTTCAATCATGGCAAAGCCTTTCGCGCTTCAGCCCCGCCCACGCCGCGGCTGAGCTGCGCATCGCGGCCGCCGCGCTGGCCGTGCACATAGTCCATGGCTTCGTTGGGCCGCAGGCGGTCGCCGATGCGGTCTCTGCTCTGAGCCGATCTCAACGCGGGATAGTGCTTGGCTACATAGGCATCGATGGCGGCCTGATGAGTTTCTCCGCCCGCAAAGCGGGTGATCAATGCCGTCACTGCCCGCACCCATCCTTCGCAGTAGATGTCGGCCCGGCGGGTTTTGTTGGCGGGATGGCAGCGGGTCAGGCGGGATTTGATGTGTTCTGAACGGCCGACCCTGGCTTGCCTGAAGAGCACCTCGAAGGCGTAACCGGCGATCTCTGGCGCAGCACCCGTGCCGATGAATACCCAATTTCCGGCATACACCCCCGTTGCCGCATCGAGCAGGGATCGGCCAAAAATGAGCCGGCAGCCAAAGGTTTCGGCGATCTTGTCTGCCAGGGCAGTTTCCCAGTTTGCCGGATACTTGATGGCTCCGGCGCGCGATCGTTTCTCGGCGGCTTCGGCGGCCTGCAGGTCGAGGTCACTGATGCCGTGCGCCGCCATCAGTTTCTGCGCCTGGCGAAGTGCGGCGGCGGCCTCATGCTCGTTGCTGCTGGCGGAGAGCGCCAGGCACTTCTTGATTTTGTCGATGATCTTGTCGGTCATTGCAGCTTTCGAGGTCATTTTGGCTTGCCATGCCCGCAGAGCGGACACCACCAGATTCCCATCCCGGAGTAATTGGGGTCGGGGTCTTCCTGGAAATTCTCCGGCCACTCATCGCGCGGCAGCGTCTGCGTCCCGGTGATCATTACGCCAGACCAGGTGTGACGATGCGGGGCGAGGCCGTAGATGGGATAGCAGGACTCTCCCCCGTCCGAATCAGTACAGGCAACACAGCTCATGCCGTTTCATGGGCGGGTCGGGCGCACCGATGCCCGGTAACAGGCCCCCTTGGAAAGTTGGCTTTCATGTCTCCGATTCTGGGTTGTTGACGGCCAGCCGCCGGGGCAGGTAACGGTCTCTGATCCATGGGGCATTGGCACTCGTGTATCCATTGTTCATGTCGATCGCAATGGCCTCCACGATGGCCCTATCTCGTGGCAGGAAGACATGGCCTTGCTCCTGCAGGTCGGCGCCGTACTTGCGGATTGCGGCAATCCCCGCGTTGCGAAGACTCGCCTCATAAAGCGCGTCTATTCTGTTAAGTAGATTGCTGAGCATGGCACAACTCAAGGCTGCCCCGAGCAGACCGAGCACCACTATCCAGCCGATTTGATACCAGTCCATGACTACTCCTTATCTTGGGTGATGGTTTTTGGTCTCACATTACCGCCCCAGAATCGGGGTCATCTTCCCGCAGTGCAGACACTTGCAGCGCACGCGTTGGTTCAGCCTCTCTATGGCTTCGCGCGCCCTCTCTGCCTCCCGGACCAGGCGGCTTTCCTCGCGGGCAAAGCGCGCCAGTGTCGCCACCGGGTTCAGTTTGGCGCCGCAGTCGGCGCACTCCAACTCGTTTAACGCCTCGTCGACGAGGATCTGCCGATGCTGGCAGCGCCCTGGGGCGTACTGACTGCGCACCTCGCTCAGGGTGATGACCTTCGCCGGCGAGGTCGCCGGCAGGGGAATGGCAGATAGCGTCACCACAGGGGTACTCCAGATCCGTCGTGATCAGACGGCCGGATTGTCGCGCGCGCGTGCCGGCTACACCATGACGAAGCGCTTCCCCCTCACGCCGACTGAGTGCGTCACCGACAATTTCGTCTCATGTCGAGTCCCCGCCGCCCACCTGCCGGAAAACCCCCCAGACCGCAAAGCGCAGCGATTGCCGCGCTCGCCGTCACGATCACTCGCGACAGCACGGGAGCGCCGCCCACCGAGATCCGCATGATCCCGGCGGGTGAATTCCGGGCCGTCGACGGCCGTCCGGAAGCCCTGCCGGGTTGGTATCTCGACGGCACCCTGGCGGCGCCGCTGGTGGCTGCCGCCGCAGCGCGGCGGTCCGACTATGTGATCGACTACGAACACCAGACGCTGCTCGCCAGCCAGAACGGCAAGCCGGCACCGGCCGCAGGCTGGTATCACACGCTCGAATGGCGCGAGGCGGATGGGCTGTACGCCACCGATGTCCGCTGGACGCCGGCGGCGGCGCAAATGATCGCCGACGAGGAATACCGCTATGTCAGCCCGGTGTTCGGTTTCGACGCCAGGACCGGCGCCGTCCGCAGTCTCGCTTGCGCCGCGCTGGTTTCCAACCCCGGCCTGGATGGCCTCACCGACCTGTGCGCCAGCCTGGAGCGGCTGGCGGCTGGCCTGATTGCCCACGAGGATCACAACCCCATGGAAGAACTCATCGAGCGTTTGCGTTACCTGCTCAACCTGCCGATCACCACGACTGCCGACGAAATCGTCACGCATCTCGAAAAGCTGATCGCTCAGATCGTGGCCGTCTCACCGGAGGTGGGCGCCGCTGCCAGCCTCGACCTGGTGGGCTACATCAGCCGGCAAAACGAGCAGCTCGTCGCCCTGCAGGCCCAGTTGCAAGCGCCGCCAGACCCGGCCGAATTCGTGCCCATGGTGCAGCTCAAGCTCGTCCAGGACGAGCTTGCAGCAGTGCTGCAGGCTCAACTCAAGGGCAGTATCGAGCGCCTCATCGAGCAGGGCCTGGCGCAGCACAAGCTGCTGCCGTCCCAGGTGGAATGGGCGCACGAGCTGGGGGCGATCAACCTCGCCCTGCTGGCCAGGCACCTCGACACCACGCTGCCGATCGCGTCGCTCGATGGCACGCAGACCGGCGGCAAGCTGCCGCTGCCGGGCGGCGAGGTCGACATGACCAACGTTCAGGTCATTGCCGATGCGGCACTGGCCTTCCAGGTCGCACAGGCGGCGGCCGGCATCACCGTCACCACCCCGCAGGCGGTCGCACACGTCTGCCAGACCAACACAACGCAAGCAGGAGCCTAAACCCATCATGGCCAACGAAATGTTGATCAAGCAATACACCGCCGGCGCGGCGATCGCCGCCAGCCGGATCGTCAAGTTCGACACCACGGACGGTACCGTGATCCAGGCCGCGGCGGCGGCCGATCTGGCCATCGGCGTCTGCGGGGCCGTCGCCCCCGCTTCCGGCGAGCGGGTGGACATCGTCCAGCAGGGCATCGCCGAAGTCGAGTTCGCCGGTGTCGTCGCGCGCGGCGCCATGGTCACCGCCGACGCCAACGGCAAAGGGGTGGCCGCCGCCTCGACCAACCGCACCATCGGCATCGCGCTGGTGACGACGGCGGCCGGCGACATCGCGCCGGTGCTGATCGCCCCGAGCGTGATGTAACGCTCCGGCGAATCCGTTTCACTGACGCTGCGACAGCCCCAACCCACCCGAGGATTTTGACATGGCCCTGCGCCCCTTCCCGCTCAACCCCCTCCTGACGGCGATCGCCATCGCCTACCGCAACCCGGACCTCACGCTGATCGCCGACCAGGTGCTGCCGAGAACGCCGACCGCCGCCGAATTCAAGTACCTCAAGTACGTGCTCAGCGACGGCTACACCATCCCCGATACCAAGGTGGGGCGGAAAAGCGCCCCGAACGAGGTCGAGTTCTCGGCCACCGAGGTGATCGACAAGGTGGTCGATTTCGGCCTCGACGATCTGGTGCCGAACGAAGACATCGAAGCCGACAACCAGGGTGTCGACCCGCTGGGAACGGCCACCGCCTACCTCGCCAACCTGGTCGCGCTGGCGCGCGAACAGCGCGCCGCGGCGCTCGTCTTCAACACCAACAGCTACGTCGCCGGCAACCAGGCGACGCTCTCCGGCACCAGCCAGTGGTCGGACACGACCAACTCGGACCCGGTCGCCGCCATCGGCGACGCGCTCGACGTGCCCGTGATGCGGCCGAACATCGGGGTTTTCGGGCAGGCGGCGTGGACCAAGACGCGCCGTCACCCGAAGCTCGTGCAGGCGATCAAGGGCACGGCGCAAGGCGCCGGCATGGTCTCCCGCCAGGAGTTCGCCGAGTTCTTCGAGCTGCAGGAAGTGCTGGTCGGCGCCGGCTTCGCCAACAGCGCCAAGAAGGGCCAGACCGTCGCCCTGGCGCGCGTCTGGGGCAAGCACGCCGCATTTCTCTACCGCGACCGCGCGGCCGGCCCGCAGGCCGGCGTCACCTTCGGCTTCACGGCGGAGTTCGGCAGCCGCATCGCCGGCAACATGGATGAGCCCAAGGTCGGCCTCACTGGCTGCCAGCGGGTGCGCGTCGGCGAGCGGGTGAAAGAGGTCGTCTGCTCGACGGAGCTGGGGTACTGGTTCCAGAACGCTGTCGCTTAAAAATACCCGAGAAAGGGGCGCTGCAATTCAATGGTCTATTGACGTGGTTTGTGGGGCGTACCGCGCAGATAACGCCTGGTAGCAGTGGGGCATTCCCATATCACAGTAGCTGTCGCCGCAATCGATCGGAGAGGCACCCCGCCTAAGGCAGTACCCCGCCGTGATGCCACGGCGGACCTTTACACGAAAGGAAATTTCATGCCACGCAAACGCTTGCTCTCCCGGGTCAACTACGACAACACGCAATACGAGATCGGTGACGAGATCGAAATCCGCGACGAGGATCTGCCGCAGCTCGAAACTGCTGGCGCCCTCGCCGAGCCGGACGAATCCGGCGCAGAAACGACGACCCGCAAAGCCGGGAAATAAGCGCCGCCATGGCCTACGCATCGATCACTGATTTTGAGCAGCGCTACGGCGGCGATGAGGTCGTGCAGCGGGAAGCGATGCTGGGTGCTGGCGCCGCCGATCGTGCGCTGGCCGACGCCGAGGCGGAAATCAACAGCTACGTCGCCGGCCGTTATCTGGTGCCGCTCAGCCCGCTACCGACCTCCATCACGCTCATCGCCTGCGCCATTGCCCGCTATCACCTCCTCGGCGACTCGTCCACCGAAGCCGCTCGCCAAGCGTACGAAGATGCGCGCGCCTTCCTGCGCGACGTGCAGGCCGGCCGCGCGCAGCTCGCCGGCGCCGACCAGGTCAGCGCGGCAACCGGTGCGGCGACGGTCGACTACGTCACCGACGAGCGGCTGTTTTCTCGCAGCGCACGATGATCGCCGAGATCATTTCCCGCCTGTTCCGCCGCGGCCGGCGATGAGCACCGATCTCGTCAGCGGCCTCATCGACCGCCTGCACAGCGCGGTGCCCGAGCTGCTCCTGGTCGCCGGCGCCGCCGGCTTCGCCGCCGTGTCCGACGCCAACCCGCCGGCGACGCCGGCAGCCTATGTCTTCCTCACCGGCGAGGGCGGCGGCGAGGAATCGATCGATGAGCCGTTCATCCAGCGCATCGACATCAGCCTCGCTGTCGTCCTCGTCATCCGGCATGCCGGCGCCGCCGCGGGGGCCGGCGCCGCCGCCGACATGGAGATCCTCGCCGACACCGTCCGCGCCGCGCTCCGCGGCTTTTTCCCGAGCGTCGGTCATGAGCCGATGCGCTTCCAGTCGGCGGCGCTGCTCGCGTTTCGCGACCGCCACGAATGGTGGCAGCAGATTTGGCAGACCGCCACCTACGAAGGCGTTTGACGCCACCGAACTTTTAACGCTGGAGAACCGCAGACATGACCATCACTCTATCCACCGGCACCATCATCGCCATCGCCAAGACCTACGGCAGCGCGGTGACGATGAGCGCTCTCAGCAACGCCGCCGAAGCCGTCGCCACCCTCGCTGTCGGCCATGGTTGTGTCGTCGGCGATTATCTCGAAGTCACCAGTGGCTGGGGCCGCCTCAACGGCCGCATCGTCCGCGTCAAGACCGTTGCCACCAACGACATCACCTTCGAGGGCATCAACACGGTCAGCACGACGGTCTATCCGGCCGGCACCGGCACCGGCACCATTCGCCGCATCACCGTGTGGACCAACCTCTCGCAGATCCAGGAGATCGGTTCTTCCGGCGGCGATCTGCAGTACGCGGACATCACGGCGATCGACGACGTGGTCGGCAAACAGATGCCGACCATCCGCTCGCCCGTGACGATGAACCTGACGACCTTCGACGACCCGACGCTGGCCTGGTACGCCGACGTTGTCGCCGCCGATGAAGCCCGCACGCCGTACGCCCTGCGGCTCTCCGCGCCGAATGGCAGCAAGCTGGTCGCCAACGCCTACTGGGGCCTGCAGCGCGTGCCGCAGATCGCCAGCAACCAACCGGCGAAAACGCAGCTCAGCCTGACCTATGCGGCTGAGCCGGTGCGCTACGCGAGCTGAGGAGCCACTAGCCATGTTCAAGATCGATCCCGAACCGACGTTCAGCGCCGAGGCGGCGCTGACTGTTCCCGGCCAGGCCGAGCCCGCTCGGCTGACCATCCACTGGAAACACCTCAGCCGCGACCAGCTCGTGGAGTGGATCGACGGGCTCGCCCAGATCAGGCTCGGCGACGTCGACGGCCTGGCTTTGGTCGTCGCCGGCTGGGAGGGCGTCGTCGACCAACAGGGGCAGGCTGTGCCGTTCACCAAGGATCGGCTGCGGTCTCTCCTCTGGTCCTACCACGCCGCCGGCGCCGAGCTGGTGCGTGCTTACGTGCGCGCCCTGACCGAGTCCCGCCTGGGAAACTGAGGCAGGCGGCGACCGCGTTCGTGGCGCCGCCGCACGACGAAACCGAACGCCTCCTGGGCCTCCAGCCCGGCGACCTCGGCAGTACGCAGGTGGTCGCCGTCTGGCCGGAGAACTGGCCCGCGGTCGAGGTGTTCGCGGCGCTGCAGACGCAATGGACGGTCGGCCCGTCCGGTCGCCCTTGCGGGCTGCGCTACGAGGCGCTGCCGGTCGTCCTCGACCTCCTTGGGGTGGCCGGCGACCGCGCCGAGCTGTTTGCTGGGCTGTGCGTGATGGAGCGCGCGGTGCTCGCCGTGTTGCGCCGCAACCCCACCCGCTGAAGGAGCATCGATGTCCGCGTCCCCTGGCCTGAGTTTCACGCTGCGCTTCGAAGGCGCCGACGCGGCGGCGGCCGATCTCAAGAAAGTCGACGGCGCCGTCGCTCAGGTCGGCAAGAGCGCCGCGCTGAGCGCGCAGGGGATCGCCGCCAGCCAGAAGCAGCTCGACCAGTATGGCCAGTCGGCGCGCGCCACCGCCGCCGCGCTGCGCCAGGTGCCCGCGCAGTTCACCGACAT
>ERZ761603.1452-NODE-1452-length-17714-cov-16.946373_pt1 | contig 17714 bp, 18 predicted proteins | sample MGYA00511879_ERZ761603 | MGnify/ENA primary metagenome ERZ761603 (study PRJEB28899, sample SAMN02850040) | bioreactor sludge metagenome | biome: EBPR Sludge; feature: EBPR Bioreactor; material: flocular biomat | place: Australia: Thorneside Wastwater Treatment... | reverse complement strand
CACGAAGAGATACGGCTTCTTCTCGGAAAGCTGTTCGAGAAACCTGCTCGCCCGTGTCTTGTGGCCCGGTGGCGAGGCTCTGGGGCGCTCCCTTATGGCGGCTTACCTGCTGCGGCCGAAAGCCAAGCCGAACATCGTTGTTTTTTCAATTTTTCACGCGGCAAGCTTTCGCTCGGGAGACAGGGGCCCCTGTTATGCTTTTCGTGTCAGCGTAACAAGCTGAGTTAGAATCGTCCTCCAAATCTTGAATGACTCTAACGTAGAACCCAAACGATTCGCCGTTTTTAAAACCTCCTCCTCTCGGAGCGGCCTCTCAAAAAGAGGTGGGAATTTTCCTATCTTTTCAAGGAAATGTCTGAACGCCCAGTATATCCAGGTTGGCGTGGGGAAAGACATGAGAACCAATCCACCGGGGCGAGCCAACTCGAAATGACACTCAATGACTTGCTTCGTGTCGTCAGGGGAGAAATGCTCAATCAGCCCGCCGCTAAACACGATATCAGCTGAGATGTTGAGTGATTCCAGCTTCGCGTGCAACAAATCAAGTTCATACAAGTGGACACCATTGTCTTGTTTGTATGGAAACAAGGCATGTCCCATTCTGTTACTGTCAATAATATGGTATTCGCCAATAGAAAACTCTTTCTTAAACCTTTGGTAAAAACAGCTGTTTGCCCCGCCGAGCTCGACGATGACCAAGCCTGTTTGATTGCCGTCAATATGTTTCTTAATAACCGCAGAGTACGCGTCCCACAGTGCATTATCAATGAATTCAGGCGTCGTGAAATCAGCGTTTCCGTAATAAGCATCCCAGTTGGAGTCTGGTGAGGAACTCATTCGCATTACCTCCTTTTTGATCGTCTAATGAGGCCCGCGATCGTCACCTGGACGTCGTGGGGTTGAGCTCGTATCGTTTGGAACCGCCCCCGATGAGCCGGATGCATCTGCCGAGCCCTTCCAGCGGCCCCACCCCTGGCACCGCCTCCGAGGGCGGTGAAGTCCTTGCCCCTGGACGGGCTTGGGGGCTTGGCCGGCACCCTGTTCCAGAGGAAACGACATAGAGCCGAAACGGCACCTGGAACTGCTTCGGGTCCAGCCCTCCGAAGATCCTCAGAAACGTCGTCTCGGAGGGAAGGCCGTTCTTGAGCAGCAAGAATTGACGCAGGCAACCCTCCTTCTGGGACGCACAATAGGCGATGTCTTCGACGGTGTCACTAACGGTCTTGACAGTCGAAACACCCCAGATCATGAAAGCCATGGCCGTCGCCCCTTCCCCTGCAGTGGCGATTCCGGCTTGCACGCCGGAATCGTTCGCCGGGCAGGGAGCGTGCTCCCTAAATTTCCCGCCTCACCCCACGAGGGAGCTTGGTGAGTCGCTTGCGCGACTTCAACATTAAACCTCGACCCTGAGAGAGCCGCTCATAGCGGCGCAGCGGGGTCACCATGGTGGTCCCGCTGCACATTGCGACGATGCTTTTCGCCGCGGCTCAGCCGCGCAGACCGATTTGCTGCGTCGCAGCAAATCGGATAGAATCGCCCCCCGGCCAGAGTCCGGCACGACGCATCAGGCGGCTGCGCCCTTTTCTTGCCTGCCACACGCAGGCGTCATCCGCGCCACGCGGCGGCTGCATCCAGCGCCTTGATTGCGCCGTCGCTTGACGACTTCCGATTCACGGTATCTGCACGGCCCGGCCTATCCGGGCTTTCTGCGCGAATCCCATTGGTCGGGAAGGCACTCCCGCATCCGCGCTGCCCAGCACGGGCATGCGCCATGACTGGCACCAGCAAGGCAACAGGAAAACAATGAAATCCCTACACCAGGACTGGCTTGCCAATGTCCGCAACGATCTGCTTGCCGGCCTGGTGGTCGCGCTGGCACTGATTCCCGAAGCGATTGCCTTCTCGATCATCGCCGGGGTAGACCCCAGGGTCGGGCTGTATGCCTCGTTCTGCATCGCCACGGTGATGGCCTTCGCCGGCGGTCGCCCAGGCATGATTTCTGCCGCCACCGGCGCCATGGCGCTGCTGATGGTGACCCTGGTCAAGGACTACGGCCTGCAATACCTGCTGGCGGCGACGATACTCACCGGCGTCTTGCAGATCGTCGCCGGCTGGCTCAGGCTCGGCACGCTGATGCGTTTTGTTTCGCGCTCGGTGATCACCGGCTTTGTCAACGCCCTGGCGATCCTGATTTTCATGGCGCAAATGCCCGAGCTGATCGGCGCCAGTTGGGTGGTCTATGCGATGGTCGCGGCAGGCCTGGCGATCATCTACCTCTTCCCCTACCTGAGCAAGGCGGTGCCATCGCCGCTGGTGGCGATCGTCGTGCTGACGGCGCTGGCACTGGGCATGGGTCTAGACATCCGCACGGTGGGCGACATGGGCGACTTGCCCGACAGCCTGCCGATTTTCCTGCTGCCGGAGGTGCCGCTGAATTTCGAGACCCTGCGCATCATCTTCCCGGTGTCGGCGACACTGGCGGTCGTCGGCCTGCTCGAATCGATGATGACCGCGTCGATCGTCGACGAACTCACCGACTCGTCCAGCGACAAGAATCGCGAATGCGTCGGCCAGGGGGTGGCCAATATCAGCTGTGGCTTCCTCGGCGGCATGGCCGGCTGCGCGATGATCGGCCAATCGGTGATCAACGTGAAGTCGGGCGGGCGCGGTCGCCTCTCCACCCTGGCCGCGGGCATCTTCCTGCTGCTGATGGTGGTCTTCGCCGGGGACTGGGTAGCGCGCATTCCGATGGCCGCCTTGGTGGCGGTAATGATCATGGTCTCGATCGGTACTTTCAACTGGGCCTCGGTGCGCGACCTGCGCCAGCACCCGAAAAGCTCCAGCGTGGTCATGCTGGCCACGGTGATCGTGGTCGTCGCCACCCATGACCTGGCCAAGGGCGTACTGGTTGGCGTGCTCCTCTCCGGCTTCTTCTTCGCCCACAAGGTCGGCCAGATCCTGCACATCGGCTCGATGTCCGAGGACGAGGGCCGCGTGCGCACCTACAAGGTGACCGGGCAGGTGTTCTTCGCCTCGGCCGAACGCTTCGTGAACGCCTTCGATTTCCGGGAAGTGATCGAGAAGGTGCGCATCGACGTCAGCCGCGCGCACTTCTGGGACATCACCGCCATCAGCGCCCTCGACAAGGTGGTCGTCAAATTCCGCCGCGAGGCAACGGAAGTCGAGGTGATTGGCCTCAATGAAGCCAGCAGCACGATGGTCGACCGCTTCGCGGTGCATGACAAACCGGATGCCGTCGAACAACTGATGGGCCATTGAGACACTGAGGCGGGAGCGCAAATGAACAGCAACACGCAAGACAAGGTAATGGCCTGCGTCGACCAATCGCACTTCTCCGAGCATGTGGCCGACTACGCCGCCTGGGCGGCGCGACGGCTGGCGGCGCCGCTGGAATTCCTGCACGTCATCGACCACCATCCGGAAATCGGCTCGGGCGAAGACCACAGCGGCGCTATCGGCGTCGACGCCCAGGAAAAACTGCTCAGCCGACTGTCCAGCGAAGATGAACGACGGACCAAGGCGGCTCGCGAACAGGGGCGGATCTTCCTCAATCGCCTGCGGGAACGCGCCATCGCCGCCGGAGGCCACTCGGTCGACGTCCGCCAACGCCATGGCGAACTGGCGGAAACGCTGGCCGAACAGGAGAGCGACGTGTGCATGATCATCCTCGGTCGCCGCGGCGAAGCGGCCGCGCACGACCAGCGCGATAGTGGCCGCGATATCGGCCGCAACGTCGAGCGCGTCGTGCGTGCCTTGCACAAACCGATCCTCACCGTCACCGCCGATTTCAGGGAACCACAGCGGGTGATGATTGCTTTCGACGGCGGCATCGTCACCCGCCGCGGCGTCGAGATGGTCGCCGCCAGCCCGCTTTTCCGCGGCCTGCCGGTGCACCTGCTGATGTCCGGCAAGGAAAGTCGGGAGGCCGGCAAGCAACTCGAATGGGCCACCACCACCCTGACCACGGCGGGCTTTGCCGCAGCTGCGGCGTTGATTCCCGGCGACGCGGAAAGCGTCATTGCCAAAACGGTGCACCAACAGTCGATCGATCTCCTGATCATGGGCGCCTATTCGCATTCGCCGCTGCGCAGCCTGCTGTTTGGCAGCAAGACCACGGATCTGCTGCGCTCGGCCAGCATCCCGACCCTGTTGCTGCGCTGACCATGCCAACTGTCATGGCACGGCAGGCCGCTCCCGGCCGTGACAGTCATCACCGCTCGCTGAAGCGAACTCCAGTCCAGCGCAGCTATGCTAGGCTGCCGCTTGGCGCCGAACATCGCCTGCGCCTGCGTTCAACCCACCCCCTTGACGGGAAGTGATCAAATCCAGTGCTCGCATGCATATTGAAAAATCAGAAGATTCACCAATGCCAGGAATACGTTCCGCATTTGCGGACTTCCTATTAGCCGTGCGTCGGCAGCTGATTGAATGCCTGTCGCAGCGGGCGCCGCGCTGGTCGCCAGCCAGGCTGGTACGCTCATGCACAGCACTGCTGTTTGCCAGCGCGATGGCACTGCCCCTGGCCGCCCAGGGGACGTCAGAAAACACCGTGTGGCTCAAGGTCGATACGCGGGATGCCACCTTGACCGTCATGAAAGGCGACAAAGCAGAGAAGGTTTTCAAGGATATTTCCATCGGACGCTATGGCACGACCGATGCAAAGATGGAAGGCGACCACAGAACCCCGCTGGGACGATTCACCATCGCCTGGATACCCCAAAAATCGCGCTACCATCGCTTCCTGGGTCTGAGCTATCCCGATATCGATCGCGCTGAGCGCGCCCTGGCGGACGGGAAAATCAGCGAAGCGCAATGGCAAGCGATAAGTCGAGCCTCCGCAAGCAAGCGGCGCCCGCCTCAAAACACCCCCCTCGGTGGGTTCATCGGTATTCATGGCACCGGCGCCGGTGATCTCAAGATACATCAGCAATACAACTGGACCAATGGCTGCATCGCATTGACCAACGAGCAGATCGACCGTCTGATGAACTGGGTCCAGGTCGGCACCCCCGTCGAGATTCGCTAAGCGGCACCAGCTCAAGCAGCCTTCTGGTTCGCGGCAAGTAGCGTCGGGGCCAGCCTGCGCGCACAGACGAGAAATCGTGGTTTTTCTTGATCGTCTCTTCAGGTAGGCTATGCTAGCAGCGTTACACGCTGTCGCTGCGCACCCACTCCGGCGACAGGAGTGGCAGCTTCAGGGAAAGTTGTCGGTCTTATCAACCAGCTCACCATATTGATCAAGGAGAAAGCAATGAAAGAGTCGCTAATGAATCGCTCACGGGTCCTGGCCCTTGTCGCAATAACGGGTGTCTATGCCGGCCTGACCGGTTGCGCCACCAACGGCGACATCGAGGCACTCCGGTCCGAGATTGCGCAGAACAAGAAAGACACGGCCGCGGCCACGGCTGCGGCCACCCGCGAGGCCGCCGATGCCAAGGCCATCGCGCAGAATGCCTTGACTACGGCCAATGCGGCCAAAGCGACGTCCGACGATACGGCGAGCAAGCTCGACCGCATGTTCAAGAAGGCGATGTACAAGTAAACAGCCAGCGCAACCCGCTGCGCCGGTCGGTCAGCGCCATTGGCGCCATTGACGGATCGGCGCGCTGTAGCAGCCGCTACCTCTAGTAGCGCCAAGCCCCTGCGGGGGCTTCCCTGCTTCCGCCGCCGTACAGCGACTCCGAGATCATCACCGGAATGCCGCTTTTTTCTGCGAACGCGGCCCTGATGGCGTTGTCGCTGAGCACCACAGCCTGCGGGTTTCCCGTTTCGGCGATGGCCTGCGTGATTCGATCCGACGCGGCATTCATGATCTCCTCGTATTTCTCCTGGTCCTCATCCATTGGCGGGTGAACTTCGACATACAAGGCGCCATCCAGCCAGCCGACCTTGATCGGCTGGTTGACCACTTGCACCTGCGTGCGCACGGGAACCAGGTCGAAAAGTCGTTCGATATCCTCCGGATACATGCGTATGCAGCCGTGCGTGACGCGCATGCCGACCCCGAAGGGCTTGTTGGTACTGTGTATCAGGTAGCCCGGCAATCCCAAGCGCATGGCGAAGCGCCCGAGAGGATTGTCGGGCCCGGCCGGCACGACATCGGGCAGGATTTCGCCCTGCTCCCGGGCATGCTCCTCCTTCACAGACTCCGGCGGACGCCAGGAGGGATCCCGCTCCTTGGCGACGATGGTGGTTTTCCCCAGGGGCGTCACCCAGTCCATGCGCCCAACGCTTACCGGGTGGGTGATCACTAGCGGCGTCTGTTCGCGCAGCGGCTTCGGATAATAGTACAGACGCATTTCCGGCAGATTGAGCACCAGGCCGGTGCGTTCCGCCCTCGGAAGGATGTAGCGAGTTGGCAGCGTGACTGGCGCCCCCTCTGCCGGCAGCCAGCGATCCACGTTCGGATTGGCCAGCAGGATTTCGTCCTGGCCGATATCGTGGCGGCGGGCAATATCGAGCAAGGTGTCCGCACGACTGGCGCGGGTGAACTCGATCTCTCCGACCACGTCGCTACCGGCTGGCGGCAACGGGAAAGTGGCGGCCGCCGAGTGACCGGCCATGAACAGGGCGCACAGCGGCAGCAGCAGATAGCGATGCATGATGGAAGTGGTGTGTTTGATGTGCTTTCCTTAATGTGAAAGTCGCGTACGCGACTCACGAAGCCCCCTTCTCCCCTTGCGGGAGAAGGGTCAGGGGAAGAGGGAAACGGTCATGAATTTCGTGATCCGGGGCGCCTCGGCGTTCATGACCGTTAAAGGCCCCGGAATGAAGTTGAATGCGGATGTTAAGGTAGCGCTGACGGATTGTCATTCCGCGTAGCGTTCGTCCGGGATGTTATTGTCCCAGATCGGTCGGCGTCGACGACCACAGGATCCTTGCCATGCACCAGAAGATTTCGCTCATCGTACAACCCGGCGACAGCTTCTTCCCGATCGTGCGGGCGATCGACCGTGCCGACCGCGCGATAAACCTGACCGTCTTCCGCATGGACGATCCGATCATCCAGCGGGCGCTCATCGAAGCGCGCCAGCGCGGTGTTCGCATTCGCGTGCTGATCTCCAGCAGCGCCCGTGGCTGGCGCGAGCAGAACCACAAGCTGGTCAAGGAGGCCAGCGAAGCGGGGATCGCAACCAGATCCCCCGCTGGCGACAGCAAGCGCGCGCGTTACCACTACAAGATGATGACGGTCGACGACAAGGAGGCCTTCGTATTCACCTTCAACCCAACGAGCGAAAACCTGCACTATGCGCGCGACTTTGGCATCGAGGTCTTCAGCCCCGCCATCGCCGGCGAAATCAACCGTCTGTTCGACGCCGACTGGCACGACCGGCCTTTCGCAGCCGACCATGAGTCGCCCTTGTTGGTCAGTCCCTTCAACAGCCGGCAGAAGATCACCGACCTTCTCGCCGGTGCGACGAGTTCGATTCAAATCGCCGACGCCAAGCTGCAGGATCCGGCCATTGTCACCCTGCTCGTCAGCAAGGCCCGCAGCGGTATCCCGGTTCGCGTTCTCGGCGACGAACAGCAGCGCGGCAAGCTGCCGACAGAAATCGCCTTCCGGGCCGTGGCACGCTACCGGCTGCACGCCAAATGCACGATCATCGACGGCGCCACGGCGGTCATCGGCAGCATGAACCTGCGCACCGTGAGCCTCGACCGCCGCCGCGAGCTGTCGATCACGGTTGACGACGCCGCCATCCTGCAGCAACTGAACGCAGTCTTCGAAAGCGACTGGGAACGCCGGGCAGCGCCCCGTGCCGACAACGTGGCAACACAGGTGTTGCGGGCGTTTCCGCCAGCATGCCCGGAGTCTGCCCGGTCGCCCGCGCCGGGTCTGGTGCTGATCTCCCGCAATAACGCCCTGCTGCGTCGCGCCATCGGCGATGGTATGACGACCATCGGTCGGGCCGAGGAGAACGATGTGGTGATCAGCGACCCCTTGGTGAGCAGATATCACGCCCGCATCGTGTTCGAGGTAGGCATCTGCACCCTGACCGACCTCGACAGCGGCAACGGTAGCTTCGTCAACGGCGAGCGGATCACCGGCGAGAAGTGGCTTCGTCCTGGCGATGTCCTCAGGTTTGCTGAAAGCGAAGAGTTCCGCCTTCTCGAAGTTTAGGCGATTGCCGCAAGCTCAGCGGCTTGCACGCGGGAAGCGTTCAAGGGGGCGTCTCGACATGTCATGACCGTTACGACCGCAATGGTAATATCGCAGCTTCTCGATTGCACAGAAGCGGCCTCTTCCCGTCCGCCCGCACGCCATGACTTCCAGCTCCCGCCCGCTCTCGGTTTTCCTGTGCCATAGCTCGCAGGACAAGGCCTTCGTCAGGCAATTTTCAGGGCTTTGGAGAACTTGATCATGACGGGCGACATCCTGCTGGTTTTCGGCCTGCTGTTGGCGACGATACTGCTTTTCGTCAGCGACCGCTTGCGCATGGATATCGTCGCCGTCCTGGCGGTCCTGGCCCTGATGCTCAGCGGCCTGTTGGCGCCAAGCGAAGCGCTCGCCGGATTCGGCGATCCGCTGGTGGTCTTGATCGCCGGGCTGTTCGTCATCGGCGAGGGCCTGTTCCGCACCGGCGTCGCTTTTGCAATCGGCAACTGGCTGCTTGGCGTCGCCGGCAGCAGTGAAACGCGTCTGCTGGTGTTGCTGATGCTCGTCGTCGCCGGTCTCTCGGCATTCATGAGCAATACCGGCGCAGTGGCCGTGTTCATTCCCGTCGCCCTGAACCTGAGCACCAAGGCCGGGGTGCCGGCGAGCCGCCTGCTGATGCCGATGGCTTTTGCCGGCTCGCTCGGCGGCATGCTGACCCTGATCGGTACGCCGCCCAACCTGGTGGTCAGCAATCAGCTTTCCCGGGAAGGCCTGCAGGCCTTCAACTTCTTCAGCTTCACACCGCTCGGGGTGCTGATTCTCGTGGCCACGATCGCCTTCATCGTCCTGCTCGGGCGCTTTCTGCTTCCCAAGGATGGCGGTCCAGGCGGCGACGCCCCGAATCGCCTTTCGCTCGACGATCTGATCAGTGCCTACGCCGTCAAGGACCAACTCTTCCGCCTGCACATCGAGCCCGGCTCGCCGCTGGTCGGTCAGAAGCTCGGGCAGGCACAGCTGCGCAGCCGCTATGAGGTCATCGTCGTCGGCCTCGAGCGGCAATCGCGAGGCAATCCGGTGCTCAGGCCGGCGCTCCTCGAGACCGAGTACCGGGCCGACGACATCATCTACCTGGTGGCAACGGAGCAACAGGTCGACGAATTGCTGCGCGCGGGCGAGGGCTTGCTGCGCCTGAGCATCGAGACCGCGCAGGAACGGATCCTGGCCCAGGAGCTGGGCCTGGCAGAAGTCCTCCTGACCCCACGCTCGCGGCTGGTGGGCCGAACCATCAAGGAGGCCCGTTTCCGCGAACGTTATGGCCTGTCGGTGCTCGGCATTCTGCGCCTGGGCCAGCCGATTAAAGGCGACTTTCTCGCCACGCGTCTGGACTTCGGCGACTCGCTACTGGTTGGCGGCGGCTGGCGGCAGATCGATCTGCTGCAGGCCGAGCAAGGCGACTTCTTGGTGCTGACCATTCCTCGCGAGATGGACGAAGTGGCGCCGCAGCGGCAACGCGCGCCGTGGGCGCTGGCCATCGTCGCCGGCATGCTGGCGCTGATGACCTTCAACATCGTGCCGTCGGTGACCGCCGTGCTGCTGGCCGCCCTGGCGATGGTCCTGGCCCGCTGCGTGTCGATGGAAGAAGCCTACAAGTCGATCAACTGGCAGAGCATCATCCTGATTGCCGGCATGCTGCCGATGGCCACCGCCCTCAACAAGACGGGCGCCCTGGAACTGATCGTCAACGGCCTGGTGTCCAGCCTCGGAGAATTCGGACCGCTAGCGCTGATGGCCGGCCTATTCGTTCTGACCTCGCTCTTCAGTCAGTTCATCTCCAACACCGCGACGGCGGTGCTGGTGGCGCCGATCGCGATGGGTGCGGCAACCAGCATGCAGCTCTCGCCCTACCCCTTCCTGATGACCGTCGCCCTCGCCGCTTCGACCGCTTTCTCGACGCCCATGGCCTCGCCGGTGAACACCCTGGTTCTCGGGCCGGGCGGCTACCGTTTCAATGACTTCGTGAAGATGGGCGTCCCTCTGCAGCTACTGGCCATGCTGCTGACCCTGCTCGCCGTACCCCTGCTGTTCCCACTGCGTTAATTTGCAAGTCGCCTAAGCGACTCACGACGCCCCCTCTCCCCTCGCGGGAGAAGGATTGGAGAAGAGGGGGGAACGGTCATCACTTCCATGATCCGGGGCATCTCGCCATGTCATGATCGTCTGGCCGTCTCCGCGCAAAGATAGTCGCGCAGATCGGCCACCGGCTCGCTGCCAAAGCGGTCGTCCAGCAGGTAGGCCACCAGGCGTCCGGCGCACTCCCGGGCATCGGCCAGCTGTCCATTGCGCTGCAAGGCCTCGAACTTGTCGCGCGCCGGAAAACTCGCCAGCGACGTGGCGCGGATTTCGGCCTGCATGTCGGTATCGATCACTCCGGGAGCGACACTGGCTATGCGCACGCCTGCGACCTCGTCGAGGGCCACCGCACGCGCATGCTGGTCAAGCGCCGCCTTGCTCGCGCAATAGACGCTCCAGCCTGGATAGGGGCCGCGCGCGGCACCGCTGGAAATGTGCAGGATGCGCGCCTCCGGCACCTTGGGCGACGCCGCAATGACGGCGTTGGCGAGGATCAGCGGCGTGCCGACGTTGAGGTTCAGGGCACGGGCAATGGCCGCGTTTTGCGCACTGCCGATCGGCGCCACGGGTTGCACCGTACCGGCGTTGTTGACCAGGCAAAGCGAGCTGCAGCCAGCAAGAAAGCCGGGCAACTGGTCGCCGGCTAGCCAGTCCTGCAGCGCAGCGACATCGCTGAGGTCGATCGTCACTTCGCGCAGCAACTGCGGGTAGCGCTCAGCCAGACTGGCGTTGCCGCGTCGGGCCAGGCCGAGCACGGCGATGCCGCGTGCCAGGAGGGTTTCCGCAATCGCGGCTCCCAGGCCGCGGCTATGTCCGGTAATGATCAGCTTCATCTGGGTTTTCTCTCCGAATGGTGAATGGGTGCTGACACGAAAGAAGCCATCGCCGCAGGCGCGGCGTGCGCAAAGAGATGGCGGCAGGCCAGCGCCACCCGCTGATCATGACGGCTTCGGCCAGGTCGTGGGTCGCGGAGGGCGCGCGAAACCACGGGAGTACACGGCGCGGCTTTCACGCCAAGCGCCGGCTGTGCTATTACTCACCACCTTCACCCCTCTGATCCACATCACTCCTGGGAGACCGGTCATGGCCGAATACTGTGCACAGCTTCTCTGGCTGCGCGGCGAGCAGGATTTCCTCGGCAATCGCTACAGCCGCCGGCATCTGCTGCGCTTCGACGGCGGCCTCGAAATCCCGGCTTCGTCGTCGCCGCACGTCGTTCCCCTGCCGATGTCCGACCCGACGGCGGTCGACCCGGAAGAGGCATTTGTCGCTTCGCTGGCGAGCTGCCACCTGCTGTGGTTCCTTTCCATCGCCGCCCGGCACGGCTTCTGCGTCGATCGCTACGCCGATAGCCCGCTCGGGGTGATGGCGAAAAATGGCGACGGCAAGCTGGCGATCACCGTCGTCACGCTCAGGCCGGAAGTAGCGTTCTCGGGGGAGCGCCAGCCCGGGCCCGAAGAGCTGACGCAGATGCACCAGCAGGCGCATGCGGAATGCTTCATCGCCAACTCGGTGAAATCCGAAGTGCGTTGCGAACCGATCCTTGCTACGTCGGCAGACTGAGAAGCCGACGCCACGTAGCCGCTGCGGAGCGACCAGCGTCGCAGGAGCCAATCAGCGGCTCGGGCAACAGCCCAGTTCGTCCACCACTTTCGCCAGCGCAGCGCCGAGGCGCGCATGCTGGTCGGCGTCGAGGTGCACCCCGTCGATCTGGCTGACCGTGGCCACCGTGCCGGCATCGAAGTAGTGGCAGCCGAGGGCGTCTGCCACCTCGCGGCAGGCGGCGGCGAAGCCGATGCATTTGCGATCGCCACCGACGAACTTCGGCGCGATCGTTCCCCGCGGTTCCTGCTGCGGCGGCGGCGCGACGAGAAGTATGGGTGGTACCGGCATATCCGGCTCGATCGGCGCCTGACGAATGGCATTGACCAGGGCACCGAGACCCTGCGCCGAGTGCCAGGCATTGTGCGGATGCATCGACTGGAAGTCATTGCTGCCGAGCATCAGGATCACCAGCGCCAGCGGCGAATGACACTCGATGCGCTGGGCCAGGCCGTCGAGGCCCTTGCGGCCCGGCTTGAAGGGATCGTCCCAGACAGTGCGGCGACCGTTGAGGCAGTCTTCGAGGATGCGCGCCCGGCGAGCGTCGGCGTTGAGCGCATTTTCCATTACCCCCGGCCAGCGCTCGTCAAAACTCAGCCGACGCCGCGTATCGGGAATGATCCCCCAGGACAGGGAATCGCCATAGAGAAAAATCTGCTGCATCGGACGCACTCCTCGAGGTTTTCATCGGAGGGGGAGCTTGCCATTTGCGGCCACGGTCGCCAAGCGGCGTGCCCCGGCAACAACACCCTGCCCGGCAAGAGCGCCGCACAGGGCGCCTGCCCTACTGCATCGAGTGCAAGCCGATGATGTTGCCTTCCGAATCCTGGACCAGCGCGATATGCCCGTATTGGCCGATCGCCACCTTCGGTTGGATGAGCCGGCCACCCGCCTCGACCGCGCGCTCGGCTTCGTTGTTGGCGTCGTCGCAGTTGAAGTACACCATCGTGCCCCCCTTCCCCGGCCCATTCATCGGGTGCCGCACCAGCGCACCGGCAGCGCCCGCGCCGCCCTCGACCCAGGAAAAAGCGTACATCTCGCCCTCATCGCCGATTTCCGGCAGCGCTATCAGCTCACGACCGAAAACCGCCGTGTAGAAATCGCGCGCACGGGTCATGTCGGAGACGTAGATCTCGAACCATCCGACCGGATTCGCTGCTTTGTCCATGCTGATACTCCTCGGTTTGTCATTCGAAATGGGATGGCGATGCTCTGCCGATGGAACACTAGCACACGCGTGCGCGAGAGAGGTGGTACGAGAGCGCTGGCTCAGAAGCGATGCAACAGGATTTCGGCGACAAAACGGCTGCCCATGTAAGCCAGCAGCAGCACCAGAAATCCGGCCAGGGTCCAGCGCAGGGCAACACGACCGCGCCAGCCGTAGATGCGACGGCCGACCAGTAGCGCGGCAAAGATGGCCCACGAAGCGAAGGCGAACAAGGTCTTGTGGTCGAGGACCATGGCCTTGCCGAAAATGGCTTCGGAGAACATCACGCCACTGAGCAGCGCCACGGTGAGCAACAGGAAGGCGACCGTGATCATGCGAAAGAGCAACGCTTCCATGGTCAGGATCGGCGGCAGGCTGGCCAGGCTCTTGGTGATCGCCCGCTGATGCAGCTTGCGCTCGGCGAAGCCCATGAAGACCGCGTGCAGTGCGGAAAGAGTGAACAAACTGTAGGCCAGCATGGCGGTCAGAAAATGCAGCTGGAAACCCCAGGCGCCAGCGTGCGCAATGACCCGCAGTTGCGGAAAAATGGCCGGCGACAGCGCGCCGAGCGCGGCCAGCGGCAGAACCATCGGCTGCAGCCCATCCATGCGCGACCGGAAGCTCTCCAGCCAGTAGATGAGGACCGCCAGCCAGAGCATCAGCGACATCGCAAAACTGAACGAGAAGCGCATGCCTCCGGCACCAAAGAGCCCCTCGTAAAGCCCGAAACCCTGGATCAGCAGGGCGCCGAAGAGGACCCCGCGCTCCCAGCCCTGCATCGGCAAGGTGACCAGTGGGCGGTCGCTTTCACGCCAGCGCGTATGCCAGAAATGTACGCCCATCGCCGCGTAGATCAGCGCTGAAACAACGTGTGGGAGAAGGTGCAGTAGAATGTCCGGCATCTTTTGAGTTTACACCAAGCCGGAATCCAAATGCTCGACAACCTGACCCAACGTCTTGCCCGCGTCATGAAGACACTGCGCGGTGAAGCGCGCCTGACGGAAGCCAATATTGGCGACGCGCTACGCGAAGTTCGCCTCGCCTTGCTCGAAGCCGACGTCGCTTTGCCCGCCATCAAGGACCTGATTGCCGCGGTGCGCGAGAAAGCGATCGGCGAGGAAGTGATCGGCTCACTGAGCCCCGGACAGGCTTTGATCGGCGTCGTCCACCGTGAGCTGACCAAGCTGATGGGCGAGGAACACGCTGGCCTGAACATGGCCACGCAGCCGCCGGCAGTGATGCTCATGGCCGGCCTGCAGGGAGCCGGCAAGACGACCACGGTCGGCAAGCTGGCGAAGCTGTTGCGCGAAACACAGAAGAAGAAAGTGCTGGTGGTTTCCTGCGACGTTTATCGCCCGGCCGCCATCGAGCAGTTGAAGACCGTCGCCACGCAGGCGGGTGTCGACTTCCTGCCCTCGACGGCAAGCGAGAAGCCGGTCGACATCGCGCGCAAGGCGCTCGACTGGGCAAGGCGGCACTTCCACGATGTGCTGCTGGTCGATACCGCCGGTCGTCTGGCCATCGACGAGGCGATGATGAAGGAGATCGCCGAACTGCACGCGGCGGTAAAACCGATCGAAACGCTGTTCGTCGTCGATGCCATGCTCGGTCAGGATGCGATCAACACCGCCAAGGCCTTCAGTGAAGCCCTGCCGCTGACTGGTGTCATTCTCACCAAGCTCGATGGCGATGCGCGCGGTGGCGCGGCGCTGTCGGTGCGGCACGTCACCGGCAAACCGATCAAATACGCCGGCGTCGGCGAGAAACTGACCGGGATCGAGGCCTTCCACCCGGAGCGCATGGCGTCGCGAATCCTCGGCATGGGCGACGTGCTGTCGCTGATCGAAGATGCCAAGAAGGGCATCGACGAGCAACAGGCGGCCGACTTCGCCAAAAAGCTCAAATCTGGCAAGGGCTTCGACCTCAACGACTTCAAGGGCCAGATCAGTCAGATGCGCAAGATGGGCGGCCTGTCGTCGATGATGGAGAAACTGCCGGCGCAATTTTCCCAAGCGGCCGGCCAGTTGCCGGCTGGCGGCGAGGAGAAGGCAGTGGCACGCATCGAGGGGATCATCAACTCGATGACCCCAAGCGAACGAGCCAACCCGGAGCTGCTCAAGGCCGCACGCAAGCGCCGCATCGCGATCGGCGCCGGCGTTCAGGTGCAGGAAGTCAATCGCCTGCTGAAGCAGTTCGAGCAGACGCAGAAGATGATGAAGCAGTTTTCCAAGGGCGGCATTGGCCAGCTCATGCGCGGTCTGAAAGGGATGATGCCGGGGATGCGCTGAGCGCGGCGAGAGCGCGAGGAGTGAGGCTGCAGCGGCAAGAATGACTGCGGCAACGCTGCGGCAAATTCCACGGTCCCAGGGGCGAAGGCTAGAAAAAAGACGCCAGCTCAGCGGAGCGCCAGCGCGCCCGGGGTGTATTTCCACTGGTTGTGCCAGGCGGCGCGCACCAGGTTCGGGTAGGTGGCTTGACCGAGGCTACCGTTGTAGCGCCCAAGTGCGCGGTAGAGGTCGCCGCGCTCGATGTCGAGGTAGTGACGAAGGATGGTGCAGCCATAGCGCAGATTGGTGCGCAGATGGAAGAGATTGTCTTCACTGCGTCCGACCAGCTTTACCCAGAACGGCATCACCTGCATGAAGCCGCGCGCGCCGGCGCTCGATACAGCATACTTCTTGAAGCCACTTTCGACCTGGATCAGACCAAGGACCAGCTGCGGGTCAAGACCAGCCCGCGTCGCTTCGTAGTGCACCGAGCGCAGGAATTCCATCCGCGCGACCCGGTCGGGAATGCGCTTGGCGAGCCGCCCCGACATCTCGGCCAACCAGTCCGTGGCCACCGTCGAATCCTCGAAAGAACTGTGCTGCGGTGCGCGGTCCGAAACCGACCGCGACAGCGCGCCATGCACACTGGCTGAAAGCGGTTCGTATTTCTGCGCACCGGCGAGCGCCGCCGGCGGTGCCAGCAGCAGTGCCACCAGCATTACCCGCGGCAGAGCCAGCCGCAGCGCGGGCCACTGTGGAAGAGACATCAGGGTGCGGTGCACAGCCTGGCTTTCAGAAAGGGCCCGATCTCGGCCAGCGGCAGCAGCTGCGACTCGGCGTCGCCACGCCCCTTGTACTCGAACTTGCCCTCGGCGAGGCCGCGCTCGCCAACGACCACCCGGTGCGGGATGCCGATCAATTCCATTTCGGCAAACATCACGCCCGGACGCTCGTTACGGTCGTCGAGCAGCACGTCGATGCCGGCGCCACTCAGTTCGGCGTACAAGGCGTCGGCCGCTGCCTTGACGCTTTCGCTCTTGGCGTAACCCATCGGCACGACACAGACCTCGAACGGCGCAATCGCGGCCGGGAAACGAATGCCGCGTTGATCGTGCCCCTGCTCGATGGCCGCCCCAACGATACGCGTGACGCCGATTCCGTAGCAACCCATTTCCATGATTTTGCTCTGGCCGCTCTCGTCGAGAAAGCTGCACTTGAGCGCCTCGGCGTATTTGGTACGCAGCTGGAAGATATGTCCCACCTCGACGCCACGGCAAAGTTCCAGACAACCTTTGCCGTCAGGCGAGGGGTCGCCAGCAACGACATTCCTGAAATCGGCAACCAGCGTCGGCTCGGCAAGATCGCGACCGAAGTTCACTCCCGTCAGGTGGTAGCCGGCTTCGTTCGCGCCGCAAACGAAGTCGCCCATCACCGCGACGCTGCGATCGACGTAGATCGGCACCTCGCCAACCGCCACCGGACCGAGATAGCCGGGCTGGCAGCCCAGGGCGGCGATGATCTCGTCTTCACGTGCGAAGCGAAACTCGCCAAGCTGCTTGGCCGCTTTCACCTCGTTCAGATTGTGATCGCCGCGCAGCAGAATCATGGCCAGAGTAGCGGGGTTTTCGGCTTCCGGGTCCTGGACGATGGCGATCACCTTGACCGTTCGGATCAGCGGCAGGCCGAGGAACTCAGCGACGTCGGCACAGGTGATGCGACCCGGCGTGGCGATCTTCTGTAAGGTCTCGGCGGCAGGCGGACGCGCTGCCGCCGGGGCAATGGCTTCCGCCAGTTCTACATTGGCCGCGAAATCCGAATCCGGGCAATAGGCCAGCGCGTCCTCGCCGGAGTCGGCGAGGACGTGGAACTCGTGCGAACCCGTACCACCGATCGCGCCGGTATCCGCCGCGACGGCACGGAATTTCAGTCCCAGGCGGGTGAAGATGCGGGTGTAGGTTGCGAACATGTTGCGGTATTCGCGCTGCAGGTCTTCGAAGCTGCTGTGAAAGGAATAACCGTCCTTCATCAGGAACTCGCGACCGCGCATGATTCCGAAACGCGGCCGGATCTCGTCGCGAAACTTGACCTGCACCTGGTAGAAGTGCAGCGGCAGCTGACGGTAGCTCTTTACGTCCTTGCGCACGACGTCGGTAATCACTTCTTCGTGCGTCGGGCCAATGACGAAATCGCGCTGGTGGCGGTCCTTGCAACGCAGCAACTCGGGACCGTACTTCTCCCAGCGCCCGGATTCCTGCCATAGCTCTGCCGGCTGCACCGCCGGCATCGACAATTCGATCGCCCCGGCGCGATCCATTTCCTCGCGCACGATCCTCTCCACCTTGCGCAGCACGCGCAGGCCAAGCGGCATCCAGGTGTAGATCCCGCCGGC
>ERZ761603.1450-NODE-1450-length-17738-cov-49.342476_pt1 | contig 17738 bp, 21 predicted proteins | sample MGYA00511879_ERZ761603 | MGnify/ENA primary metagenome ERZ761603 (study PRJEB28899, sample SAMN02850040) | bioreactor sludge metagenome | biome: EBPR Sludge; feature: EBPR Bioreactor; material: flocular biomat | place: Australia: Thorneside Wastwater Treatment... | reverse complement strand
CATCGACATCAACATGGGCTGTCCGGCGAAGAAGATCTGCAACGTGATGGCCGGCTCGGCGCTGATGCAGGATGAAAAGCTGGTCGGACGCATCCTCGACGCCGTCGTCGGCGCCGTACCCAACACCCCGGTGACGCTCAAATTCCGCACCGGCTGGAACCTGGCCAACAGGAACGCGCCGACCATCGCGCGCATTGCCGAGAACGCCGGCGTCCGCGCTGTCGCCATCCACGGCCGCACGCGCTGCCAGCAATACACCGGCGAGGCCGAGTACGACACCATCGCCTGCGTCAAGACGCTGGTGAAGATTCCCGTCATCGCCAACGGCGACATCGCGACGCCGGAAAAGGCCAAACACGTGCTGGACGTCACCGGCGCCGACGGCATCATGATCGGTCGCGCCGCCCAGGGCCGCCCCTGGCTGTTCCGCGAGATCGAGCACTATCTGAAGACCGGCAAGCATCTGCCGCCGGCCGAGGTCAGCGAGATCCACGGCATCCTGCTGGCGCATCTCGACGGCCTCTACGCTTTCTACGGCCCGGAAACGGGGTTCAAGGTCGCCCGCAAGCACATCTCCTGGTACACCAGGGGGCTGGTCGGGTCGGCGGCCTTCCGCAGGGAAATGAACGTCCTGCCCAGCATCGATCAACAGATGCAGGCAGTGAACGACTTTTTCTTCCGCCTGTCGGAAGAGCACACTACTTTGGAGTACGCAGAGGAGGCGTTGGCAGCATGAGCCAACATGACTTGGGAAAATGTGTCACGGATTCGCTGCAGCAGTACTTCCGTGACCTCGACGGCGAGAGACCCGCCGCGATCTATGACATGGTTCTGAAAAGCGTCGAGCGGCCGATGCTCGAGGTCGTCCTCGCCAAGGCCGGTGGCAACCAGACACTGGCGGCGGAAATGCTGGGCATCAACCGCAACACGCTGCGCAAGAAACTCACCGAACATCAACTCCTGTAAATCGCCATGACCATCAAGCAAGCACTGGTTTCCGTCTCCGACAAGACGGGTGTTCTCGAATTCGCCCAAGGCCTCGCCGCGCAAGGCGTCAAGCTGCTGTCCACCGGCGGCACCGCGAGAATGCTGCGCGACGCCGGGTTGACCGTGACCGAAATCGGCGACTACACGGGTTTCCCGGAAATGCTCGACGGCCGCGTCAAGACGCTGCACCCGAAGGTGCATGGCGGCATCCTCGCCCGTCGCGACCTGGCCGAGCACATGGCCACCATCGAAGCCCACGGGATCCCGACCATCGACCTGGTCTGCGTGAATCTCTACCCCTTCGCCGCCACCATCGCCAAAGTGGGCGTGACGCTCGAAGACGCCATCGAGAACATCGACATCGGCGGCCCGGCCATGGTTCGCTCCTCGGCCAAGAACTACAACGGCGTCGCCATCGTTACCGATCCGGCTGACTACACCCCGCTGCTCGAAGAAATGAAGGCCAACGGCGGCGCCCTGGCGCTGGCCACCCGCTTCAACCTTGCGAAGAAGGCGTTCACCCACACCGCCCGCTACGACAGCATGATCGCCAACTGGCTGACCAGCCTCGACGACGGCACCGAAGACAAGCCGGCGGAGGCTGCGCCGACCCCGGCGATCTTCCCGGCCAAGCTGCAACTGGCATTCGACCGCACCGAAATCCTGCGCTACGGCGAGAACTCGCACCAGCAAGCCGCCTTCTACCGCGACACCGTCGCGTTGCCGGGCAGCATCGCCGCCTACACCCAGTTGCAGGGCAAGGAACTGTCCTACAACAACATCGCCGACTCCGATGCCGCCTGGGAATGCGTCAAGGCCTTCGACGCCCCGGCCTGCGTCATCATCAAGCACGCCAACCCGTGCGGCGTGGCCATCGACGGCACCCTGCTCGGCGCTTATGAAAAGGCCTTCAAGACCGACTCGACCTCGGCCTTCGGCGGCATCATCGCCTTCAACGGCGAAGTCGGCCTCGATGTCGTTGAAGCCATGAACGCGCGCAAGCACTTCGTCGAAGTGCTGATCGCCCCGTCCTTCACCGCTGAAGCCAGGGCGGCACTCGCTTCCAAGCAGAACCTGCGCGTGCTGGTGGTGCCGCTCGGCAATGACCTGAATAAGCTGGAACTCAAGCGCGTCGGTGGCGGCCTGCTGGTGCAGACGCCCGACGACTTCACCGCGCAAGCCAGTGGGCTCAAGGTCGTCACCAAGGTGCAGCCGAGCGCCCGGCAGATCGAGGATCTGCTCTTCGCCGAGCGCGTCGCCAAGTTCGTCAAGTCCAACGCCATCGTCTTCTGCGGCAGCGGCATGACGCTGGGCGTCGGCGCCGGCCAGATGAGCCGTGTCGATTCGACCAGAATCGCCGGCATGAAGGCGCACAATGCCGGCCTGGACCTGAAGGGCTCGGTCGTTGCCTCCGACGCATTCTTCCCCTTCCGTGACGGCCTCGACGTGCTGGCCGAAGCCGGAGCGACCGCCGTCATCCAGCCGGGCGGCTCGATGCGCGACGACGAAGTCATCGCCGCCGCCGACGAGCACGGCATCGCCATGGTCTTCACCGGCGCCCGCCACTTCCGGCATTGAAAGGAAGGACCACGTGCTTGGCAAGCCGACCAGGCAACTTCTCTTCATCTCCTGTACTGCGCTGTTTGTCGGCACTGCCCAGGCAGAGCCGCCATCTTCGGAAGAGGGCAAAGGGTGGCTTGAGCGCACGACCACGAGCCTCAAGGAAACCTGGAACGAGGGGACACCGGAGGTGTATGTGCCCGTATTCACCTGGCACCTGCCGTGGGCATACACGCGACAGCAAATCGACGAGTACAACAACTTCCCGGTGGGCTTGGGTCTCGGTCGTGGCCGCTACACTGAAGACGGGGATTGGCACGGCTTTTACGCAATGGGGTTTCAGGACTCTCACTCCAAGCCGCAATACCAGGTCGGCTATGGATACAAGACGTTCTGGCCGGTCAGCGGTGACTTCAAGGCCGGGATCGGGTATACGGTCTTCATCGGCGCCCGCGCCAATTGGAATGATTACACACCGTTTCCGGCCGTCCTCCCTATCATTTCCCTTGAATATGCCAAGAAGGTTTCGCTGGATGCCGCCTATGTCCCTGGCGGCAATGGAAATGGCAACGTCCTGTTCATCTGGACAAAATTTCACCTTTGACCGCAAGGTCGGAGCAACCCCTCTCCGGTTATTTTGAAATGAGACTATTGGTAATCGGTTCCGGCGGCCGCGAGCACGCCATGGCCTGGCGCCTGGCCCAGGCTCCCGGCGTGAAGAAGGTGTTCGTCGCCCCCGGCAATGCCGGCACGGCACGGGAGAAGTACCTTCAGAACGTGAACCTGACAGACCCAGCCGCACTCGCCCTGTTCGCCGCACGGGAGCGCATCCACCTGACGCTGGTCGGCCCCGAGGCGCCGCTGGCGGCCGGGGTTGTTGACGTTTTCCGCAGCAGCGGCCTGAAGATCTTCGGCCCGACCAAGGCAGCCGCGCAGCTCGAATCGTCGAAGGATTTCGCCAAGCGCTTCATGACTCGCCACGCCATCCCGACGGCGGAATTCGCGACTTTTTCCGAGTCGACCGCGGCACACGCCTACATCGACGAGAAGGGCGCCCCCATCGTCATCAAGGCCGACGGTCTGGCGGCCGGCAAGGGCGTCGTCGTCGCCACGACTCTTGAAGAAGCGCACGCCGCCGTCGACGACATGCTGTCCGGCAACAAGCTCGGCGACGCCGGCGCCCGTGTCGTCATCGAGGAATATCTCGACGGCGAGGAAGCCAGCTTCATTGTCATGGTCGACGGAAAGAACGTACTGGCAATGGCTTCCAGCCAGGACCACAAGCGCATCTTCGACGGCGACCAAGGCCCGAACACCGGCGGCATGGGCGCCTACTCCCCTGCTCCCTGTGTGACCCCGGAAGTGCACGCCAAGGCGATGCGCGAGATCATCCTGCCGACCGTGCGCGGCATGGCCGCCGACGGCATCCCCTTCACCGGCTTCCTCTACGCCGGACTGATGATCGGCAAGGACGGCTCGGTCAAGACGCTGGAATTCAACTGCCGCATGGGCGACCCGGAAACCCAGCCGATCCTGATGCGCCTGCGCTCCGATTTCGTCGAACTGCTCGAACACGGCATCGCCGGCACGCTCGACCAGGTCGAGGCCAAATGGGACCGCCGAGTCGCCCTTGGCGTCGTGCTGGCGGCGGCCAACTACCCGGACACCCCACGCAAGGGCGACGTCATCACCGGACTGCCCAAGGGCAACAGCTTCGGCGAGGACGCGCACGTCTTTCACGCCGGCACGGCCGAGAAGGATGACGAAGTGGTCACCGCCGGCGGTCGGGTGCTGTGCGTCACCGCCCTCGGCGAGAACACCAGGCTGGCCCAGAAGCGGGTGTATGAAGTGTTGACCCGGATCAACTGGGACGGGATGCAGTACCGCAAGGACATCGGCTACCGCGCGATCAGTCGCTAGCGAGTTGGGCTTGCCTGAACTGCCGGGACCCGCCTTGAAGGCGTCTTGCTTTCTTTTGCTTCGCCAAAAGGAAGCAAGCAAAGAAAATGCGACCCAGGGGTGGCCTTCTTTTTGGCTACTTTTTCCTGGCCAGACAAGAAAAAGTACGCCCACCGCCAAGGCGGAATACAGCGCATCCGAAAGCACGCCCGCGCGTCCGGCGCGGAACCCGGCGCCTCAGCCTCCGACCACCACCGCACCTCTTCATCCCCAATCGAACCCACCCCGCCATGGACACCCAACAGCTAAGAACCTATTTCACCGCTCTGCAGAGCCGCATCGTCGGGGAACTCGAAGCCTTCGACGGCCAGTCTTTCCGCACCGACTCCTGGGCGCGCCCGGAAGGTGGCGGCGGGATTTCGCGGCTGATCGAGGAAGGCGATTTCTTCGAGCGCGGCGGCGTCAATTTCTCACACGTCACCGGCAAGTCGCTGCCTGCCTCGGCCACCGCCGTGCGCCCGCAACTGGCAGGCCGTTCGTGGGAGGCGATGGGCGTCTCGCTGGTGCTGCATCCGCGTAATCCGTACTGCCCGACCGCGCACATGAACGTGCGCTGCTTCGTCGCCAGCAAGGAAGGCGAAGACAACGTCTGGTGGTTCGGCGGCGGCATGGACATGACGCCCTACTACGGTCAACGCGAGGATGTGACCCATTTCCACCGCACCTGCAGGGATGCGCTGGCGCCGTTCGGCGACGAGGTCTATCCGAAATACAAGAAGTGGTGCGACGAGTATTTCTTCCTCAAGCACCGGAATGAACCGCGCGGCGTCGGCGGCATCTTCTTCGACGACCTCAACGAAGGCGGTTTCGAGCGCTGCTTCGCCCTGACCCGGGCGGTCGGCGACACCTTCACCCAAGCCTACCTGCCGGTACTGGCCAGGCGCCGCGACACGCCCTGGGGCGAGCGCGAGCGCGACTTCCAGGCCTACCGTCGCGGCCGCTACGTCGAATTCAACCTGGTCTGGGATCGCGGCACGCTGTTCGGCCTGCAATCGGGCGGGCGCACCGAGTCGATCCTGATGTCGTTGCCGCCGATCGTCAAATGGCGCTACGACTGGAAGCCCGCGGCCGGCACTCCGGAAGCCAAACTTTACGAGGTCTTCCTGAAACCGAACGACTGGGCCTGAGCGTCCCCGCCGGTGGAAATCCTCAGCGTGCCTTGAGCCCTACCGCCGCCCGGAAATGGCGGTTGGCCTCGTCGCCGCGTTCGAGCTTGTCGCACAGTTCGGCAAGCGCGAGGTGCGCGTCGCGCGTTTCCTCGGTCGCCAGCGACGCTTCGATATAGCTCTGCGCCTTGCCCCACAGACGCTGATTCATGCACATGCGCCCGAGCGCCAGCAGCAGCGCCGCTTCGCCGGGATACTGGCGCAGCCAGTCCTCAGCCCTGGCGATGCGCGCGGTCAGTCCCGGCCCCGTCAGGCCGCCATACAGGGTCACCAGTTCGGGCTGCCAGCCCGCCTCGGAATACCCGTCGAGCGCACTTTCGATGAGTTTCTGCGCCACCGGCAGCGCGTCGGCTTCGACCAGCGCCCTGGCGCCGGCCAACATCAGACGGCGCCCGTAGTCGACGGCCGGAATGCCCCGCAGGTAATCCTGAAGCTGCCCGGCATCGGCACGGCGCCGGCGGATGTTCTCGAGATGGGCGAGGGTCTTGATCTCGCGCGCCACCTCGGGCGGCAGCGCATCGCGTTTCTCGAGCTGGCGTGCCAGCTTGAGGACGCCGTCCCAGTCGCCGGTTCCCTGGCGCGCCCGCAATTCGAGGCGCAGCGCGGCGATGTGGCGGCCCTGCTTGCCCTGGAACCGGCCGAGCACGGCCAGCGCCTCGTCGAAGCGGCGCAATTCGTTCATCATCTCCGCTTCCAGAATCAGCGCCGCCGCTTCATTGCGCGGATCGTCGGCCACTGCCCGCTGCATCCACTCCTGCTGCTTTTCCGGCTCGCGCATGCGTTGCGCGGCACGCGCCGCGACCAGCGCCGCGACGCCGCGGAAAGTGCCGGCCACGTAAGCTTCGCCGGCCTTCTTCAGCGCCTGCCCGAAACGTCCCTCGAAAAGCAGCCGCACGGCGTCCTGGAAGACCAGACCGGCACGCTCGCGCTGGCGCCGCTGGCGATACTCCTTCGCCCGCCTCGGCAACCCGAAGGTCAGCGCGAGCGTCCGCAGCGCCACATGGAGGACCAGAAAGAAGGCGACCAGCGCCACAAGGAACAAATTCAGGCTGACCTCGGCACGATACGGAGGCAGGACGATCAGGACGTAGCCATCGTTGACCCGCGCGCCGAGGGCGACGGCAACCGCCAGCCCGAACAGGACAAGAAGCCAGAACAGGCCCTTCACTTCCTGTCCTTGCCGTTGCGCAGGACGCGCAGCGCCGCCTGGGTTTCATCCAGGGTCGGCAAGGCGATGACGATCTCGGTCGCCAGCAGTTGGCGCAACGTCGCCTGCGCCGCCTGGACGCCCTTGTCGCGGCCATCGAAGAGGCGCCCGAGCATTTCCAGCGCCGCCTTGAGTTCGCCGCGGAAAGTCACCTGATCACGGGAAAGCAGCGCCAGGCGCGCATTGAGCAGGCGCAGCTTGAGGTTCTCGCGCAGGAAGAAACTCTGTCCCGGCGCCAGCAGCACCGCCTCCTCGCGATCGAAGCGCTGGATGCGGACGAGACCCTTCAGTTCCTGCCAGATCTCGTTCCCGGTGCGTTTCCACCAGGGCAACTGCACCGCCTCGGCCGGCTTTTCGCGGGCTTCCTGCGGCCTGACGTCCATCGCCAGCGGCAACTTGTCGATGCTCAGCAGCACCTGCTCCAGACGCCCATTGTTCGCCGCCAGATCGACTGCAGGGAGCGCCGCCAGGCGTTGCAGATCGGCGGCCAGCGCCTTGCGCAAGGGCAGCAACTGCGGACGATCGACGCGGGCGAGACGGGCCTCCGCCGCGCGCAGGGCGAGGATGGCCGCCGGAACGTTGGCCGCCAGCTGCAATTGCTGTCCGGCCAGCGCGATCGCCTGTTCGGCTTCGAGCACGCCGGATTCGTCACGGCTGCGCGCAAGGTCCTGGTAGACCGCCTGCAGCGACTCGGACTGCGCCTGGAATTCGGCCAGTTTCGCGTCGGCCGCACCCAGCCTGCCCTGCAAGCCTTCGACCTGCTCGCGCAACTGTTTCAGCGCGCCGCGATCCTCCTTGCTCGCGGCATCGGCCTCGGCCAGGCGACGGCCGGTTTCCTGCTCGAATTCGGCAAGGCGGTGGCGGGTTTCGAACCATTGCCAGCCAGCCAGGGCAATTGCCGCCAGCGCCACGAAGAACCAGGGTCCGAAGCGCGAGGCGGGCGGCGACGGCTGTTGCGGCGCCGGGGAAGGAGGAGGAGTCGTATTGTCAGGTGTCATGCCGGCCAATTATAAGCAAGCAAGCCGGCAAGGATTCCGGCATCCGCCGCATCGGTAAGGATAATTTTCTGCAAACCCGACGCCCGCGCGTTTTCCGCAATGCGGGCATGCGGCACGAAGACCGGGGTCCGGGCGAGAAAGGAGCGGCCCTCGTCGTCGAGCAGGTCGAGCAGGTGGCGCAGCCCCTCGCTGCTCGACACGGTCAGCGCGTCGAGGCGCCCGGCGCGCCATCTTTCCAGCAGGATATCGACGCCGCCGGCGGGCCCGGCGCGGCGATAGCAGGCGACGCACTCGACCGTGGCGCCCCGCGCGCGCAGCGTATCGGCCAGCAACTCGCGACCGCCGTCACCGCGGAAGATGACGACGCGCTTGCCACTGACCCGTTCGCCCGCCAGATCCGGCAGCGCCAGCAGCGCCTCCGAATCGAAGCGCTCGCGCGGCGCGATGCAGCCGGTCACGCCGCGCGCCGCCAGCGCCTTCACCGTGCCCTGTCCGACCGCCGCCGGCACCAGCCCCACCGGCCAAGGGCCATGCGCCAGAATGAGCGGCAGCGCGTGGGCGACCGCATTGGGACTGATGAAGATGGCCAGCGCCGCACCGGGCAGCCCGGCCACGTCGGCCTCCAGCGCCAGCGGATCGGCAACCGGCAGGATATCCAGCAGGGGAAAGAGCAGCGGGGTTCCGCCCGCGCCGGCAATGGCATCGGCCAGCGGCGCGGCCTGCTCCCGCGGCCGGGTGACGGCGATGATCCTGCCGGCAAGCGGGCCGCTCGCGTTCATCGGCAGTGGGCGAGTTTTTCCAGGATGGCGCCGGCACCTTGCGCCCGCAACTGTTCGGCGAGCCGGCGGCCAAGCGCCTCGTCGTCACCGGCCACGTCGCCGACGGTGCCGCGCACTTCGCCGCTGACCATCTCCCGGCCATCCGCCGTCGCGACGAAACCGCGCAGCCACAGCTTGCCCTCTTCCATGACCGCATAGCCGCCGAGCGGCACCTGGCAACTGCCGCCGAGCGCCCGCGAGAAAGCGCGTTCGGCCTTGACGCAGTGCGCCGTATCCGGATCGTCGAGCGGAGCGACGACGGCGGCCATCGCCGCATCGCCGGCCACCAGTTCGATGCCGAGCGCGCCCTGGCCGGGCGCCGGCAGCGACTGTTCCGCGGTCAACACCGATCTGATGCGGTTTTCCAGTCCGAGGCGGATCAGGCCGGCGGCGGCGAGGATGATCGCGTCGTATTCGCCGGCATCGAGCTTGCGCAGCCGCGTGTCGAGATTGCCGCGCAGGCTCCTGATCGCCAGCTGCGGGTACTTCGCGCGCAGGATCGCTTCGCGGCGCAGGCTGGAAGTGCCGACGACGGCGCCTGCGGGCAGTTCGTCCAGCCCGGCGTAGCTGTTCGAGACGAAGGCGTCGCGCGGGTTTTCGCGCGCGGAAATTGCGGCCAGCACGAAGCCCTCGGGCATCACCATCGGCACGTCCTTCATCGAATGCACGGCGAGCTGCGCCCGGCCTTCCTGCATCGCGACTTCGAGTTCCTTGATGAACAGGCCCTTGCCGCCGATTTCGGCGAGCGGACGGTCGAGAATCTGGTCACCCCTGGTCGTCATGCCTAGAATGACGATATCGGCCCCGGGATTCAGGCCGGCCAGGCGCCCCTGGACATGGACGGCCTGCCACATGGCGAGGCGGGATTCGCGGGAGGCGATGACGATCTTGGATGGAGCGGACATGAAGCGGCACGCGGCAGGGGTTTCGAAGGCGGCAATCTTAGCATGAGCGATTCGCCACCCTCCTCGACCCGGATCAAACCCGACGACCAGCGCCCCGAGCACCCCGACTTCTGGTGCAAGCGCTTCGGCGAAGGAATCACGCCGTGGGATGCCGGCTGCGTGCCGAACGCCTTCGCCGATTTCGTCGTCCGCCAGCCGGCGCCACTGGACACGCTGATCCCCGGTTGCGGCAGCGCCTGGGAAGCCCGCCACCTGGTCGACCTCGGCTGGCCGGTCACCGCGCTGGATTTCTCGCCGGCCGCGGTCGCCACAGCCCGGGGCGTTCTCGGCGACGCTGCGGTCGACCTCGTCTGCGAAGACTTTTTCACCTTTTCGCCGCGTCGACCGTACCAGTTGCTCTACGAACGCGCCTTCCTCTGCGCCCTGCCGCGCAAGCTGTGGCCCGACTGGGGCCGGCGCGTCGCCGAGCTGTTGCCGCGAGGCGGCCTGCTCGCCGGGTATTTCTTCGTTTGCGACCAGCCCAAGGGTCCGCCGTTCGGCATCCTGCCCGGGCAGTTGGATGAATTGCTGGCGCCCAATTTCACGCGCATCGAGGATGCGGCAGTCGACGATTCGATCCCGGTGTTTGCTGGGTGCGAACGCTGGCAGGTGTGGTGGCGGCTCGCGGCTGGCCACCATACCGCTTCGGGAGAAGCGCAAGCAGCCGACCGGACATCAGGCAACCGAAGCTGACGACCCGCAGTCCTTCAGCGCCAGGGCACGCTCGTACAGCGCATTCTTCGCCGCGCCGCTGATCGCCGCCGCCAAGCGGGCGGCCTGTTTCACCGGCAGGCCCTCGGCCAGCAGCAGCGTCAACACGCGCTCGCCCTCGGCGTCGTTGCCTTGGGCCGGGGCGCCGGAAACGATCAGAACGAATTCGCCGCGCTGGCGGTTCGGGTCTTCCTTCAGCCATTCGACTGCCGCGGTCAACGGGCCGGAATGGATCGACTCGAACAGCTTGGTCAGTTCGCGGGCGATGACCAAGGTGCGCTCGCCGAGCACGGCGGCAAGATCGGCGACGGTCTCGAGGACGCGATGCGGGGCCTCGTAGAAGACCAGCGCGCACGACTGGCCGCGCAGTTCCTCGATGGCCTTGCACCGCTGGCCGGCCTTGCTCGGCAGGAAGCCATGGAACAGGAAATGCTCGTCAGGGAGGCCGGAGGCGGAGAGCGCCGTGGTCGCCGCACACGCGCCGGGCAGCGGAATCACCCGGCAGCCGGCGGCGCGAACGGCAGCGACGATGCGGGCGCCGGGGTCGGAGATTCCGGGCGTCCCGGCGTCGGAGATCAGCGCCACCGCCTCGCCGGCCCTGAGCCGGTCGACGATGCGGGCGGCGGCTTCGTGCTCGTTGTGCCGATGGGCCGGCAGCGTCCGCGCCGGCGATCCAAGCTGCCTGAGCAGGGGGCCGCTGTGGCGGGTATCCTCGGCGGCAACCCAGGGCACGCTGCGCAGGACTTCCTCGGCGCGGCGGGTCAGGTCGCCGAGGTTCCCGAGCGGGGTCGCGACGACATACAATGCGGCGAATTCTTCCGTCATCCCAGCAGGCATGCAGGCAAAGGCCAACGATACCACCGCGAAGCGCGGCCGCGAAGCCGAGGAACGGGCGGCGCGTCATCTCGAGCGTTGCGGTCAACGCATCGTCGAGCGCAATTTCCGGGTGCGCGGCGGCGAGATCGACCTGATCTGCCGCGACGGGAAAATGCTCGTTTTCGTCGAGGTCCGGCTGCGCGGCCGCGGCGATTTCGGCGGCGCCGGTGCGAGCATCACCACCAGCAAGCGCCAGCGCATCGTCCTCGCCGCACGGCACTATCTGGCGGGCAAGGCAGAGTGCGACTGCCGCTTCGACTGTGTGCTGATCGATGGCGACCAGCTCGAATGGATTCGCGATGCGTTTGCTGCTGACGATTAGCCTGGCCCTGTGGCTGGGTGCGGCGCAGGCTGAGAGCGTCCGCATGCTGGTGCAGAGTTCGCCGCTGGCCGGCAGCCAGTACTACGCGGTCGGCGAGTTGTGGCAGCAGATGGCGGTCGGCGATCGTCTCGACCTGATCCGCGAGCCCGAAAACCGCCACGACCGGCGGGCCATTCGCGTCGAATGGCGTGGCCACAAGCTCGGTTACGTGCCGCGCGCCGAGAACCGCGCGGTGGCGGCGGCGATGGATCAGGGGGACAGGCTGGTGGCGCGCATCTCGAAATTGACCGAACACGCCAATCCCTGGCGCCGGGTCGAGTTCGAGGTCTTCGCCGAACTGTGATGTAGAATGACTCAATTGTCCGCTCCAGGCCACCGATAGACATGGATCTGATAGCCCGCGTCGCCAGGCATTTCGAAGACAGCGCCCAGACCAAGCTCGATGCCGTCGAGGCGATGGCGGCGCCGATTGCCGGCGCGATCGAGGCGCTGACCGCCTGCCTGGTCGACGGCGGCAAGATCCTTGCCTGCGGCAATGGTGGTTCGGCTGCCGACGCGCAGCACTTCGCCGCCGAACTGGTCGGTCGTTTCGAGGCCGAGCGTCAGGAACTTGCGGCCATCGCGCTGACCACCGATACGTCGATCCTCACCGCCGTCGCCAACGACTACTCGTTCAACCAGGTTTTCGCCCGGCAGGTGCGCGCGCTCGGCCACGCCGGCGACGTCCTGCTGGCGATCTCGACTTCGGGCAACTCGGGCAACGTGATCGAGGCGATCCGCTCCGCGCACGAGGCCGCCATGCTCGTCGTCGCGCTGACCGGCAGGGGCGGCGGCCAGATCGGCGAAATGCTCAACGACGACGATATTCATCTTTGCGTGCCGGCCGACCGGACGGCGCGAATTCAGGAAACCCACCTGCTCGTCATCCATTGCCTGTGCGATGGCATCGACGCGCTGCTTCTTGGAGTCGAACAATGAGAAATCCCGGACTTGCCCTCGCCGTCACCGCCTTGGTCGCGGTTCTGCCCTTCGTCACCGGCTGCGTGCCGGCAGTCATCGCCACCGGTGCCACGGTCGGCGTGATGTCCGCACAGGACCGCCGCTCGACGGGGGTCCAGACCGACGACGAGGGCATGGAGTGGAAAGCGGCGCAGAGCGTTCCCGAGAGGTACGCTGCGGCATCCCACCTCAATTTCACCTCCTTCAACCAGCGCCTGCTGATCACCGGCGAGGTTCCCAGCGAGGAAGCCAGGGCCGCCATCGGCGAGCAGGCGGCGAAGGTGCTCGGCGTCAAGGACGTGATCAACGAGACCGCCATCGCTCCGGCCTCCTCGCTCTCGGCACGCAGCAACGACAGCTACATCACGTCGAAGGTCAAGGCGCGACTGGTCGACGAGAAGAACATTTCCGCCAACCACATCAAGGTGGTGACCGAAAACGGGATCGTCTACCTGATGGGCATCGTCACCGAGCGCGAAGCCAAGGTGGCCGTCGCCGTGGCGCGGACCACCGAGGGCGTGCGCAAGGTGGTCAATGTCATGCAGGTGATGAGCGACGCCGAGATCCAGAGGCTGACCACCTTCCCGTCGGCGGGCAGCAGCCCGGCCGCGGCACCGCCACCGGCACCGCAGCCGGCGCCGGTCGAGAACCGCTGATGCCGGCGATGCAGGGATAGCGAGGGGGGACGGCAATGAATCTGGAAAAGGTGATCTTCGGCTTCTTCATCGTTCTGGCGGCGACGCTGAACTTCGGCTTCTTCATCGGCGACATCGACCGTCCGGAACTGCACCACGTCTACGAACTGGCGGCCGCGCTGGTCGTCAGCCTGATCGCCACCGCGCTCAAGTTCGGCGACCGCACGCAGATCGGCGCCATCCACCTGTCCACCAGCCTGGTCGCCGACCTGCAGTTGATCGCCGCCGCCATTACCTGGGCGGTCGCCGTCCATGTCACCGGCGAGGGAATGACCGCCTCGGTCACCTCGAGCGTGGTTTCGCTGTCCGGCGGCGCGCTGTTCGCCAACATCGTCTCGGTCATCATCCTCATCGTCGAAACCGTGATGCTGCGCCGCTAGCACCATGGACCCAGGGGCCGGCACGCGGAGTCGCCTGTGAACAGCGCCTTCTTCCTCGTCCTGCGGCGCATGCGGGCGCCGATCATCGTTCTCATCGTCATCTACGCGATATCGGTCTTCGGGCTGACGCTAGTACCCGGCGTCGATGCCGAGGGCAAGGCGGCACCGCCGCTCAGCTTTTTCCACGCCTTCTATTTCATCAGTTATACGGCGACGACCATCGGCTTCGGGGAAATTCCGACCGCCTTTTCCGATGGACAGCGCCTGTGGGTCACCGTCTCAATCTACCTGACGGTGATCGGCTGGTCGTATTCGATCGTCACGCTGATCGCGCTGCTGCAGGACAAGGGCTTCCAGAACACGCTGACGGTCAACCGCTTCAGCCGCCGCGTCCGCCAGATCAAGGAGCCTTACTATCTGGTCTGCGGCTGCGGCGAAACCGGCAACCTGATCTGCCGGACCTTCGACCGCATCGGCCATGCCTTCGTCGTAATCGAGAAGGACGAACTGCGCGTGCAGGAACTCGACCTTCAGGATTTCAAGACCGACACGCCGGCTCTCGCAGCGGATGCCAGCATCCCGGACAACCTGCTGCGGGCCGGGCTCACCCATCCGAAGTGCCGTGCCGTGCTGGCGGTGACCAGCGACGAGCAGGCCAACCTGGCGATCGCCATCGCGGTGCGCCTGCTCAACCCGTCGATAACCGTGATTGCCCAGGGCCGCACGCTGTCGGTGACGGCCAACATGGCGTCGTTCGGCACCGACCACATCATCAATCCGTTCGCGCGCTTCTCCGAGCACCTGGCGCTCGCGATCACCGCGCCAGAACGCTTTCGCCTGATCGAACTTCTCACCGCCCTGCCGGAAACGCCGCTGCCGGAAATCCACCGCCCGCCGCGCGGACGCTGGATTCTCTGTGGCTACGGTCGCTTTGGACGCCTGATCGCCAACCAGCTGACGCCCGCAGGAATCGAACTGACAATCATCGACCCGTCGTGCAATCCCGAAGAAATGGCCAACTCGATCAGGGGCTACGGCACCGAAGCCGAGTCCCTGCGCTCGGCCGGGATCGGCAGCGCCGCGGGAATCATCGCCGGCAGCGACAACGATGTGAACAACCTGTCGATTGCCGTCACCGCAGCGGAACTGAACCCCTCGCTGTTCGTCGTGGCGCGCCAGAACCATCACGTCAATGCGCCGCTGTTCGACGCCTACCGCGACGATTACACGATGGTGCCCAGCCGCATCGTCGCCCAGGAGTGCATCGCCATTCTGACGACGCCGCTGCTCGCCGCCTTCCTCAACCTGCTGCGCGAGCACGACGAGGCCTGGAGCAACGCCCTGGTCTGTCGCCTGCAGGGGCTGTGTGACGGCCGGACACCGGCGGTATGGGGCCTGAAACTGAACATTTCTGAAGCCCAGGCTGCCTATCGTGCCTTGATGCAGGAGCGGCGGATGACACTGGGCGAAATCCTGCGCGATGGAACCGACCGCAGCCAGCCACTGCCGGCAGTCACGCTGCTGATTCGCCGCGAGGACGAGTTGATTCTGCTGCCCCCGGACAACCTTCCGCTCGCCCCCGGCGACGAGTTGCTCTTCGCCAGTTCGCTGGCGGCCCGCCGCAATCTCGAGCTCACGCTGTACCGGCCGGGCGAGCTCGATTACGTGCTGACCGGTCACGAGGTCACCGGGAGCTGGGTCTGGAACTGGCTGGCTACCCGTCGCAAGGCCGGCGACCATCCTTCCTGAGTCCCGGGCCATACCGTTTCCCCCACACCCCAAAGAGAAAGGATCGAAGATGACCAACCTGAAGTTCCTCGGCATTTCCGGCAGCCTGCGCCGCGCATCGACCAACAGCGGCCTGCTGCGCGCCGCAGCCACACGCCTGCCCGCCGGCGTCGCGCTGGAAGTCGCCAGCCTCGCCGACGTTCCCTTCTACAACGCCGACATCGGCGAGAAACCGGCCTCCGTGACCCGCGTCCTGGCACAGATGGCTGCCGCCGACGCCATTGTCTTCGCCTGCCCGGAATACAACTACTCGCTGGCGCCGGCGCTCAAGAACATCCTCGACTGGGCTTCGCGCGAACCCGACAACGCGCTGCTTTCGGGCAAGACGGCGGCCATCATGGGCGCCGGCGGCGGCATGGGCACTTCGCGCTCCCAGTATCACCTGCGCCAGGTCTGCGTCTTCCTCAACCTGCACCTGCTGAGCAAGCCGGAAGTGTTCTCGAACGCCTTTGCCGGCGGCTTCGACGCCGACGGCAATCTGACCGACGAAAAAGTCGCTGCCCTGATCGCCAGCCAGATGCAGGCGCTCGCCGAGTGGACGCGCCGGATCAGGGGCTGACGCCGCTGGCAGGCGCCGCCAGCAGCCGGCGCAGACCGCGCATCAGCATGCCGACGACGGGAAGCTTCAGGTAGAGCTCCTCGGCCGCGTCCCAGTAGTCGCGGTGGTAATCGACCTTGCCGGCGGCGTCGAACTTGAGGTGGGAAACGCCGCGGATGACCTGCTTCCCGCCCCCGCCCCAGTGCGCCGCCCGGAAGCTCAAGGTCCAGATCAGCATGGCGCCGCCGTCAGCGACCACCCTTTCGCTGACGACGAAACGCGGCTCGCCGACCTGCTCGAACATGTGGGCGAAGATGCGCTGGATCGCGGCGACGCCGCGCACCTCGTTGAACGGATCCTTGAAATATGCATTGGCACTGTAGAACTCGGGAAAGCGGGTGACGCTTTCTGGCGTCAGGCCATGGAAAAATTCGATCAGGGCATCGAGGTTCATGTCAGTTCCCCGTCAGGCGGCGGACCAGCGGAAAATACAGCCCGTAGGGCAGCAGCGCCAGCAACTTCATGACGCGTGTGAAGCGCTTCGGATAATGAATCTCGAATTTGCCGGTCCGGAAGCCGTCGACCGTGGCCAGCGCCGCCTGCTCCGGAGTCAGCAGCGCGGGCATGGCGAAATCGTTCCTGGCGGTGAGCTGCGTCGCAACGAAGCCGGGGTTGACGACCCAGACACCGATCCCCTGCGGCGCCAGATCGAGATGCAGACATTCGGCGAAGTGGATCAGCGCCGCCTTGCCCGGCCCGTAGGCCAGCGCCTTGGGCAGGCCGCGGTAGCCGGCGACACTGGCGACGAAGGCGATGCCGCCGCCGACCGGCAGGTCGGGCAACACCGTCGCCGCCAGGCGCATGGCGCCGTTGAAGTTGACGCTGACGATCTGCTCGGCGACCGCCAGGTCGAAGTCCGCGGCACGCATCGGTACATAGTCTCCGGCCAGGTAGATCGCCAGGTCGACGCCGCTCCAGGCCGCGAGCAGGCGCTTGCGCGCGGCCGCCAGGCTCGCCGTGTCGGTGGCGTCGCTGGGCAGCAGCAAAGCCCCGTCGATCCCGAGCGCGCGCAGCTTGTCGACGCTGCGCGCGGAAAGAGCGACGCGCGCGCCACGCCGGGCCAGTTCGCCGGCGAGCGCGGCGCCGATCCCGCTGGATGCGCCGACCAGCCAGACGCGCTTGCCGGACCAGTCGGTGATCTCCGGGTTCATCGTTTGACGAAGGTCAGCGTGACTTCGCCAAGATCGAAGCCCCACTTGCTCATGTAGGAGCGGTTCAGCATCACCTTGTCATCCATCAGGAACATCCAGTCGTCAAAATCGACGTTGTACACCTTGCCGTCGACCGGCAGTGCCAGCACGTAGCGCCAGCGCAGGGCATTGCCGGCAACCTCGCCGATGGCCTCGCCGACGACATCGTCGGCCGTGCCGCGAAAGGTGCCATCCGCCTGCTTGGTCAGGGTCCACACGCGGCGCGACGTGGTGCCATCCGACCAGCTGAAATGCTCGTCGAGGACGCCGGTATCACCGGTCCATCTGGCGTCGATGACGACATGGAAGCGCTTCTGCACTTCGCCGCCCCGCCCCTGGAAGATGCCCCAGGCGTCGAGCGTGCCATTCAGGTAGGTCTTGAGGTCGAGGGCCGGCTGTTCGGCGCGGTACTGTTCGATTCCCTTGGATGCGCAGGCGGTCAGGCCAAGGGTGAAAAGAACGGCGAGCAGGAATTTCATGTCAGATTATATGGACGCCTCCCGTTTGCCAAGGGCGATTTGGGTGTGTGCTGGGACAGAT
>ERZ761603.1444-NODE-1444-length-17814-cov-54.851399_pt1 | contig 17814 bp, 7 predicted proteins | sample MGYA00511879_ERZ761603 | MGnify/ENA primary metagenome ERZ761603 (study PRJEB28899, sample SAMN02850040) | bioreactor sludge metagenome | biome: EBPR Sludge; feature: EBPR Bioreactor; material: flocular biomat | place: Australia: Thorneside Wastwater Treatment... | reverse complement strand
CTACCACATTAGTACCTCACCTGTGTAGGGCTCATTTTACCGGCGTTGGTTCGGAACAGGTCAAAATCGGTAAGGTTCACATTGCCATCAAGGTTGCAATCGGCATCGGCGTAAACGCTGGTTTGCCCGGCTTGGGTAAAGTAGGCGTTAAAATCTCTGAAACTGATAACCCCGTTTGCAAAACAATCGGCGGCGGCAAGGGCATATTTACCTGCTGCCACCTCTGCCATGGTTTGAGTACCATACAAGGCATTGGCGGAGTTAAAAAAGTTAATACTTGCAGCGCTGTTGGGAAGGGCTATAAGGTTGGCGCTTACAATAGGCAGGTGGTTTCGGGAGCGCACGGTTATGTAATAACTGCCATTGGGCAAGCCGTTAAAAATTACGCCTTGGCTGCCGTCTAAATCCACCAGTACGCCGTCTTGCCGCAAAAAGGCAGCTCTTCGGGCAGCTACGGTGTAGTTAGCATTAAGCGCTTCTACCAGTAGCCAGTCCACCATATTGGCTGCAATGCTACCCACTGCTTCGGTGCCGTTATAGTTCCATGGTGGTCGGTTAAAGGGTTGCGTTAGGCTAATAAGGTTGTTTTGTGCCAGTAACGCATTCATATTTCCGTTAGCATCGTTATAGGGTCCTTGCAACAAGAGTTTAAAAAACACTTCGGCACCGGGTGTAGTGCAGGTAAAATTGGCGCTAAAACCGCCGCCTACTACCGATTGGTCGGTAGTAAACCTAATGTATAAAGCTCCGCCACTTGATGTAATAGGGGTGGGTATAGCAGTACCCGAAAAACTGCCCAGCAGAGTAGCAGCAGCGCTGTTGCCATCATAAACGTTCACAAAATCGTAACCGGCTTCGGTGTTAAAAGTGGTAAAAGTGAGGGTTAAATTAATTGCGCCGGGCGGGCTAAGTAGCCAGTTGCAAGTCATGTTATTGCTGTAACTAAGGCTGCCGCTGCCATCGCTGATGATGCCGTTGCAAGCGGTAACGGTATTGGTGCCTGTGCAGGCTTGCGGCACACAGGCATACGTTGCTTTCCAGCCGCCCGAAGTAACGGAGGCATCGGAGGTAAACACAATAAACATACTGCCCGATGAAGCCGCCAATGCTGAGGGTAAAGTATTGCCCGAAAATGTACCCAATAGCGGCGCAAAAGCATTCACCCCATTGTAAATGCTCACAAAATCAGCGCCGGCTTGGGTGTTAAACTCGGTAAAGGTGAGCAGTACGGGCAATCCGTCTAAGGGCAAAATAAGCCAACTGCAATTCATATTATTGGCATAATTGCCAGAGCCGCTACCATCACTCAAAGCGCCGCTGCAACTGTTGAGCGTTACACTACCGGTGCAGGGGCTGGGCAAGGTGCAGTTAAAGGAGGCATCAAAACCTGTTGAGGTAAGCGCTTGGTCAGAGGTGAAGGTAACAAACAAGGTTCCGCCCGATGAGGTTATGGGAGGCGGTAAATTAGAGCCCGAAAACTCGCCCAGCAGCGCTGCCGATGCACTGCTGCCGTCATAAACCCTTACAAAATCGTAACCGGCTTCGGTGCTGAAAGCGGTAAAGGTAAGCAAAATACTCTCGGCATCGGGCGGGGCAATGAGCCAACTGCACGATTGGTTGTTGTTGTAGTTTTGCCCGGCGCTGCCATCGGTTATGGTTCCGTTGCAGTTATCAAGGGTTGTGCTGCCGCTGCATGGGCTAAATGCCTGCACGGTAATGTTTTGGGTAGTGGTGTTCTGAAGGTTGGGCGTTACACAGTTGTTAATAGCTGTAAGCGTAACGGTGTAAGTGCCGGCGGCCGTATAGGTGTGCGATGGGTTTTTGAGCGTAGAAGTATTGCTGCTGCCCGATGTGGGGTCACCAAAATTCCAACTGTAAGCTATGGCATTAGCAGAGGTATTATTAAAGGTGGTGTTTACCCCTGTTGAGCCGTAGGTAAATGCCGCTGTAGGCGTGCCGCTTACTACTTCTACGGTTATAGCGTTTGATAGAGAGGAGCAACTTTGCGGATTAACAATGTTTACCGTATATACGCCTGACAAAGTGGCATTATAGGTAGCTGAAGTAGCTCCCGATATATTGGTACTGTTTCGTTTCCACTGATAAGTATAACCGGCGCCGGTAGGTGTAGCCGATAATTGCACCGAACTACCCGAACAAATGCTGGTGCTTGCAGTAGTTGTGGCAACGGCAAAATCGGCAGTAAGGCAGGTAGCGCCGGTTACCTCAGTGCGTATTTTATTGCCCGGTTGCGTGCCAAAACCGTTGTTAAAATTAACGCCTGCGCCCGATAAATGGCAGTAACTCATGATAGTGCCGCCACCCGAAGGGGCAGGACCGGGCGAGCAGCTTCCCTCTACGTCATAACAATTATCAAGAGCGCCGCCACTCCAGCCGCACCAGTGTGTATGGCGCGAGCCAAGGTTGTGCCCCATTTCATGCGTTACACAATTTATTGACCATGAGTAGGTAGGGAAATTTTGGTAGGTAGTGCTGATATTGCTGTAAGCGTGGCGGCTGTTGCTGCACAGCACATCTAACCAAGCTATACCGCCCAAATTGTTGTTGTTGGTAGAAAAAAGGTGTGCCAAATCGCCGTTAAAAGTGTTGCCCACCTGTGAGGAAAAAGCGTCTAATGCAGCCGATGAAGAGTTGTCGGGATAGGCATCGGGCACTGTCCACACAAAAATTTGCGATAGTTGGGTAGAAATGGTTTCGTTGGCATAAATGGTGGCTACCACATTGTATAAACCGGTGGTGTGGTTAGTTACGTTTACCGTGCTGCTGCTGAAATCCTGATACATATCGTAATCGCACTCTACATATACTTTAACCACTTTTGGGCAAACCGATTGCATGGCTTGGTTGCCTGCATCGGGCAGGGTTTGGGGCAGTAGTTTGTTGAGTTGGTGGTGGTGTGGGGGCATTTGGTGTTTAAAGTCGGGCACATCATCGGGCACGGCACAGGTAAACGGGTTTGGCACGGTAACCAGGTTATCGTTGTAAACCACATAATCGGTTGTTTTGCCGGTTAGTTTACCTATCACAAAATTGCCTTGGTTGTTTGAGATAACCGCTATTACTTCGTCATTAAACAAACTTACGGCGGCTAAGGAGTGCGGATTGTTTTGAATAATGCCCCTGTAGTATAAACCGGCGCAGTAGGGCAGGTGGTTTTGCTGTTGGTTTTTGCCGGCTTCGGTAACAAAAAAATCATCGGTTAAAATGGGCGCTTGGGTAAGTTCTACCTGTATGGTTTGGTTTGGGCTAATAGGTATAGCAAGCCGTATGTGGGGGTAGTTGGCTGCTACGGCTTGGGCTAACCGGCTACGGTTAAGGGTGAGCAATTGGGCATCGGGAGCAAAGCGGTAAATGGGGTCATCGGGGTTTACCGCCTGTTGAACGGTAAAGAGTGAAGTGGGTTCAAATTGGGCATTTTGGCTTTTCAGTTCCGATATTTGACGGGCAATGGGTTTTAGGTTTTGGGCAAAAACATGGGAAACAAACCCGCCCCAAAGCAGCGTAAAAAGCAATAAATATACAGGTAAAAAACACCTTTGCATGTGGTTAAATTTGGCAGTTGAAAAATGGTTGATTAAAAACTCAACAAAAATACAAAACCCCTCCAAGCATTTAGCCGGGAGGGGTTTTTTTTATGACGAAATTGGTAAAAAGTCTTTTACCAACGGTAGGGGTATTACATCATGCCGCCCATTCCGCCGCCGCCGTGTTGGTGCGGAGCAGCCGATTCTTCTTGGGGTTTGTCAACAATAAGGCACTCAGTAGTAAGCAACATACTGGCAATAGAAGCGGCATTTTCAAGGGCTACACGGCTTACCTTAGTGGGGTCTATTACGCCTTGCTCCATTAGGTCGCCGTATTCTTCGGTGTGGGCGTTAAAGCCTTGAGCGCCTTTGCTGCTTTTAATGCGCTGTACAATAATAGAGCCTTCTAAGCCGGCATTAGCGGCAATTTGGCGAAGGGGTTCTTCAAGGGCGCGCTTAACAATTTCAATGCCGGTTCTTTCATCATCGTTGTTGCCTTTAAGGTTGGTAAGCGATGAAATAGAACGGATATAAGCTACACCGCCGCCGGGAATAATGCCTTCTTCTACGGCAGCGCGGGTAGCGTGCAGGGCATCGTCAACGCGGTCTTTCTTTTCTTTCATTTCCACTTCGGTAGGAGCGCCTACGTATAATACTGCTACGCCGCCGGCAAGTTTGGCAAGGCGTTCTTGCAGTTTTTCGCGGTCATAATCAGAAGTGGTTGTTTCAATTTGGGCTTTAATTTGGTTAACGCGGGCTTTAATATCTTCGCTTTCGCCGGCGCCGTTAATAATAGTGGTATTGTCTTTGTCTATCACTATTTTTTCGGCACGACCAAGATAGTTTAACGTAGCGTTTTCCAACTTGTAACCACGCTCTTCCGAAATGGCAGTACCACCGGTAAGAATAGCAATATCTTCTAACATGGCTTTGCGGCGGTCGCCAAAACCGGGAGCTTTAACCGCAGCTACGCGGAGGGTGCCCCTAATTTTGTTTACCACCAAAGTAGCTAAGGCTTCGCCATCCACATCTTCGGAAATAATGAGCAAGGGGCGACCGGTTTGTACTACTTTTTCTAAAACAGGCAGCAATTCTTTCATGTTAGAAATCTTTTTATCATAGATGAGGATAAAAGGATTTTCCAACTCGGCTTCCATTTTTTCGGCATTGGTAACAAAGTAGGGCGACAGGTAACCGCGGTCAAACTGCATACCTTCTACCACATCTACATAGGTATCGGTGCCTTTTGACTCTTCAACGGTAATTACGCCTTCTTTTTTTACTCTTTCCATTGCTTGGGCAATCAGTTTACCAATTTCGGTATCGTTGTTGGCAGAAATGGTAGCTACTTGCTCAATTTTTTTGTTTTCGTCGCCTACTTGTACCGACATAGATTTGAGGGTTTCTACCACTTTGGCAACGGCTTTGTCAATACCGCGTTTCAAATCCATGGGGTTAGCGCCGGCGGCAAGGCTTTTTAAACCGGCAGTTACAATAGCTTGTGCCAAAACGGTAGCCGTAGTGGTGCCATCGCCGGCAATATCGGAAGTTTTAGAAGCTACTTCTTTGAGCATTTGTGCGCCAAGATTTTCCATAGGGTCTTCCAGCTCAATTTCTTTAGCTACCGTAACACCGTCTTTGGTAATGGCAGGAGCGCCAAATTTCTTTTCAATAACCACGTTTCTGCCCTTAGGACCCAGCGTTACTTTTACCGCATTTGCTAAGGCATCTACGCCTTTTTTGAGTTTTTCTCTTGCGTCTGCTTCGTACTGAATTAACTTAGCCATAATGTTTAGCTTTATTTAGATTTTTGTTTTGAAAAATGAAAGGAAAATAAAAAATGTGGTTATACCACCGCAAAAATGTCTGATTCACGCATAATGAGGTAATCCTCACCCTCAATAGTGAGTTCGGTGCCTGAGTATTTGCCGTACAGTACACTGTCGCCCACTTTAACGGTCATAGGCTCGTCTTTTTTACCGCCGCCTACGGCTACTACGGTGCCGCGTTGGGGTTTTTCTTTAGCTGAATCGGGAATAATGATACCGCCTTTAGTAGTAGTTTCGGCTTCGGCAGGTTTAACAACTACTCGGTCTGCTAACGGTTTAATGTTAACGCTCATGATACTTATTGATTTTTAGTGTTTAATGGTGAATTGATTACCTTTTTGCCATTGCACATTCTGTGCCAACCGGCTTTTTATGCCATTTTTTCCGATTTTTATGCAATTTTTTCGGACAAACTTGGTAGTTTTGTCAGAATGTTGTTTTTTTGTTAAACTTTTCCCGACAAAACGGGTCTCCTTACCACCTTTTTGTTTCACCTTAACCTGCCGATTATGAAACGTATCTACTTACCCGGTGTCTGGTCTTAACTAAATTCCTTGTGATAACCACAAAGTTAGCCTACTAATACGCCATGAACCTGCCATTTTCAAAAATCTGTGCAAATCAACCACATCCGCGTTATCCGTGTGCTAATTGCTGCCGTAAATCTTACCAATTTAGTCTGCAAATACACCATAAATTTGAATTGCAGACAGTACCTAAGTAGTTACTATGAAACAACTATCTGCCAACTGGCTAACCGAAGGGCTCATTGATGCCGAGTACAAAAAATACATCTTGCTGGCATACTTGCAAGAGGTAAACCAACATTTTGAAGAGCATAAACTGTATCCGTTTCTATCCGATTTGGTTTACCATTACCGCAGTTTACTTACCCTCAAACAAAACAAGGAGCAAGTTAGCGGTCATTTTCCGAAAAGGATTGAAAAAATAGACCTCGAAAAATTTACCATAGCATACGAGCGCATTATGCACGATGACCGCTATATGGAAGAAATACAAGCAATTGTAGATTTTGCTATACCCAAAATTCAGGAGCAACTCAATACCGGTGCCGAAATGTATGAATATGTTTCGCAAAAAATAGCCATTGCTCCCATTGGCATTATTCCGCTTCAAACCGATGAGGGTTATTTGCTTATTTGCAATGGTAATGTAACACATACCGATGCGTACCTTTATAGAGTTACCGTTTTTACCGATGCTACCGAAAAGTACCGCGCCATAAAAACCTGCTTTTTGCAAACTTATACCCGCAGCATAACCACCACCTACGAGAGCATTAAACACGATTTGATACAAAATAACAGAGAGTTACCCAATCCGGCAACTTTTGCGGTGCATAGCAATTACACTTTCCCGATGCACGAAACGCTGCTGCCCGTAGCCAAAAGAAACCTGATGCGTTTTTTGGGGGCATTGTAAGATGCCAATATAAAGTTACTGCTGTAAGGTGGGCTCAATTTTCCCGATATTACTCAGATGAAATGATTTGCGCCTACTACTTTAACGTGAGGTTGGAGTTGTAAGCTTGCGCAAATACTTGCCGCAAAAGGATTTTAAACAGGTGGGGTGATATATTACGGTGCGCTGCACCTTTGCAAAATAAGTGCGCCAATTTATGTTGGTAACACACAAGGGGCAGCGCCCCGTAATCTTGGTAGCACAGATGCGTATTTTGTTTATTATCAGGTGCAGCGCACCGTAACGTGTTGCCCATTTTAACGAGTGTACCTAAACCTTATGCAGATTTTACCCCCTATCGGGCATTCATTTTAATTCCAACCTCACGTTACTTTAAACCCACAGCACCCACCTATTGTCCTTGACACCACACCATTAACCGGCGCAGTTCGGCATCGGGAGTAGTGGCAAGGTCTATCACTTCGCCGGTTGCCCGGTCATAATCAAACACTGCCCGTTCAAAAATCAAATTACCTGCAATAGGTAAAGAACCATAGGAACGGGTAGTGGTGTAAACCCCATAAAATCGCCTGCCAATGGCTTCATCAGAAAGGGTAAGCCCATCAATTTTGAGCTGTATAACAAAATCTTCATCTACATAGTTTTCGCCGTCGTCAATGGTTTCCATATATATCCACAATACCGGGTTTTTAAATTTCCACTCGCCAATATAATTTTGTTCAATTCGGGGGTGTTTCATGCGTACCACACCGTTTTTAATTAAAATGGGCAATTTGAATACTTTTTGTTCGCTTTCGTTTCGGCAGAAATATAAATTGAAACAGCCATCGTGGTGGTGTTTGCTGAATTTTTTCAGTGTTTGGTCGCTTTCTACAAAATCAAAGGTAAAAACCGGAAAAGCATAAAGTAAGCCTATTTGCTGTGCCGTTAATTGAATTGGCAGGGTATGGAGTTGTTGTTCTGTAAAGTTGTCCCTGAACACAAAATTTTTCAAGTTATCTACCGAAATCGGCAGGCATAAACCCACGCCATGCCGGGCAGAGAGTTTGTGAGCTCGGGCATACATAATGGTAACGGTAAGCGTATCAATGGTTTCTGTATTAGGACGCGGTTTTGTAAATAATATCTCAAAGTATTTGCTGGTGGGTTTGGCGCTTGCTAACGTAGCGGCCACACTTGCCCCCCGCACCCTCAAAGTTCCGGTTAAGAGGAGGTCATTGTAACGACTCAGCTCTATATGATAGCCGTTAGAAATGGTTAGCGGCGCTACCCTAAAACTGTAGCTCTCTTTGTTGCAATAAAACAAGAGGTAGTTTCCGTCAAAAATAGATAAATTCTCACTTGGCTCTTCGGGTGTATGTTTAGTTGCCCATTCAAAGGGCTTTTCTTGAAGCATCGCGTTGATATAATTTCTTATGTCGGCTTTTTGTTCGCCCGATAACTCCCAGAAACATTTTGTAGCATCAATTAATGCCAAATCGGTTGGTATGGGGTATTTGCGGGTAAAGGCATGTGCATCTGAACAACCCTTAACCAATCGGGCAATGGCATTTAGGGTGGTAGTCCTGAAATTATTAGGTTGGGCTTGTAGATTTTCGAGTGTCCTAACCGTATTCATCAGTTTATAGTAAGTATCGTTGTTAAGTCCGGTAGCCCGAAGTATCAATTTCCTGACAACTTCGTTGTGGGGGTTATTTTCTATACCGTAACATCGGAACAATTCTGCTATCAGATACTGGTAGTAGGGGTGTATGTGCATATTTTTTTATTTTACCTTTTTTATGCCCTAAAGTATGCAGCAACCACAAATGTGCGCCACAATTTTGTGTAAATACAACACTAAACCGCTTGCCCCTCCTACTTTGTACGGCTAAACCACCGGTTTTTATATTAAACCGAATGTTAGCCGAATGTAACCGAACAGGTTTTGTTACAATAACCTTACTGCCGATGATAAAGTTTTATGCGGTTTTATTCGTTTTGAAAAATATACCGAAAACTTTACAAAAACGTTCTTTTTTGCTTGTCGCCTTGGCAAAATTGGGTTAACTTTATACCGGAAACAGCCAAAAAGGTAGTCAAGCTATAAACTTACTGTATTTGCTTTTCTTACTCGTTTCGTCTTGCAAATAGGCAAGTAATTTTGGTAGTGGTGTTGGAAAAAGGAATTTTTTAAACCTAAAAACATTTCATATGCATTCCCTTAATTGTTTACACCCCAAAACCTAAATTGCCATGAAAAAGTATGATTTCACCACCCGCTGTTGTTGCCCCGGCTGTTCATGCCCATGCAACCCCTGCCGTACTCATGTAGAGCCCGAACCCCCTCCCAAACGCTCTGATTTAATTGTTGCGTTAGTAATGGCTTTTGTGGTTATACTGTCCATTACTACTTGTAGTAAATCTACACATGCCTCCCCGCTACACAGCCCAATTTTATTGACACCTGTTGCACCTGCTAACTGATTGCACTATTTTACTTTACACTAAACCACCCAACGGGGCAGAAAGCCGATAGGTTTTTCTTGCCCCGTTTTGGTTTTGGGCTTTTGCCAAGTTGAAAAGGGAGGAGAGGAGTGCAGATGCCCTCCCTTTGGCATCTTACTGTTGGTTTTTAGTAATTATACTTTTTTAATGGGAATGGTGGTTGTACGGCAAATCACGTTTTTAGAACCCACTACCAAAATACAAAACTGCAAAGCCCGGCATTTTTGCATGTATGGCTATGGCATGTCATTTTTTGATAGCGGAGATGTTGTGTTTTTCGCTAAAATACTGTCAAATTTCTGTAAAATTTTCAAAAAACAAAAAATGCCATAAAAAGCTAAAACATATTGAAATAGCCCTAAAACAAAGCGTTTTAGGGCTATTTAGTGCATTGTGCTTGCACAAATTTTTGTTTTGTTCACAAATTTGCGTTAAATAAAGGTCAAATTTTGTGAAAAAGTGGTTATTTTTGGGCGGAAAGAATAGTGTACGCATCGGAAATTTGGAATATTCCAAATTGTTTCTTTGAATTTTTTGAGCTTATTTGATGAAAGTATTGCTATTTTTTTCTCATAAATTCGGAAAAATTTCTCTCTTTGAACTGTTAAGCAAATATCCATTAAAAAGTAAAATTGTTGAAAATGAATAAGGTGCAAGTAAATCTAAAAAATTGTTTTGCAGGCTTTGGTATAAGCAGGCTTCTTGTTTTGCTTTTTGCATGGTCGTTTTTATTGCCCGTTGGGGTATTGGCTCAAACTTTTTACATAGTGGGTAGTGGTACAACAAGTAATACTAATACTGTATATCCTGCCCCCTACGGACAATATTACTGGGGTGCAAGGCATCAGTTTTTAGTTACTGCTGCGCAGTTAACGGCGGCAGGTATTCCTGCAAATAGTACTATTTCTCAGCTTGGGTTTAATGTTACTGCTCTTAATTCTACCGGTTCTCATACCGGGTTTCAAGTGAGGGTATATACTACTACCTCTGCTAACCCTATATCTACAGCATATCTTACTACTGGTTTGGTGGCACAAACCAATGCGATTAATTATACCCCTACCACGGGTTGGAATATGCACACATTTACCGCTCCGTTTACTTGGAACGGTACAGCCAATTTGGTTATTGAAACATGTTTTAATAATTCTGGTTATACGAATAATGCCTCCACCCAATGGACTACAAACCTTTCCGGTGCCACATATTCACTATATTTCCGTGCAGATGCTTCCGGTGTATGTTCCAGTACTTCCACATCAGCATCAAGCACTACTACTCGACCCAATATTAGGTTTGGTGTGGCTAGTACTCCGGCTTACCGTGCCTCTATAACTTCTGCAAATTTTGGTTCATCTACTTGGTGTGCAGGAGAAACACGTACTGTATCCGTTACCATACAAAACACAGGAACTGCTACATGGACTAACGCCAGCCCCGATGTAAATATAGGGGTGAAATGGAACACCAACGGTGCCAACTGGTCAGACTACCATGTGCGTACCGATGCCAATAACCTGGCATCCGGTCAAACCGCTACTTATAATCTTACCATAACTGCCAGCAATGCTACGGCAGGTCCGGTTTATAGTACCTTTTTATCGCCCGGTACAAATAACCTGACTTTTGATGTAGTAGTGGAAGGCAACTGCTGGTTTGGTAACAACAATGGTTCTTGCGGTCCGGGTAATACCGTATTTACAACCGGTGCTATCACCATTGCAAATTGCGGGTGTACCAATACCAGTCTATTCCCGAGTGCTTTTAATGCGCCTGCACAGGGGTCAAGTTCTACAATTTCTACTATCCAATACCAATCTGAATACAATCAAATGAACAATGTAACTGCGGGGCATAATTTTACCTCTACTGCCGGTATTGCCGGCACTTACATTACCGTTCGGTCTGGTACTTTTAATGGCACATTAGTAGCCCAAGGCACTACCCCCTTAAATTGGACTGCTCCCTCATCGGGCACTTATTTTATCCATTACAATACCAATTCTTCCTGTGGAACCGCCTCAACCAGCATGATCACCTCCATCTCCAATAATTTGCAGGCTTGTACTAATACTTCTATGTGGCCGTCAAGTGCTGTTACAGCTCCCTCAGCCGGCACTACCTTAACAATTTCAACCTGCAACTACCATACTGAATATAATCAGGTGAATAGTGTAGTTGGAGGCAACACTTTTGTGTCTAATTCAAGTACTGCCGGTACATATATTACCGTTCGGTCAGGCACTTTCAATGGTACAGTAGTTGCCGCAGGTACGTCACCTTTATCATGGACTGCCCCTTCATCGGGTACTTATTTTATTCATTACAACATTAACTCCTCTTGTGGTACTGCTACATCATGTATGACTACTACATTACAAAATACAACTACTGTACCGCCTCCCTCGTGCACTACCTACATAGCCCCAGCCAACGGAGCTACCGGCTTAAACCCGGGCGCTATAACCCTTAGCTGGAATGCCGCCTCGGGAGCTACCAGTTACGATGTGTACTTGGGTACTTCCTCACCACCTACTACATTATTAGGTAATTATGTAACTACTTCTGCCGCTGTTACCGGTTTTGCTACCGGGCAGGTGAATTATTGGCAGGTGATACCTAAAAATGCCAGTGGCGCTGCATCGGGTTGTTCCATTTTTAGTTTTACTCCCGGTACAGTTATCAACATGCCGCCTTTTAATAATGGAGCAGTAACAACCTGTTCTGCAACATTCTTTGATACAGGAGGTAGTGGAGGGAATTATTTTGATGGTGAAAATTACACCCTTACCATTTATCCTGCTACTGTGGGTCAGAATGTCCGGCTGTCGTTTACTTCTTTTTCTACAGAATCAGGGTATGATTTTATGTATATTTACAATGGCATCAATACTTCTGCACCATTGCTGTATTCCGGTAGCGGCACAGCTCTACCCTTAGGTGGTACAGTTACAGCAAATAATGCTGCGGGGGCGCTGACTATTGTATTTACTTCTGATGGCATTATTAATTTTAGCGGCTGGGCGGCTAATGTGAGTTGTGTAGCATCGTATAATCCTTGTGCATCTACTCCTACACTTACTTGTGGCACAGCTACAACTGCTACTTTTGCGGCGGGTAGTGGGGCAGGGTGGAATTTAACATCATGTTATTTTGCTGGTACCCCCGGCGAAGAAAAAATCTTTTTATTCACCGCACCCAGTACCGGTACCTACACCTTAAATCAAACTGCCTCATCGGGATTCGTGGATTACTTCTTCAAGGCGGTTTCCGGCGGTTGCAGTTCCACCGGATGGACGTGTATTGATGACCTTAGTGGGCCTATATCTGCTTCCTTTTTTTTAACCGGTGGCGTACAGTATTATATTTTGGCAGACCCGGAATTTAGTACAGGTGGTTCGGCTACGTTCAGCATTGGACAAAGCCCCGTAGATGGCACCCTCAGCCCCAGTACTGCCACCACCGTTTGTTTGGGGCAACCCATAGGCGTAACTTCTTCGGGCGGAACCGGCACGGTGCGTTATTGGGCGCAAACTCCCGCAGGCGGAGGCAGTTGGAACGTATTTGAAAATCAGCCTTCCAATGCCGCAGGCAATGGATACACCTTTACCCCTTCTGCCGCCGGCACCTACCGCATACATGCCCGATGGTTTACCGAGTGCGGCTTTTGTTGGGATGTAGGTAGTTGTCCGCTATTCCCCGCTGTTGATTTTACAGTAGTTGCACCGTCCGCAGTAGGCGCTGTTTCGGCAAATCAAGCCATCTGCCCCAATACACAGCCTGCCAACATGACAATCGCCAGCGCTACCGGAACCATACAATGGCAAATGTCGCCGGTATCTGATTTCACATCGGGGGTTACCAATGTGGGTACAAATTCTACTACTCTTACAAGCGCGCAAGTAGGCAATTTATCCGCTACCCGATATTTCAGGGCAGTAGTAACTAATTCCCCCTGTGGCAGTGTAACATCTAATGTGATTACTGTAACCGTTACCGATACTACCTTTCCTTCAATTACTTGTCCCTCCAATATCAATGTAAACAATGCCGCCAATACTTGTGCCGCAACCGTAACCTACACAGCACCGGTGGGCACCGATAACTGCCCGGGTCCGGTTACCACACAAATAGCAGGTTTGGCAAGCGGCAGCAGTTTTCCGGTGGGCACAACTACCAATACTTTCCGGGTTACCGATGGCTCGGGCAATACGGCACAGTGCAGTTTTACTGTAACCGTTACCGATAATCAGTTGCCTACCATTACCTGCCCCACCAACATTGGTGTAAATACGGCATCGGGTCAGTGCCATGCGGTGGTTACCTATACCGCTCCGGTAGGCTCCGATAACTGTTCGGGCGCTACTACTACCCGCACCGCCGGACCGGCAAGCGGCTCAACTTTTTCGGTAGGCGTTACCACCATTACCCATACTGTAACGGCGGCTAACGGGCAAACGGCAACATGCAGTTTCACTGTAACTGTTACCGATAACCAGCCGCCTACGGCAAACTGTCAAAACATTGCGGTTACTGTTGGGGCGGGAGGCACGGTGAACATTACACCCACCCAAATCAACAACGGCTCTTCCGATAACTGTACTACCACGCCAAATTTATTATTATCGGTTGTACCGAATAGTTTTACTTGCAGCAATACCGGCGCCAATACCGTTACGCTAACGGTAAACGATGGTAATGGCAATACCAACACATGTACTGCCACCGTTACCGTAAATGGTCAGCCCGATGATAAAACGCCTGCTTTGTTAGCTTCGCCTATATGCAGCGGCACGGCAGCTACCATACAAATACCCGCCTCCCAATCGGGCGTGAGCTACCAACTCCGCCTCAATGCCGACAACAGCTCGGTAGGCACTCCGGTATCGGGCACCGGCGGCGCCATTAACCTTTCTACCGGCACACTCACTTTTGCTACGCCTACCTCCATAAACTACAATGTGCTGGCTACCAATACCGCCAATGGTTGTACGCGGCAGCTCACCGGGGTTATTACGGTGCAGGTAATACCCAACCCCAGTGGCGGCTCTATCACTGCGCAGTCGTTCTGTGCCGGGCAGTCGGTTTTGTTAACTGTTAACAGCGTGAGCAATGCCTCTGCTGAAGCTTACCAGTGGAGTTTGCCGTCGGGTATAACTGCTGTATCACCCTCCACCACAGCATCTATCAGCGTACAGGGCATTACAGCCGGCACTTATACGGTAACGGTTACACCCCAAAACGTATCGGGCGCTACTACTTGCAACGGTGCGCCCGTTACCGGCACTGTTACCGTTAAACCCCTTCCTACTGCCACACTCACCAATAACGCCCCTGCCATTTGCTCGGGCAATACCACCAATATCAGCATCAGTGCAGCCCCCGCCAATGTATCGGGCACTACTTATAGCTGGTCAAGAAACAACACCGGCGATGTAAGCGGCACAGCAAGCGGTTCGGGTAGCTCCATTTCAGTTGCCCTTACCAACAATACCAATGCTCCGCAAACCGTAGAGTTTACTGTTACCCCCACTGCCGATGGCTGCAATGGCACGCCGGTTACTACTTCGGTAGTGGTTAATCCTACCCCTTCGGTTACCATCAACAACCTTACTGGCACCGTTTGCAGCGGCGGAACTACCAATATCGGGCTGAGTTCCAATGTATCGGGCGCTACTTTTAACTGGACTATCACCAGTGTTAATGAGGTAGTTGCTTCTTCGTCAAGCGCCACCGGCGTATCAGTACCCATATCCGTTACGCTTACCAATCCGGCTACTGCCACCCGTACAGTGGTATTCCAAATTACCCCCGTAGCCAATGGCTGCCCGGGAATACCACAAAATGCCTTTGTACAGGTGATACCGCAACTCAATACTGCCAACAGTGTTTTGGCAACATCGCCGGTTTGTGATAGTGAGGCGGCTACCATTACCATTAGTTCACCGCAAACGCAGGTTGTTTATCAGGCGCGCAAGGCTTCCGATAACACACTGGTTGCCGGCAGCGCCGTAGGCTCAGGCTCTATTACCATACCCGTAGGCATACTCACCTACGCAGGGTCGCCGCATACCTTTAATATAGTGGCTGTATCTAACCTCAACGGCGCTTGTACGGCTACCCTCTCCAACCAGGCGGTAATTAGTGTTTTAGAAAAACCCACTCCGCCCACAGCAGTTACCGCCAATGGGCAAACAGCCCTTACGGTATGCCCCGGCACCACCGGCAACCTTACCTTAGCAGCATCGGGCGGCTACCTGCCATCGGGCGCTACTATCCGTTGGTATGCGCCTTTCTGCGGTACGCCCATTGGCACAGGCAGCCCGTTGGTTATTCCTATGCCTTCTGCTACTACTACTTATTATGTGGCTTACGACAACGGTAGTTCTTGCTCTACGCCCTGTGCAGGGATAACAGTTACCGTAGGCGATTTTATCCCGCCCAATGCCGTATGTCAAGGGGCAATCGTTCAACTCAATTCGGGCGGAACGGCAAGCATCACCCCCGTACAAATCAACAACAACTCTACCGATAACTGTGTTATCGGCGGGTATTCGCTCAGCCAAACCAATTTTACCTGCGCCCATATAGGCAACAATACCGTTACACTCACCGTTACCGATGGCGTTGGCAATCAGGGTTCTTGTACGGCAACTGTTACCGTACAAGACCTAATACAACCCACTATTACCTGCCCCACCTCGCCCATTACTTTGTACGGTTGTAGCGGTGTTATGCCCAATCTCACCCAAACATCGGGCATAACGCTGGCAAACAGCAGCGCCGATTTTTCGGGCATACAGGGCAATAAAAACTGGTATTACGGAGAGTACTCCGCATTTAATACCAACGGCTTTACCCAATTGCCCAATTTTACCGGTTTTGTGTGGAACAAACCCGGCACCAATTTAGACTTCCCACAGTTAGATGCCAATGGCGGACACCCGCAAATTGAAAACCTCAATTGGGCAGTGCGCCGGTGGGAGAGCAACTACACCGGTGCAGTTACCATACAACTGCAATTTTACGACCGCAATACTTCTTGTGGCGATGGCGCTCACGTAAGGCTGTTCCGAAACAATACCGAAGTTTGGCAATACTTGAATATACCCGGCTCTATGCAAACCTTCAATATCCCGATAAATGTAACTGCCGGCGATAAAATAGACCTTGCCATTGACCCGAAATTTGATGCCGGTTGCGACGATACCCACCTTACCGGCATAATCAGCATAACCACCACCCTAAGCGCCTCCGATAATTGCACCGTGAGCAGCATTACCCAGTCGGTAGCATCTGGCGCACCACTTGTGCAAGGAAACAATACCGTTACGCTCACTGCCACCGACCAATCGGGTAATACAGCTACTTGCAATGTAAATGTAATTTTGCAAGACAACGTGCCGCCAACAGCAGTTTGTAACGATTTTATTGTAGTACAGTTAGATGCTGCCGGCAATGCCACTATTACCCCGGCAATGGTAAACAATGGTAGTACAGACAACTGCGGCATTGCCACCATAGTATTAGATGAACCAACTTCTTTTACTTGTGCCGATGCCGGTGGAGTAAACGATATTTTTGCCATACTTAGCGTTACAGATTTTGGTGGAAATACCAGTATTTGTGAAACCTACATTTATGTGGAAGACAGTGTTTCGCCCGATGCGCAGTGTGTTAGCAACCTTACTGTCCAATTAGATAGCAATGGGTATGCGGCTATAGGTGCAGCCGACTTGGATAACGGAAGCGCTGATAACTGCGGTATAGAAGACTATCAGTTAGATATAGCCGAGTTTTCTTGCGATGACATAGCCGCAAGTCCCGTTACGGTTACGCTTACAGTAATTGACTTTTACGCTAACCAAAGCCAGTGCACTACACAAGTAACGGTGCAAGACAATATTGTGCCCGAAATAACCTGTCCGACGAGCCCAATTGTGGTAACTAACGACATTGGCGAGAGCGGAGCAGTGGTTACTTACTCGGTTACTGCCGAAGACAATTGCAGTTACGCTATTAACCAAACCGCCGGTTTGCCAAGCGGCAGTTTCTTTACCATTGGCGCTACAACCAATACCTTTACGGTTACCGATGCCGGCGGCAATGCTGCCTCGTGCAGTTTTACGGTAACGGTGAACGATGCCGAAGCGCCTGTGGTGGCTATCCCCGATGGAAGTACTACCGTTTCTTGTTTGGCTTTGGCAATAACGCCTAATCCGATTCCAACAGCCACCGATAATTACGATACCGGCGTTATTTCGGGCGTTTCGGTAGGTTTTACCGATACGCCCAACCCCATAACCTGCGAGGGAACACGGGTTTACACATACAGTTATACCGATGCAGCAAATAATACAAGTTACTGGACTTATACCTACACCATAGAGTACGAAGACTTTACCATGCCCGCCAACGACGGCAGCACGGTAGCCTGTGCAGCAGAAATTACGCTACCCACGCCGCCGGTGGTAAAAGACAACTGCAACAACGATATTACCCCGACTTTT